>Ga0233356_1000028_pt1 | contig 64821 bp, 65 predicted proteins | sample GEONSFMMS_FD_180700 | JGI IMG/M metagenome (GOLD analysis project Ga0233356, IMG submission 180700) | Soil microbial communities from Shasta-Trinity National Forest, California, United States - GEON-SFM-MS | ecosystem: Environmental > Terrestrial > Soil > Temperate forest > Bulk soil | place...
CCCTCCCGAGCTCCCGCGGCGCACACACGCCCACCCTTCCCCAACCTTCACCCTTGTTTCCGGGCTCCGGATTACTGCGAACTTCCGTTACTTCACTTCTTCTCCGCAACTCGCAACTTCGCACTTCGCGATCGCGGATTCCGTTGAACTTCTTCCTCCGAAGCAGTGACCGGACGGCTGGTCAGAATCTCGACGACTTCCTTCGCGCCGCAGCCGCATACCGGCAAATTCGGCGGACAGGTGCACTCCCCTTCCAGTCGCCGCAGCGCCCGTTTGACGATGCGGTCTTCGAGCGAATGGAACGAGATGATTGCGATTCGCGCCCTCGGCTCGAGGACTTCGACCGCGTCGTCGATGAACTTGTCGAGCCCGATGAGCTCCTCGTTCGCCGCAATACGAAGCGCCTGGAACGTGAGCGTGGCCGGATCGATTTGTCCCGGCTTCGACCACTTCACACTCCTTACGATCTCCGCCAGTTTCGCCGTCGTCTCGATCGTCCCCTCGGCACGCGCGGTCACGATGGCTTTGGCGATTCGTCGCGCCATCGGCTCTTCGCCGTAGTCGCGCAGGATCGTTGCGAGCTCGTGTTCGCCGAGCGTGTTGACGAGGTCCGCGGCTGTCTGCGACTCCGGCCCCATGCGCATGTCGAGCGGCGCGTCGTAGCGGAACGAAAATCCGCGCGATGCGTCGTCCAGTTGCATCGACGAGACGCCGAGGTCTCCGAGTAAGCCGCTGACCGATTCGATGTTCTGCTTCTTCAGGATGTCAATGAGCGTCTCGTGGCGTCCCTGTGCGAGCGTCACGCGATTTCCGAATCTCTCCAGCCTCGCTGCCGATGCGGCCAGCGCCTGCGGATCGCGATCGATGCCGAGGAGTCGTACCGAGGGATAGCGGTCAAGTAAAGCCTCCGCGTGTCCACCCAATCCGATCGTGGCATCGACGAGCGTTCCGTCATCGCGCGCGGGACGGAGGTATTCGACGATTTCGCTTAAAAGAACCGACTGGTGCATGACAACTCACACACCATGCAACTCCAACTCTTTCCAGTCATCGTTGGTCAGAGGCGTCTCCGCCATCCGCTGCTGGATCTTTTCGCCATTCCAAACGATCAGATGGTCCGTGTTCCCGATGACCACCACATCCTCGGCAATCCCGGCGACGGTGCGCAGGATGGCCGGGATGAGCACCCGTCCCTGCGTGTCGATCGTCCCGATCTGGCCGAAGTAGTTGACCTTCTCTTGCAGCTTCGCCTTAGGCATCGACGTCGAAGGGACCTTCGCGAGCCGGCCCTGAAAATCCAACCAGACCGGCATCGGGTAGATCAGAGCCCGCTCGCCGTCCTGGGAGGTGATGAAGCAATCGGAACCGAACTTCTCTTCAATGACCTTGCGGAAGTTGGCCGGGATCTTCAGACGACCCTTGTCGTCGACCTTGGCCGGGGCATGCCCCATGAGGACTGGTTCGACCATTTCCGCTGAACTTTCGTGATTCGAAGGCTGTTTTTACCACTAGTAACCACTCCTGTCCACAAAAATCCACAACTGGTAGAAAAAAAGGGCGAGTTACCTCACCAACGTCGTGGAGTACCAATCGGCAGCGCTCCGAACAAAACCGGACGGGTCGCCGATCGGAACTTCGAAGTGTTCATCGAACTCCCTCAAAAGAAAGCTGCTCATCATCGCTTGGGAGGTTCGCTCTTCCAGCATTCGCATCAATGGTCCGACGATGCACTCGTACTCATCTTCAGGTGCGCCCGCCGCGATCAGGCCAATCGGATCCCACGTATTCACGAGCGCGCGAAGTTCCGCCCAACGCCTTCTCGATTCGGCTTTGGTGGTGAGAGGCACTTGGGCCATCGTGCCGAGGCTAGCACGGGCCGACACCGGGATCGAGCGCTGCTACCGATGTGAATATGATGTCGCCCGCATGTCCGAAGAGTCACAGCAACCCGAGGTCTCCGAGTCTGAACTGATCCGCGTGCGGCGCGAGAAGCTCGATCGCATCGCGGCGCTGGGATTTGATGCGTTTCCGACCAAGGCGGATGTCGATACGACGATCGCTGAGGTTGTAGAAAAGTACGCTGAGAAATCGGCGGAGGAGCTGGAGGCGGCGAAGGCAAGCGTCAAGATCGCCGGGCGGATCATGGGCATCCGCGCCTTTGGCAAGGCGGCCTTCCTCGTCCTCTCCGAGAAGACGGCGCGGATTCAGGCGTACTGCCGGACGGATTCGCTGCCGGAACGTGAGTGGGCGCTGTATCAGAACCTCGATGTTGGCGACTGGGTGGAGGTTGCGGGCACCGTCTTCCGCACGAAGACCAACGAGCTTTCGGTCAAGGCTTCGCACCTCGGATTTCTCGTGAAGGCGCTGCGGCCGCTGCCGAGCAAGTGGCATGGGCTGACGGACGTCGAGCAGCGGTATCGCCAGCGCTACGTCGATCTCATCGTCAATGACAGCGTCAAGGCGACGTTCGCGACGCGGGCGAAGATCGTCCGCTACATCCGCAACTATTTCGATGGACACGGCTTCATCGAAGTCGAGACGCCGATGATGCAGCCGATCGCCAGCGGCGCGGCGGCGCGGCCGTTTCGCACCCACCACAACGCACTCGATATCGATCTCTTCATGCGCATCGCGCCGGAGCTTTACCTCAAGCGGCTCATCGTCGGCGGACTGTCGCGCGTGTACGAGATCAACCGCAACTTCCGCAACGAGGGCATCTCCACGCAGCACAATCCCGAGTTCACGATGCTGGAGTTTTACGAGGCGTACGCCGACTACAACGATCTCATCGTGCGCACCGAGGAGTTGTTTAGCGGACTGGCGTACGAGGTCCTGGGAACAGACAAAGTTCAATTCCGCGGCCACGAGATCAACTTCGCCAGACCGTTCAAGCGCTTCACGATGAAGCAGGCCATCGCGGAGTTCGGCGGCATCGACATCCGCGAGCTCAACGACCGCGGCAAACTCGAGAGCCTGGTCATCGCCCGCTCGAAGACGTTCCATCCGAAAGCGGACGGCACGCATGGTCCTTCCGACACGCCGCATCAGAAGATCGCCTCGATGAACAGTGGCAAGCTGCTGGCTGAATTGTTCGAAGCGGTGGCCGAGCACGCACTGATCAATCCGACGTTCATCACCGATTTCCCGACCGAGGTCTCGCCGTTGTCGAAACAGCGCCGCGACGATCCCGATTACGTCGAGCGCTTCGAGCTGTACGCCGGCGGGATGGAAGTCGCCAACGCCTTCTCCGAGCTCAACGACGCCGACGAACAGGATCGCCGCTTCCGCCAGCAACTCGGCGAGCGCGAACGCGGCGACGACGAGGCCATGCAGATGGATGAGGACTACGTCCGCGCGCTCGAATACGGCATGCCGCCGACGGCCGGCGAAGGCATCGGCATCGACCGGTTGACGATGATCCTCACTGACTCGCCGTCGATCCGCGACGTGATCCTGTTTCCGCTAATGCGACCAATCAAAGAGTGAAGGGTGAAGAGTGAAATGAGAGCGCGTTCTTACTTTCACTCTTCACTCTTCACCCTTCACTCTTCTTACACGTGATTGAAACAAGAATCGCCCGCCGTTATTTATGGTCCGCCCGCAAACAGCGGCATACGGCGTTTCTGTCGTCGATCTCCATGCTCGGACTCGCAGTCGGCGTGGCCACGCTTCTGATCTCGCTCGCGCTGATGGCTGGACTTCAGGGACAAATCAAGCGGCGGCTGATCGCATCGAGTCCGCAACTTCTGATTGAACCGGCGGGCTCGCCGACCATCGCCGACGCCGATGCCATCGCCGCGGCGGGTCGGCGCATGGGAATGACGTACGTTGGCCTGCAGGTCAACGGCATCGGCTGGGGCGCGAACGACAAGCAGCGGCGCGGGCGGCCGATGCGGCTGCGCTCCGCGGCCGGCCAACTCAAATCCGACAACGACATCATCGTCACACGCGATTTTGCCGCCGCGTTGTCGCTCAACATCGGCGAGATCGTCACCGTCGTCGCGCCGCGCACGCGTCTCACGCCGTTCGGTCCGATGCCCGTCTGGCGGAAGTACCGGATCGACAGCCTGTCTCCCATGACTAACGACGAGCAGCCCGTGGACGCCTACCTCAACCTTCGCGAAACCGAGAGCCTCTTCGGCACAGGCGGCAAACCGACGTCGATCGAAATGTACGGCCAGGAAGATCGCGCCGAGGAGATTCAGGGGCTGCTTGCGAGCCAGTTCCCGGGTGTGCAAGTGAAGACGTGGAAAGAGATCAACCGGCCGCTGTTTCTCGCGCTGCGGCTCGAAAAAATCGTGATGTTCGTGACGATCTCGCTGATCATCTTCGTGGCGGCGCTGAATCTGATCTCCTCGCTCTCCATGCTCATCCTCGAAAAACGTCCCTCGGTCGGCGTACTCCGCACGCTCGGCGCGACGGAGCGTACGATCCTGATCATCTTTCTCGAAGTGGGCCTGCTCATCGGCCTCTCCGGCACAATCCTCGGCAACATCTTCGGCCTCAGCGTGTCGTGGGCGGTCAACCACTACCACCTCGTGCCGCTGCCTGCCGGCATTTACCCGCTGGCGTACCTGCCGTTGACGATCGATCCGGGCGATGTCCTCGGCGTGAACATCGTGGCCATCATCCTCTCCGTCATCGCCACCTGGTATCCGGCGCGGATGGCCTCGCAGCTCGATCCGATCGCCGCAATTCGCGAGGAAGCATGAGACGCGCGCTCTTCTCCGCCGCTGTCTTTGCGTTCGCCGCTTCGTGCGGAACGATCGTGCACCACGACCTGACGCTGACGTTCGACGACAGCGGCGAGCGCGTCACGGTCGCCGCGGCGACGTCGATTCCGACGACGAAGGATTCGAAAGACCGCGCGCGCGACGACCATCTTCGCGAAGACATCCTGGCCGGCCGTGACGAATGGAGCCTCCGTTTTGCGAACGCGAATCCGGAGTCGTATCGCGTCGTGCTCGACCGCGCGAAAGGTGAGCTGATTCGCGCCGAGCGGAGCGCGCGCATCGATGCGGTCGACCTGCAGAAGATCTTCTTCGATGTGTCGGTCTCCGCGGTGGTGACGCGCGGTGACGGCTGGGCGGAACTGGCGATTTATCCTGGCACGTCGACGCGCGCTACGCGTCCGCAGCGCGACGACGCGGAGAAAAAGCTTCGCGCGTACTCCGAGCGCGCCGTCCGCTACTTCGCCGCGATCCGGACGGTGTACGACTACATGAACGAGCGCCCGCCGCGCGCGAAAGAGATTTTCGCGGCGCTGTTTCGCGACGAGGACGATGGGCAGCCGTTGCTGATCACTGCCGAGGAGCATGATCTCGTGATCAATCTGCGCAAGGCACTCAACGCACTGACCGAGGATGACGACACCGAGCAACTCGAAGCGGAGGCGGACCTCGTCTACAACCCGCTGCCGGCGCGCATCGTCGTTCACATTCCCGGCGAGCCGCTCCTCGTGGAAGGTTTCGCCGTCGGCAAAGATCACGAGCTGATCGCCGAGCCACCGTCGCTGCTCGAAGCCGTCGCGTCGCTGGAAGGACGGTGGGTCACGCCCGATCCGCTCGCCTTCGCCACGCGGCCGGACGCCGGCAACGATCCCGCCAGCGAAGCGGCGCTCATCGCCGCGATGCCGCGACGGACTTCAGCGGTCGTCGGCGCCATCGAAGTCAGCGATGCCATCGTGCAGAAGCTCCGTCCCGCGCCGCGGTATCGCGTTCGGTGGATCGTAAAAAGAGTGAAGGGTGAAGAGTGAGGAGTGAAAAGTTGGTCAGCTTTCACTCTTCACCCTTCACACTTCACGCATCATCACGACCGCTGCTTCGCCGTCCGGGTAATAGCCGTTGCGGATGTACTCCGGCTCGAAGCCAAGGAACGTATAGAACTGCTGGGCCTCGTCGTTGGAGCTGCGCACTTCCAGCCAGATCGACGTCACGGCGCGTTCGCCCGCGAATGCGAGGCAGCGTTGCATCATCGCCAGCGCGATCCCCTGGCGGCGCAGGCTCGGGTCGACAGCGATCTTGTTGATGTGCATCTCGTCGGCGAACCACGCCGCGAAGAGATAGCCGGCCACGGCGCCGTTGCGCCGCGCCACGAGGTTGTAGCGGCTCTCGTTGGTGATCTCGCTTTCGAAAAACTCGCGGCGCCACGGCGAGGGGAAGCAGCGCACTTCCAGCGCGTGCACTTCGCGCAAGTCCGCGGAAACGGCCCGCTCGATGGTCAGCCCTTCGATGCTCATTTCTGCTGGAGTTTGACCTCGGCTTCCGCGAGCCGAACGTAGATCGGCGTGATGTCGCGATATCGCTCGCCGTCGCCGCGCAGCTCGATTTCGCGCGCGCGGCGGGCACAGGCGAGCGCCACGTTGTGGCGCTGCATGACGTCGGCGACGCGGATGACGTGATCGAGCGCATCCACCTCCTCGCGCTTCGCCAGATGCGGGGCGATGACTTCGCGGCCATCGTCGAATGCAGACACGTAAAACTCTCCACGGCCGGCATCGTCGACGATCGATGCGCGTCCGTTCGCCGGCGCAATTGCCTCATGCGTCGACATCGCGCAAACCGGTTTGCCGAGGGCGAGTGCTAGACCTTGCATCGTCGCGAGCCCGATGCGGACGCCGGTGAAGGAGCCGGGACCGCGCGTCACTGCAAAAAGATCGATCGACGCTCGATCGATCGCTGCCTCGGTCAACAACCAATCGATCGCAGGCAGCAGTTTTTCGTTGCGCGACGATCGCCCTTCCAATGCCACCGCGCCGAGGAGCGCATCGTCGAGCACCAACGCAACGGAAAGGATGGGCAGCGAAGTATCAGTGGCGAGGATGAGCATCCGGGATCACGACGCGGCCACCGCCGGCATGCCGATCTCGATCAGTTCCATGCCGATCTCCTTCGCCACTTCGCGCGAGCGCTCGTCGCGATAGAACTCGCCGTAGTAAATGCGGCGGATTCCGGCATTCGCGATCAGTTTGAAGCAGTTCCAGCACGGCGAGGCGGTGGTGTACAGCTCGCCGCCATCGATGGCGATCCCATTCTTTGCCGCCTGCAGAATGGCATTGGCCTCGGCATGCACGGTCGTGACGCAGTGACCATCCTCCATCACGCAGCCGGCATCCTCGCAATGCGGCAGGCCGCGCAACGAACCGTTGTAGCCGGTCGAGAGGACGGTGCGGTCGCGCACGATCACCGCGCCGACGTGTTTGCGCATGCAGGTCGAGCGCGTGGCAGCCTGCTGCGCGATGCCCATGAAGTATTCGTTCCAACCGGCACGCATGGTCGGATTCTACATGCGCACGAAACCTGCACCAACGCGGGCGTGTCCTCCAAGGCGAAGGTGTTGATCGTCGAAGACAACTCTGACGTCCGGAGGTTGTACGCGATCGGTTTGAATCAGCGCGGCTACGAGGTCAAGCTCGCGGCCAACGGCGCCGAGGCGGTGGAGCGGATCGCTGTCGAAAAGCCGGATGTGGTCCTGCTCGACTGGCTGATGCCGTTGATGGACGGCGGCGAAGTCCTCCGCAAGCTCAGCGAGAACGGTAACCGCAACGTTCCGGTGATCGTCATCAGCGGCCAGCCCGCACCCGACGAGCTCGATCCGCGCATCCGCTGCTGGCTGATGAAACCGGTGTCGATCGAGGAGCTGGTGACGGAGATCCAGCGGCCAGCGGCGTAGGGGTAGTGTCCTAATTTGGACCTCACACCCCGAACAGGCGTTCTGCCAATCCGGTCCGCTTGGACGCTTCGACGATGGCCCGCAGGATGGCAGCCCGCGACATCGCGACGCCATGCCGGACGCGGATGTCCACGGCAAGCCCGTCCAGTATGGCGATGTGCCGCGATGCGATGATGACTTGCAGCCGCTGAGGCTTGGCGGGTTCTGTGTCGTTGCTCATGTAAGGTTGGACATTCTAATGTCCGATGGTGCGGACAATCTAGTGTCGAATCGCTTCCGTGGCAAGCGCGCGAAGGTCGCCGGGAGTCGTCGGCGTACGGATCGGTCGCATCCGGCAGAAGCGGGAGCTGTCGCGCCGCGTCGTCGCCGAACTCGCGGGCATCCACGAAAACACGCTGAAGAAAATCGAGAGCGGGAAGGGCAATCCTACGCTGTCGGTCCTGTTCGGGATCGCCGATGCGCTCGGCGTGAAGATTCACGACCTCGTCTGCAAGTAACCGGGCAGGCCGGTTTCGCGACGTTCGGATTGGCGCTGGCGATCGTGGCGGTGCTGATTCTAACCGTGATTTCTCTGTTTCACGGGGCATACTTAGGCCCGACAATCAGCGTAACGGTGTCCTCGGCGCGGCCTGACGCTGACAAGCCGACCGCGTTGAGGCCGATCAACTTAAACGCATCTTGCAATGATTTGGCGCGCGCTGGGGCGTGGTTCGTATCCCGCACTATGATTACGACTCCCGCTACTGTCGGAGTACCAACCCACATCCCGACTTGGCTGTTTAATGTCCAACCCGCGTCTACTAATAACTGCGCGATCGTCTCAGCGAACCTTGATGCTTCTGGGTCACCTGTTTGGCTGATGTCTATCTCCCCCTTAGGGGCAGAATGTAAAAACTCTATAAGGGTTTTGCGTTCAACCGCCGTGAACTCTCGCGGCGCAAGCTTCTGTTGCAATTCGAGCAGGGAACGCTCTGCTATCGCGGCACGCTGGCGTTGTGTTGCCGCATCCAATTCCAGCTTCGCGGCACGTTCGTTAGCCGTGGCCGCGATACCCGCCGCCTCGCCGATCTTAATGTCTTTTGCTTTTAGCTCGTTAGTGAGGGCGCGACCCCTCTCCGTTAGTTGCCGGTCCTTCGCCTGTAAGAGCGCGTCTTGCGTGGCGGTCAACCTCGCTTGGCGATCGATGACACCACGATTGGTAATCAGAACCGCAAAGGCTGCTAGTAGCGTTAGCGCCAGAGCAGCCGTATACCAATCATTCCAAGTTCCGATTGTTCGTTGCAGATCACTTGCGCGAGCTGCGAGATTCGCAATTTCCGCTTCAATGGATGACATTGGATCACCGCCGCTTGATGTAGTGGTCTGGGCCGTAGCCGTTTTTGGCTCTGTGGGGTCAATCATCATTGGCGCTCGGGCTGTCAACAGCTTGATCCGCAGGAAGCCACCTCGAACTAAACTGTAACACAAAAACACTAGACAAGCGCAGGTTGTTGTAATACACTTTCTCACATGGCAAACGTACTCAGCCCCGACAAGCAAGTAACGATCATCGGCGCACTCGCCGAGGGATCAAGCATCCGCTCCATCGAGCGCATGACCGGCGTCCACCGTGACACCATCATGCGCCTCGGCGTGAAGGTCGGGCAGGGATGCGCGAAGATTCAAGACGCCATCATGCGCGACCTCACCTGCACGCACCTTCAGATGGACGAAATTTGGGGATACATCGGCAAGAAGCAACGCCACGTTGCGCCGTCCGATGATCCCTCGATGGGCGATGCGTGGACGTTCTGCGCGATCGACACAGATACCAAACTCGTTCCTGCCTTCAAGGTCGGGAAGCGCGACAGCGAGACGGCTAACGCCTTTGTAGCGGACGTGGCCTCGCGCATGACAAAGCGCGTGCAACTCTCCACCGATGGCCTCGCGGCTTATGCTGAAGCCGTGGAACTCGCGTTCGGAAGCGAAGTCGATTACGCGCAGGTCATCAAGACGTATTCGCAGGACAACTCCAACACTCCGGAGCGGCGCTACAGCCCGGCGAGCGTTCTCACCATCGAGAAGCGCGTCATCCAAGGCGATCCAGACATGAAGGCGGCGAACACCAGCTACGTGGAACGGTTGAACGCCACCACGCGCCAGCACATGCGCCGCCTGACTCGCCTGACGCACGCCTTCAGCAAGAAGCTGGAGAACTTCGAAGCGGCTGTTGCGCTGCATTTCGCTTACTACAATCTAGTGAAGAGCCACGCGACGCTTCGCTGCACACCCGCCATGGCTGCCGATGTGGTGTCGTCGCAATGGACCGTCCGTCAATTGGTAGAGGTAGCGACCGCATGACGTATCTCGAAGAACTGCGGGATGTGATCCGGCACCTACACGGTGCCGAGGCAACGCACATCGAAACGGTCGCGGTCAAAGAGACGTTCAGGGGTGAGACGGCGTGGGAGGGGGACGTAGAGGTATTCGCGCTGCACGGCCATCCTACGGCCAGCCGCGTCTACGCATGGACGCATGACACGGATGATCCGGACAAGCCACGGCGGCACGTCACGGTCCTTCACAGCCATCCAATCGAGTCAGCACGGCAAGCGGTACAAGCCGCGATCGTGCAGGAGTTCAGAAGCCTTGAGCCAGCCAGCTAAGAGAAAACCCGGACGCCCGAAACTGGCGAAGGGTCACGCGAAGGCGCACATCGTCCCGGTACGGTTCAATCCTGACTTGCTCCGGCGAGTCGAGAGCGCGGCGAAGCGGAACGGGCAGAACGTTTCCGAATGGATCAGGAGCACCCTCGATGCCGCAACGAACTGAGCCGGTCAAATTAGGACACTACCGGCGTAGGCGCATCCGCAGCGGTCTCAGGCAATTCAGCTACAATCCCGCCATCCATGGCCAAACTCTTTTTCGTCGGGCTCGACGGTACGGAGAAGAGCTACCGCTTGCAGACGCACCGGCCGTTCACGGTCGGACGCGATCCCGGCAACGACATCATCCTGCGCGATCCGAAGGTTTCGCGGCATCACGCCGAGATCGTCTTCGAGCGCGGCTTCTTCGTCGTGCATGACCTGACCAGCGCGAACGGCACGTACATCAACGGCAAGCGCATCCGGGTCGCGCCGCTGACGCACTCGGCCAAAGTGCGCATGGGCAATACGTACGGACGGTTTTCCGAGGAGCTGCCGACGGAGAACGACGGCGTGGCCGCGGCGGAGCCGTTCGAGCAGCCGCTGCCCGTCCCCGCGCCGCCGGAGCCGGACCTGTTTGCCCAGATGGAAGCGATGCCCACCTCGACGCTGGAGCGGTTCAACCTCTCCACGCAGCCGCACGAACAGATCTCGTCCGCCGAGCTAAAAAAAAAAGCGGAATAGCGGATGACGACGGCGGCACGGTGGGGATCCTCGATCCGCCCACCGAGCCGATGCCGGACCTGCCGCCGTTGCCTGCATCGTCGCCGGCGCCGCCTCCTGCACCAAAGCCATCCGGCGCTCTCGACCGCTCGCGCTTTCAGTTCATGACCGGCATCCCGGCGGGCGAAACGGCGTACATCCGCGGCGACGACGGCAACGCGCTGCTGTCGTACCGCAGCTTCGCCAGCATTGTCGGCGTCATCGCCGCGCTGATGTCGTCCGTGGTGCTCGCTGCCGGTACGGCAGGCGTGATTTTTTTGCTGCTCGAAAGCCGTCCGCTGCCGGCCATCGCGGCGCTGATACTGAGCGCCGCGTTCGCGGCGATGATCATCATCCTCATCCCCGCCACGCACGTGACGATCTTCGAAGGCGCGGCCCCGGCGATCACGATCGCGCAGCAGTCCCTCAACTTCCCAAGCGTCACGTATGCGATCGGAACCGGCGACGGTAAGCCGGTGGCGCGCATCGCGAAGTCGTTCTTCTCACGCTTCGGCCGCAACCGCTGGGAAATCGTCGACGTGAATGATTTCCTCGCGCGCGGCGAAGCGGTCGAAGAGTCCCTCGCACACGCTCTCGTCCGCAAACTCTTCGGCAAGTTCGCGCCGGCGTATCAGTCGAACGTACGGATCGACTGGAACGGCGAAGAAGCAGGATGGATCATCCGCCGCCCCGGCGCGGATGGTCACGCGGACGTGCTGGAGTTGAATCCGGCGACAACGCTGGATCGGCGCGCGGCGGTTGCGTTGGCAGTGCTCGTGCTGGGAAGCGAGCCTTGATGGCCCATCCTGCGCGGAGACGCAGGATCTCCGGTGCAACCGCTCGGATCGTGCCGAAGGTTCTATTGTCGCGGCGCCACCGGAGATCCTGCGTCTCCGCGCAGGATGGGACCTTTAACGATCTCGATCCCCGTGTAGTAGTGCGTAAGGATCTGTTGCGCGGTCCAGCCGGCGGTGGCCATCCCGTACGCGCCGACCTGGCAGAAGCCGACGCCGTGGCCCCATCCCTTGCCGTAGAACGTGTAGCGGTCCATGCCGTCGGCGTCCTGTGTTTTCTCGTAGACGAAAAGGTTGTCGGGCACGTTCAGCGACCAGCGGATGGGAAGACCGCGCAGGATAAACGTGCGGCCGTTTTCGGCGGTCACTTCCATCTCCGCGATGCGCTGCGAGGCGTCGATGGTGAGCGGACGAATGCCCTGAAGCTGGCGGATCGGATTGCGTTTGTTGATCGACGTCACCAACTCGTCAGAGCGGAAACTGCGCGTCCAGCTTGCGAAGTTGGAGCTGCGGTCGAACGACGCGCCGTCGAGGTAGGCATTGATCACCAGCGCGACAGGAGTCTTGTTGACGTCCGAGGTGATCGTGGCGCGGTCGCCGATCGTGACCGGCGCGCTGCTGTACTCCTGATAGCGATCGCCGATTTTGCGGAAGACCGGCAGGTTCGCGGGAAGCGTGAATCGCGTCGGCTTGCTGTCGATCTTCAGCGTTACGTCACGTCCGGCGACCGTCAGGATCTTGCCGGTGGCGTCGCTGATCACGTTGTGTTTGCGAATCCAAGATCCAAGGAGGCCGTAGAGCTCCTCGCGCGGCATCGCGGCGTTCATGTCGATGCGATCGATTCCTTCGGCGGGTAGGAACGCGAACTTGATGAGGAAGGCCGCGGCGCGATACGGCACCGACTCCTTCGCCGCCGTCTGCGGGAAGTAGTAGTTGCGGTCCGCGGGCATCGTCACGACGGTCGAGTAGCGGTCGAATCCGAGCACCGAGGCGAGATAGGTCAGCACATCGCCGCGCCGCGACGACGCGGGCGACGCGGTGCCGAGGGGAGTGAATCGCAGTTTCTGCATCGCGGCGTTCACGGCAGCTTCGACGTCACGCGCGCTCCATGACGTGCCGGTGTCGGGCAGGCCAGCGATGGCGGAGAAGAGGCGGGCGTTGACCTGCGGCTCGGTGAGCAGACCGCTATCGGCGCGGCCGGCGATGGTCAGCACTTCGTCTTCCACGCAACGGACGCGCTTGAGGTACGGCTCGTTGCGGCCGGGAAACATCGTGCCGACGTCGGACGTCTCGCCGCCGCACGTGGCGGTGTAGAGCGCGTCGATCGGCTGGCCGTTGTACGTGGCGATCAGTCCCGCCGTCTCGCGCACGGCGCGGTCGGTGAGCGGATCCTCGCCGGAGAATCCGTTGTAGGCCTGACAGGCGGGCCCGGCGCAAATGTCGTAGCCCTCGCGCTTGAATTGGCCGAGGTTGCGGACGGCATAGGTGCGCGCGGCGATGGCCTGGGCTTTGAGCGCTTCGACCTCGTCGTAAATCTTCGGACCCATCTCCGCGGGGACGACGCCGCGCAGGTAGTCCTCCAGGTTCAGTTCATTGATGACGTTGTACGTTCCGCGCGGATTGATGAAGACGCGCGCGGCCGTGCGGTACGGTTTGTCGGTGATCGTGAGCGTGTCGGAGGTAACGGGAATGACGAGCACCGACTCGCCGTCGAGCGAGGTGCGCTCTCCTTCGTCATCGACGAGTTGATGTTTCTTTTCAAACGCCTGGTCGGCCGGCCGTTTCACGATGAGGAGGTTCGTTCCATAGCCGCTCTGCGTGAGCTGGTCGCGCAGCGGTTGCGCCGCGTTCGACGTCGCGAAGTCGCCAGCGATGACGCGATACGCCGTCCCGGCGGTATCGGGCAGGACATCGACGCGCTGCTGCGTATCGGCGCGAAGTTTTTCGGCGAGCGTATTGGCGCTGGCGACGTCGGAAACGGTGCTGACCTGCACCGCGTAATGCGCCGCCGCGTCGCTGACGGGCGCGGTCAACGTGAAGCCGCGGCGAATCGTGGCCGAGGTGGCGTCGGCGACGATGTAGTAGCCGCCGGCAAGGCGCGGGAAGGTGACGGTGGTCTGATCATTCAAGAGGCCGACGCGGATGCGTGGCTCAGCGATGGTTTTCGAGGCGGAGGTGACGGGCGTAAACGCATTCGCGGAGCGGGCGGGCGTGGGCGGAGGAGGCGCGATCGTCACAGTCGCGGGCGGGCGGGCGGGTGGGGCGGTCGCGCAAGCGGCGAAAAACAAAAGCGACAGAGCAACAGCAGTACGTTTCATCGTTCAGCGTCCTTGCAAGAAGAGAGACAGCGGGAGTGTTCTGCCGGACATTCCCCGTTCTCCGAGGTACACTTTTCAACCATGACACCCAAACTCAGAACCATCCGGACCACAAGGCGCCCCACTAGTGTTCCGCGCAAGGCGATGCTCGCCGCCGCCAAGGCAGTCACCGCCGCTCGCGATCCCGAAACGGACCTCATCGTGCGCGGCTTGGCGAGCCCGAAAAAAGTAGCCGGAATGAGCCGTAAGTGATCGATGCCTCCCGAAGACTACGACCGTAACGTCTTCGTCAATTGCCCTTTTGACGACGACTATCGGCTCTCCTCGACGCGAAAAGGATTTTCACCACAGAGACACAAAGAGCACAGAGGGGATCTCTTTGTGTCCTCTGTGCCTTTGTGGTGAAAAGGTTTTTGTTACTTCTCTGCAGATTCGGATTTCACGACATCAGCAGAACCGTTGCCGCCTAGTCCCCTCACCTCTTGAAAAACATCGCGATCCCCATCGCCAACCCGATCACCACCACCGCCCTGCGGACGAACGTGCGGCCGAGGCGGTGGGCGATGCGGGCGCCGAGGTAGCCGCCGATGACGGCGGCGACGGCCATGATCGCGCCGTCGCGCCAGAGCACGGCGCCGCCGAAGGCGAAGTAGAGCGCGGCGATGCCGTTGATGCAGATCGCCAGCAGGTTCTTGAGGCCGTTCATCTCGTGCAGATCGGTCAGGCCGATCAGGCCGAGCGCGGCCAGCATCAGGATGCCGATGCCTCCGCCGAAATAGCCGCCGTAGATGCCGACCAGGAACTGAAAGATGAAGACGAAAATGACCCAGCCCGCAGTCGGATTCTCGTGCGCGCGAGCAACCGTGCCGAGACGGCGCGTAATCACTTCCTGCACGGCGAGGAGCAGTGTGGCGCCGAGGATCAGGAACGGGACCAGGCGGGTGAAGGTCTTCGTTGACGTGTGCATCAGCAGCATTGCGCCTGCGCCGCCGCCGGCCAGCGCGGGAATCGTCAGCAGCAACAGCCAGCGGCGGATTCTGGCCAGTTCGCGCCGGAAGCCGACCATGGCCGCGAAGGAGCCCGGCCAGAGCGCGAAACTGTTCGTCGCGTTGGCCATGACCGGGTTGACGCCGATCCAGACCAGTGCAGGAAACGAGATCAGCGTTCCTCCGCCGGCGATCGAGTTGATCGCTCCGGCGGCCAGTGCGGCCAGCGCGATCACCGTGTCGTGGAGGAGCGGTTCGGTCAGGAGATTTCGTCCTTCAGCACGTCGCGCAGGGTTTCAGCGATGCGCGTGATCAGCGTTTTGTCCGGCCCTTCCACCATCACGCGGACCTTGTTCTCCGTGCCGGAGTAGCGCACCAGAATGCGTCCATTGCCATCGAGTTGCGACTGCGCCTCGGCAAGCGCGGCCTGGTACGTTGGCAACGATTCCAAGGGCGGTTTCGACGCGACCTGCTGATTGAGCAGAAGCTGCGGCATCGGCGTGAACGTCCGCAGTTGCGAGAACGGCGTGCCGCCCTGCGCCAGCAACTCGGCGAAGACCAGCGCCGTGTGGATGCCGTCGCCAGTGGTGTGCACGGTCAGGTCGATGATGTGGCCGGACTGCTCGCCGCCGATGCTGGCGCCGCGTTCGAGCATCATCTCCAGCACGTATTTGTCGCCGACGTTCGCGCGGCAAAGCTCGATGCCGTCATCGCGCAGCTGCTGCTCGAAGCCGAAGTTGGACATGACCGTCGTCACGACGCAGCCGCCTTTCAGCGCGCCGTTGCGGTTCAGCCGCTGCGCCCAGAGGTAGATGATCTCGTCGCCATCGCGGATTTTGCCCGCATCGTCGGCGAAGATGGCCCGATCAGCGTCGCCGTCGAACGCGACTCCAAAATCCGCCTTCTCCTTCACCACCACCTTCGCCAATCCCTCCGGATGCATCGCGCCGCATCCATCATTGATATTGCGGCCGTCCGGCCGGTCGTTGATCACAACGACCTCGGCGCCCGCACGCCGAAAAACCTCCGGCGCGATACGAAATGCCGCTCCGTTGCCGGTATCGAGGACGACTTTGCGTCCGCGCAGCGCGTCGGGAGCGACGCCGTCATCGAGGAAGCGTTCGTAGCGCTCGACGAGATCAGGTGAGTCGTTGGGCGGCTTAAGAAAGGTCAGAGGGCCGGCCCACTGGACGCGCCGCAGATCGTCCTCGATTTCTTCTTCGATCGCGTCGGGCAGCTTCATCCCATCGTGGCCGAAGATCTTGACGCCGTTGTCCTCGAATGGGTTGTGCGATGCCGAGATTGAGATTCCGGCAACGGCATCGGTGATGTGACAGAGATAGGCCACGCCAGGAGTGGGGATGATGCCGATGAACTGTGGCTGGCCGCCTTCCTCTGCGATTCCTGCGACGAGCGCACCGGCAATCTCGGGGCCGGATTCTCGCGTATCCATGCCGAGGAGGATCCGCGGGTTGTCTGACAGCGCTTTGAATCGACGGCAGAGCGCGATGCCGAGTTTGAACATTGTGCTCGCATCCAACGGGTACTGATGCGCTTTGCCGCGGATGCCGTCGGTACCGAAAAGGGTCCTCATCGATCGTTAGTCGCCTTTACTCTTTGGTTTTTTCGCGGGCGCCGTCTCCGTCTCCGTCGCCGTCTCGGCCGTGGAGGGAACCGGCGCGACCGGGCCGATCTCCGGGTTCACCGGCACCGTGGCCTGCGTCGTCAGCGGCTCGATGATACGGACGAGCGAGGAGTCGGAGACGACGGTCACGTTCTGCAGGAACGTCTCGGTGCGGCCGGTCATGATAATCCGTTCGGTGGCCACCTCCGTGACGTTTCGGATCTGGGAGGCGGGGCCGGAGATGAGGGCGTGATCGGGGATGAGGGTCGGATCGCCGGCGTTGTATCCGGGCGGCGGCTGGCCGACCAGGAACGGACGGATGGGGACGACTTTCTGCCGCAGCGGTTCGACGTGGAAGCGCAGTTTGGTCGGCTCCATCGCCACCACGTCGATCTGCGGCGGCACGCTCATGGCCTGCGGACTGAGCGTGATAACGGCATCTCCCGGTGTGACCCAACTCACATCCAGCGTCACCTCGAGGTTCTGCGACGAGAGCGAACGGAGGTCGGAGACGCGGCCGCGCAAGCGGACGCTGACGGTGTCCGGCACGGGCGTGGTGATGGCGAGGTCGCGCGGCATGCGCACCAGCGACACCGGCGCCGCAAACGCGCGCTCCGACACCGGCTCGCGCCGCGGCGCGGAAACGACGAACCAGACGATGAACGCAAGGAAGACCGAGAGGAACTTGAGCGGAAGGTTGGCGGTCATTTGCGAATCGCCCTCAGCCTCTCCGTCATCAACTGCAGGAGCTGCTCCCGCTCCAGATGTTCGTGCAGGACGCCTTCGGAGGCGGCGGCGATCGATCCATTCTCCTCCGAGATGATCAGGATGAGCGCGTCGCTGTCCTCGGAAAGACCAATTGCCGCGCGATGCCGCGTGCCGTGCGCGAGCTTCGGATCCGCCGACGTCGTCAGCGGCAGGAACGCGCCCGCGGCCACGATGCGGTTGCCGCGGATGATGGCCGCACCGTCGTGGAGCGGACCGCCGGGGACGAAGATGCTGATGAGCAGCTCGGCCGACACCACGGCGTCGACGCTCTTCGCGGCCTCGGCATACATGCGCAGGCTCTGCGCGCGCTCGATGGCGATGAGTGCGCCGATGCGCTGCGCCGAAAGGACCATGGCCGCTTTGACGATTTCGTCGAATGGCACCGGCGTGGCGACGCCGGCCACGAGCGAGAGCAACGGATTCGATGCCATCCGGGCCAGCGCGCGGCGGATCTCGGCCTGGAAAAGAACGATGACCGCGAACGGGAGGTAAAACAAAATCTGCCGCGAGATGGCCTCGAGCGCGGGAAGGTCGAACGCGCGCGCGACGAAAAAGGAGCTGCCGAGGACGACCAGTCCGATCGAGACCTGCATCGCGCGTGTGCCGCGGATCAACGCCAGGATGTTGTAGATGACGAAGGAAACGATGAGGACGTCGATGGCGTCGCGCCACGTGAATTGAAGCGAGAGGATGCGGTCGTACCAACTCATGGTTGCCGCCTGCCTTCGATGGCCATCCACACTTTCAGAAAATCGACCGTCGCGCGCACGTCATGGACTCGTACGATCGACGCGCCCGCGCGTTGCGCCGCGGCGACGGCGGCCAGCGATCCGAGGGCGCGGTCGGGGCCGGAAGTTCGTCCCGTGATGTGGCCGATGAATGCTTTGCGCGATGCGCCGATCACGAGCGGGCCGAGCGCCGTCAGTTCGCTCGCTCGCGCAAGTAGCTCGAGGTTCTGGTCGAATGTTTTGGCGAATCCGAGACCGGGATCGATGAGGATCTTTTCGCGATCAACGCCGGCAGCAACGGCTTCGTCGACCATCGACGTCAACTCGCGGGCAACATCGTTCACGACGTCGTCGTAGTCAGTGAACTGCTGCATCGTGGAGGGCTCGCCACGCATGTGCATCAGGATCACCGGCACGCCGCTCTTCGCAACGACCGCCGGCATCCCTGCCGAGTAGCGCATCGCGCTCACGTCGTTAACGATGTTCGCGCCGGCGGCGATCGCCTTCTCCGCCACAGCCGCTTTGCGCGTGTCGATCGAGATGGCGACGCTGCTCCGCCGCCGAATCTGCTCGATCACCGGCACGACGCGATCGATTTCAACTTGGGCAGCTAACGGCTCCGCGCCGGGCCGCGTCGACTCGCCTCCGACGTCGATGATGGCCGCGCCGTCCTCCTCCATCTGCAGCGCAGCGTGAACGGCTTTCGATTGGTCGAAATGCACGCCGCCGTCGGAGAAGGAATCGGGCGTGATGTTGAGGATGCCCATCACGGCGGGCGCTCCACCATTCAAACCGAATGTTGAATGTTGAATGTTGAATGTCGAATGTTGAATGGCCACGAGAGTCGCGCCTTCATTCAACTACGAATCTCGCTCCCGCCGAATGCGCGCGCCGAGCGGATTCAAGCGTTCTTCGATTCGCTCGTATCCGCGATCGATCTGGTGAATGTTGTGGATCACGCTCTCGCCTTTCGCGCACAGCGCGGCCAGCAGGAGCGCCATGCCGGCGCGGATGTCGGGACTGGAGATCTCCGCGCCGGTGAGCCGGTTGCCGCCGACGATGATTGCGCGGTGAGGGTCGCAAAGGATGATGCGCGCGCCCATCTGAATGAGTTTGTCGGTGAAGAAGAGCCGCGACTCGAACATTTTCTCGAAGATCATCACCGTCCCCTCGGCCTGCGTGGCGATGACGATCATGATCGACAGCAGGTCGGCCGGAAAGAGCGGCCACGGACCATCGTCGATCTTCGGCACGGCCGCGCCGATGTCGTAGCGGACGCGCAGTGCCTGATCCTTCGGAACGCGGATGTTCTTCCCTTCGATCTTGATGTCGATGCCGACTTTCTCGAGCATGTAGCGGACGGAGTACATGTGATTCGGAACCGCATCCTCGATCACCAACTCGCTGCGCGTGACCGCGGCCAGGCCGATGTACGAGCCGACTTCGATGTGATCGCTGGGGATGTGGAACTCGCCGCCGTGCAGCGACTCGACGCCGCGGATGCGTAGCGAGTTCGTGGCGATGCCTTCGATCTGCGCGCCGAGGAGGTTGAGAAAGCTGCAGAGGTCCTGAACGTGCGGCTCGGCGGCGGCGTTGTAAATCAGCGTCTCGCCCTCGGCGAGCACGGCGGCCATGATGGCGTTCTCGGTCGCCGTCACGGACGCTTCGTCGAGGAACATGTTCGCGCCGCGCAGCTCGCGCACCGACATGCGGTACTCCTGCGCGGAGACTTCGATTTGCGCGCCGAGCGCTTCGAGCGCGAGGAGATGTGTATCGACGCGGCGCCGTCCGATGGCGTCGCCGCCCGGCTTGGCGATATTCGCGGCGCCGCAGCGCGCCAGCAGCGGACCGGCCAGCAAGATCGACGCGCGGATTTTCCGGGAGAGATCGGGATCGGGCTGGGATGAACACTCACCTTTTGTGTGAATGCGCACCACGTTCGCCTCGAGCTTTTCGACCGAGGCGCCGAGGCCTTCCATGATCTGGAGCATGACGCGGACGTCCTGAATATCCGGCAGGTTGCGCAGGACGATCGCCTCGTCAGTGAGCAGGCAGGCGGCCAGGATCGGCAGCGCGGCGTTCTTGTTGCCGCCGGGCTTGATGCGGCCTTCGAGCCGCCGGCCGCCTTCGACGATGAACCGCTCCATCATTGCGCGGGGGATTGTATCCGCGGTCTTGGTCCCACGATCGAGAGCTTGGCGCGAGCGGCGAAGACGGCCAATGTTGAGTCCTGAATGTCGAACGCACCGCCGCCCACACTCATCGACGAGGTGCGCGGACGCGAAGCGGATGGAACGCTGGCGTCTCGCCGGCTGGCCCGGCGGCGTCCTCGCCGCCGAACGGGAGGCTCGCGCAGGTGTTGGTGTTACCAGCGGAAGTGGAGGGTTTGGCGGTTCGGCGGCGAGACGCCGCCGGGCCAGCCGGCGAGGACGCCAGCGTTCCGACGCGACGCGCTTTCGATGCAGCTGTTCGCGTCCGCCCTGCTACCATGATCGCCAATGATCGTCGCGCCTCTTTCCTCCGGCAGTGCGGGTAATTCGTACTACTTCGAGAGCGACGGCACTTCCATCCTCGTCGACGCCGGCCTCGGGCCGCGCGAGACGAAGAAGCGGCTGGAGCAGGTCGGGAAAACGATCGAGCAGGTGCAGGCGATCGTGATCACGCACGAGCACTACGACCACATCCGCGGCGCCGGCTCGATCGGACGCAAGTACGGAATCCCGATCTACCTGACGCAGGGAACGCTCGACGCCAGCAGAATCAATCGCGAGGTCACCACGACGATCGTCTTTCCGAACGATTCGACGTTCACGATCGGCGAGCTGAATATTCATGCGCGGCGCACGCTGCACGATGCCGCCGATCCGGCTTGTTTCGTGATCGAGTCGCGTGACGGCACCCGCGTCGGAGTCGCCAGCGACCTCGGACACGCAGACGCGCCGGTGATCCGCCACCTCTCCGACTGCGACGGCCTTTTCTTCGAGGCCAATCACGATCTGGACATGCTGCGGATGGGCAGTTACCCGTGGTCGCTGAAGCGGCGGATCATGTCCCGCTTCGGCCACCTCTCGAATGACGACTCCATGACTGCCGTGCAGCGGATGATCGGCGCGGATCTGAAGAACCTCTGCCTGATCCACCTCTCGCAGAAAAACAATCACGAGTCGATCGTCCGCGACATGGCTTCGCGCCTTCTCTCGCGCCTCGGCGCCACCAATCAGCTCGAGCTCTCGATCGCGAAGCAGTTCGAGGCCACCGGTGTCTACGAAATCGCTCGCCGCCGTCCCGCCCGTCCGCGCCTGCCGGCCGTGAACACGCAGATGGCGTTGTTCTAAGACCGCGCATCAGTCGTGCAGGGGCTAGAATGCGCCCGCCGCGCGGAACCGCGCGGGAATCACGTTTTTACGGAGAACGAAGCGATGCGGATCGGCGTACCGGCTGAGATCAAGAACAACGAATACCGCGTGGGGATGACGCCCTCGGGCGCGCAGGATCTCACCTCCGACGGCCATACCGTCTACATCCAGTCCGGCGCCGGCAACGGCAGCGGCTTCGCGGATGAGGAGTACACCGCCGCGGGCGCCACGATACTCGCCACCGCCGACGACGTCTACCAGCAGTCGGACATGATCGTGAAGGTCAAAGAGCCGATCGACGCCGATCTGGCGCGCCTCAAAGACGGGCAGCTTCTCTTCACGTATCTGCATCTCGCGCCGGTGCCGGACCTCACCGCGGCGCTCCTGAAGAAGAAAATCACCGGCATCGCCTACGAGACCATCACCGATGAGCGCAAACGGACGCTCCCGCTGCTCACGCCGATGTCGGAGGTGGCGGGCCGCATGTCGGTGCATGTCGGCGCGTATTACCTGCACAAGCCGAACAACGGCCGCGGCGTGCTGCTCGGCGGCGTGCCGGGAACGCTGCCCAGCGACGTCGTCATCATCGGCGGCGGCGTGGTGGGTACGAACGCCGCGAAGATGGCCGTCGGCCTCGGCGCGCGCGTGACGATCCTCGACAACAATCTCGATCGCCTGCGCCAGCTCGACGACATCTTCCGCGGCACGGTGCAGACATGGGCCTCCAGTGGAGCTCATCTGGCTGAAGCCTGCAAACGCGCCGACCTGCTCATCGGCGGCGTCCTGATTCCGGGCGCCTCGGCGCCGAAGCTCGTGACGCGCGAAATGGTGCGCAGCATGAAGAAAGGTTCTGTCATCGTCGACGTCGCGATCGACCAGGGCGGCTGCGTCGAGACCGCGCACGCCACGACGCATTCGGATCCGGTTTACGAAGTGGACGGCGTCATCCACTATTGCGTCGCCAATATGCCCGGCGCGGTGCCGCGCACGTCGACGATTGCGCTCACGAACGCCACGCTTCCGTACACGCGAAAGCTGGCATCGGAAGGATTTAAGAAAGCCATTGCCGACGCCGGACTGGCCGAGGGTGTCAATGTTTATGACGGGAAAATCACCTATAAAGCTGTGGCTGATTCGCAAGGACGAGAATACACAGCCCTCGATAAGTTGCTGTAATCTGGCTCCGTGAAAAAACGGAAAGCCCTTCTCCTCATCGCAACAATCCTCGCCTTCGTCCCTACGGCCTTCGCGGGAACGCCGATATTCGACGTGGGGGTCACCAAGAACGGCCCGTCCACAATCAACCGTGGGGCGGACATTACATATATCGTCACGGTGACCAACGCCGGCAACACCGCGGCTTCCACCGTGCAGATGACCGATCCACTGCCGCCGGGGATCACCTTCACGTCATTGGCGCAATCGGGTCCTGTATTCACATGCAGTACTCCGCCTGTCGGATCAAGCGGAACGGTTTCGTGCAGCATCGCCACGCTGAATGCCGGCGCGACCACGACGTTCACGATCGTCGGCAGTGTCCCGGGGAGCGCGACGGGCGGCACCACGTTCGCGAACACAGCAACGGTAACGACGACCTCGGCGGACTCGAACAGTGCAAACAATTCGCAGACCAGCACGGCCACCGTCAACGCGCTGGCGGACCTTTCCGTGACGAAGACCGCACCCGGCAGCGCTGCTCCCGGTTCGGATGTCTCCTTTTCCATCCAGGTCATGAACAACGGACCTGACGCTGCAGCAACCGTGTCACTCATCGATCCGCTGCCGGCGGGTATGACCTTCGTTTCCGACACTCAGAACAGCGGGCCGGCATTCAGTTGCTCGGACCCTTCCGCCGGCGCGAACGGAACGATCACCTGCACGATCGCGAGCATGCCGGCGGGATCGATCGCAAACTTCACGTTCGTCGCAAACATCCCTCCGGGAACGCCGCCAGGCTCAACCTTCAACAACACCGCCACCATATCGACGGCAACATTTGATCCCAACGACGAGAACAACGCGTCCACTGGTAGCACCATCGTTCCGGCACCATCGGCAGACCTCCGTGTGCAGAAGAACGGCCCCGTCTCCGCGTTGGCAAACAGCGATGTCGCGTACGCGATCACCGTCATCAACGCCGGGCCCGACGCGGCCGCCAGCGTTGCGCTCACTGACGTGCTGCCCGGCACGATGACCTTCGTCTCCATCGTGCAGAACAGCGGGCCGGCCTTCGATTGCACCAGCCAGCCGGCAGTCGGTTCCGGTGGTACGGTCACTTGCACGATCGCCACTCTCGCGTCCTTCACGACCTCGACGTTTACGCTGACGGGTCACATTCCGGCCGGCACGGCAGCGGGCGCCACCTTCACGAATATTGCAAACGTCAACTCGACGGGCGACACGCCGACGGCCGATCCGGACCCCGCCAACAACCAATCGCCGACGACGCTCACGGTCGGCAGCAGCGATCTGGCGATTACGAAAACGGGACCGGGCACGGCGACCGCGGGCGGCACGATCGCGTGGACGATCACGGTTACCAACAATGGCCCGGACCCCGAGCAGAACGCGTCGTTCTCCGATCCGCTGCCGGCCGGAACCACGTTCAATTCGCTCACTCAGGACACGGGAACCGCGGCGACTTGCAACACGCCGAGTCCAAACAACCCTGGCACCGTCACCTGTTCGTTCCCGCCCCTTACCTCGGGCGCATCCGCGCAATTCACGCTCACGGCGAACATCAGCCCGAGCTTCAGCGGAACCCTCAACAACACGGCCTCGGTCACCGGCGACAATGTCGATCCGAATGGCGGCAACAACAGCCAGACCGCGTCGGCGACGGTATCCGGGTCCGCCGATCTGACCATCAACAAGACCGGCCCCGCCAGCGCGAACGCCGGTAGCGACATCACCTACACCGTCACCCTGACCAACAGCGGACCGTCCGCGGCCTCCGCCGTTTCTCTCACCGATGCCACGCCTCCGAACACGACCTTCGTCTCCGAGGCGCAGACCACGGGACCGGCGTTCTCCTGCAGCAACCCGCCGGCCGGCGGCACAGGCACGGTCACCTGCACGATTGGCTTGTTCCCTGTAGGTTCAGCGACCTTCTCCATCACCCTGCATATCGGTGCCGCAGTGCCTACAGGCACGATCATCACGAACACAGCGAACGTCTCCAGCACGACCTCGGATCCGAATCCGTCCGGCAACAGTCCCTCGGCCAACACTACTGTGACTGCCAGTCCGCTCGCCGACCTCGCCATCACTAAGACTGCGGCACCAGGTCCGTACGGAACCGGCCAACCGCTGACCTACACGATCGTGGTGACAAACGGCGGACCGTCGGCCGCGGCTTCCGTCACTGTTACGGATACCTTGCCGCCCGGCACGACGCTGGCCTCTTCAACACCACCCGGTGCGTGTTCGGGCACGACCATCGTGACCTGCAATGCGGGCACGATCACCAACGGCGGAAGCGCGACGTTCACGCTGACGATCACGCTGCCGTCGACTCCAGGGCCGATCACCAACACCGCAGTCGTCAGCGCGTCGGCTGCGAATCCCGATCCGAACCCTGGGAACAACACCGCCACATCGACGATTACGGTGATTCCTGCGGCGAACATCCCGATGATCTCGCCGTTGTCCCTGCTGCTCCTCTGTATCGCCCTCGCCGTCGCCGGCGCGTTCGTGCAGAAATCGTAGCGTGTGGCACAGACACTCTTGTCTGTGCTTTTGAAGCCGCGCAATTCAGACGGCGCCACTGAAAAGGTGGTGCCGTTTTCCCATCCGCCGACGAACGCCACAGCTTTGTAACCTCAACCAGTTCTGCAACTTGATGCAATCAATCGTACGAGCTTCTACGCAATGCGCACGCAGCCCTTTCCAGCACTGATCCTTCTTTTTCTCGGCGCCTCGTGCGCGAGCATCCACAACATCGGCAACGTCGTCGATCCCGTTTCGCACGGCGCGGGCACACCGGCGTCGCCCTCCGCGGCGTGGACGCCGCCCGCGAACGCGATTCCGCCGAAGGTGCCGCCGCCGAACGATCTCGTCCTTCCGCCAACCGGCGTTCCGCTCGAGCTGGCGCAGATCATCGATCTCGCGCTCTCGAACAATCCGGCCACGCGGACGACCTGGCTCGAAGCGCGGCTGGCCGAGGCGAACCTCGGCAGCGTTCGCTCGGCGTACCTTCCGACGGTCGACCTCGACGCATCGCTCACCCGCGCGCACACGAGCCTCGGGACCGCCACAACGCTGAGCGGTCCGAACCTGTCGCTCGACTACCTGCTGTTCGATTTCGGCGGACGGAATGCTGCGGCCGAGGCGGCGCGGCAGACGCTCATCGCGTCGGGTTTCACGCACAATCAAACGATCCAGGACGTCATCCTCAACGTCGAGCAGGCTTACTACGACTACCTCGACGCGAAGGCGTTACTCACCGCGCAGGAAGCGACGATCAAGGAGCGGCAGACGAGCCTCGACTCCGCCGACGCGCGGCATCGCGCAGGCGTGGCAACGATCGCGGATGTGCTGCAGGCGCGCACGGCGCTGTCGCAGGCGAAGCTGACGTACGAGACGATCGACGGCAACCTTCGCCGCTTGCAGGGAACGATCGCCACGCTGATGGGCGTGCCAGCATCGACGCCGTTCCTCGTCGGCGACTTGCCGCAGGACGTGCCGGCGCAGCAGGTCAGCGATGCAGTCGAGTTGCTGATGACGCGCGCCATTACCGAGCGGCCCGATCTCGCCGCTGCACGCGCCGAGGTCGAGCGCGCGCGGCAACGCGTGCAGGTCGTTCGCGCGCAGGGGCTGCCATCGGTCGGCGTCGGCGCGAGTGTCGGCAATGTCTTCACGAATGGACTGAATCAGCGCTCCACGCCGTACTCCGCCGGCATCTCGCTTCGCGTGCCGCTCTTCACCGGGTTCAAGAACACCTACGACATCCGCGCGGCGCAGATCGAGACGCAGCTCGCCGCGGAAAACGCCCGCAACGTCGAGCAGCAGGTCGGTCTGCAGGTCTGGACGAGCTATTACGCGTTGCAGACGGCGATGCAGCGCGTGACCACGAGCCGCGATCTGCTTCGCGACGCCACCGAATCGGTGGACGTGGCCATGGGCCGCTACCGCGCCGGCATCGGCAACATCCTCGATCTGCTCACGGCTCAGGCGGCGCTTGAAAATGCGCGCGCCGAGGAAGTTCAGGCACGCACCGACTGGTTCCTCTCAGTTGCACAACTCGCACACGACACCGGCACGCTGACGCGCGCGGCCGCATCGCAAGGAAAGTGATCACGATGATTCGATTGAAGTCGACCGGCCTTCGCGCCGCAGCCTGCGCCGCGATCGTCGCCAGCATTCTCGGCTGCGCCGCCAAGAAAGAGCCCGTGCGCGAGGAGCGCGTCCCCGTCACCGTGGCTGTCGCCGAACAGCGCGACATCCCCATTCAAGTGAAAGCGATCGGCAGCGTCCAGCCGATTTCGACCGTGGCCGTTCGCGCGCTCGTGGCCGGGCAGCTTCAACGCACATGGTTTCGCGAGGGCGATGACGTCCACAAAGGTCAGCGCCTCTTCACGATCGATCCGCGTCCGTATGAGGCCACGCTCGCGCAGGCGGAAGCGAATCTGTCACGCGATGAAGCCCAGGCGCGGAATGCCGATGCCGAGGCCAAGCGGTATGCGGAGCTGGTGAAGAAGGATTACGTCACGCGCGAGGAGTACGACAAATTCGTCTCGGGCGCCGAGGCCGCGCGCGCTGTCGTCGCGGCAGACCGCGCCGCGGTGCAGAACGCGCAGTTGCAACTCGCCTACTGCGAAATCCGATCGCCGATGGACGGCCGCACCGGCAGCGTCCAGGTGCAGGCCGGCAATCTCGTCAAGGCGAACGACACCACGCCGCTCGTCACCATCAACCAGATCACGCCCGTCTACGTCACCTTCTCCGTTCCGGAGTCACAACTCGGCGAAGTCCGCGCGCGCGGCCTCGGCAACGTGCCGGTGTCCGCCGCGCCGCAGCAAGGCGGAGCGCCGGTCCAAGGCGGGAAGCTGACGTTCGTCGACAACGCCGTCGACCCGACGACGGGCACGATCACATTGAAAGCAACGTTCGCAAACGAAGGCCGGGTCCTCTGGCCGGGCGAGTTCGTGAATGTAGCCGTGACGCTGTCGAATCGCGCGAACGCCACCATCGTCCCGCTCCAGGCCGTGCAAAATGGCCAGAAGGGGCAGTACGTTTATGTGGTGACCGACGGCAACGGCGTGCAGATGCGCCCCGTTACCGTCGTGCAGCAACTCGAAACCCAGGCCGTCATCGGCCGCGGCGTCAACCCCGGCGACACCGTGGTCACCGACGGCCAGATCCGATTGACACCGAAGAGCAAAGTGGACGTGAAGAAGTCGCTGTAAACGCTGCAGCAACCGGCACCCGAGCGAACCACTATGAACATAGCCGCCCTCTTCATCCGCCGCCCCGTCATGACGACGTTGGTCATGCTCGCCATCGTGCTGTTCGGAATCATGGCCTACCGGCAACTGGCCGTGAGCGATCTTCCGAACGTCGACTTTCCGACGATCAACGTCAATGCATCGCTGCCCGGTGCGAGCCCGGAGACGATGGCCTCGGCCGTCGCCACGCCGCTGGAGCGGCAGTTCTCGACGATCGCCGGTCTCGACTCGATGGTGTCGTCGTCGTCGATCGGATCGACGTCCATCACCCTCCAGTTCAATCTCAACCGTAATCTCGACAACGCCGCCCAGGATGTGCAGGCCGCCATTGCCGCCGCCGGACGCCAGTTGCCGCCCAACATGCCGGCGCCGCCGTCGTACAACAAGGTCAATCCCGCCGACACGCCGGTTCTCTACCTCGCCATCACCTCGGACGACATGCCGATGTACCAGCTCGACGAGTACGCCGAGACGATGATGGCGCTGCGCATCTCGGCGATTGAAGGTGTGGCTCAGGTGCAGGTCTACGGCGCGCAGAAGTACGCCGTTCGCACGCAGCTCGATCCGCGCCAGCTCGCCACGCGCGGCGTCGGCATCGACGAAGTCGCGGCGGCCATCCGCGCGAACAACGTCAACCTTCCCGCCGGCGTCCTCACCGGCCCGTACACGAATTACACCGTTCAGGCGAACGGCCAGCTCTTCAAAGCGGCCGACTACGCGAAGGTCATCGTCGCGTATCGCAACGGTCATCCCGTGCGGCTCGGCGATCTCGGCAAGGTCATGGACGACGTCGAGAACAACCAGACCATGGCCTGGTTCAAAGGCAAGCCGGGTTTCATCCTGGCGGTGCAGAAGCAGCCGGGAACGAACGCAGTCGAAGTCTCCGACCGCGTGCGCGCGTTGCTGCCGTCGTTCCGCAGCCAGTTGCCCGCGTCCGTCGATCTGCAGGTGCATCGCGACCGCGCCGACTCGATCCGCGCCTCGGTCGATGACGTGAAGTTTACGCTGCTGCTCACGCTCTTCCTGGTCATCCTAGTCATCTTCCTCTTCCTGCGAAACGTCTCCGCCACGATCATCCCGAGCTTGGCGCTGCCGCTGTCGATCGTGGGTACGTTCGCGGTCATGTATCTGTTCGATTACTCGCTCGATAACCTCTCACTGATGGCGCTGACGCTGTCGGTCGGGTTCGTCGTCGATGACGCCATCGTCATGCTGGAGAACATCGTCCGGCACATGGAGATGGGCGAGAAACCGATGGAAGCGGCGTTGAACGGATCGAAGGAGATCAGCTTCACGATCATCTCGATGACGATCTCGCTGACGGCCGTCTTCATCCCCATCCTGTTCATGGGCGGCATCCTCGGCCGGCTCTTCCACGAATTCGCGGTCACGATCGGCGCTGCGATCCTCGTCTCCGGCTTCGTCTCGCTCACGCTCACGCCACTGCTGAGCGCGAAGTTCCTTCGTCCGCACAAGGACGAGAAACACGGGAAGGTCTATCAGGCCACCGAGCGCATCTTCGACGGCATGCTCTCGCTTTACGAGCGCGGCCTGCGCCTTGCGCTCCGCCAGCGCGCGATGACGCTGCTCTTCTCGCTGGTCATCCTCGCCGCCACCGTCTGGCTGTTCATGACCGTCCCGAAAGGTTTCATCCCGAACGAAGACCAGAACGAAATTCGCATCAGTCTCGAGGCGGCGCAGGGCGCCTCGTTCCCGGAAATCGTCCGCCATCAGAAAATGGCCATGGACATCGTGGCCAAAGATCCGCGCGTCGCGACATTCTTCTCGTTCGTCCGTGGCGGCAACAGCAGCGTCATTTCGCTGCGCCTGCTCCCGAAAGGACAGCGCAAGGCATCGATCGACGACGTGATGAACGATCTCCGCCCGAAGCTGAACGCGATTCCCGGATACCGCGTCTCGCTCCAGAATCCGCCGCCGATCCGCCTCGGCGGCCGCCAGTCGAATTCGCAGTATCAGTACACGCTGCAGTCGGCCGACACAGCCGTGCTCTACGACGCGTCAGAAAAAATGCTGGCGAAGATGCGCACGCTGCCGGGATTCGTCGACGTCAACACGGACCTTTTCCTGCGCAACCCGACCGTCAACGTCGAAATCGACCGCGACCGCGCAGCCACGCTCGGCCTCACGCCGAACCAGGTGGAGGACGCGCTCTACTCGTCGTACGCGACGCGCCAGGTGTCGCAGATCTACGCGCCCAACAACACCTACCAGGTCATCATGGAGCTCGATCCCGAGTTCATGAAGAATCCGGCAGCGTTGTCGATGCTCTACGTCCGCTCATCGTCGGGTGATCTCGTTCCGCTCGATGCCGTCGCGAAGATGATCCCGACCGTCGGCCCGCTGGCCGTGAATCACAGCGGCCAGTCACCGTCCGTCACGCTGTCCTTCAACCTCAAGCCGGGCACCTCGCTCGGCGCGGCGGTGAATGAGATCGATGCCGCCGCCAAGTCGACGTTGCCGTCGAACGTCTCCACGTCATTCCAGGGCACCGCGCAGGCCTTCCAATCGTCGATGCAAGGTCTCGGACTGCTGCTCGCCATCGCCATCGGCGTCATCTACATGGTCCTCGGCATCCTGTACGAGAGCTTCATCCATCCGCTGACGATTCTCTCCGCGCTGCCGTTCGCAGGATTCGGCGCGCTGCTCACGCTGCTCATCTTCCACGTCGATCTGTCGATCTATGCGTTCGTCGGCATCATCATGCTGGTCGGTCTGGTCAAGAAGAACGGCATCATGATGGTCGACTTCGCGCTCGAGACGCAGAAGCAGGGGAAGGACGCCACCGAGGCGATTTATGAAGCGTGCGTAGTACGGTTCCGCCCGATCATGATGACCACGATGGCCGCTCTCATGGGCACGATCCCCATCGCCCTCGGCTTCGGTGCCGGCGCCGAGTCGCGGCGTCCGCTCGGCCTGGCCGTCGTCGGCGGTCTGCTCTTCTCGCAAACGCTGACGCTGTTCGTGACGCCCGTCTTCTACGTCTACATGGACAAGCTGCGCAAGAAGCCGCACGCCAACGGTCCGGATAGCGATGCGATCGGGGACGAGTTCGCCGCCCTGCAGCCGGTCGCCGAGGAACAGCCGGCCGGTGTGATGTTCAGCACAGTCAAGCCCGAACCGGCAACGTAGATATGCCCGTCATGCGCCGCTGCAACAGCATCCTCTTCCTGTTCGCAGCGATGCTCTTTGCGGCGGTCGCGAACGCGCAAACGGCCGATCTTCTGGTCTCGAAAAGTGCCCCTGAGTCGGCGACCGCGGGCGACACGATCGACTACTCGATCTTTGTCTTCAACAGCGGTCCCTCATCCGCGAATAACGTGACTGTCACCGATACGCTGCCGGCCGGCACGACCTTCGTCGCACTGAACGCGTCAACAACGCTCTTTTCGTGCACGACGCCATCTGTCGGTTCCGGAGGCACCGTCACCTGCACGGTCACGGCCTTCGAAGGCGAGTCTGAGACCAGTTTCACCCTCTCCGTGAAGACGTCGCCGAGTGCCCCGTCGGGCATCATCAGCAACACCGCCACGATCAGTTCGGCAACGCCGGACCCGAACACATCCGACAATTCGAGCACCGCCACGACGGGCATCAACTCGACACCGGCTGCGTCCGCCGATCTCTCGATCGACTCCGTCCTCGGCTCGACGAACGCTGCCTCCGGCTCGACGTTCAGCTTCCAGGTCGTCGCATCCAACAAAGGTCCGTCGACAGCGCATCACGTGCAGCTCACCGACGCCGTTCCCGCGAATGCCACGTTCGTTTCGGCCACGGTCTCCGACCCGGTCGGCGCCTTCACCTGCGCCACGCCGGCTGTCGGGACGAGCGGCACCATCACCTGCACGGCATCGAGCCTGGATGTGCGCACGGCCAGCGATCAGCCCACATTCCTCTTTACATTCCGCATCAACAATGGCGTCAGCGCCGGGACCGTGCTGACGAATACGGCCAGCATTTCCGGCGATGAAACCGATCCGAGCTCCGCCAACAACAGCGGCAGCCGCTCGACGAGCGTGGCCTCGCAAGCGGCATCGGCCGACGTTTCCGTGGCCACGTCCGGCGGCGGAGACACCTTCGTCGTCACCGTCGCCAATGCGGGTCCCAACGACGCCGCCGGCGTCACGCTCACCGACGCCGTCCCATCCGGCAGCACCTTCGGCGGATGGACGCAGACGTCCGGCCCGCACTTCGACTGCACCACTCCGGCGGCGGGGGGCAGCGGCACCATCTCCTGCACGATCGGCATCTTCCCCGGAGTCGAGGGAAAGAGCATCACCGCGACGTTCGAGCTCGCGCTCAATACGGCCTCGCAGGTGACGAACACCGCCACCGTTTCGAGCTCGACCGCCGATCCGCGGCTCGACAACAACACCTCGACCTTCCCGTCCACTGCGAAATTGACCATCGACGACGTGCGCGCCGTCGAAGGAAACGCGGGCACGACGCCGGCGGTCTTCACCGTACGCCTGCAGCCGGCAAACGCCACAGCGACGGCCACGGTCGACTATCAGACTACCGGGATCTCCGCAACCGCCGGCCTCGACTTCCTCGCCACACAGGGCACGTTGACCTTCCACGCCGGCGAGACAGTGAAGACCTTCTCCGTTCCGATCATCGGCGACACGCTCGATGAAGGCGACGAGTTCTTTACCATTCAGCTTTCGAACGCGGTCAATGCCGCCATCGAGCGGGGCACCGCGACCGGCACGATTGTCGACGACGACCATGGCGGTCCGCCGATTCCGTTCGCGAGCATCGACAACGTCAGTGTCAACGAAGGGAACAGCGGCCTGAATTTAGCGACGTTCACGCTGCGGCTGAGCATTTCGTCGGCGACGCTGACCCGCGTCCGCTTCCAATCGCAGGACATCACCGCCACCGCCAACTCCGACTACCTCCCCGTAAACGCCGAGATCGCATTCCAGCCCGGCGAAACCGTGAAGTCGTTCACGGTCGCCATCATCGGCGACGTCGTTTTCGAAGAGGACGAGACCTTCAAAATCGTCATCACCGGCGCCGACAACGCCACGTTCTCCGCCACGCCCGCGACCTGCACCATCGTCAACGACGACGCCCAGGTCCCGCCCCGCCACCGCGCCGTGCGGCATTAGTGACACTAGCTGAATGCGGCCAGACATTCGTGGCCGCACCGCTGCCTCCGACAGAAGCAGTCGAGAGAAAAACATCGTAGATTTTAGAGTTGTGAAACTTGCCTTTCCGATTACGTACGACGGCCTTTGCTCTAAACCGGAAGATATTGCCATTGTCGTCAGTGTAGTTCGACCGAATGTAATGAAGATCGATCGACTGAACACCGGCCTCCGCCAACGTCATCAATTCACTCGGCTGTGAATGGCCATCGTGATTTGCGTCAATCCAAAGAAGAAGTGTTGTCCATAGGCGATCGCCGCTATCGAGTTGTCCATCCCCGTTGCCGCCTGATGCAGGCGCGTCAAACTCCGCGAGCGCCTCGAATCCGTTCGGCGCTCTGCGCCCATTCGCAAGGGGCGTGAAATTACCAAACAGCTCTCGCCCATCGCCGATGGCACCGTCTCCATTACGGTCACGGCACAACCATGCATCCGAGCCCGCAGAGCTAGTCCATGCGATCCGCTCGCGCTGACGGTCGGCGTTCAGATCAAAATTCACGCCGTGGTCGGCATCCGTCAGATTGAAACCATCGTTATCAAGGTCGAAAATGATCGGCGATTGACCTTCTACCGGGCAATAAAAACCACCACCGCCGTACTCCTGTTCGCAATGGCTCGCGCATCGCGATTCGCAGTCCTGCAGTGCTAAATATTGATCTTCCTGCCGTTCGGTCGGCGTGTACCAGTTTGAGTCGGCCGTCGCGCAGTCGCCCGACGATACACTCCGCGGCGGACCCGGCCACCCCATAATCTCGCCAAAGCACTGGGTAGTCGGGTGCCCGAGACCGAGTATATGGCCGATCTCGTGCGCGAGAGACTCCGTAGGATTGCAAGGCATCAAGCCGTTTGGGCCCGGACCTGTCTGCCACAGATCGATTTGAATAGGCACCTCCCCGTCCCATAAGGTCGCGCCGCAGGCGTCTGTACCTTGCTCAAAATGATAGTAAACCTGGATTTGGAAATCCGCATCGCCTCTATCGACATAAAAATCGGGGATTGAGCCTGTTTGGCCGCATGCACCTGTCCAGTAGCTCTCGCCGGCTCCGATCGTTTGTGGGCCTATATTCTGGCTCGAACACAGGCTGATGCTGCCGCCCGTAAAACCGCTCCGCTGGACTGGGCTACAGTCCTGGCCTCGTGCCGGTAGCGTTAACAACATAGAGAAAACCGCAATTAACAAAAATGGCTTCATTGCGCTCTACCGTCGTGACCCACTACGGGTAGCTCGCAGTGAGAGAGCTCCGAGCGAATGACCGTCGTAACGGTCGCGATCGTTGCTGCCTTGTCGTCGAAGAACGAGAAATCTTCAGGGATGAGGATCGTGCCGCCACTTCGTTGCGCTATGATCTCTCGCGATCCCGCGTAAAGGAACGTTCCAGCCGCATCCGCCGGAGCGCGATAAGCGAACACCAGCAGGCGGTCACCAACTGTCGGTATGTACGCTCCAGGCCCTGATTCCCGACAGTATTCAATCCCGTTCATAACGAATTGTGCATAGGGGAGCCGGAGGTAAAGACTCTCTCCCACGTCTTTATACAACGCATCCAGTTTGATTTTGTCGAGGTTGTCAAGCTCGATCAGAGAGCCAGGCGATCCAGAGAAAAAGCCAGGCGTCACGCTCCGAATGGTCCCAGCGACGATGGCATGCGCGTTGACAACCCTATTATGCGGCGTCGATATATCCACGTACTGCTCGAGGGGCTCATCGGATAGCATCCCGCCGTGACACGGTGCGGTTGAAGGAAGACTGAAGGCGGAGACTTGGCGTCGGTGTCCCGAGAAAACCTCGGCAAGTCGTTGCAGCCCCGGACGCCAATCCTCTGGGACAACCGCGGCCGTCGTGCCGTCGGCGGAGACCATAGCAGACGCGGCGATGAAAATTGGGTGGTGGGCACCATAGCGGGACGAAATGACCGAGGGCGGTGGAGCAGCGAAGAGCGTGACTGAAAAGAGGAGTGCTATGCCGTATCTGAGGAATACAACACGCATGTTGAACCGTCCTTCGTTTTTGACGTTAGTAATTAGTTCGATCCGCCGAGTGTAGTCTACTTTGCTCTCGATGAACGAACACGCCTGATTCTGAAAATTGTGCGTTCGCAGAGGTCCGCCTACACTCCTCAGCGAGACGACATGCACGTCAGCGTCCGAAACCGACGGCGCAATCGCCGGCAACCCCGACCGAAGATCGATCTGACCGTGCGCGATCGTCTCTACGTTGACGGCGATTCCTCGATCGACGTTACCGGGCTTCCTGGGCGGCTGGACCGCGCACAAAGTGGGTGGCCAGAACGCCACTCCGAACGGCCTGACGTTGAACCACCGCGCCTGGCGCCCCGCACGCGTCCATGGGCTCCTTCCTGCGCTTGACAGAATAATGTCTGCCGCATATTGTTAGCACTCGCGAGGCTTGAGTGCTAAACACTCACCTCCGGACAGCACCAAACTCGCGGCGTTCTGCCGTGAAGCAAATCCGAAGAAATGGGTGAAAGGAGACACAGATGGCTATGAAACTTCGTCCGTTGTATGACCGCATCGTTGTCACGCGCAAGGAAACAGGGGAGCAGGTGCGCGGCGGCATCATCATTCCGGACACGGCCAAGGAGAAGCCCCAGCAGGCGGAAGTGATCGCGGTCGGCGAGGGTAAGTTCGCCGAGGACGGCAAGCGCATGAAGCTCGACGTCAAGGCCGGCGACACGGTCCTCATCGGCAAGTACTCCGGCACCGAGATCAAAATCGATGACGTCGAGTACACCATCCTCCGCGAAGACGAAGTCCTCGCGGTGGTCGAGTAAGCAAGATCAACTAAGGAGAAAAAACAATGGCAAAGCGCATTACGTATGGTGAAGATGCCCGTCAGGCCATTCTTCGCGGCGTCAACAAGCTCGCCGACGCGGTCAAGGTGACCCTCGGCCCCCGCGGCCGCAACGTCGTCATCGAAAAGAAGTTCGGCTCGCCCACGATCACCAAGGACGGCGTCACCGTCGCCAAGGAGATCGAACTGAAGGATGAGATCGAGAACGCCGGCGCGCAGATGGTTCGCGAAGTCGCCTCGAAGACTTCCGACACCGCCGGCGACGGCACCACCACCGCCACGGTCCTGGCCCAGGCCATCTACCGCGAAGGCATCAAGAACGTCACCGCCGGCGCGAACCCGATGGACGTCAAGCGCGGCATCGAGCTCGCCGTGAAGGCCGCCGTCGATTCGATCGACAAGCTGGCCAAGCCGGTCGAGGGCAAGGACATCGCCCACATCGGAACGATCTCCGCGAACAGCGACGACGAGATCGGCAACATCATCGCCCAGGCGATGGAGAAGGTCGGCAAAGACGGCGTCATCACCGTCGAAGAAGCGCGCGGCCTCGACACCGTCCTCGAAGTCGTCGAGGGCATGCAGTTCGACCGCGGCTACCTCTCGCCGTACTTCGTGACCGATCCGGATCGCATGGAGACGGTCCTCGAGAACGCCAAGATCCTCATCTACGAGAAGAAGGTTTCCTCGATGAAGGACCTGCTGCCGATCCTCGAGCAGACCGCTCGTCAGGGCAAGCCGCTCCTCATCATCGCGGAAGATGTCGAAGGCGAGGCTCTGGCCACGCTCGTCGTCAACAAGCTGCGCGGCACGCTCAACGTCGCTGCCGTGAAGGCGCCTGGCTTCGGCGACCGCCGCAAGGCCATGCTCGAAGACATCGCCATCCTCACCGGCGGCAAGCTGATCTCCGAAGACATCGGCGTGAAGCTCGAGAACGTGAAGTGGGAAGACCTCGGCGACGCGAAGCGCGTCACGATCGATAAGGACAACACCACGCTCGTGACCGATACGGACGACAAAGGTCACAAGGAAGCGATCGCGGGCCGCGTGAAACAGATTCGCAGCCTCATCGACGACACGACCTCGGACTACGACCGCGAGAAGCTCCAGGAGCGCCTGGCCAAGCTCGTCGGCGGCGTTGCCGTCATCAAGGTCGGTGCCGCAACCGAGACCGAGATGAAGGAAAAGAAGGCGCGCGTCGAAGATGCAATGCACGCCACGAAGGCCGCCGTCGAAGAGGGCATCGTGCCGGGCGGCGGCGTCGCGCTGCTGCGCGCCATCGCCGCTGTCGAAGCGGTCAAGGCCGAGGGCGACGTGAAGGTTGGCGTCAACGTCATCCGCCGCGCGCTCGAAGAGCCGTTCCGCCAGATCGTCTTCAACGCCGGCAAAGAAGCCGCCGTGCTGTTGAATGAGATCAAGCTCAAGGGCGGCAACTGGGGCTACGACGCCCGCAACGACGAAGTGGTCGACATGATCGACGCCGGCATCATCGATCCGGCCAAGGTCACGAAGCAGGCGCTCCAGAACGCGAGCTCGATCGCGGGCCTGATGCTCACCACCGAGGCGCTCATCTCCGAGATCAAGGAAGACGAGAAGCCGCAGCAGGGTGGCGGCGGCGGTGGTATGGGCGGCGGCATGGGCGGAATGTACTAAGTTCCAATCACAACCAATCGCAGAACGGGCGAGCCGCAAGGCTCGCCCGTTTTCGTTTTCCTGGGAGCGCGGGCGTCTCGCCCGCTCTTGATGCTCGTAGTCCTGCTGGTTGCACCAGCGGGCAGGACGCCCGCGCTCCCAGGAAAGCCTGTCTTTGTATGGGCACTCGATCCGTCGGCGAAGCCGGCGTAAGAGCCGTAGCCCACGGCTTTGAGCCGTGGGGCAGCGATAGCGGTTCGAAATTGTGAGCGCGCCTTGGCGCGATAGAAAGCTTTCTTTCGCCCGCTGAAGCGGGCTCACGAGATCGCGCGACCTGAAAACCCCCAGCTGAACGCTGGGGGCTACGGTTCTTACGCCGGCTTCGCCGACGCCGGTTCGTTTTAGTCGACGTAGTCGTAGGTCGTGCCTTGCGTCAGATTCACCGGTGCGTACTTGCCCGGCTTCGCGCGATTCTCCGTGTCGCTCAAACGCGATTGCACCGAGGTGTGGAGCGTCATGCCCGGATCGACGACGCGGTGGAAACGGCCGCGGCTTTCGAAGAGTGCGCTGAACGAATCGTGCAGCGTGCCGTACGCCGCATCGTCCGCGCACGCCGTCCCGAACTTGTCGTCGGTGAAGAGCATGCCGTGCTTCCGCGCGCGCTCGGCCATCCAGCAGAGCGTGATGTCGGAGAGCCTGTGGTCGTCGTCGTAGCCGCCGCCGATGTCGGAGTGGACGCCGGCGAAGTAGACCTGCTCCAGGTGCTGCCCCGCGCGCACCGTCTTCGGATCCCAGTACGTCGGTTTGAAGTCGAAGCGCTGCTCGTCGATCGACATCGCGTGATAGGCGTTCTCGATGCGCGGCCCGAGGCTGAGATCGTGGAAGCCCGGAACGAACAGTGTGGTCGTCGTCGCGAAAACCGGGACGCCGAGCGCGCCGACGGTGTCCCAGACGCCGATCATCTTGATCGGAGCGTCGACGGCGTTCGTCGCTTTGAAATTCGCAACGAGCTTGTTGTTCGCGTCGTCCTTCGGCCGCGTGTAGTTGTTGAAGACGATGTCGAACATATCTTTGCGGTTGGTGGCGGCAAAGCGCTTCCGGTCGAGCAGGCCGACGCGGTCGATCATCCCGCCGAGGCTGCGGGCCTCGTAGGCGCCGCGGCTGAAGCCAAAGATGAAGATGGCGTCGCCGTCATCGTACTGATCGGTGATGAACTGGTAACCATCGCGGATGCGGTCGCTCAGACCAACACCAAATGCGCCGCCCTTGATCTTGTCGTACCAGTCCGTGCCGACGCCGCGCGTGTAATGCGTGACCTGGCGCTGGCCATCGTTCACCGCGGCACCGAACATCGTCCCGACGTTGCTGTTGTTGTTGACGCCTTCCTTGTACGTGTCCCAGCTGCCATCGAGGAACACCGCGATGTTTTTGGCCATGGTCCCTCTCCTTTGTTATTGAAGTAGCGCGATTATCACACGTCACCAGTAACGGCGAACAAGAGTCAGGAGCGCCATCGCGTTGCAGACGGCCGCGACGGCGATGACGACCCAGGGATTCGTGCGCAGCCGGATGCGCGGCAGCGCGAGCGCGGCGAGGAACAGCGGCAGGATTTCGAGGAAATAGCGCCCCTGCACGCCTTCGATCGCATCGCCGCAGACGACGGACCAGATCAGGTACTGCGACAGCAGGATGCCGGCGATGGTCATCGCCACGATCGCGAGCGCGGTGATCCGGACGCGTGCCCGCAACGCCGCGCCGCATGTGAGCGCGACGCCGAGCAGCAGGAGAATTTCGAGCGTGATGACGACCGGCGAGAGCTTCAGCTCATTCGCGCCGAAGCGGCCGATCAGCTCTTCGACGTAGAACCGGCCGTTCGTCACGACGTCGTGCAGCATGACTTGCGCGAAGTGGATTGGATCCGACGCGATGCAACGCAGTTGCGCGCCGGCATCGACCGGCAACCCCCGGCGCGGGTTGTAGGCGCCGCGCTGCGCCGCCGCGATTGCCAGCAGCGTTCCGAGTGCGGTCGCGCCGAGAATTGCCATCCGCTGACGCCAGCGAAGCGGCGTCACAAGGGCCAGCAGCGCAATCAGAAAATATGCGGGCTTGCACAGACCCGAAGCGAATCCTGCAAGCCCGATGAGCGGCGTACGCCGCGGCGGCGACAACAAAAGCGCCGTGAAGAGCCAAGCCAGCACGATCGTCGGCGCGTCAGCCGACAGCGACGCCAGTTCGTACAGCGACATCGGCAGCAACGCCGCGGCGGCGAGGATCGCTCCGTACTGCGGCGCAGCGCGGATCGCCAGCGCGATCAGCAGCACGGCCGCGAGCAGGTTTGCGATCCGGCCTCCGTAAAACACGATCACCGGCCGCAGGGGCAACGCCGCGACCAAGCCCGTCGCCAAGTACGGAAACGGCGAATACCACGCTGCGAAGCGGATCGGACGGCCCATCCGGCCATCGTGCCGAAGCGCGGCGGCCGTCCTCAGTTTCTGCGAGAGAGTCTGTTCGGGAGACGTCCGCTCGATAACCCAGGTGAAATCCTCCACCGCCTGCGGCATCGGCATCGCATCGAGGCCGCGAGTCGCAAGCAGATGACCGCGGCCGACCGCCAGCGCGCGCCAGAAGTGATTGTCCTCATCGGGAACCGCAAACGGCGGCGTGACGAAGACATATGCGAGCCCGAGGAGCAGCGCGGCGGCAATGAATAGACGAGGACTCACGACGCGGCGAACTGCGCGAACGTTATGACGTTGCCGGCGGCATCGCGGATGATCGTCTCCGTCGATCCGTAGAAGGTCCGGCGGCTAGCCACGATGACCTCGGTACCGTCCGGAATCTGCGCTTTCAACGCGTCGAGATCCGCGACCTCGATGAACACCGCCGACGCTCCGATCGCTCGCGAACCTTCCAGCACGTTCGCCTCGTCGCCGCTGACGCTGTCGAAAGTCTGGTACATGACCTCGACGCCGTCGCGCGTCAGAATCACGAAGCCGAGCGCGTCACCGTGCGGCACCTCAGCAGCGCGCGCGAAGCCGAGCGCGTCCCACAACGGCAACAGCGGCTCGATGCGGTCGACGATCAGCACGGGCGTGATTTTCTTGATCATCCGCGCACGATAGCGTGCCCGGCCGTTGCCTTACAATGCGCCGCAAATGAAAAACGCGATGTTCGCCGCGCTGCTGACGCTCTCCGTCTTCTCGCTCTTCGCACAATCGCCCGAACCCGCTCCGAACCGGCAGCCCGCGCCAACCGGCGCGCGCCGCGAGACTCCGCCGGCCACGGAAAACGACGACCGCGCCGACGCGCCGCGCGAAGAGACGCACAACACGCGTCCGCCTGCCGACGCGAAAGACAAGATCTCCACGACGCAGCACTCCGTCACCATCGGCGGTCAGACCATCAGCTACACCGCCCGCTCCGGATTCATGATCATGCGCGACGAGGAAGGGAAGCCGCGCGCCAGCTTCTTCTTCACCTCGTACACGAAAGACGGCGCCGATCCCGCGCGCCGTCCCGTCACCTACACCTTCAACGGCGGCCCAGGCTCGTCGTCGGTCTGGCTGCACATGGGCGCGTTCGGTCCCAAGCGAGTGGTGTACGCCGACGACGAAGGCCACGCCGCGAAGCCGCCGTACCGAACTGTCGACAACGAAGGAAGCATCCTCGACGTCACCGATCTCGTTTTCATCGATCCGGTCACGACCGGCTACAGCCGCGCCATTCCGTTCGGTGATGCGAGCAAGTTCCACGGCGTCGACTCCGACATCCAATCCGTCGGCGAATTCATCCGCCTCTGGACGACGCGCTACAGCCGCTGGGCCTCGCCGAAGTTTCTCGCCGGCGAGAGCTACGGCACCACGCGCGCCGCGGGCCTCTCCGGCTGGCTCGGCCAGCAGGGCTTCTACCTCAACGGCATCGTGCTGATCTCGTCGATCCTGAACTTCGAGACGGCATCGTTCGACAGCGCCAACGACCTCGCCTACGAGCTCTTCCTCCCCACCTACACCGCCATCGCCTGGTACCACAAGCGCCTGCAGGCCGACTTGCAGTCCGGCACGCTCGAACACGCCGTCGCCGAGTCCGAACAATTCGCCCTCGGCGATTACACGCACGCTCTGATGCAAGGCGACCGCATCAGCGACGCGGATCGCCGCGACGTGACCGCGAAACTGGCGCGCCTCACGGGCCTCTCGCCCGCGTACATCGAACAGACGAACCTACGCGTGAAAATCGACCGCTTCGATAAGGAGCTCCTGCGCGCGCAACGCCGCACCGTCGGCCGCCTCGACGGCCGCTTCATCGGCATCGATAAAGACACCGCCGGCGAGGCCGATGAATTCGATCCGTCGTACGCGGCCATCTTCGGAGAATACACCTCGGTCGTGAACGATTATGTCCGCCGCGAGCTGAAGTTCGAGACCGACCTCCCTTACGAAATTCTCACCGGCAAAGTCCGCCCCTGGAACTACGACCGCGCCCAGAACCGCTACGTCGACGTCGCCGAAACGCTCCGCGGCGCTATCGCCCAGAACCCGTTCATGAAAGTCTTCGTCGCCAACGGCTACTACGACCTGGCCACGCCCTTCGCCGCCACGCGCTACACCTTCGCTCGCATGCAGCTCGATCCCGACCTGCGCAAGAACATCTCGATGGACTACTTCGAAACCGGCCACATGGTCTACATCGACCGCAAAGCGCAGGCGCGGTTAAAAAAGGATGTGGACGAGTTCATCCGCGCGAACGCGAACGTGCAGTAGGACAGGCTCACAGCTTCTGCCCTTTCGCAGGCTGACCTCGGAGCAAGAATGTCTTCGGGTACTTTCCTTCGCCGCAAACCTTGAACGATCCGAAGTCTTTGACCCACTGTCCTTCCGGCGCCTCGGGCTCTGACTCCCGCCAAAGTTTGAGTTGGTAGAGATCGTCGACGGTGATCTTGCGATCGCGCAGACGCTCGAACAGATGATCGCGCAGCGCAGGTGGAAGGTCGGTCCACTGAATCCGTGGCACGGCTATGGCTCGCCGAAGGTCATCCGCGCCAATTCTTCTTTGAGGCGTTTTTGCTCGGCGCCATCGGAGGTGTGAGCCAGCCGGTCAGCAAGATCGAAGAATGCGACCTTCTCGCGTTCTTTCGCCTCCAGCCCGCTTTCGATCAGATCGACGATGACGCGGTTGGCACTGGTGCGGCCGCGCTTCGCCAGCGCCTGAACACGCCGCGCGACTGTCGACGGAAGGCTGACACTCTGACGGACACTCTTCTGAGACTGGGCCATGCGTCATGCTACACCGGTCTGCACCAGAATGCACCACTGCGCATGTTGCCGACGCTGCAAAGCCATTGCGCTACCATGCGCGGCGCATGGTCCGAATCCTCGTCACCAACGACGACGGCATCTACAGTGAAGGGCTCCGAAAACTGGCGGAGGCCTGCCTGCGCATCGACGGCGTCGAAGTCACCATCGTCGCGCCCGACCGCGAGCAGAGCGCGGCTTCGCATGCGCTCACGCTGAACCGTCCGCTGCGGATGCTCAAGCTCCGCGAGAACGAATACATCGTCGACGGGACGCCCGCAGACTGCGTCAATCTGGCCGTACTCAAGCTGATGCGCGATGACCGTCCCACCCTCGTCGTCTCCGGCATCAACTTCGGCCCGAACCTTGGCGACGACGTCACCTACTCCGGCACCATCTCCGCCGCATTCGAAGGGGCCTTGCTCGATGTGCCGTCGATCGCCTTCTCCACGCTCGTCGGCGAAGGATTCTCGTTCGATCGCTGCGCGGAGTTTGCCGAGAAACTGATCCGCTGGGCGCTCGAGCACCATCGCGATCCGCACATCATCCTCAACGTCAACTTCCCGGTCGAGTTCAGCGGCGTCCGCGTCGTCCGCCTCGGCAATCGCATTTACGCCGGCGACATCCTCGAGCGCAAGGATCCGCGCGGCCGGACCTACTACTGGATCGGCGGCGGCAAACCGACCTGGCGTCCCGGCGAGGACACCGACTTCGAAGCGGTCGAGGAAGGCTGCATCGCCATCACCCCGCTGCACCTCGACCTCACCCATCACGAATCGATCCCGCGTCTCAAATCGCTCGAGGAGCTCCTTGGCCACGCAGCGAAAGGATAGTTCGCCGCAGCCTGACTTCGCGCACCTGCGCGCACGCATGGTGCAGGACTACGTCGCCGGCCGCGGCATCAAAGACGAGCGAATCCTGCAGGCCATGCGCGAAGTGCCCCGTCACCTCTTCGTGCCGACGCTCGTTGCCGCGAAAGCGTACGGCGCGGGCGCGCTGCCGATCGGCGCGAAGCAGACCATCTCGCAGCCGTACATCGTGGCGCGGATGATCGAGCTGCTCGATCTCACCGGCAAAGAAAAAGTCCTCGAGATCGGCACCGGCACCGGCTACCAGGCCGTCGTCCTCTCCAAACTCTGCGCGAAAGTCTTCTCCATCGAGCGCGTCAACGAACTGGCTCTCCGCGCCGCGGAGTTGATCCGCACGCTGAAGATCTACAACGCCTCGGTCAAAGTGTTCGACGGCACCTACGGCTGGTCCGACCAGGCGCCGTTCGATCGCATCATCGTCGCCGCGGCCGCGCCCGAGGTGCCGAAGCCGCTGCTCGAACAACTCTCGAGGACCGGCAAGCTGGTCATCCCCATCGGCGCCGAAGGCAACCAACGGCTGGCGCGGGTGATGCGCGTCGGAACGCGCGTCCAGATCGAAGACTGCGGCACGGCGGAGTTCGTACCGCTGGTCGGCAAATTCGGCTGGAAAGAGTAGCAGCGTGACGGAACCGCGCGACGAAGAAGGTGCAATGGTCGCGCGCGGAGGCGCGCTTGACAATTTAGCCCCGCGCTCGGCGCGGGGTTGGGATGCGCCGACGATTCTGCGGCCGCGGAGGCGGCCGCTACAAGGCCGCGCGGCGCAAACATTTTGTAGTGGCCGCCTCCGCGGCCACGAACTTCGTACACGCTCGCTTTCCCCGCGCAGAGCGCGGGGCTAAATTGTCAAGCGCGCCTTCGCGCGCCACCGATTCGGGCCGAGTCTTCCCGCGTTGCGTCATGACATTGCCAATGCTGGCGCCGCTCTTGAACGTCCCCATCCGTGCGCGCGCGCAGTCTGCTCATCCTCACCGCCATCGTCTCCTCGCTCCTCGGCGCGGTCGTCGCGTGGCTCGTGCTCACAGTGCCGAACGATTTGCAGGCCGGCGCGATGATGAAAACCGCGCGGAAGGACGTCGCGGCGGGACATAACGACAAAGCGCGGCAGGAGCTGTCGCGCATCATCCAGCAATATCCGCGGACCGATGCTGCGGCGGCGGCAACCGTGGCGCTGGCGACGATCGCCGACAGCGAGCGGCACGCGCTCGCGGCGTCGATCGAAACCCTCCGCAAAACCTCGGAAGCCCAGCAGAAGCAGATCTCGGAACTGACAATGCGGATCGAGACGCTCTCGGCCAAGCCGCCGACGCAGACCGTCACCGCCCAAGCGCTGGCGCCGGCCATCCGAAAGAAGCCGGCCGCCCAGCAAACACACCGCAAACGGCGCCGCTAATTGAATACAATCCCGCGAACATGGCGAAGGAACTGCGCATCATCAAGATTCATGGGAAAGTCCAGGGCGTCGGCTACCGCTTTTTCGCCACGCGCGTGGCGCGCCGTCTCGGCCTCAAAGGGACGATCGAAAACATCCGCGACGGCTACGTCGAAGCGAACGTCGAAGGCGAGAAGAGCGTCATCGACGAATGGATCGAGGAGTTGAAGGAAGGGCCGAGGTACGCCGAGGTCACCAGCATCGATCAGGAGACGAAGGATTATACCGGCCGCCTCGGTGACTTCGACGTGAAGTTCTGATGGATCTGCGGCCGTTCATTCGCGACGTTCCCGATTTTCCCAAGCCCGGCATCGTCTTCAAAGACATCACGCCGCTGCTCCGCTCGCACGAAGCGCTCGACTACATCTCGCACGCGCTGGCCGAACCATACAAAAACTCCGGCGTGACGAGCGTCGCCGCCATTGAATCGCGCGGCTTCATCTTCGGCAGCGGCGTGGCGCGCGTCCTCGGCTGCGGCTTCGTCCCGATCCGCAAGCCCGGCAAATTGCCGTGGAAAACGCGGCGCAGCGAATACACGCTCGAATACGGCAGCGGCATCCTCGAGATTCACGACGACGCGCTCACCGCCGACGACCGCGTCCTGCTCATCGACGACCTGCTCGCCACCGGGGGCACCGCGGCCTGCGCGGCAACGCTCGCGCGCGAATGCGGCGCCACCATCGTCGCCGCGGGTTTCGTGATCGAATTGACGTTCCTGGATGGCCGCGCGAGACTCGGGGACGTTCCCGTTCATTCGTTGATTGCGTATGACTGAAGAGTGAAGGGTGAAATCGCCCACTTCACTCTTCACTCTTCACCCTTCACTCTTCTAACCATGTACGACCTCATCGTCATCGGCTCCGGACCGGCCGGCGAGAAGGGCGCTGCGCAGGCGGCGTACTTTGGGAAGAGTGTTGCTCTCGTCGAGCGCGAGCCCGTCCTCGGCGGCGCGTGCGTCAACACCGGCACGATTCCGTCGAAGACGCTGCGCGAGTCGGCGCTGGCGCTCTCCGGATTCCGGCAGCGCGGCTTCCGTGAAGGCGCGATCGACATCAACATCAACTGCATCACCATCGCCGATTTTATGTACCGCAAAGACCACGTCGTCGCGCACGAGTGGAAACGGATCGAGGACAACCTTCGGCGGCACAAGGTCGATCGCTACCAGGGAACGGCGCGGTTCGTCTCCCCCACGCGTCTGGCCATCACCAACGCTGTCGGTGAGCAGGTCATCGACGGCGACGTCGTCCTCATCGCCACCGGCTCGTCGCCGCATCGGCCCGATCACGTCCCGTTCGACGGCGATGTGATCTGCGACAGCGACACCATCCTCGGCATCGATCGCATTCCGAAACGCATGGCCGTCGTCGGCGCCGGCATCATCGGCGTCGAGTACGCGGCCATGTTCGCGGCTCTCGGCGTGGAGGTGCATCTCATCGACGGCCGCACGTCGTTGCTGCCGAATATTGATCGAGAAGTCGTGCGCATCCTCCTCGGCGAGTTCCAGAACCGCCTCGGCATCACGATGCACCTCGGCATGGACGTCGAGTCGATCGAACGCTGCGGCGATCAGGCTTCGCTGACGCTGAAGGACGGCGAGTGCATGGTCATGGACAACGTCCTCTACGCCGCCGGCCGCTCGAGCAATGTCGAGGCTCTGAATCTCGAAGCCGTCGGCGTCAAGACCGCGGGGCGCGGATTGATCACCGTCAACGACGACTACCAGACCTCGGTGCCGAACATCTACGCGGCCGGCGACGTGATCGGCTTTCCGGCCCTCGCATCAACGTCGATGGAGCAGGCGCGCGTGGCCATGGTTCACGCGTTCGACCTCAAATACAAAACGAAGGTCGCGCCGATCCTGCCGTATGCGATTTACACGATCCCCGAGGTGGCCACGGTCGGACTCAACGAAGACGATTGCCGCAAGAAGGATCTCCCGTGCGCCGTCGGCCGCGCCTTCTATCGCGACAACGCCCGCGGCGAGATCATCGGTGACGTCAAGGGGTTGATCAAACTCGTCTTCGATCCCGAGTCGCGCAAGCTCCTCGGCGTGCACATCATCGGCGAGAGCGCGTCCGAGCTGCTGCACATCGGCATGATGGTCATGCAGTTCGGCGGAACGATCAATGCGTTCATCGACTGCGTCTTCAACTTCCCCACGGTGAGCGAGGCGTACAAATACGCGGCCTACGACGGCCTCGGCATGATCAACCGCAAGAGGACCGTCGAGCAGGAGCTGATATGAGGCAGATCGGCGAGATCATCGAAGGACATCCCCTCTTTCACGTTCCATCCACAGCCAGCGTCCGCGACGTCGCGCGCACGATGAGCGAGCGCAACATCGGCGCGATCGCGGTGCTCGACTCCGGAAAACTGGTCGGCATCTTCTCCGAGCGCGACGTCCTCACGCGCATCGTGGCCGAGGGCCGAAATCCCGACGACACGCGCGTCGACAGCGTCATGACAAAGGACATCATCGTCGCCGCTCCCGGTGACGACATCAACGACGCGCTACAAAAAATGCACGAGCGCAATTGCCGGCATCTGCCAGTTGTGCAGGGCGGCAACCTCGTCGGCATGATCTCGATCCGCGACCTGCTCCAAGTCGATGACGACGCCAACCGTGCGAAGGCGACGTTCCTGCGGGAACTGGTGACGTATTCGCCGGATTACGAGACGTAAGGGCTTTCATCTGCGTCCCATCTGCGCAATCTGCGGACGAGGTTTATCCGCAGATTACGCAGATGTGGCAGATGACAACCTCAAATTCACCATCGGCGAATCTTCCGTCACATGCACATTCGGTTGTAATTCGAACGAATCGTCCGTGTCGCTGGCGCCGCCGAGGAGGAGACAGAGGCGGGCTAGTTCCTTGAAGGCGGCGGGCTCGCCGGTGAACGTCACGCCGGCGGCGTCGGCGCGTACGGTCAGCGGCGTTCGCATCAGGCCGTCCAGCGCCATCATGGCCAGGTCGTAGTTCATTCGTCTTCTCCCCGGTAAACCACGGAGTTTTTCTCCGTCTCCTGCAGCAGGATTTCGTGCAGCGTTCCCTCGGTGATCGCCGGCGCGAGCTCTTGCCAGAACGACCGCGCCAGATTTTCCGCCGTCGGAATCACGCCCTGCAGAAAATCGACGTCCTCGTTCAGGTTCGTGTGATCGACGCGATCGATGATGCGCCGGCGGACGATGTCCTTCAGCGTCTTCAGATCGATCACCATGCCGGTCTCGGGATCGATCTTCCCCTTCACGCTGACATGGATCACGTAGTTGTGGCCGTGACCGCGCGGGTTGTCGCACTTGCCGTAGACGCGGCGATTCCACTCCGCGTCGTACTTCGGATTGTTCAGCCGGTGCGCGGCCGAGAACGTGAGTCGGGCGGTGATGATCATGAGTGGAATCTACAACGTCACGCCGGCCAGCGCCGCGCGGATCTCGTTCTGCTGCGCCGCCAGCTTCGCGCGGATCTTCAGGAATCGCGCGTCGCTCTGCAGGAATCCGAAGAGCGGATTGGAGAGGATGTAACTCGCGGTCGGCTCCTTGCGCTCCGCGGCGCGGTCGAGCGCATCGTTCACGCCGCGGGCGTCGCCGTTCATGGCCGCGACTTCGGCGACGCTCGTCCAATAGTCGTCGCCCGGCTTCGACGCCGCCTCGGCTGTTTTCAATTCCGATGCGGACGCCACCTTGTTGCCTGATTGCGCGGCCAGGAACGCCTTCAGAATGTGCGCGCCGTAGTTCGGATCCGACTGCTCCAGCTTCTTCAGCTCGAGGCCGGCCATCTCCGTCGAGTGCCGGAGAACGGCGATGCGGCCGATCTTCAGCGCCAGCGACGGATTGCGCGGCATGCGCTGCTCGTCGTCGTAGTACTTGTCGGCGGCGTTATCGATGCGACCGGAGGCGACGAGCGCGTCGGGAGCGTGAACGGCACCAGCATCCGAGGTTCCCAGCCGTTTCACCGCGGCAGTAAAGCGATCGTTGTCGCCGGCCGCAAGCGCGTAACGTCCGATCGTATTCAGCGCATCGGCATCGGAGCGGTCGTGCTGCAGGACAGCCGCGTACGCCGTGAACGCGGACGCAAGATCGCCCGTGGCCAGGCTCGCGCGCGCGACGCGCCGAGACGCGTCCAAATTCGTAGGATCGAGCGCGATGATTTGCTTCGCGGCAGCGACAGAGTCAGCGTCCTTCCCTTTCGCGTCGAAAAAGCGAAACGCCATGAGTTGCGCCGGCAGGAAGGTGCTGTCCGCCTTGATCGCGTTTCGCAGCGCCGCTTCGGTTTTCGCATCATCGTTCACCGCGTGCGCGGCCACAGCGTCCGCGAACGCGTTGTAGGCGTCGGCGCTCGCGGCGCGGCGCGCAGGAATCTTCAGATCGGCGGCGATCCAGGAAACCAGCGACTGGATGCCGCCCGATGCGTCGATCAACGGCGCGGCCTGCCCCTCGGCCGGCTTCTTCGAATCGGTGACCGGCACAATCTGTGGAGCCGCGGCGCCGCCGGTCAACTTCGCGGCGTAGGCGCTGATGTCCACTCCCTTCGCGTCGACCACGCGCACCTCGGCGAACGAGCGCAGGATCTCCACTGCCGCAAGCCGGATCGTGTCTCCGCGCTGCTGCAACGCCGGATCAGGAGGTTCGACAGTGAACGGCTCGATGACGATCTTGCGCGGCGTCGCTGCCGTCGCCGGTTGCAGGCCAGCCGGCTTCTTCACCACGACCGGAGCCGCGTCGTGATTGCGGTTCCGCATCCAGAGAACGCCCGATGTCCCGCCGATGACGATGACCGCGGCGGCGGCGATCGAGGCGAAGCGCGTCCGCTTTTTCTTTCGCGTCACGCGAGCACTGGCCTCGGCTTCCGCAGCGGCGGCGAGCTGCGCGGCCTCCTCCGCTTCCGCGGAAGCGCGCTCGGCCTGTTCGGCCGCCTCGCCCTCGGGCGCGATCGCGAAGAGTTTCACACCCGCGCGCGCGCCCGCGTCCCGCAGGCGCAATCCGACGCGGCCCTTCATCACGAACGCTTCGGTGATGTACAGCTTCGCGGCATCGAGCTGCTCGAGGATCTCGTACGCTTTGTCGACCGCCGGTCCGGCAGCGGCGCCATCGTGCGTCTCCACCTCGCCGTAGTGCAGCAGCAGGCGCACCGGAATCGGCTCGCCATCCTGCTGCTCGGGCGAGAAGTCGAACGCCCCTTTCCGTCCGGCTTCGAGCGCGTTCTCCAGCGACGGCAACTCGCCGACGAAGCGCGGTCCGAAAGGATCGACGACCTGGCCGTCGAAAAGGTAGACCGCCTCGCCCAGAATCTGCTGCACGCGCGCCGCAGATTTCGCGGCCGCGGCCGGATCGACCGCGTTCACTTCATCGTGATTGGCTACGTCGGCGACGAGGATGATCGACTGCCGCGCCTGCACCGCATGACGCGCGTTCGCGACTTCGTTGAGTGAGGCGCGGGCAATCTCGTGCGACCAATCCACGACTTCACCGTCGACTTTGATGATGTCGTCGATGATCGCTTTTGCGTCTTTGTGCCGCCGAAACGGATCGCGGAAAAAGCACTTGCCCATCACGTTGAGCACGGCGCCGTCGATGGCCGGGTTGATCGCCTTTGGCGACGGAGGCTGCTCGTTGACGATCTTGTTCGCGATCTCACCCGCGCTCGCCGCGAGGAACGGCCGGCGGCCGGTGGCGACCTCGTACATGATCACGCCCATGGAGAAGACGTCCGTCTGCGCCGTCACCGGCTGGTTGGTGATCTGCTCCGGCGCCATGTAGCCGATCGCGTCCGGGTCGTTTCCCTTTTGCGAGAACGACGATCCCTGCCCTTCGCGGCGCGGCAGAAATGTCAGTGCGTTGAGGCCAGCCAGCTTCACCTGCCCATTCGCGGCGACGAGAACCGAGTCGCCGGCGATGTTGAGATGCAGTACGTTCTTCGCGTGCATGAGCTTCACGGCGTCGGCGAGTTGATAGATGACGCGAAAGAACTCCGTCCGGTCCGCCGCGCGCCCGCGGTATGCGGTGGCGACCGGAGCGCCGTCGAACCATTCCATGATCATCACCAGCGCGTCATCGGCCGGCGTGATCTCCATGATCGTCACGAGCGAGGAGTGATACAGCGCCGCTCCCTGTCGGATATCGCGGATGACCGCCTCGCGGCGCGCGGGATCGCGCGGGAGTTGCTTCGTGAGGATCTTGAGGGCGACCGTCTTGCCGGTGCGCGTGTCTTCGGCGCGCCACACCGAGGCGCCCACACGCTCGAGAAGCCGGAACGACAGAATCGTCCCGCCTGCGACGAACGGATCGATGGAAGACATTGCCGCGAATTATAGATGGGAGATAAAAGAGTGAAGGGTGAAGAGTGAAGAGTGAAAAAAAAGCGTTTGGCTTTCACTCTTCACTCTTCACTCTTCACCCTTCACTCTTCGATTCACCCTTCACTCTTCATCGGCCCCAGATGCAACAAATCCGCGCCGCCTTCTACGGTGTCTCCGGGTTTCACGAAAATCTCGTCGACGACACCGTCCGCGGGCGCGGGAATCTCGTTCTCCATCTTCATCGCTTCGAGCACGAGCAGGCCTGCGCCGCGGCGGACTTCGGATCCCTTCTCAACCAACACACGGGAGATGCGGCCGGGCATGAGCGCTTTGATGATGCCGCTGTCGCCGAGATGGTCGTCGCCGCGCTTGCGTCGAAGCGCGAGCGGATCGACGATTTCGATGTCGAGGCGCGACGCTCCGATCGTGATCTGGTGCGTCGTTCCTTCGCGATGATGAGTGAGCAGAAACTGTGTGCCGTCTTCGAGCCGCAGCGACCGCAATCCGCCGGCGGTGATCAGGTCCGCGACGATCCAGCGCTCGCCGATCCTGACGCGGTACGTGCTGCCATGCCGCTCCACTTCGAGCGGAATCTCTTCGTCGCGATAGCGGGCGTTGAAGATCAATCGCGCCCCCGCATCGCCTCGATGCGCGCCGCCTGACGCCAGCGCGAGATGGTTTCTTCCGGCAGCTTTACGTTCTGCGCGTCTTCGAAGGCGATGATCGCGGCGGCGACGAGCGCGGCATCGCGCGTGGCGTCATCCGCCGGGCGATGTTCGAGGTCGAGTTCCGGCAGGATGCGGTCGATGAATCCCGTGTCGAAGTTCGCGGCGCGGAAGTCAGGGTGTTTCATAAGAAAGGTAAAGAACGGGATCGTGGTCCGGATGCCGTCGACGCGGTACTCCTGCAGCGCGCGCAGCATGCGGTCGATCGCTTCGCCGCGCGTGCCGCCGTGGCAGATCAGTTTCGACAGCATCGGGTCGTAGTAAACCGGCACGGTGTAACCGGCATAAACGCCGTTGTCGTTGCGAACGCCCGGACCCTGCGGCAGTTCGAGGTGCCGAATCAACCCAGGCGATGGCGCGAACTTCCTCGCCGGATCCTCGGCATACACCCGGCACTCGATGGCGTGGCCGTTCGGCGCGAGATCGGTCTGCGCGAATCCGAGTTTCTCACCGCGCGCGACGCGAAGCTGCGCTTTGACGAGATCGATCCCCCACACCACCTCCGTGACCGGATGCTCGACCTGCAGCCGCGTATTCATCTCGAGGAAGTAGAACTGCTTGTCCGGTCCCATCAGACACTCGATGGTTCCGGCCGAGTAATAGTTGACGGCGGCCGCGGCCTTCACCGCCATCGCGCCGAGGCGCTCCCGCAACTCGTGGTCGACGACCGGCGACGGACTCTCTTCGACGACCTTCTGATGACGCCGCTGCAACGTGCATTCGCGCTCGCCGATGTGGACGATGTTGCCGTGCTGATCGCCGAGAATCTGCACTTCGATGTGCCGCGGGGAATCGATGAATTTCTCCGCGTAGACGGCGGCATCGCCGAAGAACGATTGGGCTTCGCTGGTGACGCGATCGAACGACGATTTCAGGTCTTCCCCGCGTTCGACGAGCCGCATCCCTTTTCCGCCGCCGCCGGCCGAGGCCTTGATCATGATCGGGAAGCCGGCGGCGCGCGCGAAGGCCTCGATTTCGTCGAACGATTTGACGGCTTCCGTCAGCCCGGGAACGACCGGCACGCCGGCGGCCTGCATCCGCTGCCGCGACTCGGTCTTCGATCCCATCGCCTCGATCGATTCCGGCGACGGGCCGATGAAGATGATGCCGGCGTCGCGGCAGGCGCGCGCGAAGTTGGCGTTCTCCGCGAGAAAGCCGTAGCCGGGATGAATGGCGTCAGCGCCGGTCTTCTTGGCGGCGTCGAGGATGCGGTCGATGCGCAGGTAACTCTCGCGCGACGGCGCCGGTCCGATCGGCATCGCTTCGTCGGCGTAAAGAACGTGCAGCGCGGCGCGGTCAGGCTCGGAGTAAACGGCAACCGTCGGGTAGCCAACCTCGCGGCAGGCGCGCATGACGCGAACCGCGATCTCGCTGCGATTCGCGACCAGGACTTTCATCGCGGCGCATTGTAATCGCTGCTAACATCCGCGCCCATGGCAGAGGAACCCTTGCACGATCAGCGCACGCAGATCCTTTCGGGAGTCGTCAAAACGCTGCTCGACGATCTGAAGAACGGAGCCGGCGACAAGGATCGCCGCCGCCAGGTCGAGGAGTGGATGCGCACGCTGGCGGAGAAGTATCCGGAGTTCCAGATCGAGTCCGGCCTGCGCGACTACTACCTCGCCGAGGCCGAACGCCTGCGCGTCGATTTCGAAAAAGCGGTCGAGCTCAACGAGAAGCTGGCGCTGGGCCGTTCGATCGAAGGATTTCTGGATCGCGCCGCGGATTACGCGAAGCGGATCGCCGAGAAGTAATCAGTAAGCCTCATCGCGGCGGAGCACATACCGAATCTGCATGGTGCGGCTATCGTGATCGAGACAGAACCTCACACGCCACTTGCCGACGCGAAGCCTGTATTCAGGCGGTGTGATGTCTTGAAGCCGGCGCACGTCACCGATGGAGTCCGCTGAGTAACGGTTGATGCTGATCTGGATACGTCGTCTCGTTTCCTGATCGAGTTTTCGGAAGTCTCGCTCGGCGGTCGCGGTCCATACAACTGTCCACTTCACAAGCCATATTTCCGCATGACTTCATCGTGCGAAATGAGCCTGCCTTCTTCGATATCCCGATCTGACTCCGCCACGGCCGCACGTTCCTCGTCGGTTTCCGGCTCGTCATCGAACGGGACGTCGCGCAACGCGAATGGGATGGAATCAGATGTGGAGTTCAGTGCCTCGAGAACCCGCAGCGCGGTCGGAACGTCTTCGCTGGGCAGCGATTCGATGAGGTCGTGCAGCTTTGTGCGCGCTTCAGCAGTTGTCATGCGCGATGCCTCACGATTTTCTTTGGTGCCCAAGGCCGGACTCGAACCGGCACGGATTTCTCCACACGCCCCTCAAACGTGCGCGTCTACCAATTCCGCCACTTGGGCTTTAAAGAACGCTGCTACTTCTTGGCTGGAGCTGCCGGCGCCGAGGGTGCGCCGCTCATGACCGAAGAGCGCGGACGAGCCTGAAGGATCGCCAGCGTGAGCGAGGTGATGACAAAGAGGACGAAGAAGCTGGTCGTCAGCTTGTGCAGAAGCGTGGTCGCGCCGCGCGCGCCGAATGCGGTCTGCGAACCGCCACCGCCGAACGCGCCCGCGAGATCCGCCCCCTTCCCCTGTTGCAGAAGGACGACGAGGATCAGGAACAGGCTGATGACGATGTGCAGAATGACAAGAAGTACGATCATGGATTCTCCGAAGCGAAGCTGCTAACGGGACAAGGGGGCGAATTCTTCCCGGAATGGCAGCGGGTGTCAAGGCCGCGCCGGCAACCTCTTCATCGCCTCGGCAAGCGCCAGAAACTTCTTCGAATCGAGGCTAGCGCCGCCCACCAGAAAGCCGTCGATGCGGCCGTGCGCGATGAGGTCATCGACGTTGTCCGGCGTCACGCTTCCGCCGTAAAGGATCGGCGTTCGCTTCGCCAATCCGTCCGGCCAGAAGCGTTCCAGCGCGCCGCGAATCGCCTCGACGATCTCGGCGACCATCGCGGCGGTGGCGTTGCGTCCCGTGCCGATGGCCCAGATCGGCTCGTACGCCACGATGACTTCCTTCGCGGTCGCGAGCTGCGGCACGGCGGCGGCGCGGAGCTGGCCGGAACAAAAACTAACGGCGTGACCGCGCTCGCGCTGCTGCTCGTTCTCGCCGATGCAGAGCACGGGCGTGAGGCCGGCATCGATGGCCATGCTAAATTTGCGGGCGATGAGCGCATCGTCTTCGCCGTAGATCGTGCGCCGCTCGGAATGGCCGACGATGACGAAACGCGCGCCGCAATCGCGCAGCATGTCCGCGGAGACTTCACCGGTGAATGGGCCCGACTTGTGATCCGCACAGTTCTGCGCCCCGGCACTCGCGAATCGCGCGGCGACGTCTTTCAGATAAACGTACGGCGGTGCGACGACGACATCCGCGTCCTTGATCGCATCGAGAAACGACGCGATGCCTTCCGGCGGGATGTTCATCTTCCAGTTGGCAATCAGGTAGCGGTTGGGCATTGGGCGGAAGTCTATCGCCTTGTCATCTGGAGGACCGGCGATGAGGTAGTTCCCATTCAGCCAAGCCTCGCAAGCACAGACAAGAGTGTCTGTGCCACATTGGCTCTGCCCTGTAGCAGCGGTTGCGAAGCACGGCAGGATTGATGTGTCACAGACACTCTTGTCTGTGCTTGCGAGGCTCGGGACGGCTGAGAACATCAACCGGCTGGAGTCGAGCAGCAGTGCTTACGATGACAGCGCTGAATACCGGTTCTTCCCCGCCCGCTTCGCTTCGTACAGGCGTTCATCCGCGCGGCGGATCACGTCCGCGGCAGCGTTGTCGGTGCGTTGGTAGTCGGCGATGCCGAGGGAGATCGAGCAGCGAATCGAGCCCTCGTCGTCGGCGGGGATGGTCAACATGCGTACTTTCTGCAGGATGCGGTCGGCCACGGCGCAGGCGCCGCCGAGGTCCGTATGCGGCAGGATGATCGCGAACTCGTCGCCGCCGAATCGCGCGAAGAGATCGGGGGGACGCAGCGTTTCGCGCACCGCGCCGCAGAGCTCCGAGAGCACGACGTCACCGACCGTGTGGCCGAAGTTGTCGTTGATCGCTTTGAAATCGTCGATGTCGAACATCAAGAGGGTCAGAGGAAGCGAGTAGACGCGCGCACGTTCCATCTCCTGCGGTAGTTGGCGGCGGAAATATCGCTTGTTGGCGATGCCGGTGAGGTCGTCGGTGTCGGCCAGGCCCTGGATCTGTTCGCGCGCGCTGAGCTGGCCGATGAGCAGCGACACCTGCGCCGCGAAGATCTCGACGATCTGCCGCTCCTGTTCGCCGAACGGCTCGCCGCGATAGACGAGCAGCACTCCGCTGCTGCGGTTCTCGACGGTGATGATGGCGTGCGTGGAGTGCTCGATGCTGTCGCCGTCGCCGCGGCGCGGCAGATCATTGCGCTCCGCTTTCACGATGACGTCCGCGGCGGCGAACGAAACGGGGATCATCGTCTCCAGCGTGCGGCGCAGACTTTCGATCAGCGGCGGCGCGATGAGTGAGCTTGCCCCTTCGCGCGTGACGACGTAGAGGTCGAGGTTCTGCTCGAGCATCACCACGGCCGCGAGATTGAAATCGATGGCCTGATCGAGCGCACGGAATGACGACACGAAGAGGTCGGCGATGTTGTCGGCGCGCGTAGCGGGACCGGTGAGCTCGCGGATCAGCGACAGGACCCCGGCGATCGGTTGCTGCTCGTCACGTCTCACGGATGGCTGAATTATACGGAGCACCTATAATCCGATGCCATGATCATGCCCGAGGCCGAGGCGATTCCATTCGAGCCGCAGGACTTACGCGGCGAGCGCCTCCTCGTTCTGGCCCCGCATCCGGACGACGAAGTGATCGGTTGCGGCGGCCTGCTGGCGCTGCATCTGCGCGAGGGCCGGAAGGTGCACGTGGCCGTTGCGACCGATGGCGCGCAGGCCGGCGACGCCGCGCAACGCGAAGCGGAGTCGCGCGCCGCACTGGCACTCCTTGGCGACGTCACCATCGAGTTCCTCCGTTTTCCGGATCGCAAGCTATCCGGCGAGCGTGAATTAGACGATCGGATCTCCGCGATTCTTCGTGAATGGAAACCCGATCTGATCGCGGTCCCCAGCCCGCTGGAGATTCATCCCGATCACATTGCGCTGTCGCGCGCCTTCTGCGATCTGATCGCGCGCGATGCGTCGCTGTTCGCCGAGCTCGCGGTAGCGCGCGTCGCGTTCTACGAAGTCAGCGCTCCGCTGCGGCCGAATGCGCTCGTCGACATCACGCCGGTTGCTGATGTTAAGTACGCCGCGATCGAGGCGCATGCCTCGCAGTCGGCCATTCGCGATTACACCTCGTACGCGCGTGGACTGAATGCCTGGCGGACGATGACGCTGCCGCCGGAGGTGAAGTTCGCGGAAGCGTATTGGACGACGACGCTGCCATCGCTGCGCACGACGCCGTTCAGCGCGCTGCGCGAGGCGATGGGTCCGACGCGAATCGACGTCGTCGACGAGCGGTTGCCGATCAGCGTGATCGTTCGGACAAAGGATCGCCCGGCGCTTCTCGCCGAGGCCATTGCTTCGATCCGGGCAACCGCCTATCCGGCGGAGATTGTTGTCGTGAACGACGGCGGTGTGCATCCGAACATCGATGGCGTGACGCTGGTGGAGCATGAAACGTCGCGCGGCCGTTCCGATGCGGCGAATGCGGGTGTGAAGGCGGCGAAGAATGACCATGTCGCCTTCCTCGACGACGATGACCTCTACTATCCCGAGCATCTGGCCACATTGGCGAATGCGGCGCGCGCATCGAATGCGGCGGCGTGGTACAGCGACGCCGTCTCCGCATTCATCGATGGCGACGACCGCGAGCCGATGCGCATTTTCGCGCGCGATTTCGACCGCGAACTTCTGTTCGTCGACAACTACATCCCCCTGCCCACTCTTCTTTTCCGCCGCTTCGATTTTCTCGAACTCGGCGGATTCGATGCGGCCTTCGATCTTTTCGAAGATTGGGACTTTCTGATCCGGCTTTCGCAGCGCGGCGACTTCATTCACGTGCCGCGCATCACCTGCGAGATTCGTCACATCAAAGGTGGCGGATCGATCGTGATGGAGAATCCCGAGGGATCGCCGAAGTTTCGTGACGCGCGTCTGCAGGTTTGGCGGAAACACTCCGCGCTCATGGGCGAGAACGTCTTCGCGAACGTATTCGAACGGGAGAAACGGCGCAACGTCGCGCTGGAAGGCGATCTCGTGGAAGCACGTGGTGCCCGCAGCCGAATCGAGCAGGAAGTGGCGCGGCTGGAGCGCGACAAACAATCGCTGATCGCGCAGATCGGCGCGCTCAGCGAACGGATCAACGAAGCGATGATGCGAATTAGCCACCTCGAAGGAGCGAACGCAGAGATTCGCGGCGCTCTGGACGGCGCGAACCGCGAGCGATATGCGGCGACGTCGCGGCTTTCTGAAGTCGAACCGGCGCTGGTCGAACTGCAGCGCACGAACGGCGCGCTGCACGCCGAAGTCGCGCGGATGCAGAACCTGCTGGACGCGATCTTCAAGTCGCGCACCTGGAAGCTGCACACGATCGTCGAACGCGTGAAAGGACGCGGATGACGCGTGTGCTGCTCGTCTGTCCGGAGCCGCTTGGCCATCGCCAACCGGCCGGCATCGGCATTCGATTCCTGGAGATGGCGAAGGTACTGCTCGCCGACGGCCATGAGGTGACGCTGCTCTCGCGCGATGCCGGAGCTGTGGACGGCTGCCGCGTCGATGCCATCACGCCGGAGACATTGCAGCGCTACACGGCCGACGCGGATGTCGCGGTCGTGCAGGGGCACGCCGCGAACGATCTCTTCGCGCATGGCACCGCGATTCCGACGGTGGTCGATCTGTACGACCCGTTCATCATCGAGAACCTGCACTACTACAAGTCGCGCGGCGCCGAGGTGTTCACGCACGATCACGCGACTCTGGTGCAGTCCCTGCTGCGCGGCGATCTTTTCCTCTGCGCCTCCTCCGCCCAACGCCTCTTCTACCTCGGCGCGCTGCTCGCGGTCGGACGCGTGAATCCGGTCGCGTTCGAGAACGATCCGCACCTCGATGCACTGATCCGCATCACACCGTTCGGTGTCCCTGGGAGCGCGGGCGTCCCGCCCCCTGGCGACTACGCACGAAACATTCTCTTCGGCGGCATCTACGATTGGTACGACCCGTTGCTGGCGATCGACGCCGTCGCGATCGTTCGCACAACACTGCCGGATCTGACGCTGACGTTCACTACTCATCCGAATCCTTCGCTGACGCCGCAGGGGAAACTTGCGGAAGCAATCGCGTACGTCAGCGAAAAGAAATACGACTTCGTCCGCTTCGAGCCGTGGGTCGCGTACGAAGAGCGCGCCGCGTTTTATAACCGCTTCGGCGCGGCGCTGCTGACGTTTCCGCAATCGATCGAGACCGATCTGTCGATGCGCACGCGCGTCTACGACTACCTGTGGGGCGGTTTGCCGATCGTGACGAGCAGCGCGCCCGGCACCGACGAGCTGCTGACAAAGTATGGAGCCGGTGTCGTGGTGCGCTCCTCATCGCCGGCCGATTTCGCCGAAGCGCTCGCGCACTCATTGCGCGACACACACATGCGCGACGGCGCGCGGCGGTTCGTCGATGACCATCAGTGGCAGCGCACGCTGCAGCCGCTGGTCGATTTCGTTCGCGCGCCGCGCATCGATCCGCAGAAGGACGCGTTCGCGGCGACACTGCAGATCCCCGAGCATCCGCGCTCGTTTTTCGACCGCATCAAGCGCCGCATCGGAGGCTCGTCCTGAGCACGCCGGCCGTCGACATCATCATCGTCAACTGGAACAGCCGCGAGGACACGCTGGCCTGTCTCGACGCCGTGTCGCGTCAACTCACCGGCGACGCGATGATCACCGTCGCCGACAACGGCTCGACGGACGGCAGCATCGGCGCGGTCGCCAGCCGCTATCCAACCGTTCGCCTGCTCCCGCTCGGCGAGAACCACGGCTTCACCGGCGGCATCGCCGCGGCGCTGGCGCGTTCACCGGCGCGCAATGTGATTTTTCTGAACAACGATGCGGTGCCGGAGGATGGCTGGCTGGCCGCGCTCGTCGACGCGATCGAGGGCGCTCCGGACGACGTGATCTCCGTCGGCGGAAAGATCGTCGATCCGACCGGAGAGTTGATTGATTTCATCGGCGGCGCGCTCACGTTCGATGGTCATGCGTTTCAGAACGGATTCCGCTATCCGCTTGCGTCGCGCGACGATCCGCCTTCCGGATCGGAGCTCCTCTTCGCGTGTGGCGGCAACATGATCTCGCGGCGCGAGCCGCTCCTCGCACTCGGCGGATTCGATGACGACTATTTCGCCTACCTCGAGGACGTCGATTTCGGCTGGCGTACCTGGATGGCCGGCTTCCGCGCGGTGTACGAGCCGCGCGCCGTGGTCCGCCACAAGTCGAGCGCGACCAGCCAACGCCTCGGCGATTTCGAGCGCGGCGTTCTCTTCGAGCGTAACGCGCTGCAGACGGCGCTGAAGAACTTCGAGTCGCTGCAGGATGCATCGGGAGCGCTCTTCGCATTCTTTGCGAGACTCCATCACTACGCCACGACGCGCAACGCGAACGCGAGCGAGCTGACGCGCGAGCCGTTCTCGAAGGCTTCGAAGTCGTCGCGTAGTCTCGCCGGCCGCATCCGACGGAGACTTTTCGGCAGCAAGCCGCTGGCGACGATCGACGATCCGCTGACCACCATGCAGTTTCGCGCATTCGAATGGATCGCCGCGCATGGCGATCGCATCGCCGCGAAGCGGGCCGCCGTTCAGAAACGGCGCCGCCGCGGCGATCGCGAAATCTTCGAGCGCTTCCCGCTGCAGATCGTGCCGACCTATCCCGGCGACGAGGCGCTCATGCACGGCGCGCTCTTCAACCTGCTACGGCCGTCACTGCCGTCAATCGAGCGGACGCTGTCCGATATCATGCGAACGTGACGCAGTCGGCCTGGTGGCGTCGTTTTTCCGTGCGCGGGGTGGTTTGGCGGCAACTGCTTCGCTTCGCCATCCTCACCGTGCCGCCGTGGATCGAGCCGATCGTCATGGCCTTCTGGTCCGCGTTTTTTCTGCTCTGGGGTCCGGGCCGCCGCGGCGTGATGCGCAATCTGAAAGTGATCAAGCCCGGCTCGTCCGCGATCGCGAATTTCTTTCGCTGCTATCGAGTCTTCTGGAACTACGCCTGGACGATTGCCGACAACGTCCGCTTCAAGGAACTGCGCACGATTCCGGACTGGGAGTTCATCGGCTGGAATCATTTTCAGGCGATGCAGGCGAGCAACGGCGCGATTCTCCTGACCGCGCACATGGGCAGCTACGACCTCGGCGCGCACCTTTTCTCGGAGACATCGACGCGCCGCATCGTGATGGTGCGCGCCCCCGAGGAGGATCCGCAGACGCGCGAGTTCGAGGAGCATCACGGCGCGGAAGGATTGCGCATCGAATTCAACACGCGGGCGACCGAGCTCGCGCTCGATTTGCTCGAAACGGTCCGCGATGGAGCGATCGTGGCCATTCAGGGCGACCGCGTCACCGGATCGATCAGCACGTTGCCGGCGACGTTCTTCGGCAAACCGGTGAACGTTCCGGCTGGACCATTTGCTCTTGCTCTCGCGGCGCGGGTGCCGATCTATCCCGTCTTCGTCGTGCGCGTCGGGCGGCGGCGCTACCGGCTGGTGACGTCGCGGCCGATCGAGATCACGCGCAGCCGCAACCGCGATGACGATTTCGCGCGCGCCGTCGCGCAGTGGATGACGGAGCTGGAGGATGTCGTTCGAGGCTACTGGTATCAGTGGTTCACGTTCGAACCGTACTGGCCGGAGGCCGCGGCGTGAACGTCGTCACCGATCGTCCGGAAGCGCGTTGGCTGCCGTCGCGGCATCGCTTCGCGATGGCCCGGCTGATCGCGTATGCCGAGCTGCGCGGCGCGCGCGCTGCCGCGAACAACACGGAGCACCTGATCCTCCCGATCGATCGCGACCAGACGGCGGCAGAGATGAACGGCATCGCCATCTGGGTCTTCGTCACGACTGTCTGTTACGTCGTCGCGGCATTGCCGCTGGTCTGGCCGGCGGCGATCATCGTCGCCATTCCGATCGCGGCGATCGCGCTCCACTTTCCGATCGTCGTCATTGGCCCGATCGTGAGGATGCTGATCGGCGATGGAGACCACGTCAAAATTATTTCGGTGGTCACGATGGTGCTGCTCGCGATCACGTCGTCGTACTTCGTCGTGTCGAGTTCGTGGGCGCGGTACGTCGCGTCTTTCTTCCTCGCGGTGCTTCTCGTGAATGGCGCCGCGGCGGTGGTGGTGTGGCTCCTGCGCGGGAGCATTCGCTCGGCGGAAAAACGATGCGCGCGCTGATTCTCTGGTTCGCATTCTTCGCGACGCTGCTCATTCCTATCCTGCTACTAGTGCTATTTCCGCCATGGTGGCCGATCGCGATCGCCGTCATGGCGTTGTCGCACGCGCTCGTGCTCTGGCCGACGCTCCGTCCGAATTCGCAGTGGCTTGGGCCGGTGATCACGAGTTTCGAAACATCAGCGAAGGAAGTGTGGCTGACGATCGATGATGGCCCCACCGACGACACGCCGGCACTTCTCGATGCACTCGACGCGCGCAACGTCAAAGCGACGTTTTTCGTGAAAGGCTCCCTCTGCGCGAAACATCCGGAACGCGTGCGAATGATGCTCGCGCGCGGCCATACAGTTGCGAATCATTCCTATACCCATCCATCCGGCGCATTCTGGCGGCTTCGGCCGGCCGCGATCGCGCGGCAGGTCGATGCATGCACCGCGGAGCTGATGATAATCACTGGCGAAGCGTCACGGCTCTTCCGCGCACCGGTCGGGATGAAGAATCCGTTCGTTCATCCAACCCTTTCGAAGCGCAACATGACGCTCATCGGCTGGAGTGTGCGCGGATTCGACTCGTTCGGCGATGACATCGAACGCGTTTCGCGGCGCATCGTGCCGCGCGTTCACAACGGCTCGATCATCGTCATGCATCAGGGCCGCGCCTTTTCCGCCGCCTGCGTCAGCCGCGTCGTTGAGGAGCTGCAGGCTCGCGGTTACTCGTTCGTGATCCCCGAATTCGAGCGCCTGAAAACGAACAGGTAGTTGTTGAACGGAGTCCGCCCATACAGCGGCACGACCTCGGCATCGAAGCCCGTGAATGGCCGCACGATCTCGTCACGCGTCAGGAAATGCAGCCGCTCCGCGCGCAGCCAACGCACCGCCCGCGAAAACGTTTCCTGCGCGTACGTGAGCCGGTAACGCAAGCTTCCGTCGCGCACGGCATCGCGGATGATGACCGTCTTCGCGTTCGCGGCCGCGGCCGCAAGGATTGCCGCCTGATCGGCGCCGCGAAAGTAATGCAGCAGATCGAGCAGGACGACGGTGCCGCCCATGGCGATCGCCGATCGCGCGTCGGCCACTTCGAACGCCGCGTCATGCACGACGCGTCCAGCCACCGCCACCTTTCGCTCGTCATGATCGATCCCGCGGATCGGCGCGGCGAATCCGCGCATGCGGAGATATGCCGCGAGGATTCCAACGCCGCAGCCGACGTCCAGCAACGGATCGGCGCTTTCGTCGATGCGCTCGAAGACGGCGGCATACACCGGATCGATGCGCACTTTCGCGCGCACGTACGCGCGCAGAAATGCGGATGGATACCGCGCGGCGATACGGCTTGCTACATCGTCCGTCGTCACGGTGAGAGATGCTCGATCAGGTCGATCAGCTCCGTGAGATTGAAGGGCTTCGGCAGAATCGCGGACACGCCGAGTTGCAGGATGGCTTGCGGCTCGACGTACAAATGCGCGGAGAGGACGATGATCGGGAGCGTGCCGAGGAAGCCGGTCTCTTTTAGGCGCTGGAGAAAGTCCCAGCCGTTCATGCCGGGCATGGCAAGATCGAGGAGGATGACGTCGGGACGGTGGATCGTCAGCGCACGATGGCCTTCATCACCGTCGCCGGCGAGCAGCACCTGAAAACCGGCTTGGCGCAGCGCGGCGGCGAGCATGCCGCGCAACGGCAGGTCGTCGTCGATGACCAGGATGCGTTTCCGGTCCACGTCGGCGATTCGTTTCGTGCCGCTGGTGGTTTGATTCTGAACCTGATTCATACCGCGTTCGCGCCTTCCATTCTAGCGACTGCTGAGACCGACATGCAGGACGCTGGCCACTCACGTCAGAACAGATCGCTATCGCCGTACGTGTAGTAGAGGCGCTCAGCGATGCGCGCGCTGGCGTCGGGGAGATCGAACGGAACACACATCAACGAAAGATCCTGCGGATCGGGCCTCGACTCGAATCGCAGTGCGTGCAAAATGCGATCGAACCATTCCGGACGCGCCGGAAACCATCCGTCGATAGTTTCGACGGGATACGGCGGCACAACATGCCGCAGAAGTACTTCGGCCCCGTTCGGATAGCGCGGATCGAACAGTGCATCGCCCCACACCAGCC
>Ga0233356_1000029_pt1 | contig 63500 bp, 53 predicted proteins | sample GEONSFMMS_FD_180700 | JGI IMG/M metagenome (GOLD analysis project Ga0233356, IMG submission 180700) | Soil microbial communities from Shasta-Trinity National Forest, California, United States - GEON-SFM-MS | ecosystem: Environmental > Terrestrial > Soil > Temperate forest > Bulk soil | place...
CGTCGCCATCCTGCTGGCGGTGATGCTCGATCCGCTGGTGGTGTTCGGGGAGGGCCATCGGGTCCGCCGAAGTGTCGGCGTGATCGCCATCGCGCTCGTGCTGCTCGGACTGATCGTCCTCTTTTTCGCCGTTGTCGCCCCGAGGATGACGAGCCAGATCGGCGACATCACGAAAGAGTTGCCGCGGCTGGAGCAAACGATCGCAAGCCGCTTCCCGATCACCGCGCCGTATCTCAAGACTCTGCACGGCGGTGCGCCGCCCGAGCTGACTACCTGGCTGACGCGCGGTCTGATCGTCAGCAAGTATGCGATCGAAGGGGTCACGGCCGGGATTTTTGTGCTGGTCCTCGCGCTGTATCTGTTGCTCGAGGGACGAACTGCGTTCGAATGGCTGATCAGCCTCGCGCCGAAGAACAAGCGTCCGCGATGGCGGGAGACGGCGTTGGAGATGAGCGGCGTGGTCCTGGCGTACATGCGCGGGCAGGTGATCACCTGCTTCATCTGCGCGGGATGGGCGTATCTGGTCCTGATTCTTCTGCACGTTCCGGCGGCGCTGCCGTTGGCGCTGATCGCATTCATTGCCGACCTCGTGCCGGTGGTCGGCACGATCGCCATGACCATCCCCGCCGTCATGCTCGCGATGACCACGGGTCCGGTCAACGCGCTGCTGGTCCTCGCCGGCTACATGCTCTACCACTTCGTCGAGAGCTACTTCATCGTCCCGCGTGTCTACGGAAAAGAGATGCGCCTCTCAACGCTGACCGTGCTGCTGGCGATCATGATCGGCGGCGCGTTGCAAGGCGCCGCGGGCGCGATTCTCATCCTGCCGTTCGTAGCCGCGTATCCGATCGTGGAGCGGCTATGGTTGCGCGATCAGTTGCCGGAGGACACGGTGGAGAGGCACGAGGAATTGGCGGAGGAGTAGGTCGCGGAGCCATGGCCATTTGTGATTTCATCATCAGCGAGGAGGCAACCCATGCCGAAATATGTGATCGAACGAGAGATCCCGGGAGCGGGAAACATGACGCCCGACGAACTTCAGGGCGCGTCGAAGCACTCGAATGACGTGCTGGCGAAACTCGGTCCCGACATTCAGTGGGAGCACAGCTACGTCGCCGGCGACAAGATCTACTGCATCTACTCTGCGCCGAGCGAGGAATTGATCCGCACCCACGCGAAAGAGTCGGGCTTTCCGGCGAACAAGATCACCGAGCTGTCAGCCGTGATCAGTCCGAAGACGGCCGACAAGAGCGCCTGACGCCCGGAGAGGAGCACCTGTGAGACAGGCATATGTCTTCTCTTTTCTGATTCTCGCCGCGACGGGACTGCAAGGCGCGGCATCGCCGGTGTGGCAAACCGATTGGAAGGCCGCCTTCCGACTGGCCAAAGAGCAACATCGCCTGGTCTTCGTCGACTACTACGCCCCAACCTGCGAGATATGTCACGACATCGAGACGATGTCGTTCAAGAAGCCGGAGGTGATGGAACGGCTCTCGGATTTCGTCCTGCTCAAGGTCGAAATCGTTCGTAACGAGGTTCCCCAGGCGCATCGCGAATACAACCCGCCCGTTTACATCGTCTTCGATCCCGATCAGCGCGAACGTTTCCGCATCGACGATAAGAATCTTGGCGCCCTCTATCCGAAAGGATGGGGATGGAAGGATACCGGCGACTCCGAGGTATTTGATCGCTTCCGCGCGGCGGCGCCGGCGTTCCTGCGCGCCGCCGAACTACTCGATGCGAAGCAGGATCTCGAAGGATCATTTCTGGTCGCCAGCACGTATTCGCGGATCAAGCTGTGGCGACAGGCACGCGCGGCGTACGCGGACGTGAAGAGAATCGCCGAGCAGCGGAAGGATACTGAGACCGCGCAGCTTGCCGAGGTGCAGTCGGCCTTCACGTTTGCTCCGGAAGGGAATCCATCGCGCGCAATCGACTTGCTGAAGGTGCTGCGGCAGTCGCCCGCCAGCCGCGACGACGAGGCAATCATCTGGCTCACACTCGGCCACGCCTACGAGATCGCGAAGGACTTGCCCTCGGCCGCCGATGCGTTCCGGCACGCAGAAGCGGCGGCCACACCCGGCAGTCGAACATACTCGGAAGCGACTCTTGCGCTCGCGAAGGTGCAAGGATGATCGTTCACGGCGGCAGCCGCTTCGGGTCGTTCGGCTCGAATGCCTTCTGAATGTCCTGCGTCGTCATGTAGTGCAGACGGCTGTTCTCCTGATACTTCGCGCTGTCCGTCACTAGGCGATTGAGCACTTTCATGTAGCGGCGTTCGGTCACGAAGCGCTTGAGGTCGGGGTACATGAAGCCGACGGCCGTCAGCGCGAAGGCGAACATCTCTTCGAAGATGGGGATGAACGGCAACGCGATGATGATGCTGCCGATGATCAGGCCGATCAGCGCGAATACGAAGCGCGCGCTGAGATCACCGTCGCGCCAGATGTTGAAGTGGTTCGACTCCAGCTCGTTCATTTCGCGCGCAGCAGCGACGTATTGCGGAAGAACGACTTCGTCGACCTCTTTTTCCAGCGTCTCCCAATACGTCGCCGAGCCGCCGAACTCGTCGTACGCCGCTTTGACCTCGGCGAGTTTCTCTGTGGCACAAGTCCGAACCTCCGCATCGAACGTCGCCTCTTCGAAGCTGCGCCGATGGTGCTCGCACTCCTGCAGCACGACATAGACGACCTGCGCGTAGTCGTATTCGGGGCCGGCGATGTTGAGCATTACTGGTCCGCGGCCGCCTTCTGCTGATACTGGATCACGCCGAGCTGCTCGAGGAGCTTGTTGCCGTCGATGATGATGTTGCCGTTCGGCAGCTTCGGAATCTGGCGGATTTCTTTTTTCTGCAACGCGTCGATGAGTTGCAGCGAAACGTACGCATCGCCGGCGCTGCCATTGAGCGCGGCGCGTTCCTTCTTGATGCCCTGCGCCACGGCGCTCTTTTCGGAGAGCGTGGCCTGCGCGTCCTGCTGCTTGCGGACGACGTAGGCATCCGCGGCGCGCTTGGCCTGCTCGAAATCGCCCTGCGAATGCGTGAGCTGTTCCGTGAGGTCGGCAACCTTGTTCTGAAGGTTGGCCTTGTTGGATTCGAGCGTCGCCAGGATCTGCGACTCCAGTTTCTCGGCCTGCTTTTCGGCCTCTTTGCGCTTGTTGATCAGGTTCTGATAATCCGGCTTGAATGAAAAATCGCCGAGGATGACCTGCTCGACGATGACGCCATAAGGCTTCAGTTGCGTAGCCAGCACCTTCGTCGCGTCACTGGCCGCGGCGAAGCGCAGATCTGGGTTGTAGTACTCCTCGGAATCGAGGCGATTGAGAACGTCGCGCACGTACGCGCGAGACAGCGGCCGTACGAGCCGCTCTTTCAACGCGACGGTCGTCGGCGCCACGGTGCGCCAGATGTACGCGGCACGGGTCGGATCGATGCGCCACCGGACCGTGACGTCGGTCTCGATGTCGTTGCCGTCGCGCGTCTTGAAGCGCAGATCGTCTTTTTCCTTGCGGTCGCCTTCGACGGCCTTCGCGGACATGACCAGGTTCTGCGTCGACGTGTCGTACGTCGCCCAGTCATTGACGATCGGCATGAAGAAATAGGTCGCGCCGGGATCGGACATCTCCGACGAGCGCGTGATCTTGTTGAAGCGGACGCCAACCTGCGTGGCTTGCGTCGTATGCGGCGTGCAAGCGGCGGCGAGCGGGAGAACGGCGAGCAATGCGATCAGTCGTTTCATCATTCGCCTCAGTGTTTCCCGGTCAGTTTGCCGATGTCGGTCGGATCTTCGCTGATGTAAATCGGACCCTTGATCCCGTTGAGAATTGCCAGGCCCTTACGCAGCCGCAGCAGCTTGTCGGAACCCGCACCTTCCATGGCCCGGTTGATGTCCTCAGTTCCCTGCGCCTCGGCGCTCTTGACTAGCAAGTCGGCCTCGGCATGTTTCGAGCGCTCGTAGAAATCGCGCTGCGCATTGAGTCCGGTGATCTGCGCCTGAAACTCGGCGCTGCGGACGTTGATCGAGTTCTGTCCCTCGGCCGCGGTCTGCTTCAGCCGCGTATCGACCTCGGCCTGCTTCGCCAGCGCGCGGTTCGTCAGCACCGACTGGTCCTGAATCTTCTTCTGCTCGGTGAGCTGCTGGAAGGTATCGGGATAGTCGTACTGCCGGACGAGGACGTCCGCCAGTTCCAGGCCGTTCTGGCGGAACTTTTCGGCGAGCTCTTTCCTGAGATCGTGCACCTTGGCAATGCGCTGGTCGCGGTAGAACTCCTCCGCGCGGAGCTCGCCGAGGTGCTGCTTGATGGCGGGGTCGGTAAAGCGCATCACCACGTTATCTTCGTAGCCGCGTCCGAAGCCGAACTTCGAGGTGACCAGGAACGGATCGGCGATGCGATAGAGAACGGTCACGTCGACCGCGACCGGATAGCCGTCGACGGTCGGCACGTTGATCGCCGCGACCGTGCGGTGGTCGGCACCTTTCTCGGTCTCATCGTTCGTGAACTCGACCGCCTGGATGTTGCGCGGGAAGGTGCGGATGGTCTCGTATCCCGAGATCGCGCGCCTGTATCCGGGCTCCACGAGCTGTTTCTGCAGACCTTTGTTCATGCCGAACGACACCTGCCGCAGCCCGATCTGATCGAGCGGGACGTAGGTGATGAGGCACGCCCGCATCAGGATGAGCGGGACGAGGATCACGCTGATGCGCAGGAGGAATCGAACGAATCCTCCACGAAGCGGCGGCAGTTTGAATGGGAACGAGGGCTTAAAGCGCGGCGTAGGCGCAGCGGATTCGAACATAGGTTTGGCTCTTCCTCAAGTTGGACGGCTTGAGGAGATTGTACGCGCGCCGGGACGACGGGTTGCTCTTCTCAGCTGTCCCGAGCCTCACCAGGACAGACAAGAGTGTCTGTGCCACATTCATCCTGCCGCACCTGAGCGATTGCTGGTAAAGGCGAGAGCCAGTGTGGCACAGACACTCTTGTCTGTGCTTTGGCAAGATGCAGCGCCTGATGTTGCGCTGTTTCGTGCGCGAGAACGCCCGCGTTCCCGGTTACTTCACCCCTAAGTTTTCCTGGATGAACTTCCACATCGCGGCGCGCATGTGCGCGTTCAGCGCGGGATCGACGACGCCGTGCCGCGACTTCGGATACACCTGCAACTGGTACGGCTTGTTTGCCTTTTCCAGCTCGTAGATGAACTGAATCGTGTTCTGGATGTGCACGTTGTCGTCGATCGTGCCGTGCATCAGCAGGATGTTGCCGTGCAGGTCCTTCGCGGCCCAGCGCGGAGCGGTGACCTTGTAGCCGTCGGGATTGTTCTGCGGCATCAGCATGACCCGTTCCGTGTAGATCGAGTCGTAGTCGCGCCAGTCGGAGACGGTGCCGCCGGCCAGACCCGCGCTCCAAAGTTTGCTGTGCGTCAGAGCGAACGAGGTCATGAATCCGCCGTAGCTCCAGCCACTCAGCGCAACATGCGAACCGTCGACATACGCCTGCGACGTCAGCCAGTTCAGGCCGTCCTCGAGATCGCGAAGCTCGCCTTCGCCCATCCGCTTGTATGACGTCCAGGCCGACTCGGCGCCCTTGCCGCTGGCGCTGCGGTTATCGCAGATCCAGACGATCACGCCGTGCTGCGCGAGGAACTGGTGGAACAGATACTGCGCGCCGCCCCACGAGTTGCGGACGCTCTGCGCGTGCGGGCCGGAGTAGGTGAATTCGTAGACCGGATACTTCTTCGACGGATCGAAGCCGGGCGGCTTGATCATCATCGCTTCCATGACGAATCCGTCGCGCGTCTTCACCTGCACGAACTCCGGCTTCGAGATGTGCAGATCGCGCAGCAGTGGCGCCTCGTTGGCATCGACGACGCGAATGCGCGTGCCGTCGGCGCGATACAGCGCCGTCGACGGCGGCGTGGCCGCGTCGGAGAACGTGTCGAGATACGCCGTCATCGACGGATTGAAGTTCGAGCCGTGCTGGCCCGGCGCCTCGGTCAAGCGTTTCAATCCGCTGCCGTCGAGGTGCAGGCGATAAAGGTCGCTGCCTAGGACGGAGCGCTCCGTGCCGGAGAAGTAGATCCATTCGTTGGCGGCGTCGACGCCGTGAAGATTGCGAACTTCCCACGGACCATTCGTGAGCTGCGCGATCAGCTTGCCGTCGGCGGCGTAGTGATAGAGGTGTTTGAATCCCGTCCGCTCGCTGAGCCAGAGGAATGAGCCGTCCTTCAGCCACACCGGATTGCCGCTGATGTCCACCCAGGCCTTCGTCGTCTCGCGGAAGAGCGTCTTCGGCGCGCCGGCGCCGCGAACGTCGGCGGCATTCAAATCGAGCCAGGTCTGCTCGCGGTTCTGGATCTGGTAGACGACCTTCGAGCTGTCCGGCGACCAGTCGACGAGGACGATAAGGAAGTCGCCGCCGCTGTAGCTCTCGGTGCTCACTTCCTTCGGCGCCGCTCCGTTCACATTGACGCAGAAGAGCTTCGCGATGGGATTCGGCGCGCCGGCTTTCGGATACAGCTCCGACTCGACGTTCTGCTGGTAGGGGATGTGATCGACGACGGCGAAGTGCTTGACCGGCCGCTCGTCGAGCTGCAGGTAGGCGATGCGCGTCGAGTCAGGGCTCCACCAGTACGCGCGGAAGTTGCCGCGGCCGTAAACCTCTTCCTGGTAAACCCAGTCGAGGATGCCGTTCTGGATGTTCTCATTCCCGTCGGTGGTGAGCTGCCGCTCGCGCTGCGTGGCCACGTCGACGATGTAGACGTTGTTCTCGCGCACGAACGAGACGAAGCGGCCGTCGGGGCTGAACGTCACTTCCTCTTTCTCGCCGGGCGAGGAGGTGAGCCGCGTCATCGAGTCACTATCAAACGCATACAGGTAGACGTCGTTGCCGATGTTGAGCAGGACGCTCTTCTTGTTCGGACTGAAGTTCCATCCGCGCTGTTTGGCGAATCCGGCCGCTTCCTCGCCTGAAACACCGGCGATCTTCTTCGCGGCCGCTTCAAGTTTGGCCGCGTTGAACAGGACGCGCTTGTTGCCCGTCTCCGATTCGATCACGGCCTGCTCGACGACCTTTCCCTCCTCGGTGCGCGGCCAGGCGAAGGTTTTGTCATCGAGCCAGTGGAAGCCGCCCTGCGGCGTCCCGCCGAACGAAACGCGTTGCTTCGGATCGAAGACGTTCTCGAGCGTCAGCTCGCGGATGGTCGGCTTTGCCTGCGGTGTGGTCTTGACGTCCTGCGCAAGCGCGGCGGCGGCAACGAACAGAAGGAGAGCGGCGGAACAGTTCTTCAGCATGGCGGCGATTTATACCCCGAGAAAGTCGCAGCGGGGAAGGAAGTGGTTGGTTACGATGTGTCCGGCCATGTTCATTCGCGCCGTTTCGATCCTCGCGCTTTGCCTTCCCGTTGCTGCCGCGACTCCTCGGCGCGTCATCCTCAACGCCAGCACGAACGGTCCGTCGCGATACATCGTCGCGCTCGATGACGACGTCGACGACGTCTCCGCCGCCGCCGACGCGCTGACACAAACGCATCACGGCCGCCAGCTGCGCGCTGTCCACGGCTTTGTGGCGGAGATGTCCGCGTCGGAGGCACTCGCGGTTCTCAACGAGCCCGGCGTCAAGTATGTCGAACAGGATTCGATGGGCGGCGGCGGATCGGTAGGGGAGCCATCCGCGCTCGCGACGCAGACCTCGCCGCCGGGATGGGGACTCGACCGCATCGACCAGCGCGACCTTCCTCTCAATCAAAGCTACGTCTACACCCAGACCGGCCGCGGCGTGACGGTGTACGTTCTCGACAGCGGCATCAACGCATCGCACAGCGACTTCGGAGGCCGCGTACGCAACGGTTTCAACTTCAGTGCGACGCTGCCCGCCGGCGACTGCAACGGTCACGGCACGCACGTTGCCGGAATCGTCGGCGGATCGGTCCACGGAGTCGCAAAAGAGGTTTCGCTTGTGTCCCTACGCGTGCTCGATTGTCAGAACCGAGGATTTGTCAGCGACATGCTGAAGGGGATCGAGTGGGCCATCAGCGATCATCAAAGCAGTCAGGCCGCGGTGATGAACATTTCGATCTATACCGATTCGCCGTCGCCCAGTTTCGACGCCGCGATCAACGCCGCCATCGCCGACGGCATTACCGTCTGTGTACTCGCCGGAAACGGGACAGCGAACGATAGCACCGCGACCGACGCCTGCACCATTTCTCCCGCCAGAGTTTCCAACGCGATCACAGTCAGCGCGACGAACATATTCGACGGCAGAGCGTCGTTCGCGAATTTCGGTCCTTGTGTGGAGCTCTTTGCTCCCGGCGAGCAGATCGAATCAGACTGGTACTCCAGCGACACGGCCACGGCAATCGACAGCGGAACGTCAATGGCCACGCCGCACGTCTCCGGCGCGGCCGCTCTCTATCTGCAAAATCATCCGACTGCGGCACCGGCCACAGTGGCGTCCGCGCTGATCGCAGCCGCGTCATTGAACAAGGTCCAAGATGCAGGATTGAGCTCGCCGAATCGCCTTCTGTTTACGAACGATCCCGAAGCCCCGCTCCGTCATCGCGCGGTAAAATCGCCTTGAGCGATTTCAGGTAATGCACCAACTGCCAGCGGCGCTCCTCAGGAAGGCGCGACCACGATGGCATTCCTTTTGACAGATCGCCGTCCGTCAAGAACTGGACGAGCGCGGCGTCCGGCATCGCCTGTACCGCGGGCGTATGCAGGCTCGGCGCGCGTTTGCCGCCGGTTGCATTAATGCCGTGGCACGACGCGCAGTGCTGCGCGAAGAGTTTTCCGCCAGCCCGGATCTCCGACGATGCATCTCGATGTGCGGGTTGCGATGCCGGCGCAAAGGCGCAACCGGCCGCGCAGAGAGCGAATAGCAGCAGGCCTTTATGGAAATTCATCAGCGATTTATCTAAAGAGCAATGGGATTTCATACGAGACTCCGAACCGCACCAAAGCACGGTTACTATTGGAATTGACGCCGAACGATGGGCTGAATTTGAAGGTGACGCCATTGGGCAGGTTCCAGGCGATCGCCGGAGCGATGTAGTGCGACGTGCCGGCCAGCCTGACCTGCCGCCATTCGCCAAGGCCGCCGTACATCTCGAGGCCGAGCGAAAAGTTCTCGGGACATAGCGAGCACGGATCGGGGGAGGCGGCCAAGGCAAAGGGACGGCTCACACCGGCGGCGTACCCAAACTCGATAGGGGAGCCGTTGAGGTTCTTTTCCGCGATCAGATTTCCGGCGACATTCCAACCTTTGCGATTGCTGGAGAGGATCAGCTTCGCCTCGACCTCGCGCTTCTTCTCATGCCGCGCCTCATCCGCCGGCTCCAACAGATCCATGAAGGTGTCGAAGCCGACCACCTCCTTGGAAATGCGATCGGCGCCGGTGATGTCCTCATATTCGACATAGAGGACCGGATTGACGGCATGCTCCTTCATCAGCAGCCGGAAGCGATTCTCGAAGCGCCACCCGGTATAGAGCGCGCTGTCGCGCCCCGTTTTCTGCCCGTCGAGATACAGCTCCGAGGTCCACCATCCATTGACGCCGTACTCCAACTCGAGCGACGACGCCGTAAAGTGTCTGGCGCCACCTTTCGGAACGCCGAAAACCGGATTGACCTCGATCTCCAGACTCCCGGGCTCCTCCATGTGATGCGTGTAGGTGATGAAGTACGGCATCTCCTGCGCGGAGGCGAGAGCCGCTCCGCCCAAGAGCACTAACAGAATTGAACTGCGACGAAACATCCGGAGGCCTCTCGTTCGTGGAGTGATGAGACTGAGTCTCAGTTGCGAGTAACAGGTTATCCAGCCCACGCACCGATGTCAACCCTCGTTGCCGCCACCCTGCCGGAGAAAAAAGACTTCCGATTTGAATTTCGTGTATCCTTCCGCAGGAAATCCACACATGGAGAAGGCCGCGCGAATCCCGCGCGGTGGTTTCAACGACGGTCGCATCGACAACGCTGCGATCCCGAAGGGAAGGACTACGTCATGACCAACGCACGGCGCCTCGGAATCACGCTCATCGCCGCATCCATCACCAGCGGGGCTTTTGCCCGCGGCAACCTCAAAGAGCTGACCGTCCCGCTGAAGTACACCCCTCAGGAAGGCGTCCACCAGACATCCGCCGACGTTCCGCCGGGCCTGCTCGAAAAGTCGGTTGAGATCCGCGTCGAAGATGCCCGCAAACTCGACGATCCGCTCGTCATCGGCCAAGGCACGGGAGGCGACGACAAGACCTTTCCGATCCACGCCGACCACGACGTCATCGCCTTCATCCAGGAGATGGTCACCGGCATCAGCAAAGACTGGACGCTGAAGCAGGAGCATCCCGCGGCCCGCACGCTGATCCTCCAGGTAATCCGCTTCTACGTCGACGAAAGCAACAAAGCCCTCGGCTCGATCTACAGCACCGAGGTCAAATTCGCGTTCACGCTCAAAGACGCGCGCGGCATGACGCTCGCTCAGGGCTCCGGCACAGGCACCGCCCACCGCTACGGCCACGCCCACAGCCCCGAAAACATCAACGAAGTCCTCAGCGACTCGCTCAAAGAAGCCTACGCAAACGTCCTCGCCGACCCAACCCTGCAACAAGCCTGGGTCTCCGGCACCGGCTCCGTCGCCACCGGCGCCGCCTCGTCCCGCCCCGCCGAATCCGCCGAGGAGCGTCTGCAAAAACTAGACGACCTGCTGAAGAAGGGGCTGATCACGAAGGCCGAGTACGACAAAAAGAGGGCGGAGATACTGAAGGATATGTGATGAAGCGTGCGGGCTTCAGGCATCAAAATACGAAGTGAAAGGAAGCAATATGCGTATGACATCGCGAATTGTGCTGGTTCTGCTGGCGGTATTGATTGAGCGTGGGTCAACTTTCGCTCAAAGTGCGATGATTGCGCCCATCGTCAGCACCCCGCATGGTGACGATCGCACGCCGGGGTCGGTGGACGTTGTGCCGAACGCGATCGCGGCGGAGCGCGTGGTCGAATCGGATCTAAATGCTCAAGACGTCGGTGATTGGTCGGCGTATCTCGGATTGCGAACTAGAAACACGGCGGCGCCAGAAAATGCTTATAGTTATGAGGCTCTTTGGGCTCAGGGAGGAAGCGGCATCCGCGGCAATGTTACTTCGGCCGCGTTAGATACAATAAGACCAATTCCATTTAGTGTTGCCCGTCGTGCTATTGACACCAGTGGGTATGTCGAAACGCTTGAGGCCCCGATCTGCTTCTACGTCGTCGTTCAGTATGGGGTACTTCGGGAAGACAAATTTCTCACTGCCGGGCCGAACGCCAGGATTTACGTCCTCGAGCGCGCTGGCGACGAATGGAAAATTGTTCAGGTATCGGAACCGGTACTGGAAACGTTGATCGGTGGTGGCTTCGGGACTGGTTCGGCGGCGGAACTCGAGATATTGGAGCGGCAGAGAATAAGATTTCGGTCCGGTCAGTTTTTGGACTCGCACGGCCGCTCGATCGCGTCAGGACGGCGATTTGTGATTGCACCTCAGGCGCATGTGTTTCCATCGAACATCATTGTGGGACACTATCCAAATTACCCCAATTGTCAATTCCAGTACCTCATTGGCACAGTCGATTTCATTCCATACGTGAAGAATGTGCTGCCGAATGAGTGGGGACCGCCCTCGTCGTTTCCGATGGAGTCGCTGAAGGCGGGTGCAATTACGGCTAAGATGGTTGGTTGGTGGCGGAAATACAATGCGAAGTATCCAAACCTTGGGATAGATGTGTCGGACTCGACCTGCGATCAAGTTTACCGAGCGAACTCCGCGGTGGCACGTACAGACGATGCCGTTTGCCAAGTGGCTGGCGTAGGCTTTGACCGCGCGGACGGAGTGTTGTTCTATCCGAGTTATGTTGCTGGAAGTTATAACAATACCGGGTTTCATGGCGGAACCATGTACCAGAACGGCACATGGTATCTTGCCGACCACGGGTACCTATATCAAGACATGGTTCATTATTACTATGACAGCTCGTCTTCATCCAGCTTTCAACTGGCACACATTTACACATATAACGATACTGACACTAGCTGCGGGGTTGCCGCCGCTACGGTCACAGTTAACTCGGCTTCAGCAACTCCCCAATCCACGGGTACAACCAGCACGTTCACTATCAATTACAACGTAACGTCGTCCGCTGCGACGACTGTGCTGCTTGGCGCAAGTCTCCGACTTCACGGCGGGTCGACGCTCATCAGCGACTCGGCTCACGATTCGCTGGTGTCGTTACCGGCGGGTACGAGCAATGTCTCTCGGCAGTTTTCGGTGTCGGCTGCGGCCGGCGTTTATGACCTTCTGGTCGCCGTTTGGCGTGATCAGAACAACAGTGGCACCATTGACGGTGCCGATCAGCAACTGAGCGCCATGACCCTCATGAGTTATGAGACGCTCACCGCCACGCAGTCGTGTAATAGCCTGACGCTGACACGAAACCCGTCGAATGGCGGCACGATCAACGCAACACCCTCGGGGAGCATCCCGTGCAATGTTGGCCTTTACCTTACATCGACACCAATAACGTTCACGGCGACGGCGGCAACTGGGTTCCAATTCGTTGGGTGGAGCGGATCAGGCGGCGCGTTTTCAACGACGAGTCAGGCGACTACGATATTTACCATCACGGGCAATGCTCAGGTGACGGCGGCGTTCGCTGTTGTGGATCTCGCCTGCTCCTATTCCATTTCGCCAACGACCGGGGCCGGAGTCGGGCCGGGGGGTAACGGAAATGTCCAGGTTACCGGCAGCCCAAGCGGCTGTACAGGAAGCTGGAGCGCGTCTGCATCCAGTACCGGCGGATGGTTAACGCTTACTGGAACTACAAACTCCAGCGGTTCGGGAACATGGTTGGTGCCGTACTCGTATCCGTTGAATCCTAGTACGACTTCGAGTCGTGCGGGCACCGTGTCATTCTCGGGCTCATTTCCTTCGGGTGGGACTTTCACTTTGACACAGAGTCCTTCCACTCCCGGAGCATGCGGCTATTCGATCAGCCCCCAATCGGCCACCGGTCCGGCGTCGGGCAGCAGCGGAAACGTTCAGGTGACCGGTAGCCCGAATGGTTGCGCCGGAAGCTGGAGCGCTGGCGCGTCGAGCACAGGAAACTGGCTGGCTCTGACGGGTACGACGACGGGAAGCGGTGCCGGTACGACAGTGGTGCCCTATTCCTTCAGCGCAAATCCCAATGCGGTGCAGCGTGTTGGCTCGATTTCATTTAGCGGGTCATTTTCTTCAACATTCACACTGACGCAGGATGCTGCGATTGCCGGCAGTGGCGGAAGCGACTTCTGTTCCTCGGCCGTCGTCGTTTCGGGATCCAGTTTTGCGAACAGTCAAACGACCTCGGGCGCCACAAAGGACGTTTCCGATCCAACAGCCTGTTTCGGCAGCGGAGACGCCAGTGTCTGGTATCGCTATACAGCGCCCGCCAGCGGGACGGTCACTGTCGACACGATCGGAAGCGGTTATGACACCGTCCTGTCGACGTTTACAGGCTCCTGCGGTTCCCTGACGTCGGTGCCCAGCGGCTGCGATGATGACGGCGGAGGCAACCTAACATCGAGTGCCACGTTCAGCGTCAGCTCCGGAGTTACCTATTTCTTCATGGTCACGGCCTATTCTGGATCCGGCGGATCGCTGAGCTTTCATCTCAATGCGGTGCTTAACGACCCGACCGGTACGGCAAGTTCGTTCTACGTCATTACCCCGTGTCGCATCATCGATACCCGTAATTCGACACCGCTAGGAAACCTTGCCACGCTCGATGTGACGGTGGCCGGCGTGTGTGGCATTCCTCCGACAGCCGTCGCTGTCGTGGCAAATATCACCGCGGTGGCGCCGGCAAGCGATGGGTTCCTCGCGCTCTATCCCACCGGTTCGACTTGGCCGGGCAACAGCACGCTCAACTACCGAATCGGAAAGACCCGAGCCAACAACGCGATCCTCAGACTCTCCGCCGGAAAGACGACAGTACTGAACAACGGTTCCGTACAGAATTTCATTATCGACGTAACAGGCTATTTTCAGTGAGGTGATGGCATGCGCAACATTCTGAGAGTGACTCTTTTCATGCTTCTCTTCGCCGTTGCCGGCAATGCCCTCGCGCAAAGCGGGCCGTACTCGTACTACACACTCACGCCGTGCCGCATCGTCGACACGCGAGGGGCGAACGGCACAAACGGCGGACCCATCGTCGGCACCGATAGCACGCGCAACTTCCAGATCCGCGGAGTCTGCGGTGTGCCGGCCGGGGCAAAGGCCGTGTCATTGAATCTGACGATCGTGAATGCTACGCAGTCGAGCTTCCTTACCGCGTGGCCGTCGAACGTGGCGCGGCCGTTTGTCTCGATGTTGAACTTCGAGGCCGCTGATCCGTCGCTGGCCAATGGCGTGATCGTCGGTCTCTCGACCAACACGCAGGATTTGTCGGTCTACAACAGTTCCGGCAACGTGCACGTGATCATCGACGTAACGGGCTACTTCCAATAGCGCGGAGCGACGAACCAGCCAGAGGCGAAAGCCAGGGTCGGGAGGGGGCAGCAAACTGGCCCCTTCCCGGGTTCGAGTTATCTGGCTTTCATGCGCTACAATCTCCTTCCCACCGAGGCCGGCCTTCGCGCCGGCTCGCATTTTTCGAAGGAGCAAAACCAAATCGCATGACCGCTACACTCGAAGTTACTCACTCATTTGATGCTGCCCGCGCGGCGGGCCGCGAGCCGTTCAAGGTTCGGGATCTGGGGTTGGCTGCCCTTGGCAGAAACGAGATCCGGCTGGCCGAGCATGAAATGCCGGGACTCATGGCCGTTCGCGAGAAGTACGGGAAGTCGAAGCCTCTTACCGGCGCGCGGGTCATGGGATCGCTGCACATGACCGTCCAGACGGCCGTCCTCATCGAGACGCTGGCGCACCTCGGCGCGGACGTTCGCTGGGTGAGCTGCAATATCTTTTCGACGCAGGACCATGCCGCGGCCGCAGTCGTGGTCGGGCGTCCGGAGACCGGCGGCACGGTTGACGATCCGAAGGGCATCCCCGTGTTTGCGTGGAAGGGCGAGACGCTCGAGGAGTATTGGTGGTGCACGTCCGAGGCGCTGCAATGGCCGGATGCCGGCGGGCCGAATTTGATCGTCGATGATGGCGGCGACGCCACGCTGCTCGTGCATAAGGGCGTCGAATTCGAGGGGAAGGGACACGTTCCGGAGTTTGACGACAACGCTGAGCCGGAGGAGTGGGGTGTCATCCTCGATCTGCTGCGCGGCGAATTGACGCGCGAGCCGAAACGCTGGACGCGCGTGGCCGCGGACCTCAAGGGAGTTTCCGAGGAGACCACGACGGGCGTGCATCGCCTGTATCAGATGAAGGAGGCGGGCGAGCTGCTCTTCCCCGCCATCAACGTCAACGACTCGGTGACCAAATCGAAATTCGACAACATCTATGGATGCCGCCACTCGGTCATCGACGGCCTCAATCGCGCCACCGACGTCATGATCGCGGGCAAGCTCGCGCTCGTCTGCGGATTTGGCGAAGTCGGCAAGGGTTGCGCGCAGGCGCTGCGCGGGCAGGGAGCGCGCGTCGTCATCACGGAAATCGATCCGATCTGCGCGCTGCAGGCGGCGATGGAAGGATTCGAAGTGCGGACGTTGGACTCGGTCGTCGAGCGTACCGATATCTTCGTCACGGCTACCGGCAACAAGAACGTCATCACCGCCGATGACATGGCGCGGATGAAGAACAAAGCCATCGTCAGCAACATCGGCCACTTCGACAATGAGATCGACATGGCCGGCCTCAAGAAGTTCCCCGGCGTGAAGCGGGTCAATATCAAACCCCAGTACGACGAGTGGGTTTTCCCCGACGGCCACAGCGTTCTGATCCTGGCCGAAGGGCGCCTCATGAACCTCGGCTGCGCGACAGGGCATCCGTCGTTCGTAATGTCGGCGTCGTTTACCAACCAGGTGCTGGCCCAGCTCGCGCTCTGGCAGAACACGGGCGAGTATCAGAACGAGGTTTACGTCCTTCCCAAGAGGCTCGATGAGGAAGTGGCCCGCCTGCACCTCGCGCACCTCGGCGTGGAGTTGACGAAATTGACGGCTGATCAGTCGAAGTACCTCGGCACGCCGGTCGAGGGGCCGTACAAGTCAGATCACTATCGATACTGAGCGGGCACGGCTCGCATGATGATCACCTACACCTGATTCCCTTATGCGCCGGTTTGTTCCTATTGCACCGTCCCATTCGATTTCTGTTACCATGCACAAATTAATGTGCGACACGCACAAGAAGGAGTGACAATGCCTAGACCCAGACTGAATGCCCCAGCGCCTCAGTTGTCCCATGGACAGGCTGCTTATGTTTTGGAGCGCCTGATTGCCGACCGCAGAATTTCCTCCGGTGAAGTAAGTCGCTACGTGAGCGACATGCATCGCGAGATCAGCGATCTCGAAACCCGCCTGCAGACGCTTCGTTCCCACGTCGGAGCATCAACCGGCACAGGGACCGGCAGCGGCGGCGGAACGACGAGTGGCGCTGCATTCGGCGCGCGCCGCGGCCGCCCGCCCGGACGTCCCCCTGGCCGTCCGCCCGGAAGCGGTGTTACGGCAAGCGGCAAGCGCCGCGGCCGTCCGCCCGGAAGCAAGAACGTTGCGTCGTCCGCTTCGGCCGCGCCGTCGGGGGGCGCTGCTGCGTCCGCGCCGTCTGCCGGCAAGCGCCGCCGCCGCGCGCGCATTACGCCGGAGCAGTTGGCGTCGCGTCAGCTTCAGGGCCGCTACCTCGGCCTGATCCGCCAGATTCCTGCGAACAAACGCGGGCAGTATCAGAAGATCGCCAAGGAATCGGGACGCGAATCGGCCATCAATGCGATGAAGTCCGCCGTCAACCGGTGATCCAATCCCAGATTCTTCGTGACAAAGGGCGCTCTTCGTGGCGCCCTTTGTTTTTGTCGCTGCTTTTCGTCTGTGCGGCGGCGCACGCGCGGACGACGCACGTCACGCTGCTCCATTTCTCCGACTATCACTCGCACGCGCTGCCGTTCTACTCTGAGGGGCGGGAAAAGCAAGGGGGGATTGCGAGGGCGATCGGATATCTGCGAGCGCAGAAGCAGCAGGGCGCGCTGGTGTTTTCCGGCGGGGACATGATGAACAAAGGTTCGCCGGCGTGGTCGGATAAATATCGCTGCGCGGAGTGGCCGTGGTTCAACGGCGTCATCGATGCGATGGCGTTCGGCAATCACGATCCCGATTACGGCTTCGGCGAACTGGAGGGTTGTCTGCAGGCGATCCGCTATCCGGTGTTGAGCGCCAATACGAACGGCTTTAAAGGGACGCACGTGTTCGTGCTCAACGGGATCCGCGTCGGCGTGTTTGCCGTGGCGGGAAGCGACTTCAAGACGCTGGTCAAAGAGCCGGTGTTTCATTTCGGCGATCCGGTCGCTGCCGCGCGCGATGCGGTGCGGGATCTCCGCGAGAAACAGCATGCCGACGTCGTGGTGATGATCGGACACGAACATCTCGACGACGATTTCGCGCTGGCGCGCGTGGTGCCGGGGATTGATTTGATTTTCGGTACGCACGGCCATCTCAAACGTGCGTTGACGCGTATCGAGGGAACATCGACGTGGTTCATCTCCCCATTTCAGTACCTGACCTACATCAGCCGCGTGGTTCTGACGTTCGATGGGCACATGCTGACCGGCGTGACCGGGAAACTGATTCCGGTCGACGCGCGCATGCCTGCGGATACGACGATCGCGCGGCGCGTTGCCAGAATGCAGCGCGAACTGGAGGCTGACCCGACGTACGCGCCGTTGTTCGCGACGATCGGAATGCTCGCCGCGCCGATGCCGGTCGATGCGCTTGCACAACGAACAGTCGAGATCGTGCGCGACGCAGCGCACGCGGATGTGGCGCTTTCAACCGCCAGCAGTTTCCGGCAGGACCTCCCGCGCGGCCCCGTCACGATGGAGTCGCTGCGCGCGGCGATGCCGTACGACAACGAGATTCTCATCTACACGCTGCGCGGCGACGTCGTCGAGAAGCTTCTCGCCTACGGAAAATCGCGGCAGGGGAGCGATTCGTTCGCGATCGTGGCCGCACCGAAGACGATCGATCCGGCGGGAATGTATCGTGTAGCGACGACGGACTTCCTCGCGCGCAATGCGCCGGGATATCGCGATTTCTTCGCGGGTTTAACCGCGGAGACGCCGGGCTTGCGCGTGCGCGACGAACTGCGAAAACGAATCAGTAACTAAGAGCGTGCGCAACGGAGCGCTGGCGTCCTCGCCGGCTGGCCCGGCGGCGTCGCGCCGCCGAATGGGAGGCTCGCGCCGCGTTTAGGTGTTACCAGCAAATGTTGAGGGTTTGGCGGTTCGGCGGCGAGGACGCCGCCGGGCCAGCCGGCGAGACGCCAGCGCTCCGCCGCGGCTGCGCCGCCGGGATCGCGCACGTTCACCGCTGAGCCCCGTGTCTTGACCCGTCGCCGCCCATCGCTATGATGCAGCTCATGACCGCTGCTGCACCCGCGACACCGCATGTTCGCGCCTCATGGATCGTCGAGTTCTATCGTTCGGCCATCGGCAAGAAGGCCGTCATGGCCGTCACCGGCGTCTTCCTGTTCGGCTGGATCTTTCTGCACATGGCCGGCAACCTCAAGGTTTATACCGGGCCGGAGCACTACAACGCCTATGCGCAGTTTCTGATCACGATGGGTGCGCCGCTGCTGCCGAACAAAGGGGCGCTGATCCTCGTCCGGACGCTGCTAGTGATCGCCGTCTGGTTTCACATTCAGGCGGCCACGCAGCTCACCATCATGAACAAAAAGGCGCGGCCGGTCGGGTACGGAGAACGCGATTACGTGGCCGGTTCGTACGCCGCGCGGACGATGCGCTGGGGTGGCGTCATCATCCTGCTCTTCGTCATCTACCACATCGGCCATCTGACGTTCGGCAAGTTCCATCCGGACTTTATCGAGGGCGACGTTTACCACAACTTCGTGACCGGATTTCAGGTGTGGTGGGCGAGCGCGATTTACATCATCGCCAACCTCGCGCTGGGCATGCACCTCTACCACGGGCTCTGGAGCATGTTCAATTCGCTCGGCCTCAATCACGCGCGATTCAATGCGTGGAAGCGCACCTTCGCCACCGTATTTGCGGTGATCGTCACGCTCGCCAACATCTCCTTTCCGATCGCCGTCCTGACGGGCTTCCTCCATTGACCTCGCACAGCTCGCGGACACACAAGCAGGTGAAGACTCGATGACTCTGGACAGCAAATCCCCGCCCGGACCGATCGACAAGAAGTGGGAGTACGCCAAGGCCCACTACAAACTCGTCAATCCGGCCAACAAACGGAAGTACGACGTCATCGTGGTCGGTGCCGGGCTGGCCGGCGCGGCCGCCGCGGCATCGATGGCGGAGCTCGGATACAACGTGCAGTGCTTCGTCTACCACGACTCGCCGCGCCGCGCGCACTCCATCGCCGCGCAGGGCGGCATTAACGCCGCGAAGAATTATCAGAACGATGGCGACAGCATCTACCGCCTCTTCTACGACACCGTCAAAGGCGGCGACTACCGCTCGCGCGAGAGCAACGTCTATCGCCTCGCGCAGTTGAGCGTGAACATCATCGACCAGGCCGTCGCGCAGGGCGTTCCGTTCGCGCGCGAATACGGCGGCCTGCTCGAGAATCGCTCGTTTGGCGGCGTCCAGGTCTCGCGCACCTTCTACGCGCGAGGCCAGACCGGACAGCAGCTCCTCCTCGGCGCGTTCCAGGCGCTGGAACGCCAGATCGGACTCGGACGCGTGAAGATGTATCCGCGCCACGAGATGCTCGACGTCGTGCTCGTCGACGGGCAGGCCAAAGGGATCGTCACGCGCAACCTCGTCACCGGAACGATCACGTCGTACGCCGCCGACGCCGTCGTCCTTGCCACTGGCGGCTACGCCAACGTCTTTTATCTCTCGACGAACGCCAAAGCATCGAACGCCACCGCCATCTGGCGCGCGTACCGCCGCGGCGCGTACTTCGCGAATCCCTGCTACACGCAGATCCATCCGACCTGTATCCCGCAGAGCGGCGACTTCCAATCGAAGCTGACGCTGATGTCGGAGTCGCTGCGCAACGACGGCCGGATCTGGGTCCCGAAAGTTGCGGGTGACGCGCGGCGTCCCGATCAGATTCCGGAATCCGAGCGCGATTACTACCTCGAGCGCAAGTACCCCAGCTTCGGCAATCTCGCGCCGCGCGACATCGCCTCGCGCGGGGCGAAGGAAGTCTGCGACGAAGGCCGCGGCGTCGGTCCGGGCGGACGCGGCGTCTATCTCGATTTCGCCGATGCCATCAAACGTCTCGGCCGCAGCGTCATCGAAGAACGCTACGGCAACCTCTTCGACATGTACGCGGACATCACCGCTGAGAATCCATACGAAACGCCGATGCGGATTTACCCCGCGCCGCACTACACGATGGGCGGGCTATGGGTCGACTACAACCTGATGTCGACGATTCCCGGTCTCTACGTCGGCGGCGAGGCGAACTTCTCCGATCACGGAGCCAACCGCCTCGGCGCGAGCGCGCTGATGCAGGGTCTCGCCGACGGATACTTCGTCCTGCCGGTCACGATCGGCGACTATCTGGCCGGCCAGCTCGGCAAGAAAGTCTCCGCCGATGGTGCGGAGTTCAAACAGACGCAGGCCGAAGTCGAGCAGCGGATCGGGAAGCTGGTGGGGGCGAAGGGGAAACGTAGCGTCGACTCCTTCCACAAAGAGCTCGGCAACATCATGTGGGAACGCTGCGGCATGGCCCGCACCGCGGAAGGCTTGAAGTCGGCGATCGCCGACATCCGCGTGCTTCGCGACCAGTACTGGCGCGATGTCCGTGTCCTCGGCACGAACGAAGAGCCGAATCAAGCGCTCGAAAGAGCGGGACGCGTCGCTGATTTCTTCGACCTCGGCGAATTGATGTGCATCGACGCGTTGGCCCGTGAGGAATCCGCAGGCGGCCACTTCCGCGTCGAATATCAGACCGCGGACGGTGAAGCCAAACGCAACGACGACGACTTCCTCTACGCTAGCGCGTGGCAATTCAAGGGCGACAACGCCGCGCCCGAGCTGCACAAAGAGGCGCTGGTGTACGAGGAAGTGAAGCTGGCAACCAGGAGCTACAAGTAATGGACCTCACCCTACAAGTCTGGCGGCAGGCTTCGCGCACCGCGGACGGAAAGTTCGTCACCTACGAGGCCAAGGGCATCAGCCCGGATGCGTCGTTCCTCGAGATGCTCGACGTCGTCAACGAAGAGCTGACTGAGCGCAATGAGCAGCCGATCCACTTCGAGCACGATTGCCGCGAAGGCATCTGCGGCTCGTGCGGAATGATGATCAACGGCGTCGCCCACGGCCCGATCGGCGGCACGGCCACCTGCCAGCTGCACATGCGCCACTTCAAGGACGGCGACAACATCCGCGTCGAGCCGTGGCGCGCGCGCGCCTTCCCGATCATCAAAGACCTCATCGTCGACCGCAGCCCGCTCGATCAGATCATCCAGGCCGGCGGCTACATCTCCGTCAACACCGGCAGCGCCATCGAAGCGAACACGCTCCTGATTCCGAAGGCGGTGCAGGAGCGCTCGATGGATGCCGCCGAGTGCATCCAGTGCGGCGCCTGCGTCGCGCAATGTCCGAACGGCGCCGCGCAACTCTTCACCTCCGCGAAAGTGTCCCACCTCGGCCTGCTCCCGCAAGGCCAGCCCGAACGCTACGACCGCGTCGTGCGCATGGTCGAAGTCATGGAAGAACACTTCGGCAGCTGCACGATGTTCGGCGAATGCGAAGCGGTCTGTCCGAAAGAAATCTCGATCGATTTCATCGCCCGGATGAACCGCGACTACCTGGCAGCGAAGTTCCGGACGAGGAAGAGCGAAGCGGGCGCGACGTAGTCCCTACGCTGCGTCCCGCCATCCGCGCAAGGTGGCTCTTGCCTGTTGTACGCGTTTCCGCGCCGTGGCGCAGGTAACGCGGAGTTGGCTGGCAATCTCTTCGTATGATCGATCCTGAAGGATCCGAAGAGTGAACACGCCCCGCAGGCGGTCGGGAAGCCGTGCGATCAACGATGAGACATCGCCCGTCCCTATGCCGGGAGGAGACCCAGACGTTTCGCCAGCCGAGGCGTGTAGGAGGCGCTGGAATTGCTCCCATTCCACGTGAGCGAGATGCTCCTCGGCACGGATGTGCCGCGCGCGGGCGCGCAGAATATCGCGGCAAACGTTGCTGGCCACTCGGGTAAGCCAGGCCGGGGCGCTGCTGACGCGCGAGGCGAACCGTGGCAGCTTCTGTTGAGATCGCATCATCGCCTGCCCCAACGCGTCTTCGGCATCGGCACGGTTGCCCTTCATTTCGCGCAGACAGACCGCGAAAATCTTGTCCACATGCCGGAGCCAGAGTGTCCAGAACGCTTCCTGCTGGCCGCGGGCTAGTGCTGCCAGAAGAAGCCGGTCGTCTGCCTCATTCTCGCGGGATAGATCAACAGCGTCGGTCGATGGGAGAAACGCGTTGCACATAGGGAGCCTTCCTTTGAATGTCGAGTGATGACGAGCGGATGGCGCGCGCCGCTGTCGGAAACGGCGCGCGCTAACCTTGCCTATCCGATCGGACTATTCGGTGTCCTCCGTCGGCGGAGGGGAGTCGTTCTCCACCGTGGGATCGAAGTCTCTCTGCGCTCCCTTCACGGAGAAGATGAGGTCGTAGGCGAACACGCCGGTTTGGGACCGGTTGTCATTGTTCACGGTTGCCTGGCAGATTTGGCCCGCGGCGGGATCTACCGTGAACGGTGCGGGCTCCCGAAATTGGACGCCATCATCCACGAACGAGACGCCGGAACCGCCGTCCAACGTCCAGATGATCGTTCCGTTGAACCCCCACGGGATGACCAGGTTCTGTGGTGTGACGGTGACCTTGTCGCCGATGACTACCGACACTGGGAGCACGTTATCCGGGCTCATGTCGATCAATGGAGCGGAGGCGGGATTGGGAAGGGCTTCAGCAGCAGACATGGGTGGCTCCTTTTTCCTTTCACTACGTTTAGACAGCGGTGGATAAAGCCGGCGAGCGGACGCCGGGCACAAGAAACGAATTGAAGGAAGAATCAGTGCGATGGGAGCGGGGGTTGAAGGGGAGGCGATCGGATCCCTTCCGCGAGGGAGAGGAATGCGGCGTCGCGATACCCGCCGGCGAGCAGGGTCTGTGCAATCGCGGCGGCCTCTTCGCGTCTTCCGAGGGCTAGGAGTACGCGTATCCGAGAGGTCGCCAGACCGGGATCGCGGGCTGTGGCGGTTGAGATGGCAACCGCTCGCGTTCGTCTCTGAATGGCGAGGTCGGGTTTTCCATCTGCTTCGTCAAACGCCGCGTTGGAAACCAACGCATCGCAGAGAATCCGCCGCGATTGAAGGTCGCCTGGCTGGGCCGTTACTAGTGCTTCGCTCAGGGCTAGCGCTTCTTCGGTGGCGGTGTGCGCTCCCGAGACGTTGTGAAGTTGCGTTTGGATGATGGAGAGCCGCATGAGCGCGGCCGCGAGATCGCGCCGCCACACCGCGCGCGCATCTTTCTTCACGAGCTGGCGCAGGTCGTCAACGGCGCCCGTTGCACGCGGAAGCGCGGCCGGTGGGTCGAGAAGGCTGGCCAGGCGTAATTCCGAGACGGCGTGGTTGCGGCGCGCATCCGCGCTGGCGGGATCCCGTTTCGCCAGCGTTGCCGTCAGCGCGGATTCCTCGCGGTAGGAGGCGAGAGCCTGGGAGTTATCGCCGGTGGCTTGTTGTAGCGTGCCCGCGTAGGCGAGGCTGGTGGCCAGCCTACGTTGACGGCCCGCATCGGACGGCGCGGCGTTAGCCAGCCGGCGCCGCGCATCCAGATCCTCGTCGAATGCCTGCCGTGCTCCGGCGAAGTCCCCTTGACTCTTGAGAATGACGCCGAGGCGGTTCGCGGAGTTCGCCAGATCCGTTTGCCATTGTTCGTTGCCCGGCTCGCGCCTCTGTCGCTGACGATCCATGTCGCGGGCCACGCGGTATTCCGTCAGAGCTCGTGGGAGATCGCCCGTAGCTTCGTAGACCGCCCCGAGGTTGCCGTGGCCGTAGCTTACTTCGGCCTGATAGGCCAGATTGGCGGGATGCCGTTGCGCCAGTCGTTGCGAGATCGCGTAGTACTCCCGAAAGTTTTCCAGTGTTCCCCGCAGGTTTCCCTGACGGCGCATGGCGTCTCCCAGGTAGAAATCAGCGTTGGAGAGAGTCAGCTGCCATTCATCGCGGTTCGCATCCCGGGCCACGGCCGCTGATGCGAAGCGCGCTGACTGACGGAACAGTTCGATGGCTTGGGGAAGCTTTCCCTGTTTGTCGCGTACCTGGCCGAGTTGAGCCAGAGCGCGTGCGTTGTGATCGAGGTCCTCGCCGGTCAGCTCTTCGGGTCGAAGAGAGGCGAAATAGGCGAGCGCATGCGATGCAGCTCCGTCGAGAACGTCGAGCCGGCCGACCGGCTCGAGTTGTCTGCGCAGGTCGCCGACCATGAAGCTGACCAGTTCCTCCGCCTGGCCGCGGCGCCGCTCCGCATCGCGTCGTGCGGTGGTGACGTCGATGGCATATTTGACGGCCGTGAAGAGCAACAGCAGTAGTGTGAGAGTTGCCGCGGCGTAGCGAGCGCGCCGCTTCGGCGCGTCGATCGTCCGCTGCAACGCCGCCCGCGTTTCCAGCGCGGTCGGTCTGTCGGCCGGATCGGCGCTCTTCAGCTTCGCCACAAGAGCGGTGACACTCCGTTGCTGGCCGGTCATCGGCAGGCTCGCACCGCTGGCTGCACGCTCTACGAGTTGAGACCCATCGAGATCGGCCGGTTGCGGCGGTTGCTCGGTGAGCAGAACCTGAAGCAACAGGGCGAACGAGTAGAGGTCGCTGGCGGTCGCGAGGTCGCCTCCTACGGCCTGCTCGGGACTCATATAGATCGGGGTGCCGGCGATCGCAGCCCGCGCTTTCCGCAACTCGAGGGTGGTTCCAGCAATCGGATAGACGAGTGTCGCCGCATTCTCGCCGGGATCATCGACGTCCGGTTGATTGTGGTCTTCCCACTCTGCCGCTTCCAGTAGGGAAATCCCGAAGTCGAGAATCTTCACGCCGCCCTCGGAGGTAATCATCACGTTGTCTGGCTTGAGGTCGCGATGGACGACTCCCTTGCGATGCGCGGCCGCGAGCGCAGTAACGATCTCCACGGCCACGCGCATCTTGCGCGCCAAGCTCATGCCACGCTGGATGGCGCGGGTGAGTGTCATTCCCTCGATGAGCTCGAGTACGAGAAAGTCTCCGTCGGGAGACTCCAGGTATTCAAAGAGGCGGCAGATGTTCGGATGATCGAGAGCTGAGAGTGTACGGGCCTCGCGCAGGAAACGCGATCGCTCCTCAGTACTCAGCCGCCGTTCCGCGCGGACCGTCTTGACCGCCACTTTGCGGCCCAACCGCTCATCGACGCCCGCGTACACTTCGCCCATTCCTCCCTGGCCGAGGACGCCAAGAATTCGAACGTGGCCGCCGATGACAGTCCCGATCATGGAGTTAGAATTGACGTCACGTAACGGGAACCTGCGGATCCGTCTCTGCGCCGCGTAAGGGGAGCGACGCAGATTGGCGGAATCCCTGCCCTGATTACTGTTTCGTTGATTCTGTCGTAATGCGTGCATGAAATCCACCTCGGTCCCCTTAAAGACTGCTGTTCCGCTGCTCTCAGTCACTAATGTCGCACCTTCCTGCCGGAAAGTCGTAAGTGAGCGGTAGGGATGTGGTGGTAATTCGATGCCGCGCTATTCGTTCGATCACTTCTGCCTCGATTCCGATCGGAAGCTGTTTTCGCGCGGTGACGAGCCGGTGCGTCTTACGCCGCGAGCATTCCGGCTGCTCGAGTTCCTCCTGCGGCAGCGGCCGAAAGCAGTGAGCAAGCGTGATCTGCTGCAGCATGTGTGGTCCGGTGACATCGTGGAGGAATCGAATCTCAAGACCCTTGTGCTGGAGATCCGTACGGCGCTCGAGGAGCGTGGCGGGCGGGCCAGTGCCATCCGCACCGCCTACGGATTCGGCTATGCCTTTGCCGGAGACGTACAGGAGGAGGAGTTGGAAGTACTACAGCCGGTGGTCGCGCTGCGATGGCTGGATGGAGGAGTCCGTGTCCCCTCGGGACTTCATCTCATCGGCCGCGCTCCCGATTGCGCCATCCTGATCAACGCTCCTTCGGTGTCACGAGGCCACGCCAAACTGCTCGTCTCACGCCACGACCTTCGTCTCACGGACCTCGGCAGCAAGAACGGAACGTTCGTCGGTGACAGGCGGATTGACGCGCCGACAGATCTGTTCGATGTCTGCCGGATCAGAATCGGCGAAGTAATCGTCGATGTCGTCCGGCTGGGCAAGGACACTTCGACCGAGACGTTCGATCTCGGTCCGAAGTAAGCCCGTCACCAACAGGCTGGTGTAGGGCCCTCCGCTCCCGGCGGGCCTCGTTCCTCATAACGAAGATTGCGCGCCGCCTCGGCTTCGCGAAGGGAGTGGTCCCTAGCTGCGACGCCGATTTCATGCGAGCGGGAGATCCGTCCGGAATTCACAAATCACTTCTTCGCCGTCTTGATTGCGGAAGGAGGCACAACGGTCGAAAGAAAAAATCAAGTGCAGCCGGACGATCACCAACGAGCGGGCGGCAGAAGCCGCTCTCACCGATTTCAAACCGCAACAAGAAAGGGAGAAGACACATGGCAACCATTAACGTACTCGTAGTCGTCGATGTCGTCGGTGCGAACACAGCCGGCCTGGGAGGTCTGGCCAACAATGTCTGGATGCTGGATACCAGCAAGTACCTCGGCACGCAGGAAGCGGGCAATGAACTTGTCATCTTGCTCAACGCGGGCGACGAAATCATCTGGTCGCTCGCGGCGATCGATCCCGGCACCAACCTGACGTTCCCGAAGAATACCAATCCCTTCACCGGGCAGGCCGTCCCGGCGAACATCAACCCGCAGCCGGTCCCCCTCGTCCCGAACCAATACGTGGCCATCTTCGACGTTCCGGGCGGCACCCCCGCCAATACGCAATACCAGTACTCGATGGTGCTTTCAATGGACGGCCAGAACCAGACCTTCGACCCGTTCCTCAAGCTCTTCACCGCCACCTAGGACTGCGCCACGCGGTTCGTACGCCACGACCGCAAAAACGAATCGCTCCCTCTCCCCACAATGGTGGGGAGAGGGTTCGCAATCTATGCCGGCTGATGGAACCATGTTGAGAAGGTGAAGCACGGCAGGATTCGGGTATCGATACATCGGCTTCGGCGCCCAAGCCAGTCGAAGGGTGTCGAATCGGATGAGGGATACGTGACTTACTCGCCAATCCCCATCTGCGTCAGCATAAAGGCCTGATCGGATGCGGTCTCGTGCAACGCGTCGTAACGGCCCGAGGAGCCGCCGTGGCCGGCGCCCATGTTCACTTTGAGCAGCAGCGGATTCGAGTCGGTCTTCAGCTCGCGCAGTTTGGCGACGAACTTCGTGCCTTCCCAATAGGGCACCTGGCTGTCGTTCAGCGACACCTTCACCAGCATGGCCGGATACGCCTTCGCGGCTACGTTGTCGTATGGCGAGTAGGTCTTGATGTAGTCGTACTCCTTCTTGATGTTCGGATTTCCCCATACCAGATATTCGCTGGTGGTGAGCGGGAGGGTGGCGTCGAGCATGGTGTTGATGACGTCGACGAATGGGACTTGCGCGACGACGGCTTTGAAGAGATCGGGACGCATATTGACGACGGCGCCCATGAGCAGGCCGCCGGCGCTGCCGCCCTGGATGACCAGGCGATCCTTTGACGTGTACTTGTCATTGATCAGGTTCTCGGCCGCGGCGGTGAAGTCGGTGAAGGTATTGCGCTTCACCATCATCCGGCCCGCTTCGCGCCACGGCTCGCCGAGCTCGCCGCCGCCGCGAATGTGAGCGATGGCATAGATGACGCCGCGGTCGAGCAGGGTCAGACGATTGGAGCTGAATCCTGGCCATGTCGGCGATCCGTAGGAGCCGTAGGCGTAGAGAAGCATGGGACGCTTTCCGTCGCGCACGAGCGGTTTCTTGTAGACGATCGACAGCGGGATCTTCGTACCGTCCGAGGCCGTTGCGTAGATGCGTTCCGAGGCGAATTGTGAGGCGTCATAGTTCGGTACGTCGACGCGCTTGCGCAATATGCTCGTGTGCTTGGCCATGTCGTAGTCGAAGACGGAGCTGGGTGTCGTCAGCGACTGATAGCGGTAGCGGAGCATCGTCGAATCGAACTCCGGATTGTTGTCGACGAAGACGGAATAGACCGGCTCCTGGAAGATGATCGGGGTCGAGCGCGTCGTCTTGAAATCGACGACGCGGATCGTCTGCGAGCCGCCCTTCAGCTCCGACACGACCATGTAATCCTTGAAGAGATCGAAGTCGTCGAGCTTCACATCGGCGCGGGCGGGGATGAGCTCCCGCCAGTTCTTTATCTCCGGCGCGGTGTCGGGCGCGGTGACGAGGCGATAGTTTTTCGCGTGATCGTTCGTGCGGATATAGAAGCGATTGCCGCGATGATCGACGAAATAGCGGTGATCGGTCTTGCGTGGCACCATCACACGCAATGGCTCGGCCGGTTTGTTCGCCGGAAGGTAGCGCGCCTCCGAGGTGGTTTTGCTCCCGGACTGGACGACGATGAAAGCTTTGTCACGAGTGCGGAAGGCGCCGATGTCGTACAACTCATCGTCATCTTTGTAGACCAGGTCATACGCCGGCGTGCCGAGGACGTGGCGGTAAAAGCTGTCCGACCGCTTGGTGACGTTGTCCTCGGTCACATAGAAGATTGTCTTGTTATCCGGCGCCCACATCACGGTATCGACGCGCTCGATCTTCTCCGGCAGCAGCGCGCCGGTGCGGAGATCTTTGATGTAGAGCGTGTACTGGCGATAGCCGGTGTTGTCGGTGGAGTAGGCGAGTAAGTTGCCGTCGTCACTGACGCGATACGCACTCAGCGACAGGAACTTGAGTCCCTTGGCCAGCTCGTTGAGATCGAGCGTGATCTCTTCCGGTGCATCGAGACTGCCCTTCTTCCTCGCATAAATCGGATACTGCTTCCCCTCTTCGGTGCGCGAGTAGTAGTAGTACTCGCCCAAGTGGTACGGGACGTTGACGTCGGTCTGCTTCACGTGACCGAGCAGCTCGCCGTACAGCTTCTGTTGCAGCGGCTGCGTGTCCGCCGTCATCGCCGCGGTGTAGGCGTTCTCCGCCTCCAGGTGCGCGATGACGTCGGGGTTCGATTTCTCGCGCAGCCAGAAGTAGTTGTCGACGAGCGTGTCGCCGTGAATCTTGGTGACGTGCGGCTTCTTCTCCGTCGCCGGCGGCGCCGTCTGTGGCGTTGGTTGAGCAGGGGCGACGTACGGAAAGGCGAGGACGAACGCGACCAGGAAAACGCGACGAAGGTTTTGCATCGGCGGAGAGTAGCGGGAAGGGAAGAAGTTGGGAAGCACGCAAACCGCCGCGGAGCGGCTTGAGAGGATAGCGAGGGGTGAGAGCGAAGCGAACACCCCTCGAAAAGGAGCGTCTAGATCGGCACAACATCCCATCGACTTCAATGACGAGGGGTGTTCGCTTCGCTCTCACCCCTCGCTACCTTCTGAAGCCGCTCCGCGGCACAACGAGCGGCGGCCGAAGCCGCCGCTCTGGTCACGAGCTAACGCCGTTGCACGATGAAGCCGGCCATCGCCAGCGCGATGGCGAGGAGAAGCAGCATCATCGGGGAGATCGCCGGGATACTTGCGGAGGGGACGACGGTGATGTTGGACGTGCTCGAGTTGTTGCCGGCATTCGGATCGGGGCTGGTGGTCGACACGATGGCGGTATTCGCGACCGGTCCGGGCGTTGATGGCAGCGTCACCGTCAGCGCGATCGACGCCGAGCCGGAGCTGGCGATGGTTCCGAGCGAACAGGTGACGGTGGTCGTGCCGCTGCAGCTTCCCTGGGTCGGTGTGGCGGAAACGAAGGTGGTGCCGGCGGGGATCGCGTCCGACACGCTCACGTTTGCCGCTGCTGTCGGGCCGCCGTTGCTGACGACGATCGTGTAGGTCAGATTGTTGCCGGCGCCATACGGGCCGGGCGCGGGAGTCTTCACGATGCTGACGTCGGCATTGCCGGCGGTGATGAGCGTTCCGGCCGTCGACGTATTGGGCGTCGACGGATCAGTCGAGGTGGTCGTGGCGTTCGCGGTGTTGTTGAGCGTCCCGAGCGGAGCGCTTGCCGACACGGTGGCGATGATGCTGAACGTGGCTGTCGCGCCCGAGGCCATGCTGGCATTGGTGCAGGTCACGGTGCCATTGGTGCCGACGCTCGGATTGGTGCAAATGAACGCGGGGCCGGTGTTTTGCGCCGTGGAGACGAACGTCGTATTCGCCGGCAACGCGTCGGTCAGCGAGACGCTCGTGGCCGGATTCGGTCCGTTGTTCGTGAGCGAGATGTTGTAGGTGACGTTCGTTCCCTGCGCCGCGGTGGCGGTGGCGGTCTTGTTGATCGACAGGTCGGCCGTGAAGATCACGTTTGTATTCGCCGTCGAGTTGTTATTGCCCGGAGTGTTATCGGTCGACGACGAGGACACCGAGGCCGTGTTGCTGACGGTCGCGGGCGCCGCCGGTCCGTTGACGTTGAGCGTGAAGACGGCTGAGCCGACTGCCATCGAAGCCATCGTGCAGTTGATCGTGCCCGTGCCGTTGACGGGGGGCAATGTACAGCTCCAGCCACCCGGAGAAACAAATGACGCGAACGTCGTTCCGGCCGGGATCGTGTCGGTCAGCGCCGCGTTGATGGCCGGATTCGCGCCGTTGTTCGTAACGGTGATCGTGTAGCTGAGGACCGTTCCCGCATTCGCGGTGGCCGGACCCGTCTTGATCACGGACATGTCGGCGGGAGCGCCGACGATGTTGATGTTGTCGAAGATCGTGCCGACGCCGCTGGCGGTGCCCATGAATCCGTCGAGCGTGCCCGGGCCGGTTGGGTTCACGAAATGGGCTGGGATGGCGGTGTTGTCGAGCGTGTCGGTGCCGAGGCCGCCGTCGAGTTTCTGCGCGATGCTGCCGGCCGCGCTGAAGACGAAGTTGTCCGCCGCGCTTCCGCCGCGCAGCGATTCGGTCGTCGTAAAGGCGCTTGTCGCTCCCGGAATGTTGCCGCTGTTCGCGCCGGTGATGTTCCAGGTCTGCGCGACGTTCGTGCCGATCAGCGTGTCGTTGCCCGAACCGCCATCGAAGATCGTCGGGATGCCGGTCTGGCCGAGCGTGAAGAGGTCGTCGCTGCTGCCGAGTTGAATATCGACATTCAGGAGTTGGCCGACCGGGACAAATCCGGTATCGCCGTCCATCGTCAGCGTGAAGGGGCTCGTGTTGAGCAAGGAGCCGGTGTCCGCAGCTCCGGTGCCGATAAAGGTCGTTTTGTTCGCTACGGTCGTGGTCGTGGCCCAGATGAATGGCTGGAAGCCGAGGATGCCGCTGACGTCCGTGCCGCTGGCCAGCCACGGATCAAACGTGACGGGCCCGTTTACCTCGGCGGCGACAGTCGCGGCGATGTTGCTGCCCCAGTAGTTCAATGTCGCGCTGATGTTGGTGGCACTCAGGTTGTTCATTCCGAAGCCGGTGTTGTTGCTGAAGTCGTTCTGCGTCATCGGGTCGGTGATCGTTCCGGCCGTGGCATCGATGAGAACGCCGTCGGCCGACCCTCCGGTGACGAAGGTCCGGAAGATGCCGTTGGTGTTTGCACCGGCCGCGCCGAGCAAGCCGGTGACGACGTGCACGCCGCCGCCCGCGCCGCTGCCGGTGATGACGTCCGTGTCCAGATGCGCAATACCGTTCGACTGAATGAGAACGCCGGTATCGCAGTTCGTGACCGTATTGCCGGTCAGGCGTACCGGCAGGTTGCCGGCGAAATTCGATCCGGTGATCCACTGGAATCCGATGTTCGCGCCGGCCATCGTATTGCCGGTGTAGGTGACCGTGGTCGTTGCGCTCGAGTGCGACGTCACGCGAAACGCGCGCTCGATGTTCAGCGACGGACTATTGCCTACGGCGTCATTGAGGAAGCTGTTGTTGGTAATGTTGATGTTGCTGGTGTGCGCGTGACAGTTGTCCCAGATCCCGAGCGTGAACTGAGGGTTGGCCGACTGGGCGTTCAATACGTGCGTGACGTTATTGGCGATCGTCAAACCGTTATAGATGGCACCACCGCTCGTGTTCGACTGCATCACTACGGTGGCGGATTGGTTCGCTCCGTTGCTGACGCCGTCGCCTGGAACCTGAAAGCTGTTGCCGAGGATCGACTGGTTTGTACCGAAGCTGAAATGCAGTCCGATGTTCTGAAGAGTGTCGCTTGGGGCGACCGTGGGGTTCAGATCCGTGGCGATGCGGATGAAGTTGTTCGTGATCGTTGTGTTGTTGTAGTCGCTTACGCCGACCGCGAACATACCGATGGACAGATCGAAATCGAGAATGCGCAGATTCGAGATCGTCCAGCCCTGAGCTCCGCCGCCGGGAGCGAGCGACGCGTCGAAGACGAGGAACGCTTCCAGATCGAGCGCGGGCAGGTCGCCGGGACCTTGAATGGTGGCGCTTCCGAGCGAGGTCGCCGTCAGCGTGACGTTGTTGATGCCTCGCGGCGCGCTGACTTCGTAATCGTCAGAGTTACCGGCGATGCCGTCATTGCCGGCCGCCCAGGCCGCGGCGGCGAACGGTGCGGTGAAATCGAAGGTGCCGCTGAGGATGATCGTGTCGCCGTTCGCGGCCGCGTTCAGCGCGTTCTGGATCCGGCGATAGTCGTTGTTCGCCGCATCGGTGTCCGGTCCGGAATTGATGGTCACGGAGGCCGCTCTCGGATGAAGGCTCGTCGCCGTCACAGCGCGGTTCGCAGTTGCCCTCGCCGGGATTGCGGATCCGACGCGGACCTCGCGCCCGCTGATATCCGCGATGCGCTTCTGAGCGATTGCCTGGCCCGATACAACCGTAAATAGAGCAAACACGAACGCAAACCTGCGGATATCCATATGCGTACCTCCAATTCTTGCCGGGGTGATTAGACGGAAAGGTACACCAGGAGTGAATAATTTGCGAGCCCATGTAATGCATCGTGATGATGGTCATCACGCGCCACGGCTTCTACAGCATCGTGACCACGTCGCGAACCTCGTGCGGTTTGAAGCCGTGAAACAGCCACGGAAAGGCGACTTTGAGCAACCGCGGCTCGATTCTGGTCAGCCGGGCGAACCGAATCCATTTTCGAATTGCAGCCAGCGATCGCGAGGCACAGCAGCGTGAGTACAGACGCTCGTAACGTGCACCCGCGTGACGGCCAAAAATGGCGGCCAGCTCTTTCCGTCGCCGATCGCCGCCAGTGCCGCTCTTGTGATCTTTGTGAACGCGGTAAACCGAGAGATATTTGTCGTCCGGCAGAAACGCGGCTCCCAGTTTTCTGCCTCGCAGGAACCACTCCCAATCGAACCCGAAATCGAGCGATTCGTCGAGGGTTCCAATCTGCTGCCATGCCTTACGGGTCCAGAAGGTGCTCGGCTGGATCATGTAATCAGTCAGCCTCAGATTTGACTGTGCGTGGCTGTTTCGCACATCGCTGCCGTATGTGATGGAGCTGTTCTGGAGAAAATGCAGGCAGTTTCCGAAGAGAATCTCGCTCTTTTCCGGATCGAGCCTGGCCGCAATGTGCAGCAGGGTGCCGGGCAAATACATATCGTCCGAGTTGAGCCAGCACAGGATGTCGCCGGACGCGCGCGCGAATCCCTGATTGATGGCCGCGGCCTGGCCGCGGTCTTTTTCGCTGATCCAGTAGGCGAGATTGTGCTGATGTTTCCTGATGATCCCGACGCTCTCGTCGGTGCTGCCGCCATCCAGAATGATGTACTCGAGATTGGGATATTGCTGACCGAGTACAGAGAGAATCGTATCTTCGAGGAATTGGCCCTGATTGAGCGATGGAGTGACGACGGTGATTTTCGGCAGGCTCACCATCAGCGCGCGGACTCGACCACTGGCTCTTCGATCAGGCTGGTCTGCCATTCGAATGGGGGACGCACGGCGCCCACCCATTTCCCGAAGAATCCCATCCGATCCTCGGCAGTATCGATGATGTCGAAGACGAGGACGTCATCCAGGCGATAGATGACCTGCCGTTCATTGCGGCGGATACTCAGCTCGACCCGGTGTACGCCGTCATTGAGCAGATCGCCCGGGATTTCGAATGAGCTGCGGTACAAACCAACCGGAAAGGATTGCCCCGCCCAGCGCGGGTCTCTTCCCGACGAGGTGCTGAAAATCGGATAGCCCTCTTCGGTGCGAATCACGACCGCCAGGTCGAGCGCCTTTCCCGCGATCAGGTTCCAGTATTCGAATTCGACGCGCAATGGGGTTCGTACTGTGAAGTGGTCCTCGAATTCAGCGACCGCGGGGACGACGGCGGCGCGGCGCATGCGCACGCGGTCATTGCCGGGCGCCGCGGCGGGATCGGGCCAGGTCTGTTGGCTCATCGTCGTCAGTGTCGTTTTCAGATAGTTGCTGATGACGCGCGTCGGCTCTCCGTCTTCCACGATATGCCCCGCGGCCAGCCATAAGACGCGGCTGCAGAGGTTCTGCACGGCGGCCATGTTGTGCGAGACGAAGATGACGGTTCGTCCGTTCTGCGAGACCTCGCTCATCTTGCCGAGGCATTTCTTCTGAAACGCGGCGTCGCCGACGGCCAGGACTTCGTCGACGATGAGGATCTCGGGCTGCAGGTGCGCGGCAACGGCGAAGGCGAGCCGCATGTACATCCCCGAGGAGTAGCGCTTGACCGGCACATTGAGAAAACGGCCCAGCTCCGCGAAGGCGACGATCTCGTCGAAGTTGCGCGCGATCTCCGCATGCTTCATGCCGAGGATCGCGCCATTGAGATAGATGTTCTCGCGTCCGGTGAGCTCGCCGTGAAAGCCGGTTCCGACCTCGAGCAGACTTCCTACCCGGCCATAGAGCCGCGCCCGTCCTTCGGTCGGCTCGGTGATGCGGGAGAGAATTTTGAGCAGCGTCGATTTGCCGGCGCCGTTGACGCCGACGATGCCGAGGCGTTCGCCGGGCACGACGTCGAGATTGATTCCGCGAAGAGCCCAGAACGCGCGATCGGCGGCCGTCTCGCCGCGGCCTCGCAATCGATTGACGGACTTGGTGAACGAGCCGGCCAGCGCCTCGCGCAACGTGGCGTAGGCGGCGCGCTCCGAGGCGAGCTGGTATCGCTTCCCGACGTTTTCGATGTGGATGATGGGACGCATCAGATGAAGTCGGCGAAGCTTCGCTCGGTCTGTTTGAAGAAATGCGCGGCCACGGCGAAGCCGGCCATCGTCAGCGCCGTGGCAATCCCGAGCGCCTGCCAATGAAACGGCGTCGAGAAGAGCGCGGCCCGGCATCCTTCGATGAAGGCCGACATCGGATTCAGATACAGCAGCCAGCGCAGGCGGTCGGGCACGACGGTCGACGGCACGACCACGGACGACGCGAACAGCCACAGTTGCACGAGGAACGGCAGCGCGAATCGGACGTCGCGGTATTTGACGTTGAGCGCAGACATCCACATGCCCGTGCTGAGCGCGCAGAACGTGATCAACGCGAAAAGGACGGGCAACATGAAGATGTGCGGCGTGAGGCGGATGCCGTAATACACCATCATCGCTCCGAGGAGCAGCGCGGAGAAGGCGAGATCGACGAGGCCCGCAAGCACCGAGGCGGCGGGCATGAGCAGGCGCGGAAAGTAGACCTTGGTCACGAGCTGGACGTTATTTACCAGGCTGTTGCCGCTGTTGTTGACCGCGTTCGCGAAGAAGGTCCACGGCACGAGGCCGGCCAGCGCGAAGAGGGGATAGGGAACGCGCTCGACGGCGCCGGCGAGCCGGCTGAAAACGAGCGTGAAGATGAGCATCATGAAGGCCGGCTGCAGCAGGGCCCAGGCCGCGCCGAGAACGGTCTGTTTGTAACGGACTTTGATGTCGCGCCAGGTGAGGAAGTAGAGCAGCTCGCGATTCCGCCACAGCTCGGCAAAATCGATGCTGAGCCACGCGTCCCGCTGCTCGATGACGACGAGCGGCTCCTCGGGGAGATTGACGGCGAGATCGGCGTCAGTCCGTCCGGACGACACATCAGCGGTCGGAGGCAACCCGCGTACGCTTTCCTCGGGGGTCAGAGTCATGAAAGTTCGATTGGCCGAGAGATTATGCATGACAGCGGCCCGACTTTTGTATTACAAGTTTGTCATGCGCGACCCAAAAAATAAGGACACCACCATCAGCGTCCGCGTCAGCAGCGAGGAAGAGCGCACGCTGCGCCGGTACGCACGCCGCCGGCGGAGCTCCGTATCCGATGTAATCCGCGACGCCGTGAGGATTCTCGTCGATCAACCGGCGAAAGATCGTCCGTACGATGACATGGCCGATCTCATCGGATCCGTGAGCGGACTTCCAGCCGATCTTTCGGAACGAACGGGCGCTCGGTTCGCCGAGATTGTGCAGGAGAAGGCGGGGCGCAGACGGTGATCCTGATGGATGCCGGTCCGATGGTGGCGCTCATCAGCGCCTCCGATCGGCACCATGAAAGCTGCAAGGCCACGCTTGCGACGCTGAACGAAAAGCTGGTCACGGTCTGGCCTGCCGTCAGCGAGGCGATGTACCTGCTTCGGGGGTCGTGGCAGGCGCAGAGCGCGCTTTGGGAAATGATCGAGCGCGGTGTCCTCAACCTCGCGCCTCTCGACGAAGGCGATGCGCATCGGATGCGCCGTTTGATGGAGAAGTATCGCGACCTGCCGATGGATCTTGCGGACGCGGCACTAGTGCGGTTGGCGGAGCGGGGTAACTTCCGTCGCATCTTCACGCTGGACCGCCGCGATTTCTCGCTGTATCGGCCTACCGGCGTGGGTCGTTTCATCATCCTTCCTGCGGCGCGGTAGGCCGCTGCTCTACCGAGAACTCACACCCAGCGGAAGCGCTTCACCGCGATGATGAAGCAGATCAGCGCCCATGCCGCGATGATGGCCAGGCCGGTCATGTGGCCGGCAAGCGTTGCGCCGTCGTTGTAGACCGCGCGTAGCGCGCGCAGGAACGGCGCGAGCGGCAGGACGAAGATCGCTTTCTGCATCCATTGCGGGGCGTTGTCGATGCGGAAGTAGACGCCGGACAGCAGCATCATCGGAAAGAACGCAAGGTTCGAAATTGCGCCGTACGTCTCGACCGTCGACGCGAAACTCGACAGCGCGAAGCCCATCGCCAGGAACGCGGCCGTTCCGAAGATGACCAGCGCGCCGAACAGGAAGTACGAGCCCTGGTTCGCGATCTGAAATCCGAATCGCGCCGCCAGCAGCAACAGGACCGTCTGCACCATGACCACCGTTACGCGCTGCAGGATCTGGCCGAGGAGGAAGACCCATTTCGGAAGCGGCGTCACCGCCAGGCGTCGAAACTTTCCCTTCTCGCGATAGGAAACGGTGACCATACCGACGGTGAAGAGGCCCATGCTGAGCAGGTTCAATCCGATCAGGCCCGGCACGAGGAATGCGGCGTAGTTGTCGGAACGCGCGTGGCCGGGACTCTCGATGACGTACGGGATGCGCTTCGGTTCCGGCATTCCGTTCAGCCGCGCCTGCGCAACCATGAAGGCCTGGCTGGCCGCCTGCGCGATGACCTGTCCCTGCGCGAGCAGGTAGCTGTTCAGCCGCAGGCGATACCCGTCGCCGTTCGTTTCGAGCTGCACGGTCGTCTCGCCCTTCGCCCATCGCTCCTCGGCCGCGCCGGGAGTGAGCGTGAGCACTCTCAGTTTCGAATCCTGCAGCGCCTTGACGAAGGCAACATCCCGCGCCGTTTCCTGCGCCGGCGCGATGCGAACGAGCGTCAGCGCCTGCGAGCCTCCGGAGCGGAAGATCAGGCCGAATCCGAACAGCATCAGCAGCGGAAACGCGAACGTCCAGAACATCGCGCCGCGGTCGCGCACGTAGAGCCGCCATTCGCTTCGGAACTGGAGCCAGAGGAGTTTGAACGGATTGGGCAGGTTCATGATCGGTCTCCGTTCAATCGCGCAGGCTGCGGCCGGTGAGCTGGAGGAAAACATCTTCGAGCGTGGCGCGGCGCACGTGCACCTGGTTGTATTCGAGATGCGCGCTCTCGATCGCCGTGAACAGCCGCGGCAGGAGCATCTTCGGATCGGTTGTCGGAATCTCCCAGATGTCGCCGCGCGCTTCGACAGCGTTGCCGAGTCTGGCCGCGAAGTCGGCGGGATCGGGGGCCGGCCCGTCGAACGTCAGCTCGACGACGCTCGGGATGCCGAGGCTGGCGATCAGTTCCGCCGGAGTTCCGGAGCGAAGGATTTGACCATGATCGAGGATGGCCAATCGGTCGCACAGCGCCTCCGCTTCGTCCATGTAATGCGTGGTCAGCACAACGGTGCGCCCTTCGCCTTTCATGGCCCGAACGACTTCCCACAACGATCGGCGCCCCTGCGGATCGAGTCCCGCGGTGGGCTCGTCGAGAAAGACGACTTCCGGATCGTTCACGAGCGCGAGGGCGAGCGCGAGACGCTGCGCCTGACCGCCGGAAAGCGTGACGTGATACGCGTCCGCTTTGTCCTTGAGCTGCACGAGATCGAGCAACTCCTCGGTGCCGCGGCGCTTCGGGTAGTAGCCGCCAAAGAGAGTGAGCGCCTCGCGCGGCGTGATCTTGTTGTAAAGGCTCGTGGCCTGCAGTTGCACGCCGATACGCGCGCGGATTTCCTTCGCGTTGCGCTCCCAGGTCAGGCCGGAAATCGTGATCTGTCCGGCGTCTGGGCGTGTCAGGCCCTCGATCATTTCGAGCGTCGTGGTCTTGCCCGCGCCGTTCGGCCCGAGGAGACCGAAAACCTCGCCGGCGTTGACGGTGAGATCGATGCCGTCCACGGCCAGCACGTTGGGAAATTGCTTGCGCAGTCCTCGAACTGCGATCTGTTCCGTCATGTCCGGAGAGTACCGCGATTCGCACGCGAGACGGAACACGCCTACTATCTTCCGCACAACAAGCGAGGATTTATGAAACGAACGACAGCCGCCCTGGTGATGTTTCTGTGCGCCGTGTTCGCCCTGCAGTCGCTGCCCGCAAGTGCCAGCGAGAGTTTTACGCTCAACATCCCGCTGCGATTCAACCCCCAGCAGGAGACAGGGGAAGTGCGCATCACGCTGACGCTCAACGCGGCGCCGGCCGCCTCGCAACTCGTCGTCAATGGCAACGTCACTCTGAACCTCGGCGACACGCAGACCGTCGCCGGCGACTCCGTCTCGTACGCGACGGCGGGCGGCAACGACGTGCGCATCACGTACAAGCCGCTGTCGAATTTCAACGGCGACTTCTGTTCAGGCGGCGGTGCGACGGAGAAGAACGTGCCGATGCGATTCGCCGGCGCGCAGGACGTCACGCTGTATCGCATCTCGTCGTACATCGTCGCGTCGCCGCTGGTCGAATGTTCCGCGGTGTCGAAGCACACGGGCGACACGCCCGCGAATCTGATTCCGGTCGACGACGGCGTTGCTCCCGCGCTGACGGCGATCAATAGCGGCCGGCATCCGTTCGACCTCATGCTCGTGCTCGACAAATCGGGGAGCATGGCTGGCCTGCCGCCGGACGCGATCTCGGGCGCATCGAAAGCGGAGATCCTGCGGTCGGCCGTCACCACGTTCGTCTCCGAGTGGCGGGAGATGGATCAACCGACTCCCGACGGCGCGGAGTGGTCGCACGACCGCATCGGCAACGTCTTTTTCGACAGCACCGTGGTGGCGCAGACGCTGCCCGGCGCCGATCCTCCCGCCAACATCTTCGTGCAGCGCGGAGCGGCAGTCCCCGGTCCGTGGGCCGCGGTGATCAACAACGTCAATTCGCTCACGCCGGGCGGTTCGACGTCGATCGGCGGCGGAATCAATGAGGCGATGAAGCAGTGGAAGCTCGATCCGGCGCACGACCTCTCGATCCTCCTCGTCACGGACGGAATGCAGAACACGGCCCCGCTGGTCAGCGTCACCGGCAGCGGCTTTCTCGGCCTCACGCCCGTCAGCGGCCTTCCGCAGGAACTGCGCAAGCGCTTCATCCCTATCCAGACGATCGGCTTCGGCATACCGGCCGCGGTCGACGAAACTCTGCTCCGCAACATTTCTTACGAGACGTCCGGCATCTCGTACATCAGCGTGAACGCCGCGACGCTCTTCACAGACCTCGGCTGGCAGCTCATTGCTCTTTTGAAAGGCAACACGGCCTCGATGGCGCTGAGCCAGATCGACACGATGACGGGGAAAGGTCCGAGCGCGCCGCAGAAAGTGCTCGTCGACCGCTCCGCGCAGCGCCTTGTGTTCACGGTGCAATGGGCGCCGCCGACGCGTGAAGCGCTGGACGTCGAAGTGTTCCGCCCGAACGGCACCGCTGCGATTCCCGATTCCGCGGAGAAGACGCCGCAGTCATCGACGAAGATGTTCAACATCAAGTCCTCGGACGTCGGGACGTGGACGGTGCGCGTGACGCGCGGCCTCAATAAGGGTCCCGAACCCGTTCCGTACGTGCTGAGCGCGATGGTGCGCGAACGTCATCTCGACTATCTGCTCTCCGCGACGCCCGGCCGCCCCGGCACCGGCGACACGATCACGGTGCGTGCCGTCGTCGACTGGGACGGCAAGCCGTTGACGGGTCTTCCCGCCGGCGCGATCCGCGTCCGCGTACAGCGCCCCGCCGCGAGCATCGGTACGATCCTTCACGACGCGCGCTCGACCGACAAATCGAACGGCACGACCACGACGCCGACCGGCGACAAGCTGACGCCGTACGACCGCAAACTCGCCGCCGCCATCAACCGCGGGGAGCTCAAACGCATCCTGCCCGCGGACGTCGCCACGATCGAGCTGAAAGAGCAGGCCCACGGCATCTACAGCGGCACGTTCGATCAGACCACCGTCGCCGGCACGTACGGTTTCGAAGCGATCCTCGATTGGGACGACGTGCGAACCGCCCACACCCGCCGCGTCGAACGCATCGAAACGCTCGTTCACGTGAAGCCCGATCCGGATCGCACCGACGTCAAGGTCACCCGAGTCGATACCCGCACCGTGACCATCGCCGTCACCCCGCGCGACAAATCCGGCAACTACCTCGGCCCCGGCTACGCCGCGCTCGTCCAGGCAAAACTCAACGGGGAAGGCCGCCTGACCGGCCCCGTCGACCGCGACCAAACCGGCACCTATGTCTTCACCGCCGCGGGACTGCCGGCCAATCAAACGCCGGACGTGACGATCACCGTCGACGGCATCCCGATCGGAGTGCGAAAGCCGTGAACCCACACATCACCGGGTCGCCGGAAAAGAGGCGCACATTCAGAACGTCGGCGAAGCCGGCGTAAGAACCGTAGCCCACGGCCTTCAGCCGTGGGTCAGCGGACGGCATCTTCTGAGTGAGCCCGCCTTGGCGGGCGATAGAAAGCTTTCTTTCGCCCGCTGAAGCGGGCTCACAAACGCGCGGCGTCTCAAAACCCACGGCTCAAAGCCGTGGGCTACGGTTCTTACGCCGGCTTCGCCGACGTAGCTTGGCGTTCGGCCCGCGATCAAGCGCTCAGCGGATCCATTCCGCGCCATACGCGGCACGGACGCGGCGTTGCGTTTCCGCTCGAGACCTCGTCATCAAAGCGGCATTCTACAGAACGCGATCTGTTATTCTGGCGTGGGTCCAACAATTGTCGATTCACTCCTCCCGGCAGCGCTCTACATGAAGTCGCTTGTCATCGCGCCGCGTTTCCCCTGGCCGCCGTACACTGGCGACCGGCTGCGCGCCTCCATCTGGATTTCCGCGCTCGCCGGCAATGGCGAAGTCGCGCTCGTCGCGCCGCGCGGAACGATTCCGCCGGATGTTCCGCTGCGCTTTTACGGCGCGCGATCGTCGATGCGCCGCGCGATTCGTGGAGCTCTGACCGTGCTTCGCGAAACGCTTCCGCTGCAATGCCTGCTCGGCGCGCCGTACGACTGGCCTCGCGCGATCGCGGACGCGCGGCGCGACAGGGGACCGTTCGACGTCACCATCGTGCTTCTCTCGCGCATGCATCCGTGGGTGCGCGAATCGCTCGAAGGACGCACGATCCTCGACGCGGTCGATTCGCTTCGGCGCAGCGCCGGCGAACGGCGGAAAGCCGCATCCCTGTTCACGCGCTGGCTTTGGAATGTCGAGGAGCGCCGGATGGCCCGCGTCGAACGCGAAGCGGCGCGCGCGTATGACCAGGTGATCGTCGTCAGCGACGACGAAACGACGGAATTCGACGATGCCGTGGCTGTCACGATCGGCGTCGCGGCCAAGCCGCTCGATGACAATGCGCGCGGCTACGACTTCGGTTTCTGGGGACGCCTCCCGTACTTCGCGAATGCGGACGCCGCGGCGTGGCTGCTCGACGAGATCTGGCCGGCCATCCGCGCGCTGCATCCGTCGGCGACGCTGATCATCGGCGGCGCGGAGGCATCCCGCGCGCTGCGCAATGACGCACGCCGCAGCGGCGTCACGCTCGTTTCCCCGGTCGAGGACATGGCTTCGTTTGCGCGCAATATCCGCGTGGCGCTGATGCCGCTGCGCTATGGAAGCGGGCAGTCGACGAAAGTTCTCGAAGCCGCCGAGGCCGGATGCGCGATCGTCGGCAGCCCGACGGCATTGCGCGGACTCAGCGCTTTGGCGCCGTTTACGCGCATCGAGTCGTCCGCACTCGGCTTCGCGCGCGCCGCGGTCGATCTCCTTACCGACGCCGGTGCGCGGGCGCGCATGACCGCGCGGCTGCGCGGCGTGATCTCGAGTCACTACGACCGTTCCACGGCGCTCGGCCGGCTCTCCGCAATCGCGGCCGCGGAGGTCCGATGATCCGGCCCGGCTCGCGTGAACGCTCCTTCCGCACGGCCATCCTGCTGATCGGCGATTTTTCCGTGGCCTGGCTCAGTCTGACCATCGCTGTCTATTTCCGGCGCATGGTGCCGATGGCCTTCACGCGCTCGCTGCTCGCGCCGGACAGCCTTCCGCTCGATCTGCGCGTCATCTCTGTCTTCACGATCGCCTTCCTGGGCGCGCTCGGATTGGCCGGCTTCTACCGTCACCGCGTCATGCTGCGCGCACGGCCGGTGCTCCTCGTCGCGCTGCTGATCCAGATCGCGGCGGTGACGGTGGGCGCGACTCTGCTCGAACAGCCGCTGCCGCGCACCGTGCTGTTTGCGGTGCCGCTGATGGAAGCGCTGCTCTTTCCGTTGTGGCGTTCCATCCAGTTCACGTTTTGGCCGCTGCGGTTGCGCGACATGATCCTCGTCGGCGATCCGGCCGAGATCGCGGCCGCGCTGGCAGTGCTCAAGACGGATCGCGACCGCCGCGTGCGCGTGATCGGTTACGCCGGTTCCGGCGAGGCCGGCCTCGACGTGCCCTGGCTCGGACCTCTTGCGGATGCCGGGGTGCGCGCGGCCATTCGCGACGTCGAAGAAGTGATCTGCGTCTGGTCCGAGGCCGCGCCGAGCGGGCGGTTGGAACTGCTGCGCATTCGCGGGCCGCGCGGCTATCTCCTCCTGGCCTCATCCGCCGACGCATTGCTCGTCTCCTCCGTCCTCGGATGGATGGGAGACGAGCCATTGATCGAGGTCATGATCGGATGCGGCTTCGGCGTCCGGGCGATTGTAAAAAGAACCATCGACATCGCCGTCGCCATCCTGCTGGCAATCGTGACGCTGCCATTCTGGATCGTGATTTCGTTGGCGATCTGGCTCGACGACCGCGGGCCCAGCCTCCATCGCCAGATGCGCCTCGGCCTCGGCGGCGTTCCGTTCGCGATGTGGAAGTTCCGTTCGATGCGCGTGCCGCTTGCAGGTGTTGCCGAACTGTCGGACAACGAACGCGTCACGCGCATCGGTAGGGTCTTACGGCGTTATCGGATCGACGAGTTGCCGCAGTTGCTCAATGTCATCGCCGGCGACATGAGCCTGGTTGGTCCGCGCCCGGAACGGCCCGAGATCGCCGAGCGCATCCTTGAGGAAGTCCCCGATTTCGATCTGCGATGCATGCTGCGTCCCGGCATGGCCGGCCTGGCGCAAATCCTCAGCGAGTACGACTCGCGGCCCGCCGTGAAGCTGCGCTACGACCTGACCTACATGTGCTCGTGGTCGCTCTGGCTGGACGTGCGGCTGCTGTTCCGCAGCGTGGCCGCGGCGCTCTCCGGCAGCGGCATGTAGTCAGCGGAGTAAAAAGCTTTTTCACCACAGAGACACAAAGGGCACTAAGAAATCTCTTTGTGTCCTTTGTGTCCTTTGTGTCTTTGTGGTGCAACGCTTTACTCGCCATAGAGCTCCAAATGCGCGCGAGCCGCATCGAGTGGTAATGGTACGTTGCGCGGAATCGTTGTCGCGATACCGTCGGCCAGCCATTGCTTGACGATTTTCGCGAGTCCCTCGGCACCGCTTTCGAGCGGCGTGAGCCATCCGCCGCCGTGCGCGCGAATCCGCTCCGCTTGCGCGCCGGTGTCGAACGCGACGACCGCGGCACCAGCCAGCCAGGCCTCGGAGATCACGAGGCAATACGCCTCCGGCCAGATCGACGGAACGATCACGAGACCGACGCCGTGTCGCCGCAGCAGCGACGGAAGTTCGCCGACGCGGTAGTAGCCGTGTACCGCGACGTTGGGAAGACGGCGCAGGCCGCGCAGCAGATCCTCGTCACCGCCGCCGAAGATGTGCAGCTGCTTGGACGTCCGCTGCGACAGTTCCGCGAGCAAGTGCGCACCCTTGTGGCGCTTCGCGCTGCCCGCGAACGCGATCGCGCGTTGAGGTCCGGCCGGGCGGACCTCGCGATGCGCAACACCTGGCTCGATCACGACTCCCGTAAGCTCCGGAAGCGAGAAGAGTTGCCGATGCTGGTCGAGTAGAAACTGCGACGGAAAGATGACGCGCTTCGCCGCGGCGAGAATCTGCCGAGTGAGCGCGCGACGATCGCGCTGTTCGTTTCTCGGGACTTCCCACGTCTGGCTGAGACAGCGATGGCAACGGTCGAGATCCTGTGAGTAGAAGCAGAAGTTCCCGAACGGCTCCTCGATCAGATGAGGACGCGCGCAGAATAGCGAAAAGTCGTGAACGCTGACGATGACGTCGAAGCCGTCGTCGATCAGCCGCAACGCGGCGCCGAACGGCACGCCGTGCATTCCTTCGAAATGGATCGTGCGCGCTCCGGTGATGTTGATGGCATCCCGGATCGCCGTTTCGATGTCCGGCGAAACGCGGCGCGTGTGCCGCGCCGGCTGCGAGAGATCGAGGATGCCCGGACTGACCAGCGCCACGCTGCGAAACGTGCGTTCCGCATCCAGCCGCGCGATGAGTTGCGCTTGGAGCCCGCCCAATCGCAGCGATGTTCCCGATGCCGCGACGTTGAGGATCGACGCCTCGGCGTTGCCGGCGAACATGCCGCGGATTCGCAACGCGGCAGCTTGCGCCGCTTCGCCAATCCGCTCGCTGGTTCTGCGAACCGCAGAGGCAATCCCTTCGCCGCGGATGACGCTTCGAATCGCGCGAATCATCGGCGCCGTCCCGAGAGCACGGCGTCGTATACGCGTTCGATTTCCGCCGCATGCTCGTCGGCGCGCTTCGGCGGCCGGATGCGCGCCGACCAGCGATCGATGATCGCCGGCTCCTCGATCACGCCCAGCAGAATCGAATGCAGCGCCGCCGCATCGCCAACCGAAAAAAACTCGCCGCCATCGCCCGGAGCAAACATCTCCGACAGCGCGCCGCCGGTCGAGGCGATTACTGGGATGCCGCAGGCCATCGCCTCGCGCGCGGCCAAGCCGAACGACTCCAACCCGATCGACGGCACGAGCAGGACGTCCATTGACGCGAATACCTGGGCCTTGGCACCTTCATCAAAACGTCCTTCGAAGATGATCGGGACGCCATCGCCGCGCCGTGCCAGATCAGCGGCGTAGTCGGGAAAGGCGGCGGCATCGCCCCAGATGTGCAGCGACGCCTGCGCCGTATCGATGCCGCGCATCGCCTCGACGGCGACGTGCACGCCCTTGTGCGGCGCGATCGAGCCGACGTATCCGAATCGAATGGGCAGCCGGGCCGGCGCCCGTCGTTGTGGAGGCGCACTTACGGTGATGCCGTACGGAATGACGTGAAACGGCTTCGATTCATCGATCACGCCCGCCCGCACGTAGTCGTCGCGAATGGCCTTGGAACCGGTCACGTAGGCGTCAGCAGCATCGATCGCGCCACGCGCCGCCGATCTTCGCGCCGCATGCAGCAGGCGATTCGTGATCGGCGACGGCGCGACGTTCGTCAGCGTCACGCAGCGCGCGCATTTTTCGAAGCCCGGTCCCGTGCAGCGGTTGCCGTCGCGGTCGTAAAGGTTCACGCGCGCGCAGAGGAACCACCAGTCCTGAATCTGCATAACGATCGGGATGCCGAGGCGGCGCGCGACGCGGGCGAGCGAGAAGGCGTGGCCGGCTAGGTGATGGATGTGCAGTAACTCTGGCCGCTGCTGTTTCAGAAAACGCTCGAAGTCGCATTCAATCAGCCGATCGCGGATGGCGTTGCGCCGGAACGGATTGCGCGCCGTGAAGTTGTTCGTCACCATCCGCACGCGGATGCCGTCGTCGAGCAGTTCCACGGCCTCGCCGTGAGCGCGCGCCGGATCCGCGGCGCGGACGTAGACCGAGACTTCGTCCGACGCCTGCTGTTGCCGCGCGAGCCAATACGCGTACAGCTCCGTGCCGGCCTGCTGGAACGGCGGCCAGCCGTGGACGACATGAACGATTCGCCGTTTACGAACCGAGGGCGGCGAGATCGCGGCGACGATTCGCGCGCGAGCATCCGCAAGCGGATCGGCCTTCATGAACGCGGCAATGGTGGACATGTAGCGCGGATGCAATCGCCGCAGCGTGTTCGCCGCACGGCGTTCCAGGCCCGCGCGCGATTTGCCGAAGCTGCGGTGGCCGACGTGATAGATGAACGTAGCGTCGTCTGCGACGTGCACCCATCCGCGCACCAGTGCTCGCATGCAGAAATCGTTTTCTTCGCCGTACCCGAGTCCGAAATGCTTCTCGTCGAAGAAGCCGATGTCGTCGAGCAGCGTGCGGCGAATGTAGAGACAAACGCCAACGCCGGTCGGAATGCGGGGATAGTTGCGCTGCGAAACCTCCTCGACCACTGCGTCCAACGACGTCGCATCAAAACCGGTTGGCAGCAGGTTCTCCTCGAATGGTTTCGGGATCGAGCAGAGCGTGGCGTGATTCGAAAGCGGCGTGACCGTTCCGACGTCGCCCGACGAATACGCGGCGTCGATCAGTTTCTCGATCCAGCGCGGCGTGACGACGGTGTCGCTGTTGAGCAGAACGACGTCCGATGCCGTTTCACGCATGCCGCGATTCACGGAGCCGACGAAGCCGAGGCGCTGCTCGTTGCGGAGAATGCGAACGCGAAAGTCCGCGATCACCGACTCCACCGCCGCGTCCTGCGGTCCGTCTACGACGAGCGTGACGCCGTGCGGCGTCTCGCGCACGACGCTCTCGAGGCATGCCCGAAGCTCGGCCGCGGCGCCATAGACGGGAATGATGATGTCCACATCCGTCGGCGGCGTCGCCCGCGGCCGCCCCGCACCGCGAGTCCAATCGAGCGGGCGGCGGGCGACGATCCGGCGAATGGAGTCGGGCAGCGGCACTGCACGCGATATTAGAACGCCTGCCCCCAAAACGCCGGAGGCGTACGCGGCCGGAGCGCTGGCGTCTCGCCGGCTGGCTCGGCGGCGTCCCCGCCGCCGAATGGGAGGCTTGCGCGGGTGTCTTTTTACCAGCGAATGTAGAGGGTTTGCCGGTTCGGCGGCGAGGACGCGCGCCGGGCCAGCCGGCGAGGACGCCAGCGCTCCGTCGCGCTTGACGCAAGCAGCATGAGTTCGCGTCAACGAACGCGCCAAAGGTCCGCGCCGTCATCCGCGCAGACGCGCTCGAAGAGCGGCGCGGACGGAAGCCGCTGCCACGCGGCAGGGGAGTGCTGTTTGGAAATGAGCAGATAGCGGATCTTCAAACGCCGTAGCGTCCGCGATAGATCCTCGGCATTTTTCGCATTGCCGAAGATCGTTTGATTCGCATACGGGCCGATCGCGTCGCCGAGCAACTCGTCGCCGCCGAAGTACTTCAACTGCTCCGCGCCGCAAACGTAGATCCGGCCTGCGCCGCGGTGCTCGAGCGCGCGGTACTCCGGAATGTGGGCTTCGAGATACTGCCGCCGCTGCGCGGACGTAAACGGCGGCGGTCCCTGTCTCAACAGGCGATATCCGGCGTATGCGACACCCGGCGCGATCGCCAGCAGCGACAACGCGATGAGCATCTTCTTCGACAGCAGCGGCGCGATCGCGGTTGCCGCTGCGACGCTGACCAGCGGAAGCAGCGGCAGCAAGTAGCGCGAGTCCTGCGGCAGGAATGTGAAGATGGCGATGTATCCGATGCACACGATCGACAGAAATGCCGCGCGGCGGTTGCGCGTCGCCGCGATCAAAGTGATCAGCATCGCGATCGCGAACAGCGGCGAATACGGCGGCTGGAAGTTGACGCGATCACGGGCAAACGTCACGTTCCAGAACAGCCACAGCGCGCTCGATACCCGTTCCGTCGAAGCGGGCAGCGCGAGCGTCCACGGACTCGTCCCGAACACCTTCGACAGAAACGGGAAAAACGGATTGCCGGTGAGCGCGACGATGCGGCCGTACATCGGCAGCACCGCCAGCACGAACGATCCCGCGAAGAGTGGGATAACGCGCCGCCGGTTCGTGCCGAACAGCATCAGGTAGACGAATCCCGCCGCCGCGAAATACCAGCCGAGGTACTTCACGCTGCACGCGGTGCCCAGGAGAAATCCGGCCGCTGTCGGATGCCGGTCGAGGCAATACGCACCGGCGGCGACGAAGAGCATCAACGCGGCGTCGACATACGTCACCGACCCGATCTGCATCACGATCGGATGGCCGAGGACGAGGGCGGCGGCGAGGATTCCTGTCGTGCGCTGCTCGGGCCACGCGAGGACCACCCCGGCGAGAAGCGCCACCTCGGCGACCGCAACGAAGTGCGTGGCGGTATCGCCGAGGAGGAGAAAGACGGGCACGCAGAGGAGCTCGTGGAGCTGGGGGAAAGCGGGGAAGCGGATATCGGTGAAGAAGTTGATCGCACCGTTGTGCGCGATCGCGCGAACGAAGGGGAGGTGGTAGAGGGTTTCGTCGAAGGCGATCGGGGGGTAGAGGGCGAGTAGCGCGAGTGGGACTAGGAGGACGGTTTCACGCGGAGGCGCGGAGACGCGGAGAAAATCAAAACCGACTCCGCGTCTCCGCGCCTCCGCGTGAAAAAGAATGAGAGTGATCGCCGTAACGGTAACCAACGCCCACGGCTGGAGCAGGCCCAATGTCCCGAGCACCACCAGGACCTGCCCGGCCACCGCCAGTGCGATCGTTAGACGGAGAGCCATCGCCGTCTGCCCACGATTGCAACGATCGCCAACCCCAGCGCAGCCGCGAGGCTCGTGATCGCGCCGGTCGTGACCACCTTCGGGCGGTACGACAACACGATGTCGTGATCGCCGGCGGGAATGTACATGCCGAGGAAGGCGCGATCGGCGAAATGGAGCTTGATCGGATCGCGGCCGGATGTTGCTCGCCATCCTTTCCATGCCGTTTCGGATACGACGATCCATCCCGGCGATTGCATCGACGCGTGCAGCAGCAGGCGGGAGCCGTCTGCCCGTACGTGCACCGAGCCGGTTCCGTTCGCGACGTCCGTCGTCGGCCCGGGCGTTTCGATCCACGCCTCGGCGCCGAAATCGCTGCAAGCACGCATGTCGCGGATCACATCGTTCGTCCCCGTGTGCACGACGCGCGGCACGAATGCACGCGGTAGGGCGCGGCTGTTCTCGATCAACTGGTAGCCGGGGTAGCGGCCGATCAGCCGCCATGACGGAGGAATCGGAGAATCCGGCAACGCCAGAGCGAAGCGAACGTTCATCATCGATAGCATCGGCGCGGTGAGATCGTCGACGCGGTTCGACCAGACCGGCTGCGGAATCGACCAGAGTGGAAACGTTTCCGCGAGGCGCGCGAACGTCATGGCCTGGTAGCCACGAACGTCTTCAAGTCCGTAGTGCGCGGCGATGTTCGGTGCGAAGAGCGGTCCTTGTCCGACGATGCGATACGGCTCACCGGTGCGCGGAAGGTTCTCGAATCCCGCGATTGGCGGAAAGAACGCGCGGCGGTCGACGGCGGGGATGAAGCCGCCGATCTCGATAACGCGCTGCAAAAGGAGCAGCCCGAACAAGCCCGCGGCGACGGCCCTGTTCGTTTTGAACGCGAGCAGCAGCGCGAAGGCGAGCAGCAGCGGCGCCACTTCGCGGATCGCATTCGCGCGGACGAAGTCGGGCGTCAGCGTGCTCTGAATCGCCATCAGCATCGTCAACGCCGCGATCGCAAGTCCGACGATCAGGAACACGAACGCCAGGCGCCGGCGCTCGGTCAACGACGCATGCAATCCGATCGCTGCCAGAACGCAGATTGCGAATGCGGCGAACGAGATCATCCGCGTGTTGATGGCCAGGCTGAAAATCGGAAGGCGCGCCAGGATTGCGCTTACGATCGGCGCCTCCGCGCCGGCGAGAAATCCGAACAGCGTCACGCCGCCGAAGAACCACTTCTCGCGCGTCCGCGCGCGCAGCAGCGCGAAGAGCGCAGGCGCGAAGAGCATCGCCCCCGCGTATGCCGTCGCCATCGAGTGATATTGCAGTCCTCGCTCATGTTGCGGCTCTTCTTCGCCCGGCGTCCCTTCCGAGAAGGGCAGGATATTGCTGCGCAGCACGTGTGCGACCACGCTCCACGATGCGCTTCGCGCCTCGGCTTCCGAACTCCGATGCAGGAATTCGCGTGTCTGCGGAATGGCGTCGATCATCGGCGCGACGAAAAAGGCGGTCAACAGCAACGCGAGGATTCCAGCCGCGAATCCGCTGATCGCAACGCGCGAGAGACGCGTCCGCGCGCAGAAGATCACGTACGCAACGGCCAGCGCGACGACATGCAGGGTCGTCTCCGGATGACCGCACAACGTGATGAGAATCAGCGCGATCGCCAGCAGCGCCGTCGCGCGGATCCCCGGACGCAAGGCCACGCAGCGCGCGCCGAGCATCACCAGCGGCAAAAGCGCGATCGCGTTTCCGTGCGCCGTGTGCGTGAACGCGACCACGTACGTCGACAGCGCCCAGCCCGCCGCGCCGAACAACGACGGCAACTGCCGCAGCTCCAGATTTCGCAGGAAGAGGAACATCCCCAGCGCCGCGAGAAAGTACGTCATCGCGGCCATGAATCCGAGCGCGTCCGGCGCCGGAATCAACAGGCCGAGGAGCGTGATCGGATGGTAGGGAGCGGATTGCGCCGCCGCGGCGAGCACGTTGCCGGATAGCTCGAACGGATTCCAGAGCGGCCACTGCCCGTGCGCGATCGACCATCGCAGCGCCGCGTTCCACGGCAGGAACTGCACCGTCACATCCGACGGCAGCGGATTGGCGATTTGATCGATGCCGGCGCGCGTGGCCATCGACGCCAGCGGATCGAAGTGATAGGCGACATCGATCGGCGCGTAGACCCTGCCCGTCACGAGCGCGCGGCCCGTGAGACACAGCGGCAGCAGGATCAGAACCGCCGCGGCCTGGCGCGAAAGCGCCGTGAATCGGCGGATCAGAACGAGCGTGCCTGCGGCGGCGAGAAGATAGAGGAGTGCGCTCAAGGGTCGGAGCGGCGGACCGGCCACTCGGCTGCCGATTGTACCCGCGCACGCGGCATACTGCGCGGATGCGACGCATCACCTTTACGCTCCTGCTGTTCGCGGTGGCGCAACCGCTCCTGGCCGCGTACGCCGATCGCGATCTGGTCATCCCGGTCGTCGGCCGCGCCGCCGGAGGCTCGGGACGCCTCTTCCTCACCGCTCTCTGGATCACGAATACCGACGATCATCCGGCCGTGATGACGCTGTCGTATCTCGAAAGCGGCCACGCCAATCGCTCGCCGCGGAAGACCAGCGTCACGCTGCCGCCGCGGCAGACATACGTCGTCGATCCGCTCGCTCCGCCGATCCTGCCGAATATCGACAGCATCGGCGCCTTGCGCATCGAGTCGAATGCCGACGTGGTCGCCTCCGCGCGCATCTACGGCTTTGTGCCAGGCGCGAGTCCGAGTACCGCCCTGTCGATGGCGCTAACCGGAATCCCCACCCGCCTCGGCATCGGCAATGGTCAGTCGGCCGTGCTGCACGGCGACGGCTCGAGCGACGCGCAGTACAAGTTGTATGTGATCGAAACGTCGGGCGCCGCGTTGTCCGTCGTCGTCGCTGTCGAAGATCTGCACGGCCAGGTGCTCGGCGAAAAACGTCTTTTCCTCGATGGCTTCGAGCACGTGGCCACGGATACGCGGCAGATGTTTCCCGCTGTCCATCTCGATCATGCGGTGATTCGCGTCCGCGGCGTCAACGGCAACGGCCGCGTGATCGCTGCGGGCACGCAGATCGCCGCCGCCTCGCAGGACAGTTGCGCGTACGAGATGAGCTTCGCGCCCGAGCCGCGCACGCGCATTCGCGCGCCCGAGGCCGCGGTCTACATCGCCATTGCCGCGCTGGTGGCCATCGCGCTGCTGCGGCGGAGACAATAGCGGCCGATGCCGTCCGGTCTCTCTGAATTCGCCGAGGTGGCGATCCCCGTCGCCGTCCACGGTACGTTCACGTACGCGATCCCGCCCGAGCTGCGCGACGCGGTGCGCCTCGGCTCGCGCGTCGAAGTTCCGTTCGGCGCGAAACGAAACACTGGATTCGTAGTCGGGCTCTCAGATGCTGCTCCCGAGGGAAGCAAGATCAAGGCGATCCTCGCGGTGCTGGATGACGACGAGCCCGCGCTGCTGCCGGAGATCATCGAGCTTTGCCGATGGGCCGCCGAGTACTACATCGCGCCCCTCGGCGAGATGCTGCGCGTGGCGCTGCCGGCGAATATGTCCGCACGCGGACGCCGCGAGCTGGCGCTGGTCGGCGACGAGTCGATGATCGCCACCGCAGTCACCTCGGAACAAATACTCGACACCGATCTGTCGCTCATCGACGAGCTGCGCCGTCGTCCGCTGCCATACGCAACAGCACTCGAAGCGAGCTCGCGATCGTCGATCGAACGGCTTCGCGATGCTGGCCTGATTACGATCGGCGATCGCGTGACGGACGCGAAAGGCGTTCGCTACGACCGCTTCGTGATCCTGGAGACGGTGCCGGCCGGATTGACAGCGAAGCAGCAGCAGGCCGTCGATCTACTGTCGGCGCGCGGCGTTGAGATGTCGGTCCGCGCGCTGGAAAACTCCGGCGTTAGCGCGGCGGTGCTGTCGGCGCTGGCGAAGAAGAACATCGTACGCATCGAACGACGAGCGCGTCGGCACACCCTCGATGCGTTTCTGGCGGGACTCGATCCGGCCAGCGTTGGCGAGATCCGGCATTCGGTCGAACAGACCGCGGCCATCGAAACGATTCGCAAATCGCTCGGCACCTTCGCGCCGTTTCTGCTCGAGGGCGTCACCGGGAGTGGTAAGACCGAGGTCTACATCGAATTGATGCGCGACGCGGTGAGGCGAGGGGAGCAGGCCTTGCTGCTGGTCCCCGAAATCTCTCTGACTCCGGTCTTCGCATCGCGGCTGAAAGAACGATTCGGCGAACGGATCGCCATCCTGCACAGCAGCCTCTCCGCGAGCGAACGTTTCGATCAATGGTGGCGCGCGCGACGCGGCGAGGTGGATGTGGCCATCGGTCCGCGCTCGGCGCTCTTCACGCCCTTCCAGCGTCTCGGCCTTCTCGTCGTCGACGAGGAAGGCGACGCCGCGTACAAACAGGACGAGTCCCCGCGCTACAACGCCCGCGATCTGGCCGTCGTCCGCGCGCAATTCCGCAATATCCCTGTCGTCCTAGGCTCCGCCACTCCGTCGCTCGAATCGCGCGAAAACGCCGCGCGCGGTAAGTACACGCTGCTGCGGATGACGTCGCGCGTTGAGTCCCGGCCATTGCCGGAAGCGGATGTCATCGACATCCGCAAAGAACGCGCGGAAAAAGAGGACAAAGGTTTCGTCATTTTCAGCCATCCATTGAAGGAGCAGCTCAAGGAGACGTTCGCGGCAGGGGAGCAGGCCATCATCCTGATCAATCGCCGCGGCTACGCGCCGTACCTCTTATGCCGCGAGTGCGGCCACGAGTTCCGCTGCCGCGATTGCAGCGTGACACTGACCGTACACCGCCGCGCCGGAATGCTGATCTGCCACTACTGCGGATTGCGCAAGCCGATTCCGGCGCTCTGTCCGCTCTGTAATGGCGAAGTCCTCCAACCGATCGGCTTCGGCACGGAGAAAGTGGAGGAGCGCTTCCGCCGCGATTTTCCAGAAATCACAGTGGACGTCCTCGACCGCGACTCGACGCGCAAGAAAGGGGAGCTGGTCCGTATCCTGGACCGCTTCCGCAGACGGGAAACGCAGGCGTTGATCGGCACGCAGATGCTGAGCAAAGGTCACCATTTCCCCAGCGTCACCCTCACCGCAGTCCTCAACGCCGATTCAATCCTAGGCTACCCCGATTTCCGCTCCGCCGAAAAGACGTTCTATCTATTGACCCAAGTCGCCGGCCGCTCCGGCCGCGGCGAGCTGCGCGGCAAAGTGCTGATCCAGACCGCGTTCCCAACCCATTACGCAATCCAGCACGCCCTCCGCCACGACTATGAATCGTTCTACAAAGACGAAATCGAATTCCGCAAGATGTTTCACTACCCACCGGTGACGTCGATGATCGCCATCGTCTTCCGCGGCGAAAAACTCGCCGACGTCGATCAAGCCGCCCTTGATGCCGGCCGCCGCCTCGAAGAAGCCCTCAAACCCCTGACCGGCACCCGCATCCAGGGCCCCGCTCCCGCTCCCATGGCCCGAATCAAAGGCGTCTACCGCTACCAAATCCTCCTCCGCTCCCCCCACCGCACCGCCCTCCGCAAAGCCGTCGAGTCAGTGATGCTCGGCAAAAAGTGGAAAGGGGTGGAGGTGGCGGTGGATGTGGATCCGATCAACATTTTGTGATTCTTGATCGGTGGGTGTGCCACCCGGAACGCCTCAGCCTCGAAGCCAGACGCCGAATTATTTGACGGCTATCGTCCTTTCAGCTACAAAGGAGTCATGCCGGAAACAGACAAAGCGCCCTCAGTGCCCGAGGTAGAGACTCTTGCGACCAACGTCGGCAATCCGCTGGTGTTTATCAGCCACGATTCCAGAGACGCCGATCTAGCGGAAGCTTTCAGTAAGCTGCTCAAGAGCGTAAGCGCCGGGATGATAAAGACTTTCAGATCCTCGGATAAGAAGGGGACAGACGGCATCGATTTTGGCGACGAATGGTACAAGCGCTTGATGACCAAACTGCAATCCACGTCCGATGTTGTATGCCTATTCACTGAGCGAAGCCTTGACCGCCCGTGGTTGTTATTTGAGGCTGGCGTGGCTAAGGGCAAGTTGAATACGCCTGTCGTTGGTGTAGCTCTTGGCGTTTCATTGAGCCGTGTTAGCGCCGGGCCTTTCTATCAATTCCAGAACATGGATGATAGCGAATCCGACCTAACTAAGCTCGTCAATCAGCTTGCTAAACGCGTACCCGGCCTAGAGCTAGATGTTGATGTCGTCAAGGTGCAGGTCGCAGCGTTCAAGACGGCCGAGGCCGGAATTCTCAAAGACTCCGGCGCGGTGCCAGCAAAGAAGGAGACTTCCGACGAGACCGAGGCCAGCTCTGTAGCAAAACTTGTAGAGGAAATGAAGGCTCTTCCATCCCGAGTCGCTGAACGCCTTGGTGAGGCGGGCGAGCCGTTTCGCCGTCGGCGTCTTCGCAGGTTGAACCCTATGATGTTGGAAGAGCTGCTTCATATGGCGGGCGAACCGGGAGACCCAGTAGGCATTCTCATGGCCGCCAGCATGGTGCGAGACGATGCGCCGTGGTTGTACGAACTCGTGATGGAGGTTTACCGGGCGGTGAAGTCTGGCGACCGCGAGGCGATCAGTAATGAAATGCAGCGCCTCGAGCGCTTTTCAGAATTCGGGATGCACAGTCCCCTTATGGAAGAGTTCGCAATGGGAGGACGCGAATCCCACATGTTCCTGCTCGAATTCCCTCGCGTGCTGCACCATATGCTCAGCCGAACGATCGAGCACCATCCGCCGCACATGCTCACTAAGAAGCGGAAGACTCCCACGACTTCGTAACCGTCAGTGAAGGGTGATCGCCGTGGCCCACTTGTCTTATCTGCGTCAGCAGCTGCGTGCTATCCTTACTCGGCATTGTCGGTAAGGAGGCTACATGGACGTTCCAGCAACCTTAACTTCCAAAGGCCAGATCACCCTTCCGAAGCCCGTGCGCGATGCGCTTGGTCTGAAGGAGGGGGATCGAGTGCTGTTCCGCGTTCTCGAAGGGCGAGCTGTTCTGGCGAAGGTCGAGGACTTCCTTGATCTCGCCGGTAGTGTGAAGGTTTCGCCGGAAAAGAAAGGGAAGTCGTGGCCGGCGATCAAGGCGAGTACCTGGCGTCGCCGCGCGACAGCTCGAAAGTGAGAGCGCTTCTCGATACGAACGTGCTCGTGCGGCATCTCACGGGTGATCCACCCGCGCAAGCGAAGCGGGCAACGGCCTTTCTTCGGGGTTCGCACGAACTGATCCTCACGGATCTGGTGCTCGCGGAGATGGTCTACGTCCTCGAGTCGTTTTATGAAGTTCCGAGGACGGACATCGCTCGGATGGCGCGCTCGCTGCTGGCCCTTCCGTCGATCGAGACCGGCGATCATGAATTGCTGCTGCGCACCGTGGAGATCTATGAAGTCCTTCGACTCGACTTCGCCGAGGCCTATCTGTCTGCGCTGGCGGAGATGTCGGACGTCAAGCGGGTGGCGTCGTTCGATCGCCAGATCGATCGCGTGAAGAGTATTGAGCGCGTCGAACCGTAGGGCGCGTCAGGCGCGACACCTTTCCGTTCACGTATCCTCTTGCGATGCGTACGGTCATCGCAGTCATTTGCCTGTTCATCGCGACAACGCTTAGCGCGATGCCGCAAGCGGACAAGGTGTTGATTCAGAAATCGGCGCGACAACTGACGCTCCTCCGAAACGGCAAGCCTCTTCGTTCGTATCACGTCAGCCTCGGGTCGCATCCGAAAGGGGCGAAGGAGCGCCAGGGAGATGAGCGGACTCCGGAAGGTCTTTATACGATCGACAGCCGCAACGCGTACAGCAAGTTCCACCTGGCGCTGCATGTGTCGTATCCGAATGCCGCCGACCGAGCGCGTGCGCGGCGGCTGCGAGTCTCACCGGGTGGTGAGATCATGATTCACGGCACTCCGAATCGCTGGCGAGGGCTTCGCCTCGTTTTCGCACACACCGATTGGACGGCTGGCTGCATCGCCGTTTCGGATCGTGACATCGAGGAGATTTGGAAGCTGGTGCCGAACGGCACGGTTGTCGAAATTCGACCGTGAAGAAACGCGTCGCCCTTCTCGACGCTGGAGGCGTCCCGTATGGTAGCCGGCGGTCCGAGCGTCAGCGAGCGACCGCCGGAAACGCAGTGGCCCAATTTTCCGACCGCGGCAGCGGTCGCGGAGGAGTGCCACGCCGCCTGGTATTTGATCCGCGACCCCAGCCGGGGTCGGTAAAAAACACGGACGCCGTGAATCCGGTGGTCGCTCGCTTCGCTCGGACCACCGGCTACCGTACGGGACGCCTCCGGCGTCATCGTTCACTGCGCCGGCTCATTTCTACCTGAACCGCGATAGACCGGTACACTCCTCTCATGCAGAGCAAAGCGACCACCGTCTCCGACTATCTGGCCTCTCTTCCGCCCGACCGGCGCGGTGCGATTGAGGCTGTGCGTGAGGTCATCCTCGCGAATCTCGACAAGGACTACGAGGAGGGGATGCAGTACGGGTTGATCGGGTACTACGTGCCGCATCGCATCTATCCGGCGGGGTATCACGCCGATCCGAAACAGGGGTTGCCGTTGGCGGGGCTGGCGTCGCAGAAGAACTACATGTCGGTGTATCTCATGGGGTTGTACTGCGGGTGCTTCGATGGCGTCAGTGACACGAGCCTGGTGAAGTGGTTTCGCGAGGCGTGGGCGAAGAGCGGCAGGAAGCTCGACATGGGCAAGGCCTGCATCCGTTTCAAGAAGGTCGACGACTTGGCGCTCGACGTCCTCGGCGAAGCCATTCGGCGCCTGCCGGCGAAGAAGTACATCGAGGCGTATGAGAAGGCGATCAGGCGAGCGGGGTAACCTCCCCGTCCTCCAAAGTGGACTCGAAGCTTCCTCGGGAGGCTTTAGAGCCTTTCGAATAGGTTCCCAGCCTATAGCAATAGGCTTTTTACCTTTTCGAAGAGGCCCAGAACCTATTGCTATAGGTGTTTTGACTTTTCGAATAGGTCCAGGACCTATTGCTATAGGCGTTTTGACTTTTCGAATAGGTCTGCAGCCTATAGGGTTAGGCGGGGAGCCTATTGCTATAGGTCCAGAGCCTCTTCGAAAACGTTCTGGAGCTGATCCTACTCGGAAGATCTGCGTGCGTTGTTGTCAACTTCGGCCGCAGGAGCGCTCTCGAGGATCTGAACCGTCTTCCCATCCCGCCGCCAGATCATGGCGCTGATCCACCAGTTGTTGTCGCGCTCGAAGAGCTGGATGCTGTTGACGCCACGGTTGATGACGTCGCCGACGCGGGTCCAGCGGGTTTCGTAGGCGCTGAGGACGTGGGCGATGTTCCCGAACTGGTGGGTCTCGCGCCAGATTTCGCCTTCCCAGAAGCTGGGGAGGACGCCGGAGTCGATCATCGACTCGAAATTCTGTCGGAAGGTTTCGATCGTGAATTCGAAGACGCCGTCGTCGTTCACCCGAACGAAGCGCGCGTTCGGCGCGAAAATCTCGGACTCGCGTTTCCAGTCAGGGCGCGTGCCCGGCTCGAAGGAGACGTTCTCGTACATTGCGGCGATGACGCTGTCGAGGTTCATAGGCGGCGAGTATAGCGTCGCGCTATGGACGTCGATAGACGGGGATGACGAAGCTCTCGTCGAAGTGATCGCCTTCGAGTTCCGCTCGCAACCGCACCTGCCAGAAGCGGCGATTGGTCTCGGAGAGGGCGGTCTCGTAGTCGCCGTCCGGCAGCGGAAAGCGGACGGTGATTCCGCCGGGATCGGTGCTGGCCGGCTTCTCGTCGCTATATGTCTCGAAGTATTCGTGCTGATCGCCGGGGCCGCCCACGAGCCGTTCGAGGATGAATCGGATCGTGGCCTTGACCGGCAATCCGGACGGCAGCGGATTGTGCGTTTCGACCCGCACGTCGACGGAATCGCCGAGGAAGAACGGGAATCGGGTGTAGCGAATGTAGACGCCGCCGTGACTGAGTTTTCGCACGCCCCGCCTGGCGATCGAAACGACCGCCCAGAGTGCCAGGAGATCGACGACCGCGGCGATGCCTTTACTCATCAGCGTCTCCGACACCGCGAACGCCCAGAAGTTCATCGGCGCCGCGAGCAGGCAGATGACGACGATGCCCACAAACCTTCCGACGAGATCGACGCGCGGACGTTCCTTCTGTCCCTCCGCGACCCATTCGAGATCGCGATACCACGGCTCGGCGGGATGCGCGTTCGCGAGCGCCTCGCGGCGGCGACGCGCTCTCACCACGGCGACGCCCGAAAACACGAACGCCAGTCCCATCCCGACGAACAATGCGGCCATGACCAGCAGCATGGCGATGGCAAAGCGGACGTCGCCGCGCGTGTCGTCCATCATCTTCGGCAGCATGGCGAAGGGCATGGCGATGCCGAAGACGATGAACGGGATGCCGAAGACGCCCGTCCACTCGTTGCCTTTACGCGCGCGCCGCGGGGGCACCACGTCCGTCGCGGGGCGTCTGGTCAGGTCAGGCATGCCGCGATTCTAGCGACTCGCGTGTCACGCGATGGCGGAACGCGAACACCTTGCGCAGGCGCGGCTTGATGACGATCCCGTCGACCGCGCGGCCGAGGAGGCCGAAGGGAGGCGTGTACTCGATGTCGTCGACGAGCATCGCACCGTCCGGATGCGGCCCGACGATATGGCGGTGACGCCAGCTCCGGAACGGGCCGCGCACCTGCTGGTCTTCGAATGAATGCGGCGGATCGTACGCGGTGTGCAGCGACTCGAAGCGGATGTAGAGAAAGGCGATGCGGATCTCGACGATGGTCCGGCTTCCTACCTCGAGACTCGGCGCGATTTGAATGACGCGAATCTTCTCGCCGGGCGGAAGCAGACGTAGAAACGCATCGGGCAGCTCGTGAAAGGCGAAGAGTTGCTCAGGAGTCGTGCGGATGACGCTGCGGACGGTGAAGCGCATTGGGGTGCACTCGGATTATCTGTCGGTCTACGCGTGACCCGCGCGGAGGCGCGCGTCACAATTCAGCCCCGCGCTTTGCGCGGGGTTGGCGGCGTGATCGGGATTTCGCGACCGCGGAGGCGGCCGCCACAAGGCGCGAAACATCAGGGGTTTGCGCAAGCCCATGTAGCGGCAGCCTCCGCGGCCGCACTCCCGGGGATCGATCCTGACCCCGCGCAGAGCGCGGGGCTAGATTGTCAAAGCGCGCCTTCGCGCACTACGAAAGCACTCCTGGCCGCAAGTCCGGCCCTCGTCGACGCATCGACCTAGTCACTAATCCACTTTGCCCCCGGTTTCCCCGCCCAAACCCACGCGATGAAATCGACCAGCGGCGGCGTTCCGCCGAGCTCGCGGATTCGGGTGTTGACCTGTCCGCGGTGATAGGTCGAATGCGAGGGGAGTTGCAGCAGCGTTTCGCCGAGCGTGGTCGGGTGCGGGGTGAAGCCGGCGCGCTTGGCGAAGTAGGTTGACCACGGCAGGATCATTTCCCGTTCGACGGCATCGGGTGAGATCGATGCGACTAGCCCAGGCGCGACGGCGTAGAACGCGCGGCCGAGCTCGCGCACGGCATCGAGTCCGGGAAAGTCGTCTGCCGCGGTGAAGACGACCTCCTCGCCGCGCCACGCCTGCAGGAAGGCGTGCTGCGTCGCGTGAATGTGGTACAGGCGGTCGTGCAGGACTTTGTCGTCCGAGGCCGCGGCGCAGTCGGTGACGGCGCGCCAGACCATTGCGTCCGCCCACTCCATGTGCGCGACGAGCGGGCGGACGGCATCGAGCATGGTCATGCGATCGGCTGCGGACGGAGCGGCGTCTCGAGCTTGACGAGGCCCTCGAGCAGGTGCTCGTCGACATTGCGATCGATCGTGCGCACGAGGGTCAGCACCCGTTCGACGTGCTGGATCACGACGAGAAGCGCGCCGTAGATCGGCTCCCCTTTGGACCGCTCGCCGGTATGGAATGGGAAGCGCCGGCCGATGAGGTGCGGGTCGAGCGAGTTGAGGCTGGCCACGGCTTGATTCAGTCCCCATACCATGCGGTCGCCGAGGTCGTGCGGAGGGTGATTCGCGCGCGTGTGACGGGCCGCGTCCGACAGTCGATCGGTGGCGCGGCAGAGCGCGCGGAACTCGTTCTCGAGCGTGGTTTTGCGCGGATCGTCCGAGGGGAGATGGGAGAACGCGGTGAAGAGAATTTCGATGCGGCGGCGCAGGTCCTGGTCGAGTTTCCAGGCCATCCACTCCGCCGAGGGAACGTGCCGCATCGGCTCATTCCGAGCCCATGTTTCGAGCGACGGCCGCGGCGCGGCGGTCTGCTCTGCGTCAGTTGCGAGCATGCTGGTCATCTGTTAGGGTCACGCACCTATGAATCCTGACCCGACGCAGTTCGAGGAGCCGATTCTGCAGCTCCGGCGTCGAATCGAGGAAACCACCGCGGCTGAAGGAGATCCCGCTCAGCTCGCGGCGCTTGAGGCAGAGCTTACCAAACTCGCCGACGAAATCTTCGCCAACCTTACGCCGTGGCAGAAGACGCTCGTCGCACGCCATCCGCAGCGGCCGTACACGCTCGACTTCATCGGCTACCTTTTCGACGAGTGGACGGAGATCCACGGCGACCGCAAGTTCTCCGACGATCCCGCCATCGTGGCCGGCTTCGCGCGGTTCCGCGGCACGGCCTGCGCGATCATCGGGCATCAAAAGGGACGCAACACGAAAGAGAAGATCTACCGCAACTTCGGCCAGCCGCGTCCCGAGGGATTCCGCAAGGCGTTGCGTGTGATGAAGCTGGCCGAGAAGTTCAACCTCCCGATCTTCACCTTCATCGACACCCAGGGCGCATACCCAGGCCTCGGCGCGGAAGAGCGCGGCCAAGCCGAAGCGATCGCCGTCAATCTTCGCGAGATGGCCATGCTCAGCGTGCCGGTGATCGTGATCGTGATCGGCGAAGGCGGCAGCGGCGGGGCGCTGGCGCTCGGCGTCGGCGACCGCGTCTTCATGCTGGAGCACTCCGTCTACTCGGTCATTTCCCCCGAGGGCTGCGCGGCGATTCTCTGGAAGAACCCGTCGGCCGCGGCGGAAGCGGCGGCGGCGATGCGTATCACCGCATCCGATCTGAAGCGCCTGGCCATCATCGACGACATCGTCCCCGAGCCGAACGGCGGCGCGCACGCGGATCCCGCCAAAGCGGCCGAGCTCCTCGCGCCGTACCTCGAGAAATCGCTGAAAGAGCTGATGAAGCTGAAGCCGTCCGCGCTTCCGGAAGAGCGGTACAAGAAGTTCCGGAAGATGGGGATGTTCGAGAAGTCCTAAAATCCTTTTCACCACAGAGACACAGAGTACACAGAGCGATTCCTCAGTGCGCTCTGTTCCTCTGTGGTGAAATGACTTTTCAATCTATGAACGTCCTCGCCCTCGTCCTCGCAGGATTCTTCGCCGCCGATCAGCCGGTTCTCAACTACGTCCCCAAACACGATGAGCTGAAGTACACCTTCGGCGGCGTCGCGCCGGCGCATCACATCAAGCCGGGCACGCGCATCGTGTCGTGGACCGAGGATTGTTACGACGGCGCGGTGACGAAGCCGGATCAATTGCCGACGAAGATGATTCCGCCCGGCCACGACAATCCGCAGACCGGACCGTTCTTCATCGATGGCGCAGAACCGGGCGACACGATCGCCATCCATATCAACAAGCTCGAACCGGCGCGCGACCACGGCATCTCATCGTTCTTTCCAGGATTCGGGGCGCTGAATGGTACCGACCGTACCGCGATCCTCGGCGCCGATCTGCCGGAGAAGGTCTGGTTCTACGACGTCGACCGCGCGAAAGGGATCGCCCGCACGAAGTCGCTCGATGGCAAGTTGTCTTGGGAGGTCCCGCTCGCACCCTTCCTCGGCTGTCTCGGCGTGTCGCCAGGACAGGAGAT
>Ga0233356_1000030_pt1 | contig 62393 bp, 51 predicted proteins | sample GEONSFMMS_FD_180700 | JGI IMG/M metagenome (GOLD analysis project Ga0233356, IMG submission 180700) | Soil microbial communities from Shasta-Trinity National Forest, California, United States - GEON-SFM-MS | ecosystem: Environmental > Terrestrial > Soil > Temperate forest > Bulk soil | place...
CCGAGCGCCAACAGACGCTCACTCAGAGTGCGAATGGAAGCAGGGTCACGACGAAGCTTCGGAAGTGGTGGCGCCGCTCACGGCGGCGCACTTGACTGACGTGGGCCTTCTCATGGAAGCCGGCGAGGACGCCAGCGCTCCGTTCCGAGATCATTCGCGGCTGAGCATTTCCTGAAGGAGTTGCTCGGCAGAAATCGTCTCTCCGCGTTCGCACTGCGCGATCGACTCGAGAAGCACAGCCTTCAGTTCCGCGCTGACCTCAAAAGTTTCCTCAAGCTCGTCTCGCATACCCGAGATCCTAACGCCACGGAATGAGATCGCGTTACCTGTCGTTCCTATGAATCGCCGGTACCCGGAAAGGTTTCACCATGAACACTTCCAGGTACATTTTCATCACCCTGCTTCTCGTTGTCGTTTCTCTTCCACTCGCCGCGCAGATCAATGACACCTACGTCATCCCGGCCTCGGCAAATGCAGCCGGGAACTTCGGGACGCGCTGGCTGACGCAATTCAGCGTCTTCAATCCGCAGCTCGATTACCCGCTCACGGTCAGCGTCACGTTTCTGCCGACCGGTGGCGGCACGGCGTCCGAGCGCACCTTCACCGTTCCAGCGAATGGGACCGTGCTGTCGGACAACATCCTCGACGATCTTTTCGGCATCAAGAGCGGATCGGGAGCGCTGCTCGTAGCGACGTTCCCCGAGGACAATCCGAAGGCGCCGAACGACGTGTTGTCGCGGTCGTTTTTGATCACGACCAACACCTACAACAACGTCAAGAGCGGCACGTACGGGCAGACCATCCCGGGCGTCTGGGCCGGTCTGCAGGATTTCAGCAGCGACGGCATCAGCGCCGTCGCACACGGCATCCGCAACGTTGCCCGCCTCGGATGGCGCACCAACGTCGGCGCGGTGAACCTCGGGCGCTCCAACGTGACGCTACGCATCAACATCTACGACGCCGACGGCAAGACGATCAAGCAAGGCGCAACGCTGGACATCCCCGGACTCGGACATCGCCAGGCGTCTCTGCCCGCCGAAGTCGACGGCGGATCGATCGAATTCTTTGTCGATGATCCGTCGCATGAAGCGGTGGTCTTCCCCTACTCGTCGACCATCGACGATCTCTCCGGCGATCCGACCTACCAAGGACCGACGCTGCTCGCCGATGCCAAAGTTCTCTTCAAGATGGGGATGGCGCGGCCGCTGACGCTCGGGCGCAAGATCGATTCGGATTTCGCGCGTGGGATCCGGGAAACGGCTACGCGGCTGGGACAGGCGAGCGTCGTCAACAGCAGAGTTCGTACTGAATGACCGGCGAGGCGGCCTGACCGGAGATCCTGACGCGCCGCCTCGCGGCGCGTCAGGATAGACTTTGCAGTCATGCCGGCGCTTCTCGAAACCAGCCTTCCTCTCCCACTCGCCCGCCGCGGAAAAGTGCGTGATGTCTACGACCTCGGCGAATCGTTTCTCTTCGTCGCCACCGACCGTATCTCCGCATTCGACGTCGTCCTCGCACCCGGCATCCCGGACAAGGGAAAAATCCTGACGCAGATGTCGACGTTCTGGTTCCGCCATTTCGGCGACATCGAAAATCATCTTCTCGAAACGGAGTGGGACGCGTTTCCTGCCGAGGTGCGTGCGCATCCTGATCTGCGCGGCAGAAGCGTGATCGTGAAGAAGTGCCGCGTCGTACCTGTCGAATGCGTGGCACGCGGCTACCTGGTGGGCTCAGGACTCAAGGAGTACAACGAGACCGGCCGCGTCTGCGGAATCGAACTGGAGAAAGGGCTGACCACCGCCAGCAAACTACGCGAGCCGATCTTCACGCCCGCGACGAAAGAAGAGACCGGGCACGACGAGAACATCTCGTTCGAGCGAATGAGCACGATCGTCGGTGACGATCTCGCCGCCGAGCTGCGCGACCTGACGCTGCGGATTTATCAACGCGCCGCCGAATTCGCCGAAACGCGCGGCATCATCATCGCCGACACGAAGTTCGAATTCGGCATCGACGAACACCCAAACCGCGGCAACGTCGTCGTCTGGATCGACGAAGCCCTGACTCCCGACTCCTCCCGCTTCTGGCCCGCCGACCGCTACGCCATCGGCAAGAACCCGCCCTCGTTCGACAAACAGTTTGTTCGTGACTGGCTCGAAACGACCGGTTGGGACAAAGCCTCCACGCCTCCCGAACTGCCGGAGGACGTGGTGATGAAGACGCGCGAAAAATACATCGATGCGTTCCGGACTTTGACCGGCGCCGAACCGGACCTCTAGGCCGTCATGATCAGAAGCGGGATCGTCACCGGCCCGCCGCCGTCCCAACTGATCTTGATCTCCATCCGCCGCATGTTCGGCGCGGGCTGCTGCTGGAATGACCCCCGAGGCATGTCGAAGTTCATGCGCGGACCGGTGAAGGGCTGGGTGACCTGATGCGGTCCGTTGAGAAATCGGAGAACGGCATTCGGCAGCGGCGTACCGTCGGCAGCCACCGCCACTAGGCGAATGCGCACCTTGTCGGCTTGTGGATCGATGTATTGATCCTTGTCGGCCGCCGCGGTCACAAACGGCTTGCGCGCGGAATTGAGCAGCACTTCGTTGAAGAGCTGCCGGACCACTTTCGGCATCCAGAGCTGCCCGTGATACTGCGGAATCAGGCCCTCGTCCGCATACGCGCCGACCGGCACCGGCATCTGCCGCACGTCCGCGCCCGTCAGCCACGAAGCGGACGGAAAGTTGACCGTGCCGTCGCCGGCGTCATTGTCCGGCGCCGGGAACGTCAGTGTCCCGCCAACGTTCGTGCAGACCGGCCAGGTATCGCCGCCCCAGCCGCAAACGCTCGTCACCGGCAGGTCGTCGAACTGCTGCGGAAACCTTGGATGCGCATTTGCGGCGTGCGTACGCATGAAATCGTGGCCGGCATCCGCGGGAATCCATGACTGATCGTCGATCGGCGTGGTCGAGACGCCGTTGGAAATGAACAAGTTCATGTCGGGGCAGCGCGGGAAGAGGTCGTACGCCGCCTGCGCGTTCTGCAGGATTCGCTTTGAGTCATCGGCCGAGAGAATCGGAATCGGCCCGATGGCGATGGACGCGCCCTTGTCGACCGCGTGCAGCGCCTCGAGCGTTCCGCACCACGGAATCCCGAACGTCAGCACCTGCTCGAAGCAGGCGAGGTAAGTTGGCTCCTTCTCCAGGAACGCGCGAAAAACCAGTCCGCCGGTCGAATGAAGGATGGCGATCACCTTGCCGTCCTTGTTTGGCGAGAGCGTGTCGAGAGCCTTCTTGATCCTCGTCACCGTGTCGGCGGAGGAGATGCTCTGCCGCCAGTCCCAACCGATCGGAATCAGCGTCGTGTCGTCGTACCCGTAGTGATTCCTGAGAAGGTCATAGAGCGACTGCGCGGCCGGCTTGAGCACGCGAATCGTGGCCTCGATGGGCGGTCCGGCAACGACGTCGCCCGGCACCGTCGACAATTTGTCGAGCAACGCCTTTTTCTTGGCCGGGTCCAGCAGATCGAGGGGATTCGGCGGAAAGAGTTTTGCTCCCGTGTTCTTGTCGAGAAGCTCGCTGGCGGGAAATCCCGGGATGAAGATCGCTGGCTTGGGCATTGGACGGCTCCTTACTGATAGGAGTGTCGCCAGCGGCGATTTCCCTACTTCCGATGTTCGACTTTCACCACCGTCTTGATCCCGCCGCGGATGTAAAAGTCACCTTCGACGTAGAGGTAGCGCGGGTCCAGGGCGGCGATGAGGTCGTTGGCGATCCTATTGGTCACCGCCTCGTGGAACGTACCTTCATCGCGATACGACCAGAGATAGAGCTTCAGCGACTTCAGCTCGACGCACTTCTGATCGGGCACGTAGCGGATGCGGATCGTGGCAAAGTCCGGCTGCGCTGTCATCGGACAGAGGCAGGTGAACTCCGGCGCCTCGAAGGCGATCTCGTAATCGCGCTCGGGGTTGGGGTTTTGAAAGGTGGCTAGCTCTCGCGTGGGTATGGAGGGCATCGGGAAGAGTGAAGAGTGAAGGGTGAAGAGTGAAAGGTCAAGAACGCCGATCCGGCTTTTCATTCACTATTCACTCTTCACCCTTCACTCTTACTTCTTCACCGCTCCCATCGCCATCAGTTTCTGGTTCAGCTCTTTGATGCGTTCCTGGAGCTGGGTGATCTTGGCCTGGGCGTCGGCGCGGAGGCGCTCGTTGTCGCCGCGCAGGCGGGTCACCTCTTCGTCATGCTGTCCGCGCGAGGCGGAGTTCTGCTGGAGTTGCTGGCGGAGGAGCTCCATGTCGTGATGGAGGTTCTCGAGCTCTTCCTCCTTCATCGACACGCGATGGCGCCAGTGCACTTCCTGCTCTTCGTAGAGCCGCTTGATATCCATCAGCTCGGTAATCTGTGAAAAATCGGAATCGCTCGGAGCCATCTCTCCCCCCTGGCGGACGCGCTCTTCGATCTGCGGGAAGAGCTTGCGGACTTTCAGCGACAGGTCGTCCGGATCGCTGGAAAGGTTCATCGCGTCCTGATACGAAATCTTCTGATGTACGAGCAGCGCGATGAGCGACTGATTCATCGACTGCATTTTGTAGAGGCCGACCGAGGATTCCATCTCCTCGAGGATGTCCTTCGTGTTGCCCTCTTCGATGAGCCGGGCGATGCGCGGCGAGTTCTTGAGGATCTCCACGGCGGCCGTCAGCGCGCCGGTGGTGGTCTTGATCAGCTTCAGCGAGATGATGCCGCGCAGAACGAGCGCGAACTGCGACCGGACCTGTTTGTGCTGATCGGGCGGAAACGTATCGATGATGCGGTCGATCGTCTGCGCGGCGTTGTTCGTATGCAGCGTGGAGTAGACAAGGTGCCCCGTCTCCGCCGCGGTAAGCACCGTTTCCACGGTTTCCGTATCGCGCATCTCGCCGACCATGATCACATCCGGATCCTGGCGCATGGCATTGCGGAGCGCCTCGCGGAAGTTGGGCGTGTCGGTGCCGACTTCGCGCTGGGAGATTGCCGCTATCTTGTCGACGAAGAGAAACTCGATCGGATCTTCGATGGTGACGATGTGCAGCGGCTCGGTTTCGGTGATGTGCGAGATCATCGCCGCCAGCGTGGTCGACTTGCCGGAGCCGGTCGGGCCGGTGACGAGCACGAGGCCGTCGGGGATTTGCGTCAGATCGCGGATGGCGTCGGGCAGATCGAGCGCTTCGATCGTCTGCACGTTGATGGGGATGCGGCGGAAGACGGCGCCGACCGTGCCCCGCTGCAAGTAGACGTTGGCGCGGAAGCGGGCCACGCCCGGAACGCCGTAGCCGAAGTCGACCGACTGCAGCGCATCGAACTTTTCCTTCTGTCCGCGGCTAAGCAGCGGCAGGAGCATCTTCTCCAGGTCGGCCGGCTTGAGCGGGTCGCTCTTGACCGGCACCAGCTTGCCGCGGATGCGCAGCAGCGGCGGCCGCATCGGCTTGAGATGGAGATCGGACGCCTGCTGCTTGGCCATATAGACGAGCAGGTCGTTGAGCGTGAAGCTCGGTGCCTGCTCGGCGGGCGCCGTCGGTACTTGGACAGTCACGGGGAGATTATATGGAAAGGGTGACGAAGAAATGTGATTTGGCATCGTGAGAGGGCGTGAGGAAATGTGGCGCCAGTTTCGTGCGCAGCACCTTGGAGTGCGCGTGGCAGAGCCACCGCTTTGGGAGGGCGGTGGAATCGTGACGACCCGCAGCGTGTGATGCTTGCTACGTCTGCGCGATGATTACCGTCCCCCCACCCTCCCAAAGCGGTAGCTCGATCGCTACCGCACTCCAAAGCTTCGCGAAATGTGCCGCGCGTCGCGCAAGCATCAAACGCCGCGATGCCTACTTCCACACTGATTCATCTCCTCATCACCGAATCGAGGATCATCAGGAACGCCTCCTGCTGTCGCGCTTCCGTCTTGTTGATCACGGCGATGGTCTCGCCGATGCGGAAGCGCTCGTGCAGCTCGTCGGCGGAATGCGACGAGGTCACGACGATGCGCTTGGCCGGGACGCCTTTGGCGCGCGCGTAGTCGACGAACTTTTTCCCGTCCATGCCTGGCATCTCCAGGTCGACGATGAGCAGGTCGATGGTGTCGTCGATCTTCGGCAGCGCGTCGTAGGGATGCGCGTAGGTCTCGACGTGCGCGGTCGTCGCGTAGCGCTCGATCATGAAGTTCGACCAGAGATCGCAATACGCGGGCGAGTCGTCGACGATGACCACGCGCTTCGGCTTGAGATCGGTCATCGCTTCGTCTTCCGCTTCGGAACGCTGATGTTGGAACGGATGTCGTAGCGCACCGCGCCTCCGACGATCGTCGTCACCGCGCGGCCGCGCAGCGTCTGTCCGATGAACGCCGAGTTGGACGCTTTCGATTGGAACGGCGCCTTGAAGGTCACCTCGGCATCAAGATCAAGCAGAGTCACGTCGCCTGGCGTTCCGGTCCGCAGCGTTCCGCCGGGAAGGTTAAAAATCCGGGCAGGTCCGCACGACATCAGATCGATGAGGCGATCGAGATCGATGACCTTTGCTCGAACAAGCTGTTCGTAGCAGACCGGAAACGCGCTCTCCAATCCGATCACGCCAAACGGTGCGAGATCGAACTCGACGTTCTTCTCATCGAAATGATGCGGCGCATGATCGGTGGCGATGGCGTCGATCGTGCCGTCGGCGACGCCGGTGAGCAGCGCATCGCGATGTTCTTTCGATCGCAGCGGCGGATTCATTTTCAGGTTCGTCGAAAACGACTGCACGCTTTCGTCGCCGAGGGCGATGTGGTGCGGCGTGACTTCGCAGGTGACGTGGACGCCGGCGGCGCGCGCGTTGCGAACCGACTCGACCGCGCCGGCGGTCGAGACGTGGGCAATGTGGACGTGCGCGCCGGTGACGCGAGCCAGGATCACATCGCGCGCCACGAGCGTCTCTTCCGACGCCGCCGGGATTCCGCCCATGCCGAGGAGAGTCGAGAAGTAGCCCTCGTGCATCACGCCGCCGTCGGTGAGGTTCGCGTCCTCTTCGTGCGCGATGACGGGGATGCCAAGCATCGTGCAGTACTCGAGAGCGCGGCGCATGAGCTGCGCGTTCCAGACCGGCTTGCCGTCGTCGCTCACGCCGACGCAGCCGGCCAGGCGCAGGTCGGCCAGTTCCGCGAGCGCTTCGCCCTTGAGACCTTTGCTCACCGCGCCGATCGGATAGACGCGGCACGCGCCGTTGCGCCGCGATTCCGCGATGATCATCTCCGTCACCGCGCGTTCATCGTTCGGCGGCAGCGTGTTCGCCATCGCACAGACCGCCGTGTAGCCGCCGGCCACCGCGGCGCGCGTGCCGGTGGCGATCGTTTCCTTGTGCTCCTGGCCCGGCTCGCGAAGATGCGTGTGCAGGTCGATGAGGCCGGGCACGGCGATGAGACCTTTTGCATCGATGGTCTCAATGTTCGCCTTGACTCGCTTGCCGGCCCGAGCGATCAAGCCATCCTCGATCAGGATGTCCAGCGTTTCGTCGAGCTCCTGGCTCGGATCGACTACGCGCGCATTTGTGATGAGCAGGTTCATTGCCGGTGAGGCAATGTTGAATGTTCAATGTTGAATGTTGAATGTTGAATGGAGAGGCATCGGCACCGTTGGCCGTGCGAAGCGCCTTTCCATTCAACATTCAACATTGAACATTCAACATTCAACATTTGCCGTCCTTCACTCAACGTTGTGCGCTCCACCAAGTAGATACAAAACCGCCATTCGCACCGCCACGCCGTTCGTGACCTGTTCCAGAATCACCGATCGCTTCGGATCGTCGGCGACGTCGCTGGCGATCTCCACCCCGCGGTTCATCGGACCGGGATGCATGATGATGGCGTTGCTGTTCGCGCGCGCCAGCCGCTCCGGCGTCAAGCCGAAGGTGTTGTAGTACTCGCGCAGCGACGGAAACGACAGCTTGCCCTGACGCTCGAGCTGGATGCGAAGCATCATGATGACGTCCGCGCCTTCGACGGCTTCGTCGAGCGAATTGACGACGCGAACTCCCATCTTCCCGATCTCAGCAGGGATCAGCGTCGGCGGCGCGGCCACGGTCACATTCGCCTTCATCTTCGTCAGGAGGTGGATGTTCGACCGCACCACGCGCGAATGCGCGATGTCGCCGATGATCGATACATTCACGCCCGCCAGCCGTCCGAGGCGCTCGCGGATGGTGAAGGCGTCGAGAAGAGCTTGGGTCGGATGTTCGTGCGAGCCGTCGCCGGCGTTGATGATCGAAACGTTCGGCAACCGGTCGGCCAGCATCTTCGGCGCGCCGGGATGCTTGGCGCGGATGACGATCATGTCCGGATGCATGGCCACGAGGTTCTCGGCCGTGTCGATGAGCGTCTCGCCTTTTTCGACCGAGGATCCTGAGGCGGTGAAATTGAGCGTATCGGCGGAGAGGCGCTTCTCGGCGATCTCGAACGACACGCGCGTCCGCGTCGACGCTTCCATGAAGAGATTGATGACGAGTTGCCCGCGCAACGCCGGCACTTTCTTCACCGGCCGCTCGCTCACCTCTTTGAATCCCTCGGCGGTATCGAGAATCAACTCGATCTCATCCGGAAGCAGCGCTTCGATGCCGAGGAGGTCTTTGGATTTCAGCGAAGAAGTGGAGGCGCGCATTGTGAGTGGCCAGTGGTCAGTGGCCAGTGGTCAGGTGTTTCTGAAAACTGACCACTGGCCACTGACCACTCATCACTTCTCCATGATCAAAACCTCGTCCTCGCCATCCGTCTCGACCAGCTTCACCTTGATCACTTCGTGCGCGTCGGTGGGGACGGTCTTGCCGATCACGTCGGCGTGGATGGGGAGCTCGCGGTGGCCGCGATCGATGAGGACTGCCAGCATGACCGCTTTGGGACGGCCGAAATCGATGAGCGCGTCGAGCGCGGCACGGACGGTGCGGCCGGTGTAGAGGACGTCGTCGACCAGCACGACGATCTTGTCGTCGATCGGCTCCGGCAGCTTGGTGGGCTTGACCACCGGCTGCGGCGCGATCGTGGTGAGGTCGTCGCGATAGAGGGTGATGTCGAGGATTCCGGAGCTGACCGGATGCCCTTCCATCTCCTCGATCTCTTTCGCCATCCGCTCGGCGATCGGGACGCCGCGGCTGCGGATGCCGACGATGATGAGGTCATCGGTGCCGCGATTTTTCTCGAGGATTTCGATGGCCATGCGCCGGATCGCGCGATTCATGCGGGGGCCGTCCAGCAGCCGTTTTTTGACGTTCATACTGACCTTGTCAAGCGTGGAAATTGTCCCGTTTCAAGGGGCGGCGGGGAGGATAGCACGCGGTGGGCGGCGAAATCATTTCACCCAGCCGACGGTAGCTCCGCCGCTCCAGAGCGGCCGGCCTTCGTACATGGTGATCTGAAACTTGCCCTTCATCACTCGCTGCTCGCCGGACTGCCTGACGTCGGCATCGACGCCCTTATCCGAGGCAAATCCGAACGTCTGAGGGAATTGCGAGTCGATGATGAAGTCATCGAGCGGCATGTCGACGTGCAGCGACGTTTTGCCCTTCGGAATCGTCAGCGTCATCGGCGACGGTGCCTCTTCTTTCAAGGTGATGTGCAGGTGCACCTTCTCGCCATTTTTCACGGCCTCATCGACCTCGGCATCGATGCGGATCAAACCTGCGTCGTACGCCTCTTTCAATGTGAATGCAGTTCTGGCCGGCGGTTTCGCGGCGGTGGATACCGGCGCCGGGCCCGCGCTGGTCGCGATCAGCTTCCGTTCAAACTTCGTCGTCTTCGTGGGCTCGGCGATCGTGAACGTGTTCCGCACGACGCCGAACGGCACGGCATCGCTGAGCCACAGATCGCCGGTTTCGGTCGAGTTGCCCGGACGTTTGATCGAATAGGTGTAGCGGTCCGTCTTCTTGGCGTCGACGACCTCGCTCCCTTTGAAGACCACCGCCGGACCGTACGCGGCCATGTTCTCGGCGATGAGTTTGACCGTGGCGGCGTCGAGTACCGTCTGGTTATCGGCGTCCCCGCCGGCACCCGCGACGATCGCAGGCCCGTAGTCGAGGAGGTCGCGGTCGACGTCAAAGCCGCTCTTCATCGTGTAGCGATTCAGGACCAGCGGGAACTTGCCGTTCGAATCCATCTTCAACTCGATCTGCGGCCGGCCTTCATTGTCGCCGAGCCGCGTCTGCGTCACGGTCATGTCGACGTTGGCCGGATCGGAGCTGTGATCGATGTAGCGCGCCCACGTGCCCGGCTTCGTCGCGCCGAAGTACGCCTTCTTCCATCCGGCGGCCGATGCGCCCGATGAGAACAACGCTGAGATCGTGAGCGAAAGAACGAGCAGTATGAATTTGCGGCGCATGCCGCGCAGTATAGGACTGGCCCCGCGAGCGCCATCGGCGTATCGTTGCGGAAATCCGCGCACAAATCGAAAAGGAGAGCTCATGTCCTTTCCTCACGTGAACTACCTCGCCGTCCTGGTCGGCGGCATCGTGATCTTCGTTCTCGGCGGCCTTTGGTACTCGCTGCTCTTCAAGAAGCCGTGGATCCGGCTGATGGGAATCCCGGAAGAGAAGATGAAGGAAGGCTCCGGCGCGATGCCCTTCCTTTTCCTGATGGCGTTCCTCTGCGGGCTACTCACTTCGTACGTCGAGGCCATCATCATCAATCACTTCCCGCCATACACGCTGGCGCGCGGCGCCTTCGTCGGCACGCTGGTGTGGGCCGGCTTCGCGGCGCCGTCGAGTTTCGCCACGGCGATTTTCTCGATGACCAAGAAGCCGCTGTGGCTCATCAACTCGACCTACAACTGGGTCTGTTTCGTGGTCGTGGGGATGATCCTTTCCGTTTGGCGCTGACGCCTATAATTCCGGCTCCCAATGCCGTCCACCCTGGAGACTTACCTCGGCTCACGGCCGGATACGGCCACGTTTCTCCTCGGCACTGAGCTGGGGCGGACGCTGGAGGAGATTTTTCCGCGCGCGGAAACGCTGCTGCCGAAGCCGTACAAGATTTTCCCCGCGGACGAGACGCAATCGTCGACCCTCGGCTTTCCCGTCGCCGACGCGCCGGTGCTTCGCGAGCTCGAAGCGAAGCTCGACCGCTGGCTGGCCGAGGAAGTAGCTTGGCAGGCCGGCCGCCAGCAGCCGGCCAAAGAGAAAGCGCAACTCGCCTGCAGCGCGTACATGACCCAACTCATGCGCCTCGCGGAAAACGCGCTGATGTCGAATCTGCTCAGCGACTATCACGCCGTCTTCTGGCTCGCGCATTCGTTCGATCTGTCGCGCCAGTTCTCGTCGATCCCGCGCCGCGTCAGCACGTTCGATACGCAGACCGGCCGCACGCAGGGCGACGCGTTCAAGTACCGCATCTTCGCGAAGTGGGCGTCCGACACGCGCGAGGCGATGTCGCAACTGGCCACGAAAGCGTCGCCGATTCTCGATGGCGAAGAGCAGCGCGGCCTGCAGTTTTTCCGATTGCTGACAGACGACGTCTTGATTCTCACCGAGGAGTTCATCGGGCCCGATCTGCGCGAGTTGCGGTCGTTCGTGAATGGATATCTTCGCCGCGACTTCCAGGCCTTCCGCGACTCCATCGAACGGATGCGCGAGATTGCCCTCGACCTGCTGCAGCGCGATCGCACCTTCCGCGCCGCAATGCCGCTGTTTGTGTCGACGGCCGATCAGGGGATACCGATGGCGCTCCTGCTCGACACGCGGTTTCAGAACTTCCTGTTCGAGCAGAACGCGATTCAATCGGCGGTGACGCGCGAAGACCGCGAGCAGTTTCAGCTCATCGCGCGGCGCCTGCGCGAATTCGCCATCCTCAATCAACTGCGGCGCGGCATCACCATGATGACGGTGACGGTGGACAAGCAGATCGTCTCCGCCGACAAGCGCGCCACGGCCTATTCGCGCTCGACGCGGCCGATGGATTTCGGACGGCCCGGCGTCGTCGATCCGATGGTGCACCGCTTCGGAATCATCTACGACATCTCCAATTTCACCGAGACCCTCGGCAACATCCGCCGCGGCGGCCGCAAAGAGGAGATCAGCTCCTACCGGCAGATGCTGCTCTTCCAGCGCAAACTCGATTCGATCGCCGGCCGGCACCTGCTGCAATTCGAGAAGTTCCTCGGCGACGGCGCGTTCTACACGACCCGCCGCGCACTGCGCCTCATCCGCGCAGCCGTCGAGATCCAGCGCTGCTACACCGACGTCCGACGCAAAGGTTTCGCGTTCAACAAAGGCGTGCGCATCGCACTCAACTTCGGCTACTACCGCCTCCTGCCGATGAAAGGCAGCGGCAACGAGCGCATCACGGAGTTCTACGGACCGGGAATCGTGGAGCTGTCGCGCCTGACCACGGGCAAGGCCAGCCGCGAGATCGACGAGTTCGCGTCGTTCCTCCTCACGCATGGATACGACCCCGCGAAAGTGCAGGCGTTCTTCGCGCCGCTCGCTCGCGGCGTCGATGTCATCGATCACACACAGCACGCGCGCGAGTTCTACGCGTACGTGAACAACAGCGGCCATCTTGTCAACGAAGGGATCGTGGCGTCGCTCCCGCTGTTGCAGGAGTTGTCGAACGAATTGACGGCCGAGGGGCAGCAACTGTTCCGGTTGCGCGCGCCGTGGGCGACGTACATCGGCTTCGCGCCGTCACTGACGGGCCTCGAATACGTCGGCGTCCGGCTGATTGGCAACGTGTCGCTGAAGGGCCTCGATGAAGTCGACGTCGGCGAGATCGTCCCATTCGCTCCGGGCGAAGTCGAAGCAACGCCGCTCGATGTCGCCGATCCGCTGGTGCTGGCCATCCGCCAGGAGTTCCATCAGGAACGCGATCGCGCGCTACCGATCGCCCCACCCGATTTCGACACCACCAGCGAACAGGCCATCGAAGCCGAACTGCTGGTCTGCCTCCGCCACGATCCCGACGGCAGCGAGAACGACGTGATCATCGGCGAATGGGACCCGCGCTCGGACGATCTCCGCCGTCCGCTCCGCTTCCCGCGCGGCGACTTCCTCCGCCTCTTCGCACTCAAAGGCGAGTTGAACGCGGAACTCTTTGCCACGTGCCGCGACACGGTCCGCGATCTCTACACCCGCCTCTCCGACCGCACCCCCTCGGACGCGGTGCCGCTGGCCGACTTCCGCGATCAATACGCGACGTTCGTGCTGGGCGCGGTAGTGGAAAAGTTGTAGGTCGTGAACGTTCGCGTGCAGCGAAGCCGTTTCACCACAGAGGCACAGAGAGCACAGAGGTTTTCTCTGTGTCCTCTGTGTCTCTGTGGTGAGAATCTACGCTCTTACATCCCGCCCGTGTCGTCCGCCGACGGTCCGTAAATCGACGGCACCTTCCCGCCCATCGGACGGATGTAGGCGCTGAGCTGGCCGCGATGATGGATCGCGTCGAGCAGGAAGCCCCAGAAAATGCTGCTGACGCTTGCCTTCCACGCTTCGTGGCCGCCGAAGAGGAATCGTCCCTCGCCGTCCCAACGGGCGTCAGGCATCGTGCTGACGAGCGTCCGAACCTTGGCCGAATTCGCTTCGTACGCGGCCGCGATCTCGTCGAGCGTCGCGGGACGCGAACCCGACTCCCAGTTGATGTCGCCACTCTCAGTGACGCCTCCAAGAACGCGCAGCTCCTCGGCCAGTTGCCACGCCAGATCGCCTGCGCTGGTGGAGCGTTCGTGCGGCTTGTAATCGAGCTTGTCGGCGGGCAGCGCGCGCAGCACGCGAAGAAACGCCGGCTGTTCCGGCTCCCAACGGCTTAGAAAAAACTCGCGATTCGTCATAACGTACTTGCTCCTTGAGGACCGATCATATGACGATGCGAAACGCCTTCATCGCGATGCTTCTCCTGGCCGCCGCCTGCAGTTCGACGCCGGCGAACAACAACGACTGGCCCGCGTACGCGAACGCCGGCGGAACGCGCTACTCGCCGTTGACGGACATCGACCGTACAAACGTTGGAAAGCTGGAAGTGGCGTGGACGTACCACACCGGCGAAACGTCCTTTGCGAAAGACTCCGAGCAGAAGTCGACCTTCGAGGCCACGCCCATCGTCGTCGACGGCACGCTCTACATCAGTACGGGCTTCAACAAAGTGATCGCCCTCGATGCGGCGACCGGCCGCGAGAAATGGACGTTCGATCCGCACATCGATCGCAGCGGCGACTTCTCCGAGGTTACGTCGAGGGGCGTGGCGTATTGGGGGAAGGGAAAGCGGATTTTCGAGGGCACTATCGACGCACGGCTCATCGCTCTCGATGCCGCCACCGGCGCACCGGCCAAAGAGTTCGGCGTCCGCGGCACTGTTGATCTGACGGACGGAATTGAGAATCCGCGATTTGGCGACTACCAGGTCACCTCGCCACCCGCGGTCATCGGCGATCTGGTCATCGTCGGTTCGGCGATCGGCGACAACGGCGGCGCGGAGCTGGAGCGCGGCAGCGTGCGCGCCTACGACGCGCGCACCGGCGCGCTGCGCTGGACGTTCGATCCGATCGCGCGCGAACAGCACAGCGGCGCTGCGAACGCGTGGGCGCCGATGACTCCCGATGCCGAGTCGGGCATGGTCTTCATCCCGACCAGCAGCCCCAGCCCCGACTACTACGGCGGCCTCCGCCTCGGCAAAAACGAACTCGCCAACAGCATCGTGGCCATCCGCGCCGATACCGGAGCTGTCATTTGGTCATTTCAGGTCGTCCATCACGACCTCTGGGATTACGACATCGCCACGCAGCCGGTGCTCGTCGAAGTGCGCGGCATCAAAGCGGTCGCCGTCGGGACGAAGATGGGTCATCTCTTCTTCTTCAACCGCGCCACCGGCGAGCCGCTTTTCCCGATCGAAGAGCGCCCGGTGCCGGCCAGCGACGTCGCCGGCGAGCAGGCCTGGCCGACGCAGCCCTTCCCGACCATCCCGCCGCCGCTCCTTCCGTCGCAACTCAAGCCGGACGACGTTTTCGGCGTCGATGACGCGGACCGCGCGGCGTGCAAATCAGTCATCGCCTCGCTCCGCAGCGACGGCATGTTCACGCCGCCGAGCATTCGCGGAACGTTGCAGGTTCCCGGCAACGTCGGCGGCATGCACTGGGGCGGAATGTCGTACGACCCGGCGCGCCACATCCTCGTCGCGAACACGAACCGCCTCGCGGCGATGGTGCGTCTGATCCCGCGCGCCGATTACGACGCCGACCGCGCCCGCAGCAAAGGCGAGCGCATTTTCGGCGAATACAACCGCATGAGCGGCACGCCCTACGCGATGTACCGCACGATTCTGCTGTCGCCGAAAGGCGTCCCCTGCACGCCGCCACCCTGGGGCGCGCTAACGGCAATCGACGTGAATACCGGAACCGTGCGCTGGGAAACGCCGTTCGGCGGCGTCACTCCCATCCCCGGCCTCCCGCCGAACATCGGCTCCCCCAACCTCGGCGGCTCCGCGACATCGAACGGCATCGTCTTCATCGCCGCCGCGATGGACGAAGTCTTCCGGGCATTCGACGTCGAAACCGGCAAAGAACTCTGGCACGGCGCGTTGCCGGCAAGCGCGCAAGCGTCTCCGATGATCTACCGCGCCGGCGGAAAACAATTCGTCGTCATCGCCGCCGGCGGCCACGGCAAACTGCACACGAAGCGCGGCGATGCGGTGGTGGCGTTCACGTTGAAGTGACCCATTCCTTCAACTCCCGATACAGCGCCACTAACTCCGCCGGACGATAATTCGCATTCAGTCCGCTCGGATTGGGCAATATCCAGATGCGCGTATCAGCGATCGTTTCCTCCTGCAACCCGGTCTTCGCGCGCGGTCGGTTGAATCCCGTTCGATACGCGCCGATGCCGACGATGGCCAGGACGCGCGGACGGTACCGGCGGATTTTCTTTTCAAGCACCGCCGCGCCTTCGACGAGCTCCGCCGATGTCAGCTCTGCAGCGGCCGTCGTGGCGCGCGCGACGACGTTCGTGATGCCGCAGCCGTGCTGCAGCAGCTCGCGCTGTTCGGACGGATGAAAAAGCCGCGGCGTGAACCCGGCCTTGTAAATCGTCGGCCAGAAGCGATTGCCCGGACGTCCGAAATGCTGCTGCACCGCGGCGGTGTAGAGGCCGGGATTGATGCCGCAGAAGACGACGTCGAGATCGCGCGCGATGACATCCGGGAGTGTGGTTCCGAACGCCGCGAGTAAGTCAGCCCTCGTTGGTTTCACGAAAGGCGATTCAACCACAGAGACACAGAGGTCACAGAGAAACCCTCTGTGCTCTCTGTGTCTCCGTGGTGAAACGATTTTTTTACCGCCGCATCGGGGGAGGCGGAAGATATACAAAATGGAGAGGCCAGGGTTGCGCCCTGGCCTCTCCTTCTGCTCACTGCACGTTCAGGGCGAAATCATCGACCACGAAACTTGTCTGCAGCGTTGTGTCCTCGGCGCCGACGAGGTAGACCTGAATCGTCTGGCCTTTGTACGACGTGAGGCTGAACGACTTCTGCGCGTAGCCGGTGTTCTTGTCCAGGTTTGAATAGGTGGACAGCGTGGCCAGCACGGTCCCGGAGGAATTGCGGATCTGCACTTTCAGCGTGTCGTACGCGGTGCTGGTCGTTGTTTCCGCGGTATCGACGTGCAACCAGAACGTAAGCGTCGCGCTGGTGGCGGTGGACGGAATCGTCACCTGTTGGAGGAGCGTATCGGTGTGGGACGAGCCGTAGCCATCGAGCCACACTTTCCACGACCCGGTATGCGCGGGCTCCGACGTCGAGCTGTCGATGATGCCGGCCGAGGCCGTCCACGGAGATGCGGTCCCGGTTTCGAATCCCGGATTGCCAAGGAGCTGTTGTGTCGTCACCGTGTTGCTCACACTCACACTGACAGCCGTCGAGGTTCCGACGTTCAACGCGGCGTCGTACGCCTTCGACGTCAGCGAGTGCGAGCCGTTCGCCGCCGTCGTCGTGTCCCAGCTCCAGGAGTACGGCGATGTCGTATCCGTCGATTTCAGCGCGCCGTCGAGGTAGAACTCGACCTTCGTCACGCCGACGTTGTCCGACGCGGACGCGGAGACCGTTGTCGTTCCGCTGACCGTTGCACCAGAGGTTGGCGCGGTGATCGATGTAGTCGGAGCTGTCGTATCACCGCCTCCGCCGGAGTAGGTAGCCTTCAGCGTCACTCCCGAGTAAGCGGCATACCCGTACACGCCGATGTACCAATCCCCAGCGGCGGGGTTAGTGACCGTGATGCTGTCCGTATTGCCTGAAACGATCGATCGGAAATCGTAGACGGTTGACGTGGGCTGCGCCCCCAACTTCAGGTACAAATCGGCGTCACCCGTCCCGCCACTGATTGGAATGACAAGGCTGGTCTGTCCCGAAGGCACGGTGATCTTGTAGTAGTTCCAGCTGCCTATCGCGCCGGACACCGTGACGGGCTGGCCATTCGTGAGCGTCGTCACGCCGCCGGTTCCGGTCGTTACGGTCAGGGTGATTGTCGTTGAATGCGTCTTGCCGCCGCCGGTTCCGGTCACGGTGATCGGATAGGTACCAGCTGGTGTTGAAGCCGAAGTGCTCAGCGTGATCGTAGAGCTACCGGAGCCAGGCGCCGAGATCGACGACGGGCTGAAGGATGCGGTTGCACCGGAAGGCAGTCCGGCGGCACTCAGTGACACCGCGGAGTTAAATCCGCCGGAGACCGTGGTCGAGATGCTCGACGTCCCGAAGGTTCCCTGCGCGACCGACACTGACGATGGCGACGAAGCGATCGTGAAGTCCGCACCGGTGCCAGGATTGAAGATGATGTTGAGGACCGTATGGATCTCGATGCCGTTCGGGGCGACGCCAGTCTGCCCGTGTAGGAAGTCGAACATGCCGACACCAGTGATCTGGACCGGTACATTTGCCGTCTGAAAGCTGGTCGTCGCGTTGTACTGGGCGTCGAACTGATTTCTTGCCGTTTGGATCCGGCTGGCGAACGGTCCGCCGCTCACGCAGCTCGGCGAAGGGATCTCGGCGATCATGGTCAGACCTCCGCTGTCCTGCAGCACCAGGTGATAGTCGGAGTCACTCTCGGCCTTGTACTGCGTGAGGGTGGCGTTGATGACCCACTGCGTCGTCTCGTAGGGACTGATGCGGTTGTTGGCCGGGATGGTTCCCGGCTTCGGCCAGCTGCGCATCGTAGCAACGCTGGTGGAGGAAGTTGAGCCCAGGTTCACGAGACCGGAGTCCGGGTCCGTCCCGGTCTTGACGCTCCAGCGCTCGACACCGCACTGACCGAAGGCTTGTGAGGTGGAAAGAAGCACGAAAATTCCGAGGAAAATAGGGCGGAGAAAACGCATAAAAACCTCCCTCGCTAAATTGTGACAGGATTATGACATGCATAAGAGTCATTCGATTCTGTTTTTGTTTTTGTTCGCGGCAGCCTGCGCTTCGATCGACCCGTCACTCCGTCGTGAAGCCACCCTGAACCGCGAGAAGCTGAATCACGTGCATGTGGGCCAGACGCTCGACGAAGTTCGCGCGATCATGGGGAAAGAGCCCGAACGCCGGGACGCGCGGAAGCGGTTCGACGGCAAGGTGGTCGAGCTGTGGAGCTATGCCACGGACTACGTCCGCCGTCTCGATACGACCATCACATTCATTGACGGTCGGGTTGAGGAGATCAAGACGTCGACGTGGTACGACCCGGACTAACCCACCAATCGTTGTTACTCGCGTAGGGAAATCGCGCAACGTGATGGGGTCCTTCGACCGTCCTGCGCGACTCCAGCGCTTCGCGCCTACGTCGCTCCGGCGGCTCTGGATGACAGCTACTTCTTCTTCAGCGTCTTCGCCAGATACTCGCGAATGTGCTCATGCGTCTCCGGCGCCGCCCAGATCGCGTCGATCTCATCGACCGAGGCCAGCGCGATGTGCGACGCATCGCGAAGATACGGTTCGCGTAGCTGGCGCTTCGTGATCCGGAACGTCGCGCGCGGAACCGTCATCAATTGCTCGGCGATCGATCGCGCGCGCGAAAGCAGATCGGCGGCGGGCACCACCTCGTCCACGATCCCCATCCCCTTTCCCTCCTCGGCGTCCATCGTCTTGCCGAAATACACCATCGGCTGGAGATGCGGCTTCGGCACCGCGTAGCGGACGATCGCCATCGCCAGCGGAGGGAACGGCACGCCGACCAGCGGCTCCGGGACGCCGATGCGTCCTCCGCTCATGAGGCGGTGATCGCAGGCGAATCCGAGAATCGCGCCGCCGGCGATGGCGTGTCCGTTCATCGCCGCGACGCACGGCTTGGGGAAGACGAAGAGGCCGCGCAACGCCGCATCGAGCGCTTCGACGAACATCTGCACGTAGTCCCCGCCCTCGCTGATCATGCGCGGCAGATCGACGCCCGCGCAGAAGATCGAGCCAGTACCGGTGAGGATCACCGCGCCGACGTCGTCGTTCGACGCCGCTTCCTCGAATGCACTCGCCAGCGCGTTGCAAAGTTCGAGATCGAGCGCGCTCGCTTTTCCGTGCGCGAGTCGAATGGTGAGGATGCCGTTGTCGAGATTTTTTTCGAGCATCATTCGATGATAGCTGCGACGGCACTTTACCTGCACATCACAAAACAATATCCCCACGATCCCCGCCCTTTTCTGGTCAACAACTGCACACTTCCCGGGTCAATGAACGCTTCAGTGGTCAACATCCAGACCACCGAACAACGGAGGAATGATGAAGAAACGCTTGCTCCCTTTCCTGGTGATCCTCGTGCTCCTCGTTGCTACAAGCTCCGCCGCGCAACAGAAAACGATCCTCTTCGACGCCGCGCACGCGCAGACCGCGGGCAACGCCGACTGGACGCTCGATGAAGATTCGTGCGGCACCGCGCAGCGCTTTCCCACACCCGACCAGGCGGGTATCACGTCGTCCACGCCCGAGACGTTCTGGAACGGCGCGCACTCCGCGATGGGCGTCGACCTCGTGAAGAAGGGCTTCCATGTCGAGTCGCTTCCTGTCGGCGCGCGCATCAGCTACGGCGACGGCACCAACGCCCAGGACCTGAGCCACTACAACGTCTTCGTCATGCCCGAACCCAACATCGCGCTGACGTCGACGGAGATCACCGCCATCCGCAACTTCGTCTTCAACGGCGGCGGACTTTTCATGATCTCTGACCACGCCGGCGCCGACCGCAACAGCGACGGCATCGACGCCGCCGGCGTTTTCAACGCGCTGATGGGTAGCCCGAGCGTCTTCGGCATCACCTACAACGACAACTCCTCCGACAGCACCTTCGGCTGGTTCGACAATCATCCCGACGGCAACTTCACCACCGATACGGCGTCGCCCATCATCTGGACCGGCGCGTATGGCGTTCCGTCATCCAGCAAAGGCCTCGGCCTGTTCGGTTCGACCTCGATGACACTCAGCGGTGCCGCCAAAGGCCACGTGTGGAAGACGACGGTGACGCATGACACGTCGAGCGGCGTGACGTACGCGACCTCAACCTATGGCACGGGCCGCGTCGCCGCGATCGGCGATTCCTCCATCACCGAAGACGCCACGAACTCCTGCGGCCACTCCACGTTCCTCGGCTACAACGATCCGAGCTACGACAACGGCCTGCTCGTCGCCAACGGCATCAACTGGCTGGCCAACGGCACGGGCGGTGGTGGCGGCGGCGATACGACTGCGCCGACGGTCTCGATCACGTCGCCCGCGAACGGCGCGACGGTCGTCGGAACGATTTCGATCAACGCGACCGCATCCGATAACGTGGGCGTGACGAAAGTCGAGTTCTACGTCGACGGCGCGTTGAAATCGACCGACACGACATCTCCCTACTCCTACAGTTGGGACTCGTCCTCAGTCGCGAACGGCTCGCACTCGCTCACCGCGAAAGCCTACGACGCCGCGCTGAACGTCGGCACGTCGTCCGCCATCAACGTCACCGTCAACAATCCCAGCGGCACCGACATCTCCGGCTGGACCGTCACGCAAGCCAACGCCACCGTCGTCTACACGATCCCGGCCGGCACGGTGATCCCAGCGAATGGCTACGTCGTCATCGGCCGTGACGCCACGAAGGCCGCGTTCGAAAGCTTCTGGGGCGTCACGCTCGGATCGAACGTCATCTACCTCACTACCGCCGGCGCGTTCCCGCAGATCAACGGCAGCGAAAACTACACGCTGAAAAACGGCAGCGGCACGACGATTGACGGCCCGACGATCTCGACGGCATCGGGCGCGAATCAGTCGCTCCGCCGCATCGATCCCTGCACCGGCGCGGGCATCACATCCAACTGGAACGTCGGCGCCACCACGCTCGCCAACCCGGGCAGCGGCGCCGGCGCCGGCTGTGCCAAAGGCGTCGTCATCAACGAATTCTCCGACGCCGCGGGCGCGAACAACTTCGTGTACGAGTTCGTCGAGTTGCATAACGACAAGTAGTTCAACCTTCACAGAGCTGACAGGCCGGGCACCGCATGGTCCCGGCCTGTCATCCTGGGACCGTGGGTTTTTTCGAAAAGGTCCTACGTCTTTTTCGAAAAGGCCCCGAGCCTCTTCGAAAAGGTCCCGAGCCTCTTGAAAAAGGTCCTGGGCCTCTTCGAAAAGGTCCCGAGCCTCTTGAAAAAGGTCCTGAGCCTCTTCGAAAAGGTCCTGAGACTTTTCGAAGAGGTCCCTGGGTCTCTTCGAAAAGGTTCCGCGTCTCTTCAAAAAGGCCCTGGGGCCTTTGAAAGGCTCCCGAATCTCCTTGAAGAGGTTCCGCTTTCTTCGAAAGGCTCTCTGCCTCGTCAGAGAGCCCTGATGACACCGCTGCGGCCACGCAACCTGCTATAACCGCCGCCCCATGCCGCCCGTCCTCCTCACCTGCGAACGCCTCACCAAGTCCTACACCTCCCGCCCGCTCTTCAACGACCTCTCCTTCTCCCTCTTCGAAGGCGACCACGTCGGCCTCGTCGGTCCGAACGGCTCCGGCAAATCGACGCTGATGAAAATCGTCGCGGGCGTCGAAGAAGCCGACTCCGGCAACCGCGCCGTCCGCAAAGGCGTCCGCATCGGCTACGTCCCGCAGGATCCCGTCTTTGCGCACGGAAAGACGATCGAGGAAGTACTCCTCGAAGGTCTAGAGCACGATCACATCCTCGACGACTACGACAAGCAATCGCGCATCGCCATCGCCCTCGGCAAGTCCGGCTTCATGGATCGCACGCAGGACACCGCCACGCTCAGCGGCGGCTGGCGCAAGCGCCTGGCCATCGCGCGCGAGCTGGCCCGCGAGCCCGACGTCATGCTGCTCGACGAGCCGACCAACCACCTCGACGTCGACGCCATTCTCTGGCTCGAGGGGTTATTGAAAAGCGAACCGAAAGCGTTCGTCGTCGTCAGCCACGACCGCTACTTCCTCGAAAACACCGCCAAGCGCATGCTCGAACTGAATCGCCAGTACGCCGACGGCCTCCTCCAGGTCAACGGCCATTACTCCGACTTCCTCGAACGCCGCGACGAGCTCCTGCGCAACGAAGCCGCGTACCAGGAGACGCTCGCCAACCTCGTGCGCCGCGAAGTGGAGTGGCTGCGCCGCGGCCCAAAAGCGCGCACGACGAAATCGAAGTCGCGAATTCAGAATGCCGAGGGATTGATCGGCGAGCTGAAAGAATCGAAGTCAAGAAGCGCGACCAGCAGCGCCAAAATCGACTTCACCGCCTCCGAACGCAAAACCAAACGCCTCTGGCTCGTCCGCGGCCTGCGCAAGTCGATGGGCGACAAACTCCTCGTCGAAGACCTCGACATCCTCCTAACCCCCGGCACCCGCCTCGGCATCCTAGGCCCGAACGGATCGGGAAAAACAACGCTACTCCGCACGATCACCGGCGAACTCGAACCGGACGCCGGCACGATCGAAAAAGCCGAAAAACTCCGCATCGTCTACTTCGAACAAAACCGCGAAAGCCTCGACCCAACGCTGACGCTCAAACGCGCGCTAGCCCCCGAGGGCGATCAAGTCGTCTACCGCGACCGAACCCTCCACGTAGCCTCCTGGGCCAAACGCTTCCTCTTCCGTCCCGAGCAGTTGGAAACGAGCGTCTCCAAACTCTCCGGCGGCGAAAAAGCAAGGATCGTCCTCGCGCGCTTGATGCTGCAACCCGCCGACCTGCTAGTCCTCGACGAACCCACCAACGACCTCGACATCTCAACGTTAGAAGTCCTCGAAGACTCGCTGTTGGATTTCCCCGGCGCCTTAGTCCTGGTAACCCACGACCGCTACCTGATCGACCGCGTCTCGACGTCGATCCTCGCCTTGGATGGAAAAGGATCCGCCGAATACTTCGCCGACTACACCCAATGGGAATCCAACCGACCCCGCGTCGCCGCTCGCGACGCCGCCCCGCCCCCACCCAAACCGCGAACCAAACGCCTCTCCTACAAAGATCAACGCGAATGGGACGGCCTAGAAGCCGCCGTCCACGCCGCCGAGTCCCGCCTCGCCTCCGCAACCACCGCCGCCCACGACCCCACCATCGCCACCGACGCCGATCTCCTCCAGCAACGCTTCGCCGAAGTCACCGCCGCGCAAGCGGAGGTGGACCGGCTCTACGCGAGGTGGGCTGAATTGGAGGGAAAAACCGCAGGCTGACAAACGCGCCCAAGCTAACGATCCGAGTTGCTTTGCCGACTCAACCGCCTGAAGGAAGATCGTCTACAACCAAGGCGGACGGAGCTTGAAAAAATGAGATAATACCGATGTAGCGGTCAGCGCATTCCCTAGCGGGGTTCTCCACAAGAGATAGACGACAACAACGACGAAAAGCAGAACAGCAATCAAAACCCATATCCACAAGCCAATCAACCTTGCGCGTGCTGGAGCTTGGGGATGGTGACGCGCAGGCGCACTAACTGTCTGTATTGTGCTCTTCCTAGGGGGAGGCGGCATTGCTGGTTTGCGCCGCGGCGTCGGAGGAGTCGGAGGAGTCGGCTGCAGACGATGTGGTGCTGGTGTTGTTGTTGAACCACGGACGAACGCGCGACGCCAGAACTCATCAGGGTGAAGCGTTTCGGACGAGGACCCTACCATCGCTTCGCTAAGTTCGGACCAGAGACCCTGACTCTGAACGACTCGTCGGACCGCCGATGCAACACGTGCCGGAGCGCCGGACAGCTTTTCGAGGTCGCGCAGTGTTGCATCGGAGTCTCCGCGGAGATAGTCGACGGTTAGAAAGTCGTCCGTTGACCCCGGCCAAAGACTGACGTTCTGCGCCACTGCGACGACCGCGAGGTACGTCATCGCCTGATCAAGGTAGTCGTATTCCAAGGCCGACACGTGGTGACGCTTTCGAAGTTCGTCCCAAGCGACATTACCACCCACAACCCGCGGCAGCTCCGGCCCGCCATTCCACCGAATCGAATCGAGATCGATCAGCCCGACCTGTACTGAGTTCGCGTCGAATCGAGCAAGAATGTTGCTAGCCCGCAGGTCACCGTGTGATGTGCGCGTCGCGTTATGTGCATTGAATAACCGGCGCAACGCTTCCGCCGTGGAACTGAGGTTGGCAGGAGTCGATAGATTGCGGTCAACGTAATCGCCGAGCGGCGACCCCTCAACCCAGTCCATCACCACCGCCGGAATGCGTGTTTCTTTAACCGTGATCGCCTCGCTAATAAGCGCAACATTGGGGAGGGAGAGGCGCGTGCACATCTCGTGTGCCTGCTCTAGTGCCGAGTACAACGTTAGAAAGGATCGTTCGGGTGGAACGTTTTTCCAGAATCGAAGGCACGCGGATGATCCATCGGCCCTCTTTACTCGATAAGCTCTCGCAAACGCTGATTCATGCGCATCGAGCTCGCCCCCGTGCCGCCGCAGGACCTCAAGTTGCCTGAGACTGTCGTGTAAAGCGACAGCCGATAGGTTCGTCACATGAGCATCGAGTATCTTAGAGTGAACGTCCATTCACGCAGCTTGTCCGCTTCAGCGGACTGCGCTGATGTCGAGCTCGAGCCATAGTTTCTTATCCACGATTCTTCTGGATTTGACAGTGAAACTAGTGCCTTTTTTAAGATTTCCAAGGTATTCACCATTCGGAGCGATCCAGACGTTGCTCGCGTCAGGCAGACGATGATCATCAACCCACTGGAGAGCGCTGGGGTCAGTGTTTGCTGGCAATGACAGCCAAGCGATGAACATGATCATCTGCCCGCTCTTATCGGGGCCATTGCTGCATCGCAGGGAGTTCGCGTCGACCCTTAGTAGAGGAATTTTCCGACTCTCATCGTCAAGGGCAAATAGTTTTGTATTTTTTGCGACAGCACATCCTTTCGAATCTGCGTTTTCATCAGGCGACGACTGCGACGCGTGATCAGATTTCGTTTCACTTGCGACGATTACCGCAGCCGAACCGTTGAGCGCCATCGGCGGTCGTGTAATCAAAGCGCGCGATTCCCCCTCGGTCACTGCCGTCGATTCGGTCTTGCTTCGGGCAACTGGCATCGGAACCGTAGGGGTGTCGGAATTATTCAGCCGGTCTGTTGGCCGGGTGTGATGAGCTCGATGTATTTTCGACGTTTTCACCGGAGCAACCGCTTCCACGCCCGGCGTCGGTTGAGTTACGGCTTGTTTCAGAGAAGCTTTCTCGGGAGCAGCAGTCGTCAAACGCGCTTGGGAAGGCGCTGCAATCAATCTGCTATTCTGCGGAGCGCTTCGCGTCCCACGGGCAAAAAGTTTTGCACGCAGGTCTCCGACGCCGATAGCTACTGCGTACAAGATGGCACCCGACATCATCCCCCCCACAAAGGGCGCCCATCTAAACGCGTGATTAGGGAGGGGAGCAGGGGGTGCTGCCGCACTTGCGGATCCCGTTGAAGCGAAAAGCGCCAACGGTTCCCGCGGCACTGGCTCCGCGCGTTCTTCATACTCACTGCTGAATTGTGAGGGTGACTCTCGAACCGGAACGATCATTTCGCGATCCAACGGGGACGCGGAAAGTGTATTCAGATGTAGTCGATGGCCTGAGGCGGGTGATTGTTCCTGCCTGAGACTGAAGCTTCCTGTACTGAAAGACTCCTGCTCAATGCGAACTCGTACAATGGCCACATCGTCGTTTTCTAAGGCGGCTGTTATCATGCCGCGCCTTGTTTCCACCCAATGCCGCAACCCGTTCCAGTCACGGATTGCCAGAAGTGTATCGACATAGGGCGGAATCGTTTCCGCATGCGCACACTCTCGCAATATGTGACAGGCGAGCGCATCGCTAGCGAAGAGTATCGTATCTCCTGACTCTAGTCGCCATTCGTCGAACTGGAGGGTGCTGCCTATCGCGCCCTTCGAGCTGACGCCGCCCGGGAATGACGAGAAATCGTCGGCTGATATCACAGGGGCCCATGTGATCAGCCGTCTATTACGAAACAACATGACTTCGCAGTCACCAGCGGCGACCCACTGCATGGATAAATCAGGACGTTCTGCGAAAGTGGCGCCGATGAAAGAAGCTTCCACTCCCTCCCTGAAAAGCCTTACTTCTGTGCGATTAAGACTTGCTCCCCGCTCCGCTAGGCCACCAACATGGGAAGCCGTATTCCAGATGTCGGTCGCCCGCCGAATCCATTCGGGATCGGAGGTAGAGGCCTCATCCCGACTAGCTGCGTAGCAGAGCGAAAGGATGTGTGCCCAATCGCCCGCTGAGGCGCCCGTATCACCCGCCCCGTCGGCAAGAGCCACGCGGCCGCGGTCGGCATTTACTCTTGCGACGTCCTGCGCGGAATCAGGAGACAAAGTGCCACTCGCGACCACACCCTTGAAGTAGTATCCAACTAGTTTCATAAGTCGTCACATGACATCGTCGTCACTGAACCTCTTCTGTGTGGAGCCGAAATCTAGAATACTAAGAAGCGTATTATTCGAGGCATTGACGGCCATGAGGCGGCAGCCCGGTTTCACGCTCAAGCCTTTGCTTAGTCCCAGCGCGAGCAGCTCATCTGGAATAATGCTGCTGATATCGAACAATAATTCCTCATACTCACCCTGCACCTGATTGCGCGCTGACGGAAATTCGATAGTCGCCTTGGAACCACCTCCGATGTGGACACTAAAGAGGAGGCAGCGATCACGCGTGCCATTGAAACCACGGAGTTTCGCAGCAGCGGCTCTCGTCTCGCTGCCGTCACCTCCCCGCTGCAGGTCATTCGGTGCGCCGTCGGTCACATTAATTGCGACAGGAGGAGGTGCGTCCGGGTAGTTATCAGCCCACTCATTTAATTTATCCGCCGCAAGATTGAGGGCCTCGGCCATCGGAGTGGAATTCTGAGCCCGCTCCTCTATCCATACCTTGTACTCAACGGGCACCATCATTGTGCCCCCGGCGGACTCTTGTTCGACATCGATCCGCTTGAACGAGTCGTTAAGTGTAACGACGCTCTCAATCAGTTCGTAACGCGTCTGCGCTCCGTACCCAATCACACCGATGACCGCCTTCTCCACAATCACACTGGAACGTTTGCACCGCTCGACTAGCGATTCGATCGTTTTGTTGATGGCCATCGCGGCAATCCTTGACTTCGCGATGCCGTCGATCTTTTCGGTCATGGATGACGATTGGTCGAGGAGGAAAAGAATCAGACCTGGATTCGATTGGTCAAATTTCCTGCTGAAGTATTTAGGTGGTGTGTCCGGCATTGTGTTCCTTTCGCGAGAGTATTGCGACGGCGGCGGCCGTAGCGATTAGAAGCGCCGCGGAGAAAAGCGCAAGCCAATTTGTCCCGATGGGTCGCTGTCCAATGAATTCATAAGCACACCAAGGCCAGCTTGCAATCGACGCGCAGAGTACGACAACGAGACCCGCCATGGCGAGCGTGTTTGACGCCACCACGAGGATCTCCGGGAAAGCGGCCACAACTGCGCTCCAGAAGAGCGCGGGCAGCATAATCGTCAGCAGGAGGATCGCACTTGCCACCTGCAGTAAGTGCACTTCGCGCCCGACCATGTAACGAAGGTAGCCGTCGATCAATAGACAGAATGCAACCTGCAGTGCCGTAGCAGACACCAGGAACAGTAGACTGCGGAACACGGAAGCGAAGGCGATCACTCCGATCGCGAAGATTTCTTTGGAGCCGTCAATCAATTCATCTGCTAGATTCTTTATGACTCGTCCCGAGAGTGTGACGATGTGCACTAGCGACCCAATGATGGAACTGGGTTCGCTTTGCTGCGGCAGCGTGATCTTCCGAGCGAAGGTGCCCGGGAACGCCAGAAGAACGACGTATGCCAACCAGAGCAGGAGCATGCCGATCCGGAAGTCGACCATGTGCTCGATCACTGCCATCTGAGGGTCATTCTTTGGAACGATGCTGATGGGAATCGCCGCCAACAGAAGCAAGAGGATCAGCAACAGGCAGGAGAGCGCCACCGAGAACGTTCCGAGGATGCGCCACGTCGATAGATTGCGCTGGCCGCCAACGTCCCACCAACGGACAAACAGCTGGATAGATAGTCCCAGAAAACATAGGGCGAAAATCCATGTGATCGATATCTGCAGGAACGGAGGGAGTTGCTTATGGAACCCGACTACTGACGCGACAACGGAGATTGAAGATGGAATCAGAACCAACGACCCGACGAACAGTAGCAGTTTGCGACTGAGCGAACGAACTGCGGCAAACAGGAGCAGTTGTGCGATGACGAGACCTACAACGAGTGAGATCCACAAGTAGCCGGTTCGCTCGTTTAGAATGATAGCGATGAGAATCGACGCGACGGCAATCACGCCGTGCCACAATCGTAACGGCACGAAAAAGCGATGACAGTTCTGACAGACGATCGCGATCTCCGGCCTCACCACGACCACGGCGCACATTTCGCAACGCTCTCCTACAAGCGTAGTAACACCGGCTGGTGTCGGACGAGAAGTCCGAACCGCCTCACGCGGTGTTGTCGGTTCCGGTGAGCGCAGTGGCTCTTTCGCACCAGTCGGTATTCCTCCAACGCTTTGCGCGTGCGTCCCAGGGCGCGCGTTCTTCGCAGTGTGCGGCGCCTCCGTTGAAGTTTTCTTGTCTTTCGCTTCGCTCTGTGGAGACGATAGCGAGCCACCCGGCGACAGGAGACGCACGGCGAAGTCGAGAGGCGATTTCTTGGGCGACGGAGTCGGATCAGACATGATCGATAGACTAGGTGGCGAACGTCACGCGTTCGGGCGCGAAACTTCTTCTCGGCTCGCCGTCAGGGCTGCTGTTCATCAAGATTCACCTCAAAAATGAAGGCCGGGACTTCTCTCTACAGATAGGAGTGACAGAAGTCGGAACTTCCCTACCCCGAGTAGCGAAAATTCAGCAACTGGACAGGTTCGTTGGACGAGGAAAATCTGCCCTTGTGCACCGCGTTGCGCCTACCCCACCGCCCCCTCGTCCACCCGCACCGTGCCTGCATCCGCATCCAGCGTTAAGCGGACGCCGATGGGGAGAACTAGTTTCTGTTCGATGTGGCCGAAGGAGAGGCCGGAGATGGCCGGGATTCGCAGCCCACCAAACCGGTCGCGGAGGATTTCTTCGAGGCTGAGGCTGGGGCCTTTAACTCCGCAGTCACTCCAGCGGCCGAAGATGATGCCGGCGGCTTTTTCGAACAGGCCGGCGAGCGCCAATGTCGTGAGCATGCGGTCGATGCGGTAGGGCTCTTCGTGGACGTCTTCGAGGAAGACGATCGCGTTCGTGGTATCGGGTTGGTAGGGGGTGCCCATCAGCGTCGCGATCATGGTGAGGTTGCCGCCGATCAGCGGGCCTGTCGCTTTGCCGGAGTTGAGTTTCAGGATTCGGTTGGTGCGGTCGATTAGTTCGTTTGGTTTTTTTTGCGGCGTTGGTAGGACACCGGCGGGTTCGGCGGTCATGACTACGCGGCGGAAGTTTTCTAACGTGAATGGATCGAACGTGGAGCCGCCTACGGGGCCGTGGAAGGTGATCAGGCCGGTCTTTTTGTGGACGGCGTTGAGGAGTGCGGTGATGTCGCTGTAGCCAATAAGGACTTTCGGTTTGCGTTTTATCAAGTCGTAGTCGAGGTATGGGAGGACTCTTGGCGAGCCCCATCCGCCGGTGTAGCAGACCACGCCGTTCACGTTGTCGTCGGCGAACATGCGGTTGATGTCGTCGGCGCGGTCTTTGTCGCGGCCGGCGAAGTAGCCCCATTTGTCGAAGGCGTGTGGGCCGATGACGACTTTGAATCCGATCGCTTCCATCTGTTCTTTGGCGAACTGGATTTCGTCCGCTTCGAAGGCGGCGGTGGCGGGGAGGACGAGGCCGATGGTGTCGCCGATGCTCAGGCGCTTCGGTTTGATGACGGGCGGCTTGGAGGCGGCGGCGCTGATGAGGGGGGCGGCCGCGGCGACGACGGAGAGGCGGGCGAAATCGCGTCGGTTGAGCATGGACGGGATTGTATGGGCGTCCACCGGAGCGGTTATCAGCGAATGTTTGGAGTTTGCCGGGTCGGCGGCGTGACGCGCGCCGAGCCAGCCGGCGGGACGCCAGCGTTCCGTCGCGGATCTCCGCTCGGCCACCGCCCGTATGGGTTAGCAGCCGGGGATCCTTCGACCGTCCTGCGGCGCTCCGCCTTCGGCTACGACGCCTTCGGCGGCTCAGGATGACAGGTGAGCCGCCGAAGGCGCTTGGTGATTAGTCGCGTTCGAAGGGGTTGAACTTCTCCGTTGATGCTGCCGCGCCCGAGGCGCCGTCGTTGGCAGCGTCCCAGGCTGACTTCGTCAGCGGGGTGATGGGGTCGAGTTTCTTTTTGGCCAGTGCGGCGTTGATCGACGGCAGTTCCTTCGCGGTCCAGGCGTCGAAGTCGTGGACTACATCCGCAAGTTCGTGGCTCAGGGCGTCGGTGCGTTCGACTTCGGTCTGTGAGGGGCGGCCTTCGTAGAAGAGGACGTTGCCGTAGAGGTCCGTCAGGTTTTCGCGGAGGCGTTCTTCGCCGGTAATCATGCCGCCTTCCTTCGTCGCTACGATTTTGCGGCGGAGGGTGTCGACATCGGATGACGCGGCGCGCAGGCGCTTCACCAAGACGTCGGCGGCGGGGAGTTTCGAAGAGCGGTCGTCCAACGCGGTGCGGACGCCGTTGATGCGTTCGACGGCGAAGCTCATCTCGCCGAGTTGGGCGTAGAGCTTGTTGGCGAGGTCCCATTGCGCCTGGCGGTCGGCGGCGGTGTGTTTCGAGCGCGGATCGGGGATGACTTCGACGGGCGTCGTATAGACGTTCTTGTCCTTCTTCATCGTCACCGTGTAGGTGCCGGGGAGGACGCGCGGTCCGCTGGATGCGGAGAAGGCGGCCGTCGCGGCGGTGGGGACTTTCGGTGCGGGAAGGCGCATCGCCCACGACACGCGATTGAGGCCGCGGCGTTTGCTGCTGGGGATCGTGCCGATCTTCTTGCCGTTCGCGTCGGTCACGTCGATGGAGAGGTCGCCGAAGATGTGGCGCGTGCGCTGGTAGTAGGTGATGACGGCGCCGTCGGGCGGATTCGCGCCCTCGAATGCGGCGTCGCCGTTGGCCCAGCCGCCCTGCGCGGGGATGCGCTGCACCACCGGCGCGGTCTGCATGAACACCACATCCTTCTGCAGCACCTCGGGGGTTAGCGCGCGCAGCGGGGTGATGTTGTCGACGATCCAGATGCCGCGGCCGTGCGTGGCGATGATCAGATCGTTGTCGCGCGGATGGATGGCGATGTCGTGCACTGCGACGTTCGGCAGATCGCCGCCTTTGTACTGCGCCCACTGCTTGCCGCCGTCGAGCGAGACCCACAGTCCCTGCTCGGTGCCCATGAAGAGGAGATCGCGATTGACCAGATCCTCTTTGATGACGTGCGCGTAGCCGTGAACCGGCGCACCGTAGACGATGACGGGCGTCCACGTTTTGCCGAAGTCGGAGGTCTTGTACGCGTACGGCTTCATGTCGCCGAACGTGTGCAGGTCGAAGGTCGCGTACGCGGTGCCGTCGTCGAAGTGTCCCGGCTCGACGCTCGAGACCCAGGCGTTCTTCGGCAGGCCGGCGATGTTGGCGACGACGTTCGTCCACGTCTTGCCGGCGTCGCGCGTGACTTGAACATTTCCGTCATCAGTGCCGACCCAGATCACGTTGCTGTTCTTCGGCGACTCGGCGATGGCGAAGATCGTGGTGTGCATCTCGGCCGAGGAGTTGTCGACGGTAACGCCGCCGGACTGCTCCTGCTTCTGTTTGTTCGGATCGTTCGTGGTGAGATCGGGCGAGATGCGTTCCCAGGTCTGGCCGTGATCTTTCGATCGAAACAAGAACTGCGATCCGAGGTAGAGCGTGCCGGCGGAGGAGACGTGGATGGGCGTGTTCCAGTTGAAGCGGAGTTTGCCTTCCTTGTAATTCGGGAGCGGCTTGATCGGACGCGTCTCGTGCGTCTTGCGATTCACTCTCCCAATCTCACCGCCCTGCGCCTCGGCATAGATGTAGTCGGGATCGCTCGGATCGGCGAACATCCAGAAGCCGTCGCCGCCGTAGAAGTTTTCCCAGCGGCTGCTGGTGATGCCGCCCGGGTACGCCGAGTCGCCGACCCAGGAGCTGTTGTCCTGCAGGCCACCGTAGACGTGGTACGGGCGGTCCATGTCGACGCTTACGTGGTAGAACTGCGAGACTGGCAGGTTGTCGGCCTTCCACCAGCGATTGCCGCCGTCGTACGAGTACCAAAGGCCTCCGTCGTCGCCGGCGATGAGGTGGTCGGTGTTGTTGGGATTGATCCAGACGTCGTGCCAGTCGCCGTGGCCGCCGTTTCCGATTCCGCTGAAGCTCTTGCCGCCGTCGTTCGAAGCGATGAATCCGCCGCCCGGCTTGTAGATCTTGTTCGGATCTTTCGGATCGACGATGAGGTTCGCGAAGTAGAACGGACGCCAGATCATCATCTGACTGCGATCGCGGGCCTGCCAGGTTTTGCCGCCGTCTTCGGAGCGATACAGCCCGTTTTTCGGCGGCTCGGCTTCGATGAGCGCATAGATGATATTTGGATTCGACGGCGCCGCCGTGACGGCGATGCGTCCCCACGGTTTCGTGGGAAGTCCGGCCGCGGATTTGTCATCGAGCGATTGCCACGTCGCGCCGCCGTCGGATGTTTTGTATAACCCGCTGCCGCTGGCGGCGTCGGGACCGTCGCCGCCGGAGCGGAAGGTCCAACCTTTGCGGCGGAAGTCCCACATGCCGGCGTAGAGCGTCTTCGGATTGCTGCGATCGAGGGTGAGCATCGAGCAGCCGGTCGAGGCGTTGCCGCCCTTGAGCACTTTCGTCCAGCTCTTGCCGCCGTCGGCGGTTTTGTAGACGCCGCGGTCGTCGCTGTCGCTCCACAGTTTTCCGGGCACGCAGACGTAGACGGTGTTGGTGTCGCCCGGATCGATGGCGATCTTGGTGATGCGCTCGGAGTTCGGCAGTCCGACGTTGTTCCAGTTGTCGCCGCCGTCGGTCGATTTGTAGATGCCGTCGCCGTAGGAGACGGAGTTGCGCGTCCACGACTCGCCGGTGCCGACCCAGACGGTCTTCGGAGTTTTCGGATCGATGGCGATGGCGCCGATGGACTGCACCGGCTGTTTGTCGAAGACCGGCTTGAAGGTGGTGCCGCCGTTGACCGACTTCCAGACGCCGCCGCTGGCCGCGCCGACGTAGAGAGTGATGCGATTCGCTTCCTGCACGGCGTCGATGGCGGCGATGCGTCCGCTCATGGCCGCCGAGCCAATGTTGCGGGCGCCGAGGCCGGAGATGGTTTCGGAGTCGACGGTGATGGGGGTTGACGAAGTTGCGGCTGGGGCGTTGGGAACTGACGATGGCGCCGGCGCGGGCGCAGCGGTCGTTGTTGCCTGCGCGACGGCGACCGTCGCTCCGCTACCCGGCCGAACGAACAGCGCGCTCGTCATCGGCACGTTTGCTTCAATCTTCGTGTAGGTCGTCTTCTGACGATTCGGATTTCCCTTCACGCCGTTCTCGACGGAGAACGGGAGATACCAGCCGTTGACCTCTTTGTAGTCGCCGAGGATGGTCTCGTAGTTGCGCTCGGCGCCGCGGACCATGCGGCGGGTTTCAATCTTGATCGGGACGTACGAGCTGCTGTCGATGAAGTAGGTGCGCACATCCCCAGCCGGCGTCGTCACCTTGATCTTGTAGGCCTCGGAACCTTCGACCGTCTCCGTGCCGAGGGACTCGACCTTGTTGCCCTTCTTGGCGTAGTTGACGAGAGGGCCGTCGAGATCGGAGTCCTCGATGATCGATTTCAGCTCTTCCTCGCTGAGCGACTCGGGATCCTTCTTCCCTTCGAACGGATCGATCTTCCAGCCGGTGGTGCCGTCGTAGGCGTTGACGGCGGTCATCCCCTGCAGCGCGAACTCCTGCCGCACGAGGTTGGGGCGCGCGTTCTCTTCGAGCACCTGGGCCTCGAATCCGCCACCGCCGGTGAACTTGCCGGTGCGCTTGAGCGAACTTACCGCGGCGATGCGGTCGGCGCCACCGATCGTTTTTATGTACCTGGCGATGATCTCGTCCGCGCTCTGCGCGAACCCGTTGACAGCGAGGAAGAGGATTGTGATTCCGAAGAGCACACGGCGCATGCAGGCTTCTCCTTTTCGATGGGGACGATGTGTCGGCGGATGATACGCCGGAGGCGGCGGGGGGTTGCATCGGGAAACCGATCCGCAGATTACGCAGATAAAAGCAGAGCGCGATGTTTTCATCTGCGTCATCTGCGGAAGTCGCTATGTCATAGCGCGCGTGCACACGGCTTTACGTACACTGATGAACATGAGATTCGAAGGCAATCTAGTGCGCGATGGAAAGTTCTGGCTGGCGGAGATCCCGTTGCTTGACGGAACGACGCAAGGCCGCACGCGGGCCGAGGCGTTGACGATGATCGCGGACTGGCTGGAGACAATGGTCAACCGGCCACACTTCAAAGCGGAGGTTCATCCCCGAGGGAAGGTCGAATTCGAGGTGTCGGGAAGCGACACGACGGCAATGACCGCGCTACTGCAGCGGCGAAGCCAGCGGCTCGCCTTTTCGCGAAGCTCCGGCTGAACAACACCGAGGATCCCCGCTGATGAACGCGGCTACGGCATCCGATACACGAACGCGTTGATATGCATGCCCGCGCCTACCGACGCGAAGAGCACGATCTCACCGCTGTGGAAGACGTAGCCGTCGAGCTGTTGCTTGGCGATGAGGTCGAGGAGCGTAGGGACCGTGGCCACGGAGCTGTTGCCAAGCCAGGAGATCGTCATTGGCATCACGTCCGGCGGCGGCGTGAGGTTCGCGGCGCTGTAGAGGGCGTTGATGATCGCCTCGTCCATCTTGCCGTTGGCCTGGTGGATGAGGATTTTCGAGACCGCGGTCAGCGGGATGCCGGCTTTGTCGAGGCATTCCTGCATCGAGCCGGCCACGGTCTGCAGCGCGTACTTGTAGAGCTTGCGGCCTTCCATCTTCAGGAAGAGGGCCTCGAGGAAGACCTCGTCCTTGTACGAGGGACCCATCGTCAGCATCGTGGAGTGATCGAGCGTGTCGGAGCGCGTGGCATGCGCGAGGATGCCGGAGTCGGTGTCGCGCGCTTCGAGCACGGTGGCACCGGCGCCGTCCGCGTAGATCATGCTGTCGCGGTCGTGCGGATCGGAGATGCGTGAGAGCGTATCCGCGCCGATGATCAGCGCGCGCTGGATGTCGCCGGCACGGATCATGGCGTCGGCCGTGATCACGCCCTGGATCCAGCCGGGGCAGCCGAAGACGAGATCGAACGCGGCCGCGCGCGGCTGGACGATGCGCAGCTTCGCCTTGACCCGCGCGGCAAGCGACGGAACGAGGTCGGGAGGTCCGCCGCCGCGCTGCACGTCGCCGAAGTTGTGGGCGACGATGATGAGGTCGAGCGACTCGCCGTCGATGCCGGACGATTTCAGCGCCTCATTCGCCGCTTCGAATGCGATGTCCGAGGTGACCGTGCCCTTTTCGACGTAACGGCGCTCCTGGATTCCGGTGATCGCTTCGAACTGCTTGACGATCTCGGCGTTCGTCTTCGAAAGGGGCTTGCCGTCCGCGGTGCGGAAGTCGTGATTCAGGAATTCCGAGTTGGGTACTCGGATCGGCGGGATGTAGCTCCCGGTGGCGGCGATGACAGAACGAAGCATGGAGCCGGCGATTTTACGCAAGGACGGTTCATTTACATAGCAGTTAGAATCGACGCCATCCCCTCGATGCCGAAGACGCCGCTCTCTCTGTTGCGCATCGCCATCGTGCTGGCGATCGCATGCCGCCTTTCACTCATCCTCCTCCTCGGAAATCTCGGCCGTCCGAGCGTCTTCCGCGTCGAGGACTCGGTCACCTACACGACCGGTGCGCAAAGCCTGGCCTCGCACGGCGAGTATTTGGATGCCCAGTCCAAGCCGGAGATCTTCCGCACGCCCGGCTATCCGGTGGTTCTCGCACCGTTCATGGCCCTCCACGCTTCGGATGCGCTGATCCTGGGGTTGAACATGGTCTTCGCCGTGCTCGTCGTCATCGTGACGTGGCGGATGGCGCGGCAGTTGTTCGGCGATGATCGCGTGGCCGGCATCTGCGCGCTGATCGTCGCTGTCGAGCCGACGATGATGCTGTGGTCATTGAAGGTGATGCCGGAGACGCTGTTCACACTGTGCCTGGTGCTCTTCGCGTACGCGGCGATCCGCGAGAAGCCGATTGCCGCTGCCGTCGCGCTGTGCGCCGCCGTGTACGTGAAGCCGATCGCGTGGCCGCTCGTTCTGATCGTGCCGTTGGTCGCGGTGTGGTTCCAGCCGAGGCGCGCGCTGATCCTCTTCGTCACATGCGCGGCGTTGCTCGCGCCATGGCACATCCGCAACTACGTGACCGCTGGGTATCCGGGATTCTCGAGCCTCATGGACCGCTCGATCTACATCAGCGCCGGCGGCTCGGTCGCGGCGCGGCAACAAGGCCTGCCGTTCGCGGAAATGCGGCGACGGCTCATCGCGCGCGACGACGCACGCGACGGCGATCCGGCTCGCTTTGCAGAGATGCGGCGCGAAGGAGCAACGCGCGTGGCCTCCGATCCGTTCGGCTGGGCGAAGACCCAGGCCTTCGGCATGTTCCGCACGCTCTTCGAGCCCGGCGCCGCCGAGTACGCGCGCACGTTCGGGCTCTATACGAAGGGCGGACAAGCGGCAATGGTCGACGGCGGATTCGCGGCCTTTGCGCGTGCGCATCCGATTCTGATCGCGGTCTCGATCGTCTGGGCGCTCGTTCTCCTGCCGCTCGTGCTGCTGCCGATCGTTGGAGCCATACGATTACGTGGGCGAGTGCCCGCGCGCTCGCGGCTCGCCTTCGGGCTCTTCGCGCTGATCGCCGCCTGGCTCGTCGTGGCCGGCGGAGGAGTGCCCGGATATCACCGCTTTCGCGTGCCGGCCGTCCCATTTCTCGTTCTGATGGGTGCCTTCGTCTACACTGGCCGCCAATGCTCCTTGCCCTCGCCGCCGCCGGCTCGCTCGCAGCAGCCCTCGGCATCGTGATCGCGTACGCGTGGTGGCTGATGCGAGGACGGCCGTCCCAAGGCGTGGCAGGCTCCCGGCCGGAGGATGTCCTCATCGTCGTGCCGATGTTCGACGAGGCGCCGCTCATCAAACGCAAGCTGGAGAATCTCGCCGCGCTCACGATTCCGCGTCGCGTGGTGATCGTCGACGGCGGCTCTACGGATGGCAGCGTCGACATCGTCCGCGATTGGATTTCCGGACGCGAGGCCTTCACGCTGTTGGAAACGGCACATCGCAACAAGACGGCGCAGTTGAATGACGCGCTGCGGTTGAATCCCGCCGCGGAATGGATCCTGGTGACGGATGCGGACGCACTGCTGGAGCCGGAGACGCTGGAGCGCATGCTCGACGTTGCCGCCGCCGATGCGCGGGTGGCGGTGGTCGGGTCGCATGTGCGGCCGGCCGCGGCGCACGCGCTCGAATCGCTGCACTGGAGCGCCACCGATTGGCTGCGCGCGCGCGAATCGGATCGCGGCTCGGCGGGCATCGTCGCGGCTCCGTGCTACCTCGCGCATCGCGACGTTCTTGCGCACATGCCGGAGGACACGCTGGCCGACGACGTTCACGTAACCTGCCGGGCCATGCTCGCCGGACGCCGCATCGGACACGCGGGAGACGCAGCGGTCGTCGAACTGCGCTCGCCGCGCACGCTCCGAGGATTGCTGCGCCACAAGTACCGGAAGGCGGACGCGTACCTGCGCGAGATCGTGCGCTTCCTCCCCGAGGTACGCCGGATTCCGCGTCCGATGCGCACGATTTTTCTCTGGCGCGCCGCGCTGCTCACGCTCGTCCCTCTGCTTGGGGTCGTCGGAGCAACGGCGGCGATTGCGGCCATCGCGACCTCATTCGAGTCGATTACGGTCGCAGCATTGATGGCGATGCTGCTGTTCGTCATTCCGCCCGCACGCGGCCTCGCGCTGGCGGCGCTGCTCGCTGCTGTCTCCGCGGCAGCGCTGCTCATGCATCCCTTCTCGCGGCAGCAGGCGTCGTTTCCGAAAATCCTCCGCCCCTCCGAATACTGATGAAGAACCGCGACAAGCTCGTCATCGGCAGCAAGATCCTCGCGGCGAAACTCACGAACAGGCCGCGGCCGTTCTTCGTGCAGTACTCGCTGCTCAATGCCTGCAACGCGAAATGCGTCTACTGCAACTGCCCGGAGCGGGAGGATCCGCGCGCCTCGCTCGAGCAGCACCTTTCCGTGCTCGCCGAGTTCGCACGACTCGGCGCGGTGCGCATCAAGTTCCTCGGCGGCGAGCCGCTGCTTCACCGCGACATCGGAACGCTCGTCGCTACAGCCAAGGGTCACGGCATGCGCACGGCCATCGTCACGAACGGCTTTCTCATTCCGTCGCGCATGGACCTCATGGCGCAGTTCGATGAGGTCGTCATTTCCATCGACGGCAGCGAAGAGGCGCACGACGCCCAGCGCGGAGCGGGGACATGGAAGAAGGTCATGGCCGCCATCGAAGCCTGCGCGGCGGCGAAACTCGATTTCTTTCTCAGCGCCGTCGTCACGCGCGACACCACCGGCGAAGTGGACTGGCTCATCGACACCGCCCGCCGCTACGGCATCTCGGTCAACTTCCAGATCCCGCAGTTCAATCCGGAGATGTACGGCGCCGGCGCGCAGCAGTGGATGCCGTCGCCGGACGAGATCCGCAAACTGATTGGCAAGATCATCGCTGCGAAAGATGCCGGCGCGCCGGTCCTCTTCTCATCGCGCTCCTACGGCCGCACGCTGCAATGGGAGGATTTCTCGAAGGAACGCGATGAACGTCCCGGCCAAGCCTCTCCCTGCACGGCCGGCAAGTACTTTCTGCAGATGGAGCCGAACGGCGACATCTATCCGTGTGTACTGCAGATCGGGACGTTTCAGCCGAAGAACGCCTTCCGCGACGGCGTCGAGGCGGCCTGGCGCCACGCCTCGAGCCACTCCTGTTTCGATTGCTATAACACCTGGCTGAACGAGAACCGAGGGATCTTCGACCTGCATCCGGCCATCCTGAGGAACTTCTGGTCGAACTACCTGCGGGCGCGGTAACTCTTCGATCGAAACAGTTATTTGCGTTATGTACCGAAAACCCTTCCGCATGTTCATGGAATATGGCGTATCACCATAAAATAGGCCCGCAAGTGCTTGTATGCACATAAGTTAACGATCGAATTTGCGTTGACTCCGGACCTCCTTTCCATAGAATACGCGCTCACCGCTGTCCAATACGGTGCCAAGGAGTGAGCATGCATCAACGCTATTCAACAATCATCTTCGTCCCGCATGCGAGGGCGAAGTTCCGGAAGTTGAAGGTGTCGCACCGCCTGCTCTTCTCGCTGGTTTCGGTCGTCACGTCGTCGCTCTGCCTCTCGACCTTCTTCTCCGTTCAGTACTTCACCTCCCTCTCGCAGACCCACGAGCTCAGCAAACTTCGCCACGAAAACAAGGACCTGCAGACCGCCAACGAGCAGTTCAGCAAGTCGGTCGAAGCGCTCCGCGGCCAGCTCCACACCGTTGAAGACCGCACCCGCAAGCTGGCCATCTACGCCGGCATCAGCAGCCTCGATGACAGCGCCCAGGGCGGCGTGGGCGGACTTCGCCCCCAGGACCTCGGCGACAATCCGTACCGCGATGACGTCGACAAGATGGCCTTCCGCTCGAAGCGCATCGAGAGCGATCTCTCCGTGCTCGAGCAAAAACTCGTAGCGCAGTCGCAGCTCCTCGCGTCGACGCCGTCGATCGCTCCGGTCCGCGGCATCCTCACCGACGGCTTCGGCGGACGTTCCGATCCATTCACCGGCGAGCCCGGTACGCACAACGCGGTCGACATCTCGTCAGCGGCCGGCCAGGCCGTTCGCGCTCCGGCCGACGGCATCGTGGTCAAGGCGGAATGGGCCAACGGCTACGGCAATGTGATCTACCTGTCGCACGGCTACGGATTCTCGACGCGCTACGGTCATCTTTCGGCCTACGCGGCCAAGCCGGGACAGCACGTGAAGCGCGGCGACATCATCGGCTACGTCGGTTCCACCGGCCGCTCCACCGGCCCGCACCTGCACTACGAGGTGCGCCTGAACAACACGCCGGTCAATCCGCTCGCGTACATTTTGAACGCGTTCTGATCGCGTTCATTGAGTGCGGAACGCTGGCGTCCCCGCACCACATCTGAAAACACGACGCCGGCGAGACGCCGGTGTTCCGACCGCGCAGACGACGCCGGATGGCGTCACGTACGGTAGCCGGTGGTCGCGCGCGAAGCGCGAGACCACCGGTTAACAAACGGACATTGATATCGACCCCGGAGGGCGTCGCGTATCAAATACAAAGCGACGTGAATTCCCTCCGCGACCGCTGCCGCGGTCGGGAAAATTGGGCCGCTCGCGTTTCCGGTGGTCTCGCGCTTCGCGCGCGACCACCGGCTACCGTACGTGACGCCATCCGGCGTCGGGTACGTAATCTTAATCGCGCGCCATCAGAACAATCGCCGGCCGTAGATCTTCTGTTCGTCGGCTTCGTTGACGAACAGCCAGCCGACGAAATCGCCCGGCTCGAAGGTTTCGCCGGGGTAGCGTTTGGCGTCGAAGGCAGCCGATCCGTAGCGCTCGATGTCGCCCGGCTTCGCGTTCGTGAGCCGCCGCTGCCAGCGCTCGAAGTTCGAGAGCCGCAGATCGACCCAACCGGACGCGGCGTACTGCTCGATGCGATCGTCGTTCAAGTCGACGACGCTGTGTCCCGCCACAACCGCCGGAATGCTGATGCGCGGACCGCGCGTGATCGTCAGCCGTCCGGCGCGCTCGCGAAGGATCGGGGTGCCGACGCGGACGATGGTGCTGGCCACCGCGGGATTCGCAGCCAGGTAGTCCTCGACACGGCGTTGCATGTCGGCGGCGTCGATCGCAGCGATCTCGACGATCTTCGCCGTCCCTGCCGCCTGCCGGATCAGATATCCCTCGGCCAAAAGCTTCGACAGCCGCGGCGGCCCGAGGTGGCCGACGGCGATCGATGGAACCTCGCCGCGCTTCTGCGCTTCGAGCGTCTGCATCTGCCGGATGGCGTGATCGCGCAGCACGCCGGCGCGGTAACTCGGCTCGGTGATGGCGCCGTCGATCGCGGCGAGGACGTCGCGGCCGGTCGATGCGCCGAGGATTTCGAGAACGACGGTGCGCGCCACTTCCTCGGGCGTCACATACTCCATCTGCCGCGGAAAGGTGATGGCCTGAAACTCGCCGATGGAGAAGAAGCCGTTCTCGCCGGTGTCGGCGCCGATCACTTCCAGCGGAACGTCGCGTCCTTCGAATCGCTCGTACTGCGCGTCGTCGCGCAATTGCAACTGCGCGCCGAGCGCCTCTTCGTGCGGCTCGACTAGATAGGCCTTGCCGGTTTCGCCACGCACGCCGATGTGGCGCTTCTCCACGCGGCGGAAACCGATCATCGCGCCGGGCTTGACTTCCTTCACGATCGCACTTTGCTCATCTTCGGACGCGCCGGGCGTGCGCGCCATCAGAAACAGCAGACCCGTGTGCGCGAAGCCGATGGCCGATTTTGCCAGCAGCGTCAGCGACGGCTTGTCCTCGCTGTGCGTGTACGGGATGTTCAATCCCATGCCGCCGGTGCCGGTCGTGCCGACCTTCACGTAAATCTGCACGTCCGTGTTTTTGAGCGTTTCGTTGAGCAGCAGGATGTGCCGCGCGATTTGCGGGATTCCTTGGGAGATGAGGAGCCTTCGGATCGTGGCGAACAGCGGCTCCAGCTCGTCGCGCGGGATGTCGCCGGTGCGGTCGCGAAAGCCGTCGATCAACTCCTTCGTTTCGATGGCCAGTTCGAATTCGTTCTGATAGCTGATCGCCGTGGCCGTATTGATCGAATCGATCACGATCTCCGGCTTGTACTTAGCGACGAGCTGATAGAGCGCCGAGGTCTGGTAACTCACCTCGCGCCGGAAGACGGCGTCGAAGAGTTTGTCGTAGTACTCGCGGTTCTCCACGACCGCAACGCGATCGACGCCCTTCAACTCCTCGGGGACGAAGATGTTGCCCCACTCGCCGACGATGTCGATGCCGCTGCCGCCGAGTTGATCGCGCAGAAACTCGAGCGCCGACTCCACCTCGGCCTCGCTGACCGCCGCGATGACGATGCGCTTCGGGCTCAGCTCGCGCGCCACCTCGCGCGCAACCTGGACGCCGACCATCCCGCCCCCGCCGAGGATGAGAACCGTGTCGGCGGTGCGCGTCAAACGCGCTCCTCCTCCCCTTTCGGAAGGTCCCAGCGCTCGGTGATGCGTTCGTGCGTCAGCCACTTCTCGCAGTCGAGCGCCGCCATGCAGCCGGTGCCGGCTGCCGTGACGGCCTGACGATAGACGTGGTCGACGGCATCGCCGCATGCGAAGACGCCCTGAATGTTCGTGGCGGTCGAATGTGGATGGCGCAGACAGATGTAGCCGCGCTCATCGAGCTCGAGCTGTCCCGCGTATGCCTGCGTGTTGGGCGTGTGGCCGATGGCGACGAAGAGTCCCTGCGTCGCGAAGTCGGTGATCGCGTTCGTTTGCAGATTCCGCAGCTTGAGCGAGGTGATGCCGCCCTCTTTCGTGCCGATCACCTCATCGACCGTGGAGTTGAGGAGGAACTCGATCTTCGGATTGCCGCGGGCGCGGTCCTGCATGATTTTCGACGCGCGCAACTCTTCGCGGCGATGAACGACGGTGACCTTGCTGGCAAACTTGGTGAGGAACGTGGCCTCTTCCATGGCCGAGTCGCCGCCGCCGACGACGACGATCTCTTTGTTTTTGAAAAAGAAGCCGTCGCACGTGGCGCAGTACGAGACGCCGAAACCCTGCAGCGCTTTCTCGCTCGGCAATCCGATCTGCATCGCCGAGGCGCCCGCGGCGATGATCAGCGACTCGCATTCGTAGATGTGCGAGTCGGTGGTGATCGTGAAGGGATGGCCGGTGAGCTGCACCGTCTCGACCTGCTCCATCTTGAAGATCGCGCCGAAGCGCTCGGCCTGCTGCCGCATCAGATCCATCAGCTTCGGCCCTAGGATTCCGTCGGGGAAGCCTGGATAGTTTTCGACGTCGGTGGTAATGGTGAGCTGCCCGCCCGGCTGGAGGCCTTCGAGGACGAGCGGCGCGAGGTTGGCGCGAGAGAGATAGATCGCCGCGGTGCATCCAGCCGGGCCGGATCCGATGACGATCACTTTGTAGTCAGTAATTCGTTCCATGCGGCGCGCATTCTATCGCCTGTCATGAACGCGCAACCCCGAGGGAGCGCCGAAGGCGGCGACGGATCGCGCGCGGAGGCGCGCCCGACAATGCAGCCCCGCGCTCGGCGCGGGGTTGGAGCGCGGCGACGACGTTGCGGCCGCGGAGGCGGCCGCTACAACATGGGTCATTGCGGCCTTTGATGCTTGCTCGACTCGCGGCACATTTCGCGAAGCTTTGGAGTGCGGTAGCGATCGAGCTACCGCTTTGGGAGGGCGGGGGGACGGTAATCGCCGCGCATACGTAGCGAGCATCACATGCTGCGGCCGTCACGATTCCACCGCCCTCCCAAAGCGGTGGCTCTGCCACACGCACTCCAAAGTGCTGCGCACGAAACTGGCGCCACATCTCCGCTCACACTCGACATTCAGAACAACTTCGCCTGCGGCGGCTTCGCGCCGCCGCGCAACGCATCGATGAGGGCCTGGCCGAGGAGGGCTTTCTGCCAGTTGCGCATGTAGGGGATGCGGTCGAGATCGGCCGGCTCCTGCGGCTGGGCCTGGGCGACGGTGACGAGGACGTGGCGCGGGGCGAGCACCGAGGCGTCGACTTTCAGGTCCTTGGCAATTTTGTCGCGCGCTTTCTTCATGCGGTCGACGCGCGCTTCGAGCTCGCGGTCGCGCAGCCACGTCTTCGCTTCGCCCTTCTCCGGCAGCTCATCCTCGGGGATGGCCAGCGCTTCCTGCACCAGGCGGACGACGTCGCGGCTGTAGCGGCCGCGGTGATATCCGGAGACGCCTTTGATGACGCCGAACTCCTGCGGCGTGACCGGCTTGACCTTCGCAACTTCGAAGATCAGATCGTTGCTGAAGATCTTGAACGGCGGACGATCCGCCTCGCGCGCGAGGCCGTCGCGATACTCGTAGAGTCCGCGAACGACGGCCAGTGAACGGCGGTCGAGCGCGCCGAGTCCTTTCAATCGCCGGAACGGTTCTTCGTCGGCGTCCTTTTCGTTGAAGCGAATCTGCTCGAGGCGCGCGAACTCCTCCACCGCCCAATCCCAGCGTCCGAGGGCGGTCAGCTCGTCGCGCAGGCGATCAGCGAGCGCGATCAGATGACGCGTGTCGGTCGCGGCGTAGTCGAGCATGTCCGCCGGCAGCGGACGCATGGCCCAATCGGCGCGCTGATGCTTCTTGTCGACCTTGAAGCCGAAATGCCGATCGAGCAGCGCCGCCAGTCCGAATGCTTCGTATCCCAGGAGCTGCGAGCAAACCATCGTGTCGATGAGGTTGCCGATGGTGAAGCCGAAGTCGCGGTTGAGGATGCGCAGGTCGTAGTCGGCGCCGTGGAGAATCTTGGTGATGTCGCGATTTGCGAGGATCTCCCCGAACTTCGCCAGATCGAATTTGCAGAGCGGATCGATGATCAGATCTTCGCCCGGAATCGACATCTGGATCAGGCACACTTTGTCGAAGTACGAATGCAGCGAGTCAGCCTCGGTATCGAGGGCGACCACCGGCTGCGCGGCGATGCGGGCCATTGCGGCGTCGAAGTCCTGCTGGTTGTCGATGAAGATCACAGCGCCAACTCCCGCAATCCGATCGATACCAGCTTTTCGTTGAACGCGCGCCGATCGAAGGCCTCGGACGCCGCGAGCGCGCGAACATCATCGCGATCTTCGGACATGCTGAGCAGCAGCGCGACGTCCTCGGCGGACGGAACGCGAATCTCCCGCTCGTAGAACGGGACTGTGCGTGCATTCGCGAACATGCGCGCATAAAGCGCGTTGCTGGAGACGAGCACGTGGATGCGCACATCGCCATCAGCGTCGATCCAATTGAACGGAATGAGATCGAGCTCCTCGGCCTGGTCTATCTCGTCGCGATCAACATGAAAGCCGCGATTGTTGGCCATCATCGCAACCTGATTCTTCTGTTGCGGTTGCATGAGACCGAGGACGTCGATGGAGCCGCTGTCGATCAGGCCGCCGAGCCACGCTGCGCGCGCGACGCTGCCGACGAACATCGACTCGATCCTGAGCTTCGATAGCAGCTCCGCGACGGCTTCGACGGCTCGTGCGTGGCGCGGCGTTGCGCGGAGCGGATGCATGAGTGGCGGATTATATGTTTGCGGCGCCGAGGTAACATGACCCGCGGTGCTCGACCGCCTTCGCGAACTCATTTCTCATCACTGGGGATACGACTCGTTCCGCCCGCTGCAGCAGGAAGCGATGATGGCGTCGATCGAAGGACGCGACTCGCTGGTGGTGATGCCTACCGGCGGCGGCAAATCGCTCTGCTACCAGGCGCCGGCGCTGCTGAGCGAGCACGTCACCGTCGTTGTCTCGCCGCTGATTTCGCTGATGAAGGATCAGGTGGACGGACTACGCGAGTGCGGCGTCGCGGCGGCGCAGCTCAACAGCTCGCAGCGCCCCGAACAGCAACGCGCCATCGAGCGCGACATTCTCGATGGCAAGATCAAACTGCTCTTCGCATCGCCCGAGCGCCTCGCCCTCGGCAGTTTTCGCGATCTGCTGCAACGCGCCAACGTGCGCACGTTCGCGATCGACGAAGCGCATTGCATCAGCCATTGGGGCCACGATTTCCGTCCCGAATACCGCCAGCTTCGCGATCTGCGCAAGACCTTCCCCGAGGCCTCGGTGCACGCGTACACGGCCACGGCCACTCCGCAAGTACGGCGCGACATCGCCGAGCAGCTTTCGCTTCGCGATCCGCTGATGCTGGTCGGCGACTTCGATCGTCCCAACCTCACCTATCGCGTTCTGCCGCGCACGGACGAGTGGAAGCAGGTTCTGGAAGTCGTGGAGCGGCATCAAGGCGAGGCGGGAATCGTCTACTGCATCCGCCGTCGCGACGTCGACTCGCTTTCGGAAAAGCTGCGCCGAAAAGGCGTCAATGCCGTCGCCTATCACGCGGGTCTCGCGCCCGAGGAGCGTCGCGATGCGCAGGAAAAATTCGCGACGGAGAAGTGTGACCTCGTCGTCGCCACCGTGGCATTCGGCATGGGCATCGATCGATCGAACGTCCGTTTCGTGCTGCACACCGGGATGCCGAAGTCGATCGAGCATTACCAGCAGGAGAGCGGACGCGCCGGCCGCGACGGACTCGAAGCGGAGTGCGTGATGCTCTACTCAGCAGCTGATGCAATTGTGTGGCGAACGATGCTCGAGCGCGGCGGCGAGGGCATCGAGCCCGATCCGGCTTGGGTCGACTCGGCCATGCGTCACGTTCGCGATCTCGATCGTTACTGCTCCGCGGCCACGTGCCGGCACAGCGCACTGGTCGAGTATTTCGGCCAGCAGTACACCGCCGACAACTGCCACGGCTGCGACATCTGCCTCGGCGAAACGGAGAGCGTCCCCGACGCGATCGTGATCGCGCAGAAGATCCTGTCGTGCGTCTACCGCGTCAATCAATCGTTCGGCGTCGGCCATGTAGTCAGCGTGCTGCGCGGCGAGGACACGGAGAAAGTTCGCGACCGAGGCCACGCGCGTTTGTCGACATTCGGGTTGCTGAAATCGTCGACGAAGCACGAGCTGCGCGAATGGATCTATCAACTGATCGCGCAGGACTTCCTTCGCCAGACTGACGACGAGTACCCGATCCTCCGCCTCGGCGCGCGCGCTCGCGACGCGATGAAGGGAATCGCCGAGGTCAAGCTGCGGCAGCCGACCGTTCGGAAGAAGGACAAGGCTGCGTCGCGATCGTCGTCCGGCCCGGCTCCGCTCGATCCGTTGCAGCCGCATGATCGGGAGCTGTTCGAACGGCTGCGCGTTTGGAGGCGTGCCGAGGCCGAGCATCGCGGCGTGCCGCCATACGTCATCTTCAGCGACAAGACGCTGCGCGAAATCGCGCGCGTGCGGCCGACCACGCTGTACGAGCTCCGCGGAATCTACGGCATCGGCGACGCGAAGCTGGAAGCATTTGGCGAGACGCTGATCACACAGATCCGCGACCATTGCGCGATCGCGCCATCGTGAGCAGCAGCCAGACCGCGAACGCGCACGAGCCGACGCTCGCTGCAAGTCCGAGCATTCGCAGAACGAAGGCGAAGAAGTGATCCGCCGGCAACATGTGCATCGCGCCGAGGATGTAGCCCCAGTCGTGCTCCAAATCCTCGGACGATGCGAAGCCGACCAGTGGTAAGTCCTTCGATCGCGCATCACCGACGTACGCGGACAATTCATACAGGCTGTACGACAGCCAGAAACCGCCGACCGAGGCGCCGAAGTAATCCGGCTGCCGCACGAAGTAGATGACGCAGATGATCGGGATGGCGATCTGAAACACGCTCCCCATGATCGAGGTGATGAAGTGCGGCGCCCACGCGAAGACGAGATGCCCCATCTCGTGAAATCCGAGCGTGATGCCGTAGAAGATCGTCCACCGCGTCGGATCGCGGAACTTGACGGTGAAGATGTAGACGAGAAACAGCAGCAGCAGGGCGCGCGGAATCCACATCCGCCCGCGGCACCATTCGCGGGCGTCTTCGAGAAGAGTATCGATGAGGCTGGGCGCGGCGGGTTTGGGCGCCGCTTCGATGTGACCCATTGCGAGGAAGTGTAGTGCGGACGCTCTGTCATCCGGCGCCGTTGTGGCGCTCGTTTCGTGCGAAGCACTTTGGAGTGCGGTGGCAAGGCCACCGCACTCCAAAGCTTCGCGAAATATGCCCTGACCGGCGCAAGGATTAAGACTCCGGCGGCTCAAAATGAAAGGCGCCGTTCGACATAGTCCATCGGCGACTTTGATCAATTTGCGCGCGCGCCGCGCAACAAGCCCGAGACGCTCAAGTCTTCGTCGAGCGTCGGCCAGTTGATGTATTCGCCGTCGGCTATGAGGCGAAGATCCGCGCGATCTGCGACCGATGCATGCAGAAGGCGCGGAAACCAAGCCAGCGGAACGCTGACCGTGCGACCGTCCGCAAGATGCACCACCAACTCGTCATCGGTGGCACCGACTTCGAGAGCTCGCGGATTAGTTTCGACGGCGAAGGAAGGCATTCGAACGCTTCATGATAACGGGCTGGTTCACGTCAACCGCCTACAAATACTCCAGCACCCGCGCGACGTGCTCCCACTCCGTGGCGCCGTTGCCGATCGCTACGCGGATGCCGTAGCGGCCGGCGAGGCGGGTGTGGGAGACGAAGAGGCGGCCGCTGGCGTTCATCCGTTCGAGGGCTTCGATGCTGGCGCGTTCGGAGGCGGCTTCGTCGATCGCGCCGCCGTTGTTGCGAACCACTTTGCGGAACACCACGACGCTCAGGTTCTGCGGCGCGATGAGCTCGACGTCGTCGCGCTTCTGCAGTTCGGTGGCGAGGCGCGCGGCGTCGGCGACGTGCTGCCGGATCACGGACTGCATCTTCGCAATGCCGTAGTGCTCGAAGAGGAACCATAGTTTCAGCGCGCGGAAGCGGCGGCCGAGTTGGAGGCCGTAGTCCATGTAATTCACTTCGGCGGAGTCGGTCGTCTTCAGATATTCGGGGACGAGCGAGAACGTCTCCCGCAGGATGTCGGCGTGGCGCGTGTACAGCACGCTGCAGTCGATCGGCGTGAAGAGCCACTTGTGCGGATTGACCACGATCGAATCGGCGGCCTCGACTCCATCCCACAGCCAGCGGAACTCGGGACAGATCGTGGCCGGACCGGCGTAGGCGGCATCGACATGCAGCCAGGTCTTCTCGCGCTTCGCGATCTCGGCGATGCGGCGCAGCGGATCGATGGCGGCGGACGAGGTTGTACCAACGGTCGCTGAGATGGCGCAGGGAACGAATCCGGCGGCGCGGTCGCGAGCGATCGCGCTTTCCAGCGCGTCGATGCTCATTGCGAACGTCTCATCGCCGGGGATCTTCACGACGCCGTCGATGCCGAGTCCGAGGGCAAGCGCGCCTTTCTCGATCGAGGAGTGCGCATGTTCGGAACAGTAAACGCGCATCGTCGGAGCGCCGGCGAAACCGTGGGTGCGCATGTTCGGCGCGGCGGCCTGGCGCGCGGCGGCGAGCGCCAGGAACGAGTTGATCGAGGCGGTGTCGTTGATGATGCCGAAGAGATCGTCGGGAAGTCCGAGGGCTTCGCGAAGCCAGCCGAGGGTGACGGTTTCGAGCTCGGTGAGCGACGGCGACGTTCGCCAGATCATGCCGTTCACGTTGAGCGCCGCGGTGAGCAACTCGGCGAGAATGCCGGCCTGCGAGCCGGTGATCGAGAAGTAGGCGAAGAACGCGGGATGGTTCCAATGCGTAATCCCCGGCATGATCTTCTCGTCGACCTCGGCGAGGATGGCGTCGTACGAACGGCCGCCAATGCTCGGCTTCGCGGCGAACTGTTTCTCGATATCGCCCGGCTTCACGCGGGAGAGGACGTCGTATTGATCGACGCCGTCGAGGTAGTCGGCGATCCAGTCGATCAGTTTGTGGCCGGCGGCGCGGAATTCATCACTCGTCGGATCGAGCTTCGGCATGCAGCGCATCTTGGCTTCCGCGCAACGAATTCGCAAGCATCAGAAAAACGGCGAAGGTGATCGGGACGGCGATGTGCGTCGTCAGCCGTGACCACGAGCTCAGCACGTGCCATTGCAGATTGTTCGGCGTGGCGAGGTATGCAGTGACGTAGAAGAGGAGCTGTATGGCGGTGACGAGAAAGACGAAGCGTTCGCGGCGCCGCGCCGCCGCCGGCGCGATGAGAATACCCACCAGGATCGCGACCCAGAACCACGGCTTCGACAACTCCTCCGCAAGGTAAGCGAGGATCTGATGCGCATGCGGCAGGCGCGCGAAAAGCCGCGACGCAACCGAGCCGCTCGCGATGTCCGTCGGGAGCGTGTGAGCGGCACGCAGGATGAGCCACGGCGCGGCGAGGACGTAGGCAGGCGTGAGTTTGCGAAGTCTGGCCGGCGCCGAGAACCACGATGACGCAATGACTGCAATCGTCACCGCCACCAGCAGCGCCAATCCTTCGTTCTTGCAGTTTGCGGCGAAGCCGAGCATCAGCGCGCCGTGGCGCCAGGAAACGTCGTCGCCGTCGAGCAGCGCGGCACGGATGAAGAGAACGCCGGCCCCGCCGAAGGCGATCAGCGCTCCTTCCGCCAATCCGACGTAACGGCTGAAGCCGAGCGCCGCCACCAGCAGCGTAAGCAGCGCGGCGAAGAACGGCGTGGTCTCCCGCGCCGCGAGCGAACGCGCGACGAGCGCCAGCGCGACAGCCCAGGCAACGCCGAGTAGTCCCAGCCAGCGATCGTTCCATCCGCCGTTGAGCAGCGCCACGAAGTCGTAATTCAGCGGCACCAGAAGCGGATAGTCGGGATGGGCGAAGGTGTTCCACGGGCTCTCCAGAAATCGCCAGTCGATGCCGCCGATCTCGAGGAACGTTCGCGCCTTCAATCCCCACATTGCCCAGAAGTCCCATTCCCAGACCTTCGCGAGCGTGGCGTAAAGCGCGTAGCAGACGATCGTGAAGAGGGTGGGGAGGTCGAGCAGATGTGGTTTCGCGTTTGCCGTTCGGCTTGGCGAATCCGTCGCTTCGCGTCGCGCAATGAATGCGGCGGCGCAGAAGATAACCAGCGACGCGGTCGTCACGCTGATCAATGTCCAGCGGATGTGCGCGATCGACAGCATCAGGAGGACGAGGTACATCGTCCCGCTGCCATACAGGAACGCCGTTCCAACGAGCAGCGCTCCTCGGGCGCGGCGATCGATCGCCAGCGCGATGGGAACGCCAAAAACCGTGAGGCTGAGGATGGCGACGAGAGTGGCCGTCATCGCTGCCGCAGCCTCAACAGCGCACCACGGCCGCCGCGCCACACCACATCAGCCGGGACCCGCAATCCGACGCCGAAGACCGCGATGTACTTCGCGGCGCGGAAGTTCTGCGGCAGCCGTCCGTTGTCCGGCGTCACCAGCGGAAGCACTTCGCGGCCGGTGAGAAAGTAGCTGGCGCGGTAGTACGCGTACGAATAGCCGGTCTCCCATCTCATGATGGGAACGATGACGGCGATCGTATCGCCCGGCTTGGTGTGCTCGCGCACGCCTTCGAGGAAACGCGGATAGTCGGGCCAGGCGCGTTCGGAGTACCTCGCCATCGCCCGCTCGGACGGCCCTCGGTCGATGAACGGCAGTAGCAGCATGCGCGATCCGACACCGATGACCACGATTGCGGCCAGACTGAGGACGGTGAACGCGGACCGGAGAGTCAACCGCGCGATTGTCGCATCAAGACGCGCCGCGGCCGGACAAAACGGCCGGAATCGTGCGCAGCAGAATCTTCAGATCGAGCGACGGCGACCAGTTGTCGATGTACTGCAGGTCCAGCTTCATCCAGCGGTCGAAGTCGACGTCGTTGCGGCCGCTCACCTGCCAGAGGCATGTCAACCCCGGCTTCATCGACAGCCGGCGGCGATGCCACCGGTGATACGCCGCGACCTCCTCGGGGATGGGTGGGCGCGGACCGACCAGACTCATGTCGCCTTTGAGCACGTTCCAGAGCTGCGGCAGTTCGTCCAGCGAGAACTTGCGCAGCACGCGGCCGACGGCGGTGATGCGCGGATCGGACTTGGCTTTGAACACCGGTCCCGTCATTTGGTTTAAATGCGTCACCTCGCCGCGGCGTTCGTGCGCGTCCTCGAACATCGTCCGAAACTTGACGAGGGTAAAGACGCGGCCGTTCAGTCCCATCCGCTTCTGCTTGAAGAGGACGGAGCCCGGCGACGACAGCTTGATGGCGATCGCTGCGAGGCCGATGGCGGGAAGCGCGAGGAGCAGGAGCAGCATCGAGACGGCGACGTCGAGAAAGCGCTTGAGGGCGAGCTGTGACTCGTTCGACGGCGTGGTGGTGAAGGTGAGGAACGGAATCCCTTCCAGCTCTTCCAACTCCACGCGGGCCACGCGGTTCGGGAAGAAGTTCATGGCCACGCGGGTGCGGATGCCGAGCTCCTCACACATCAGGAAAATCTGCTTCATCTCGTCGAGCTTCTTGCGCGTGACGGCGAAGACGATCTCGTCGATCGGCTCGGCGAACTGCCCGCCTTCGAGGAGGCGGCGAAGATCGGGGACGGTGCCGTAGACGCGGAAACGCGCCCAGCCGTTCGACAGGCGATGGCCGTCGGAGACGAAGCCGAGGATCTTGTAGCCCCAGTACTTGTGGCCTTCGATCGTGCGGGCCACTTCGATGGCGCGGCGGCCGGTGCCGACGATGAGGAGCGTGCGGTAATTCATACCCTTCGCGCGGACGTAGCGGGCGATGACGCGCACCACCACTTTCTCGAGCACCAGCAGCAGCGCCGCCAGGACGCCGAAGAGGATGAACCAGGCCCGCGAGAGCTGACGCAACGGCAGGAGATACGCGAGCGTGGCCAGGATGGCGTTGCCGACGAAGACGACGCGGATCGCGGTCAGCGCCTCGCGCAGCAGCGGCACGGTGCGGTGGCTGTGATAGCTGTGGTAGCTGAAGAGGAGGACGGACCAGAGGATCAGGACGACCGGGTAGATCTTGATGTACTCGTGCAGCGGGAAAAGTCCGGTCGGGAACTGGCCGGGGGCGATCTTCGGCAGGATCAGATCGCGGATGAAGAACGCGGCAAAGAAGGCAGCCGTCGTGAGCGCCAGGTCGGCAACGTAGACGACCCTCGCGATCATGCGCGCTTTTTCTTTAAGCATTCAACCTCTGGGCCACGTTTGTGTCGAATGTACTGCACTGGCGTCCGTCCGGTATACGGAAATCACTTCGAGACTGTCTAGCGCGAAGCGATTTGCCCGAAAAGCCGCTCGTACGCGTCCGTTACCGCACTCCAGCTATACCGTTCGGCCGCACGGGCGCGGGCAGCCATCCTCAGCTTCTCGCGCAACGCCGGCGTTTCGAGGAATTCTCGAAGTGTGCCTGAAAGGGTTTCGGACGGCCGCAGGCGGAAGTAACCGACTGCATCCCCTCCCACTTCCCGGTTCTCCGGCGTGTCGTGCGCGAGGACGCAGCCACCCGAGGCCATGGCCTCGATCATGGCCGGATGGGTGCCGCCAACCTCTGTGGCCTGGATGTAGATGAGCGCGTGCCGCTGCAGCGTCCGGTAGTCGCGGCCGTAAAGCGCACCGGGGAAGAGGATGCGATCGGAGGCGTGGCGCTTCAGCCTCGACGCGAGATCGCGGGCGTAGGAGGCGGCGCCGAGCATGATGAGTTTGGGGGGTGGGACGTGGGGGTTTGGGTGTGGGAGAGACGAACCTGATGCTGCTGGCGTTTTTTCTCCCACTCCCCACTCCCCACTCCCCACCCCCTCGTACGCAGTAACCACCTCCAGCGGATTGTTCTCCGGCTCGAAGCGGCTGACGTAGAGGATGTAGTTGCCCGCCTCGACGCCGAGCCGTTCGAGTACATCGCTGTCCTCATCGGACGGGAACTCGGCGCCGTACGGAATCGTGACCGGCTCGATCCCGTAGCGGCTTCGGTAGTAATCGGCGATGACGTCCGCGTCGGCGACGACCTTGTTCGCGAAGAGCGCGGAAAACGATTCCCCGATCGCGTAGACGATCTTTCCTGCGATGTTCCACTTGCGGCGATGGCGCTCGATGCCGTCGACGTTGATGGCCACCGGAATCCGCGCCGCGCGCAGCAGCGGGAGGACGAAGGCGTTCGCGGCGTTGCAGAGGAGGATGACGTCGAAGTCGCGCCGCAGCGCGTCGAGCGAGGACAGCAGCGTGTGGCTGACGGTCTCGAAGTACTTGTGGCGAAGGGCGGGAAGGACGATGCGGTGCGCTTGGGGTGTGGGGGGTGGGGGGTGGGGGGTGGGAGATTGAACTTGCGTACTCCGACGCCCGACCCCTGACTCCCGACGCGACCAATTGGCAGATTGCTCTTCCGTTCTCCCACTCCCCACCCCCCACTCCCCACTCCCCGCCCTGCAATACACCGCCACCTCGTGCCCCCGTTCCACCAACCGCTTCGACAACTCCTCGGCGAACGTTTCGAAGCCGCCGTAGCGCGCCGGGATGCCGCGCGTGCCGGCAATGGCGATCTTCAAACGAACCATCCCGCGAGGTCGCGGTCCGATACGCGGCGGCGGTTCTGGATGGCGCGTCGTTTCTCCATGATCCGGCGGCGATTCTTCCACAGCCATATCAGCGCCGGAAGGGAGCTGCGCTCGATCGTGAATGTTGCCAGGATCACGATCAGATCGCGCGTCAGCTCGAACGGTGCGTTGCGGATCGCGAGATACAGCCCCTCGTTTTTCAGCCGCAGCAGAAAGCGGTTCTTGACGCCGTGCATGTTCGTCACCGCGGACAACGCTCGCCGCTTTTCCGGCGTCACGGTGCGGACGTGATGCGCGACTGCTTCCGGCACGTAGATGGCTCGCCATCCGAAGAGCCGTCCGCGCCAGGCGACGTCGGCGTCCTCGCGGAAGGCGAAGAAGTCCTCATCGAGAAACTCGCCGCCGACGGTGACGTTGCGGATGAAGGCTGCGCGATACATCGCTGCGGCGCCGGAGACTCCGAAGACTTCTTTTGCGCTGTCGGTTATGTCGGGTTGGCCTTGCTCGATGTCGAAGTGGCGGCCCGATCGCGTCATGCGGATACCTTTGCTATCGACGAGTTTTGTTTCGGCCTGCAGCAGTTTGCCCGTCGCCATGCCCAGTCCCTCACCGTTCAAAGCGGCGACGAGCGAGGAGATGTAGTCCGGTTCCAAGTACGCATCCGGATTCAGCAGAAGAACGAACTCGCCGTTCGCGATCCGTACGGCCTGATTCACGGCGGCGCTGAAACCGCGGTTCGTATCATTAATGATGTGCGTCGCCGCCGCCCTCCCGCGGACGATCGCTACGGAATCATCGGCCGAGGCGTTGTCGACGTGGATCAACTCAATTTGTCGATACGTCTGCGCGACGAGCGCGGCGAGGCAGCGGCGGAGAAACGGTGCGCTGTTCCAGGTGACGATGACGGCCGAGACCAAGCCGTTCGTCAGGCGCCGCTCCATCGGTTGAATGCCTTCCGCATCACGCCCGCGTACGCGCGCGCCGCGGTCCAGCGCCCGAGTCGCCGATACGCGATGCCGGCGAGTGCGGGCGGGATCCGCAGCAGCATCCCGATTACGATCGCCCACCGCAACGCCTCGGCTTGCCCAGGCGACAGCCACTTGCGCGCGTAGAGCCACATGTTGCGATACCAGAGCGCGATGAACTCGGCGAACGGAACGTGCTCGAGGCTCGCGCCGCCGAAGTGTCGCGCCCGCGCCGCCGGGACGACGAAGATCGTGTGGCCCGCTTCCGCCAGCCGGCGGCAGTAGTCGACATCCTCGAACCACGCCGGCGCGAATTGTTCATCGAACGCTCCCACCTCGGCGAACACCTCGCGCCGCAGCAGCAGCGCCGCGGCGGCGGGCTGCTCGACCGGCTGCGGATGCGTCAACTCCAATTCGCGATAGCGGTACCGCGCCGTGGTGCGGTTGGCGGGGAAGAGTTTGTCGATTCCAAAGACTTCGCTGACGAGCGTGCCGAGCGTCGGCAGGCGGCGCAGCTGGAACTCGCGCTGCGAATCTCCCGCTTCGTCCGACAGCAACGGCGCCGCGGCGGCGACGACGGGATTGGCGTCGAGAAATTCGACCAGCGTTTCCAGCGCGCCGGGCTCGAGCTCGCAATCGGGATTCAATAGAAAAAGATACCGGCCGCTCGTACGCGTGGCCACCCGGTTGACACCGGCGGCGAATCCGATGTTCGCCGTGCCGCGAATGACTTCGACGTCGTCGCCGATAACCGTCAGCGTTTTATCCGCGGACGCGTTGTCGTAAATCACGACCTCGCAGGCGAGGCTGCCACACGCCGCAGCGATCGATTGCAGGCAGCGCGCGATCCAGCGCTCGCTGTTCCAGGTCACGATGGCGATCGACAGATCGAGCGGGCGCGTGGAAACGCCGCGAAGGATGCGCGGCTCGTCGTGATTCAGCGTTCTGGTTGCCTCTGCCATTCGTTCAATGCCTCGACCAGCGGCCGCATCACCGCGTCCCACGCAAAACGCGGCTGGATGCGGATCAGGTTAGATACGCACCTCGCGTAGAAAGCGTCGTCTCGAATCAGTTTTTCGATTCCGTCCGCGACCGCCGCCGCATCCGACGCCGGCACCACCACGCCCAAACCCTCCGCCGCTACCAGCTCCGCCGCGAATCCGTTTTCGGTCGTAATGACCGGAACCGCCGCCGCGATGGCGTCGAAAAGCCGCGTGCGAATCGAGTACGCGGCCTCCGCCGTCGGACGATGCAGCATGATAGCGGCTTTGCTCCGGCGCAGCCACGAGAGGCGATCGCGATACGGCGTCCATGCGTCGTTGGCCTGCACGAACGGTGCACCCGCCGCGATGATGGCGTCCAGCCGGTCTTCGCGTCGCCGATCGACGGTGTGGCGATTCGGCCGCGAGCGCCCGAGGAAAAGCAGCCGGCATTCGACGCCGCGCCGATTCACCTCCACGACCGCCTCGGCCGCAACCGCCGGATCGAGCCACTCCCACGTCCCGCCGCCCCAGAGGATGATGTTCTCGCGCTCGCCCGCCGAGGCCACGCCGATGTCCTCGATGCCGAACGGAATCTCGATGATCGGCGCCTTCGCATCGCGATACAGCTCCCGCTGTTTCGCCGCCGCCACGATCAGCAAATCGCCCTCGCGCACCGCGCGATTCACGCGCCAGCGCTCCGCGCCGAGGTGCACGCGCTGCCGCATCGATGGATGCCGGCCGTACATCTCGCGCAGCTCGAGCAGAACGGGATCGAAGAGGTCGTAGACGACACGCTGCCCGCGCCGCTGCCGCCCGAATCCGCGCGCCGGCTGACCGATGACGACGCTCGCCGTCCGCATCGCCACGAGCGCCTCGGCGCTCCCGCGTTCGGCGACGCGAAAGTCGGCCGCCGCCGGCAACTCCCCTTCCAGCTTGCAGACCAGCGTGGTCGTGAAGTGCTTCGCCAGCTCGCCGGCAAAGTGCCAGGCACGAATCCCCGGCCCCGCCATCCGCTCGCCAACGACGTCCGGCGTGTGCACTACGACCCCAAACATGGCCGCGCACTTTACCGCGTGAAGAGTCCCTGCCACATTCCGCGAAGCGACGTCCGTCCGCGCAACGCGAGCTTCAAGTCTTCAAGGATCAATGCCCCGATGCGGCCGACGCCGCGATGCCGGCGCGCGACGAGGTATCGATTGCGCGTGCGAAGCCGGAGCGCGTCGCCGCCGAGAATCGATGCCGATTGCGATCCGCGATGCGTGGCCTTGATGACCGGCAGAACCTCGGTGCGCCATCCCGTTTCGTGCAGCCGCGCACAGAGATCGACGTCTTCGTAATAGGCGAAAAGCGTCTCGTCGAAGATCGTCTCGCCGAGCGCTTCGCGGCGGTAAAGGGCCGCGGTGGCGGAGACGCCCCAGGCGGGAGTCGGGTGTCGGGTGTCGGGTGTCGGAAGATCAGGCTTCACTCCGATTCCCGACTCCCGACTCCCGACTCCCGCATTGTGACGCGCCTGCCGAAACGTCCCATCTGCGATGTCGATGCCGGCGCCGTCGATCGTGGTTTCGTCGCGGCGGAGGATCGTCTGGACTGCCGCGAGTTTTGGATCGCCATCGAGCGCGGCGGCGACGATCGCCAGCCAGTCGCGATCGAGGATCACGTCGTTGTTGATGAGCGCGATGGAGTCGCCCGTGGCATGGCGATACGCGGCGTTGTTACCGCCCGCGAAGCCGAGATTCACGGGACTTCGAAAAATATGCAGACCGTGGCGGAAGGCGATGCGTTCCGCGACCGGCGTGTGCGAGCCATTGTCGAACACGATCACCTCGCGCGGCGGAAGCGTCTGCGCGGCGACGGAGTCGAGGCAGGCGCGGAGCATGTCGCCGCCGTCGACGTCGAGGACGATGATGGATACGTCACTCATGGCGCATCCAATCGAGGTTCGCGCTTCCGTCGATGCAGCGCAATGGAGTGCGTCCGGTCGCGGCCAGGTTGATCGGCAGATAGCCGTAGTTCGAGCCGGTCCGAGGAAAGACGAATGCGTGTCCGCTCACTTCCATCGTCGCGCCGGTTTGGGATTGATAGCGGATTGTCGATCGTCCGGCTTTCGCGAGAAACGAAAGCGAATCGCCGCGACGAACGATCCAGCCGCCCTGGTAGAGAAAGCGCGCCACCGTCCATTCGGCGGGAAAAATCTCGCCGCCGTTGTGCGTGACGTGCGCGTCTTCGAATTCGACGCGATCGGCGGCACGGCGTCCGTAGGTGAAGGCGGCGAGGAGAAGCGCGGCGAAAAGAAGCGGCGTGGGAACTGTCATCCTGAGCCGCCGCCCTCCCGGGTTAGCAGCCGGGGATCCTTCGCCGTCCTTCGCTGCCTCGCCTGCGGCTTCGGAGCTCCGGCGGCTCAGGATGACAGTTGCGCCCATCGTTAACACCAACAAGACGCTCCCAACGACCGCCGCCAGATTCGGCCTTATGAAGCTCGGCATCAGGCGCGAGAAGTCGCTGTGCCAGATCGTGCTCAGCGACTCGCCGATGAAGTTTTCGCCGGTCGCGAGATGGAACAGGCGCCATGGAAACGCGGCTCCGTGAATGACCAGCATCAGCGTCCAGATCGCGATCACGGCGCGCGTGCCGGCGCCGATGCGCTCCCACATCACGGCGGCGCCGAGAGCGAGGATCGGCATCAGAACGACGATGTAGCGGAGCGGCGGCGACCAGCCGCCGTGCCATTCGGAACGGGGGATGAGATAGAGGATGTACAGCACCGATGCGGACATGCCGAGGCGGAAGCCGTCCGGCATCGAGCGCCAGCGCGGGAGGACGAGGATGGCCAGCGCGTACAGCGGCGCCTGGAAGACGATGCCGGACGCGCCGTCGAGGATCAGGCCGAAAAGGCCGAGCCAGTAGAAGATCGCACCGCTCGGGAGCAGTTCGCGGATCGAGTGGGTGTTCATGGCGTTGCCCGAAATCAGCCACGCGATGATGAGCGGCACGGCGACGACCGCGGCCGCGAGGGCGACCTGTCGCTTCGTGCGCAGAACGCGAATGAGCAGGACGACCGCAAGCAGACCGAAACGGATTTTCAGCAACACCAGCGCGAAGATGGCCGCGATCCAGCGCGGCGGGCGGCGCTGCCGAATTCCGCGCACCGCTTCCAGAAAACAGAACGCCGCCGGCACCTCGGGCCAGATTCTCGTCGCATAAAAAACGATCGGCGGTCCGAACGCGATCAGAGGAAAGAGCATGCGCGTAGTGGCGTCGCCGATCCCTTCGTCTTCGAGAAAGCGGATCGTCGAACGCGCTAGCAGCGCGCCGAACAACGCGATGACGGCGAGCGCGCCGGGCAGGCCGCCGAGGGCGTAGCCGGGCGTCAGCAGGATCGGCAGGAACGGCTCGTGCCGCGAGTACTGCTCGCCGTGCGGTCCGCGCGGATCGCCGGGTTGCGGCAGGAGATCGGGGCGGGCGACGTCCGAATGTGCGATGTCGCGATATTGATTTGTTAAATCGAGATCGTGATCGCGGACGAGCGACTCCGTCATCAGCAGGTAGTACGGCTCGTCGCCGTCGATCGGAGTGCGAAGCTGGAGCGGGATCATGAGCGCGTATCCGATCGCCGCGATGACGAAGGCGCGATTCGCGCTCCAGCGGATTTCTTCCGCGAACGCGACGAAGCCGAGGGGGACGGCGAGGAACAGAACGCCGGCGGTGGCGAGGGTCAGATAGGGATCGACTTCGATTCGCAAAACGCGTCCGAATGCGGCAATGCCGGCGAAAACGATCAGTGCCGCCAGTTCGGTTTCAAAACAGCGCTTCAGCGACCGCCCGCGCAGCGCGACGAGCGGGATGGCGATCGCGGCGGCGATGAAGAGCACCGTCATCGCGCCGGAAACTCGACCGAGTCGATTTGCAGATGCGCGTCGTGCGGGAGATTGGGCGCGGCGATGACGCGAAGTGATGCGATGTCCGCCGGCGATGCAATCGCGGTGCGGCCACTACCCCACACCCACGCGTTCGCACCGTAATCGCGAATCTCGCCCGGCGCGAACCGAGGCAGCGGATTGCGCGACGCGAAGAACTGCTCGCGGCGCGCAAAACCAAAGTCTGCAACGTCGCCGATCGTGATCGGACGTGTGGCCGTATGTCCTCGGCCATCCCTCGCTTCGATCGTGCCGACGACGCGTCCCGGTTTGAGCCGGGCCATCTGGCCGCCGCTCGCCGTGACGACGGCATGCCGTACGTAGGGCGGCACGTCGATCGTGATCGCTTCCGACGGCGCCAGAGCTGAACCGACCGCGCGTACGTTCCCGGCCGGCGGCTCGAAGTTGCGCACGATGGGCAGCGCCCGGGCGATGATCCCGCTCCACGGCCAGAGCGCGAAGATCGCGATGGCGGCCGCGTAGGTCAATGGTTTGACGCGATCGAGCAGAGGCATCAGGAAAACGATGGCTACAGCGATGTAGATCGTCGCAAGCGAGTAGCGGGCGAAGAAGGCGGCGATGAGGAATGCGGCACCAATCGCGACCTGCGGCACGCGGGGTGTGATGAACACGAGTAATGCAACGGTCAGTGGTAGCAGCGCCATCTTGCCTGGAGGAATCGGCGTGACCGCGGCGAGAAAGAGCACGCCTGGGAGCGCGGGCGTCCCGCCCGCTGTGACGCCAACGCCGCGTTTGACCGAAGCCGCAGGAGTCCGCATCGCATACAGCAACGCAATGCTGCCCGCGATCACGATCAGCTCTTTCACCACATGAACGTCGCGAAGCGGAATCCAGCGCAGGAGCACGATTCCAGCGATGGTCAGCACTACTTCTTGTGGCGAGATGCGGGCGGGACGCCCGCGTTCCCAGGCGATCGCCGCCATCGCGAACGCCGCCGCCACGATGACTCCGTACGCCAGGAGCCGCGTCCGCTCGTCCGCGATCGACATCATCGCCGCGATCAGCAGCGGCACGGCGCACTGAATCGCCGACGACCAGCCCGTGCCGCGCGCGGCCCAGGCGCAGGCCAGCACCAGCGCGATCACGAGCGGGAGGTGCGCGTCGATCGGCGTCGTCGTCAGCACACCACGTTCTCGGCCGGATTGCGGACCCACTCCGGATCGAAGCCTTCCACCGTCTCCGGCGTCATCGTGGCGCGGTAGACGATGCGCGCGTCGCCGCGCAGTTGCACGCCGCGCGGCGTGCCGCCGTCGAGCGCGAACGAAACCTCCAGCGTGATGCCGCTGCGCGTCAGCACCTTCACCGGCGACGTCGTCTTCCCGAACAACGCGCTCGTCACCGCCGACGCCACCACGCCCGAGCCGCAGGAAAGCGTCTCCGCCTCCACGCCGCGCTCATACGTGCGCACCTCGATCGCATTCGCATCGCGCACCACCACGAAATTCACATTCGCGCCGGCCGGCTGCAGATCGGGATGCAATCGAAGCGCGCGGCCGAGGGGGACGATGTCCTGCGACCAGAGTTCGTCGCGTAGAAAGAGAACGTAGTGCGGCACGCCCACGATGATCGAGCTGCCGCGCACGACCGTCTCGCCGACGCGCAGCGGACGATCGGCGACGAACGAATGCGGCGGCTGCAGCGACAACGTCACGTGCCCCCCGTCGCTCACCTCCGCGCCGATGATCCCCGCGCCGGTCTCGATGGTCATCCGCTTCGGCGCGATCACGTTCACATACGCGAAGCGCGCTGCGCAGCGCGTCCCGTTCGCGCAGAAGTCGGCCAGGGATCCGTCCGCGTTCAGATAGCG
>Ga0233356_1000031_pt1 | contig 62206 bp, 58 predicted proteins | sample GEONSFMMS_FD_180700 | JGI IMG/M metagenome (GOLD analysis project Ga0233356, IMG submission 180700) | Soil microbial communities from Shasta-Trinity National Forest, California, United States - GEON-SFM-MS | ecosystem: Environmental > Terrestrial > Soil > Temperate forest > Bulk soil | place...
GCCGCATCGTCGACACGCGCAATCCGAATTCGACCAATGGCGGGCCGATCATGGGCAACAACTCGCAACGCGACTTTATCGTTCGAGGCATCTGCGGCGTCCCGACCTCGGCGAAGGCGGTGTCGCTAAACGTAACCATTACCGCCGCCACACAACCCAGCTTCCTGACGCTCTGGCCAACGGTGCCATCGTCGGCCTCTCCACGAACGCGAACGATCTCTCCGTCTTCAACTCGAGTGGCAACGTACACGTGATTCTCGACGTGACCGGATACTTCCAGTAATCGACGAATTCACGACGACAATTGCACGATCCGCTGCACCACTTCGTCGATGGTCAAATCCGAGGTGTCGATGACGGTGTAGGAGTCGTCGAAGTGTAGCGGCGAGTCGGCGCGGTTGGAGTCCTGTTCGTCGCGGGCGATGGTGCCGGCCAGGATGGTTTCGTACGACGCGCCCTCCCCTTTTGCCAGCAACTCGGCGTGACGCCGGCGGGCGCGGACCTCGGGGCGAGCGGTGAGGAAAAATTTGTAGGGCGTTTCGGGGAAGACTTTCGTGCCGATGTCGCGGCCTTCGAGGACGCCTCCGCTGCGGCGTCCGAGGTCTTGTTGAAGGCGGACCAGGACGCGGCGGACGGCGGGAACGGCGGAGACGTTGCTCGCGGCCATGCTCATCTCCGGCGTGCGGATCATCGACGTGACGTCTTCGCCGTTGAGCAGGACGCGGGCGCGTTCGCCGGGGATGAAGTCGATCCGCGTGCGCGAGGCGAGATCTTCGAGCTTGGCTTCATCGCGCGTGTCGATGCCTTCGCGCGTCGCGGCGAGCGCGAGCGCGCGATACATGGCGCCGGTATCGATGTGCGGAAGTCCGAGGTGGTGCGCGACGAGGCGGCTCGTGGTTGTTTTGCCGACGCCCGAGGGACCGTCGATGGCGATGATCCGCGCCGGCATCAGCGTCTACCGCCGCGCACTGCTTCGCGACGGGCGCGCGCCGGCACGGCGGACTGCAGGTTTCTTCGATCCGCTCGATTTGCCCGCCGCCACTTTCGGCCGCGGTGTGGCGGGACGCGGCGATGGCGTGCGTCGGGTCGAGCTTCGCGTTTCCGTCCGCGAGGACGCCGAGCGCTTCGAAGCCGGCTTCGAACGCGACGCCGCAGGTTTTCGCGAAGCAGCGGCAGCCGGTTTCTTGCGCGACACCGGACGGGCCGTCGTTCGCCGCTGTTTCACCGTCTTCTTCGGCTCCTTCATCGTCTCCAGCATCTTCACTTCCTGCTTCGTCAGCTCGCGCCAGACACCGGGAGTGAGCTTCGGATCGGAGATGGGGCCGATGGCGACGCGGCGCAGTTTCGAGACGGGATGGCCGACTGCCTGAAACATCTTGCGGATCTGCTGCGTGCGGCCTTCGCGCAGCTTCACCTCGAACCAACTGTTGCCTTCGTCGTCGCGTTTGCCGGTGGTGTGCATGCGCTCGATGTCGCACGGGAGCGTGCGCTTGCCATCGATGGTGATGCCGCGGCGGAGTTTGTCGACCAGCCGTTCTTCGGGGACGCCGCGCACTTTCACGCTGTACGTTTTCACCGAGCCGTGCGTCGGATGCGAGACCTTGAACGCGAGCTCGCCATCATTCGTCAGCAGCACGAGGCCCTCGGAATGGAAGTCGAGACGTCCGACCGGATAGATGCGCTCGCGGATTCCGCGCACGAGGTCGATGACCGTGCGGCGGCCCTGCGGGTCTTCCACCGTCGTCATCACTTCTTTCGGTTTGTACAGGAGGATGTAGCGGTGCGGCTCGGCCTTGGTGATCAGTTTGCCGTCGACTTTGATGTGATCGCGATCGGGATCGGCGCGCGTGCCGAGTTCGGTGACGACACGCCCATTCAGCGTGACCCGTCCCTCCCGGATCATCGCCTCGGCTTCACGGCGCGACGAAACGCCGGCGTGGGCGATGATCTTCTGCAATCGCTCTTGCATCACTCTGATTGATCGTTGACGACGGCGGATTGTACCTCGTCTGTTGTTGCTTGCGCGTCGTCATCGCTCGCAGAATTTTCGGCGGCGACATTCTCGTCGCTCAACTCCGCATTCACCGCATCGTCGATCTGCTCGCCCTGCTCGAGCGGAACCTCGATGCCTTCCGCGATCGGCGTCGACTCGATGGCCAGCACCAGATCGTCGTTGATCTGTTCACCAATCAAATCACCGAATTCTTCGAGGCGCGGCATGTCGCGGATGTCGTTGAGTCCGAAGTGGACGAGAAACTCGCGCGTGCTGCGATACAGAAACGGACTGCCAACGACATTCTTGCGCCCCGCGACGCGGATCATGCGCCGCTCCAGCAGCGTGCGAATGGTCTGATTCGAATTGACGCCGCGAATCTCCGAAACCTCGGGTGCTGTGATCGGCTGACGATAGGCGACGATGGCCAGCGTCTCGAGCGCGGCGATGGAGAGACGGTTCTCCCCTTTTTTCGCAAAGTACTTCTTGAGGATGGGATCGTGCTCGGCGCGCGTTGCCAGGCGCCATCCACCCGCGGTCTGTTCGAGCATGAATCCGCCGAGGTGATCGTCGAGCGCGCGCTTGATCTCTTCGAGTTGCGCGATGACAGCTTCCCTTCCCTCGTCCGCAAAGGCCTCGGCAAGCTCGTCGAGCTTCACCGGCTCGTTGCTGACGAAGAGGATGGCCTCGAGAGCCGCTCGTAGTTCATTCGATTCCATTGGCATTTATGTTTACCTTGTCATCGCTGCGCCGGATGCGGTCGCGCGCGGAGGCGCACTCGACAATCCAGCCCCGCGCTCGGCGCGGGGTAACGGGACGCGCCGACCGATGTGCGGCCGCGGAGGCGGCCGCTACAAAATCTCGCGCGGCGCAAGCACTTTGTAGTGGCCGCCTCCCCGGCCACAAACCTCGTTGACGCTCGCGTTCCCCGCGCAAAGCGCGGGGCTGGATTGCCGAGCGCGCCTCCGCGCGCGGCCGTCATCACGTCAGGATCGCTGCGTCGCGTCGTGTCGGTCATTTAACTATTGTCGAAAACCGCGAACTGCGCCTCATCGATCGTCTTATCCGTGCTGGCGATCAAAATCTCGCCGAAGTTGCCGCTTTGCTTGAGTGAGATGCCGCCGAGGCGTACCAGTTCGAGCGTGGCCAGGAAGATCGCGATCAGCTCGTTGCGGTCGCGGCCTTCGAGGAACCACTGCAGGCGGATCGGCGATTTCTCCTGCAGCTTCGTGTACAGCTCGCGCATCTTGTCCGAAATCTTGTGAACGGTGCGCCGAAGTTCGATCGACTGCGGATGATTCTGCTTGTAGCGATTGAGCGCGCCTCGGAACGCATCGATCAAGTCGAAGAGTCCGACTTCGCTCATGTCGATTTCGGACGCGTCGGTGCCCGGAATCGGAGTGGCCGGCCGCGGCCAGACGCCCATGCGCAGCACGTCGAGCTCCGCGAACGATTCGGCGACGGCTTTGAAGCGCTGGTATTCGAGCAGCCGGTCGACCAGTTCCTGGCGCGGATCCTCGATGACCTCATCGTCGTCGTGCGGCAGCAGCATCTTCGACTTGATGTGGATCAGCAGCGCGGCCATGTAGATGTAGTCGGCAGCGACGTCGAGGCTTAGTTCCTCCATCGCGTCGAGATAGCCGTTGTATTGCGTGGTGATCAGCGCGATGGGGATATCGTAAATATCGATCTTGTGCTGCTTGATGAGGTGCAGCAGCAGATCGAGCGGACCGTGAAACGACGGCAGCGTGACCTTGAGCGCGCCCGAGCTTTCGTCCTGCTCGTCGGCGGGACGATCGTCGGCCGGCTGCGGCGTGACGGCGACCTTTTTCTCTTCGTCGGCCATCGTCGTCGTCATTGAAGCCCGCTGTAGTTGATTTTGACCGCGTCGCGCACGAGCTGCATCGTCTCCTGCGCGCGCTCGCGGGCCTTGCGGTTGCCTTCGCGCAGGACGTCCCAGACGATCGACGGATCGCGGTCGATCTGCTCGCGCTTCTCGCGGATCGGCCGCAGCGATTCGATCATGATTTCCGCCAGCAGCTTCTTGTCATCGACGCAGCCGATCTCCGCGGTGCGGCACTCGCGGTCGACACGCGCGATCGTCTCCGCGTTCGAGAAGAGCTTGTGAAACTGGAAGAGATTGCAGACGTCCGGCCGGCCCGGATCTTTGCGCCGGATGCGCTCCGGATCGGTGAACATCGTCATGACCAGCGCGCGGATGTCGTCGGCGCTTGCCGTCAGCGGAATCGTGTTGCCGTACGACTTCGACATCTTGCGTCCGTCGAGGCCGGGCACCTTCGGCGTCGTCGTCGCCAGCGGCAGCGGCTCGGGAAAGACGTCGCCGTAGAAGCGGTTGAAGCGGCGCACGATCTCGCGCGACAGTTCCAGGTGCGACTCCTGATCCTCGCCGACCGGAACGAAGTTCGCCCTATAGATAATGATGTCGGCGGTCTGCAGCAACGGGTAGCCGAGGAAACCGTAGGTGTTGAGGTCCTTGTCTTCGAGTTGCGCCTGCTGATCCTTGAACGTCGGAACGCGCTCCAGCCATGGCAGCGGCGTGACCATCGACAAAATCAGATGCAGTTCGGCGTGTTCCTTAACCTCGGACTGCACGAAGATCGTCGACTTGGCCGGATCGAGTCCCGCGGCCAACAAATCCGCTGTCGCATCGAACGTCGACTGCGTGACGCGAGACGTATCGGCGTAGTCGGACGTCAGCGCGTGCCAGTCGGCGATGAAGTAGTAGCAGTCGTACAAATCCTGCAGGCGCACCCAGTTCCGGATCGCGCCGAAATAGTTGCCGAGGTGGATGCGGCCCGTGGGGCGGAGGCCGCTGAGGACGTACTGGGGTGCTTGGTTCAATGCTGACTCGGCTCGTGGGGATTAGCGCGGTTACGCGCGCGATTTGGACGGCGGAGTGTAGCAGAGTCCTTCGCGCTACAAACTTTCCGGATCGAGTGGAAGCGTGCGTCCGAGGCGATGATCTTCGAGTACCCGATCTGCCATGCGTTCGATGACTTCGGACGGTTGTGCGAGCAGTTCATCCCATCGATGGTTATCTTCGATCTCCGCGAGCAATGCAGCACCGATTGCTTCCTGATCGCCTTCCGGCAATCTCTGCGCTACGGCGTAGGCTTCATCGAGAAGTTTGCTCACGCGGTCATTCTGCATAATCAAACCAAGCCTCGCAAGCACAGACAAGAGTGTCTGTGCCACATTGATCCTGCCGTACTTGGGAGGGATGCTGCAACGCGGGACAGCCAGTGTGGCACAGACACTCTTGTCTGTGCTTTTGAGGCTTGCACTAGTCCTTCACGGTCGCCGGGACTGGTACGCCAAGCAGCTTCTGCACGATCTTTTCCGCCTTTGGAAGCCCGTCCTTCTCGATGATTTCGATGGCGAGGTCGCGGGCTTTTTCCATCAACGCGAAGTCGCGGACGATGTTCCCGAAGCGGAAACGCATGGCGCCGGATTGGCGGGTGCCGAGGAGCTCGCCGGGACCGCGGAGTTTGAGGTCGAGGTCGGCGAGCTCGAAGCCGTTGAGCATCTTTGCGAATTGCGTGAGGCGATCCTTTTCTTTGTCGGAGACGAGGACGCAATACGACTGACGGGTGCCGCGGCCGACGCGGCCACGGAGCTGGTGGAGCTGGGAGAGGCCGAAGCGGTCGGCGTCGATGATCAGCATGAACGACGCGTTGGCGACGTCGATGCCGACTTCGATGACCGTGGTCGAGACGAGGATGTCGATCTCGCCGCGTTTGAAGCGCTGCATCGTTTCTTCTTTTTCGGCGGGCGGCATGCGGCCGTGCATCATGGCCACGCGGCGATTCGGGAAGCGCATCTTCGTGGCCTCGAAGCCGATCGTGAGCGGCTTCAGGTTCGATTTCTCCGACTCCTCGATGATCGGATAGACGATGTAGGTCTGCGCGCCGGCAGCAACCTCGGTATCGATGAAGTGGTAGACGCGCTCGATCTGCTCCGGCGCGCGCACCGCGGTCTTGATCTGCTGGCGTCCCGGCGGAAGCTCGTCGATGACGGAGAGCTCGAGGTCGCCGTACATCGCCAACGCCAGCGAGCGAGGGATCGGCGTGGCGGTCATGACCAGGATGTCGGGCGTGTCGCCTTTCGCGAAAAGGCGCTGGCGCTGTTCGACGCCGAAGCGGTGCTGCTCGTCGACGATGGCCAGGCCGAGCGATTTGAAAACGATGCGGTCCTCGAGCAGCGCGTGCGTGCCGACGGCGAGCTGAATGAAGCCGTCGCGCAGTCCGGCCAGCAGCGTGCGGCGCTCGCCCGCCGTCATTGAGCCGGTTGCTTTCGCGACGACGACGGAATCGTCAAGTAGTTGACGAATTCGCTGGTAGTGCTGCTCGGCCAGGATTTCCGTCGGAGCGAGAAGCGCCACCTGGTGTCCGTTGCGGATCATGATGATCGCGGCGATCAGCGCGACGATGGTCTTGCCGCTGCCGACGTCGCCTTCGAGCAGGCGGTACATCGGCTTCTCCGATTGCAGATCGCCGGCGATCTCTTTGAGCACGCGCTTCTGCGCCTTCGTCAGCCGGAACGGCAGGATCCGTTTCACCTCGGCGCGCAGCTCGTCGTCGACCTTGATCTTCCGCGTCTTCGTCTTCACCTCTTCCGTCGCGCGCCGGACGCGCAGCGCGAGCTGCAGCGTGAAGAACTCCTGCAGGATGATGCGGACGTGCGCGCGGGAGCGGCGAAAGAGGAAGGCGTCGTCGAGTTGCGGCGGGCGGTGAATCTGTTCGAGCGCGGGGGCGAGATCGATCACGCCGAGACGCTTGCGGAGCGCGGGCGCGAGCGGATCGTCGAGCGTCGGGAGCGCGTTGAGCGCGCCGCCGATGATCTGGCGCAACGCCTTTGGCGGGATGTTGCCGACCTTCGAATAGATCGGAACGATGGCGCCGTCGGCTTCGTCGTCGCCTTCGAATTTTTCCCAGTCGGCGCTTTCGATCTGAAGCTGGCCGTAGGACGAAATCTTCGGCGTTCCGAAAACGGCCAGGCGATCGCCGCGGCGAATCTGCTCGCCGAGGAAGCCCTGGTTGAACCAGACCAGCTTCACCGCGCCTGTGCCGTCCTCGAGAACGACTTCGAAGACTTTCATGCGCTTCAGCCGGGTGGTGTGCATGTTCGCCGACATGACCTTGCCGCGCAGGAGGATGGGTGTGTCGGCGTGGCGGCCGACATCGGCGATGCGCACCGGATGGCGGCGATCTTCGTAGCGGTACGGCAGGTAGTAGATCAGGTCGCCAGCAGTGGCGAGCCCTGCTTCTTCGAGCTGCTTCGCGCGCATGGGCCCGGCACCAGGAAGCGCGCGGACCGGTGTGTCGCGGGTGATCGTCACGGAGTCATTGTCGCGCGAGGGCGCGGAATCGCGCGATAGTTCTACTCGTCGTAGAACGAGGATTGCATGAGGAACCGCACATGAAAGCTCTCGCGCTCGTAATCGCTCTGATTATCACGCCGCTATCGATCGCCGATGATTCGCATTTCGCGCCGCCCGGCGAGATCTCGATCATCGTGTACGCGACGAATGGACACCCGCTCCCCGGCGCGACCGTGACACTCGAGTCGGGCGATATCCACATACGGGTCATGACCGTCGTAACCGCGGACGACGGTGCGGTTCGGTTCGATCGTCTCGTGGCGGGAAACTACTTTGTCACGGCGAGCTTGTCGGGATTCCTGACACAAACCACCGGCCGATTCCGATCGTCCTCGACAAGCCGTCGCCGCGATTGCCGGAGATACTACGGCTCGTGCTCAACCCGGGTCCGTACAACATCGACACGGTGACCTCAGTCAAATAAGGCCTTCATCGCGATGAGGCCGATCTTGATGGCGTCGCCGTTGTGAATCATGACCGGCGTTCCCGTGGGGATGCGCTGATCGTTGACGTACGTGCCGTTGACAGTCCCGACTTCCTCGAGCATGAAGTACTGGTTGCCGCTGCAAATAATTTTGGCGTGACGACGGGAGACGGAGCGGTTGGCGTCTACAGAGGTTAGATCGATGTCCGGCAGGATTCCGGTGACGGGATCGGCGCGTCCGATCGTGGTCTCGTCGCCTTTGCTGAAGAAAAACTCCGCGCCTGTCGTCGCGTCCACCAGCCGATGCCTCTGGTGCACCTCGGCGGGTGCGCTCCGCGTGGCATCGAGGGCGCCGTGCTCGCTATCGACTTCGCGGCCGACCAGGCGTTCGAGCAACGTGTTCGCTTCGCGGAGCCGCTTCGAGTATTTGCGGATGATGCGCACCGCCACCTCGGGATTCTTGTGCAGCATCTCGTCGAAACGCGCGCCGTTGATGACCAGGGCGCGGACGTCGGTGGCGGCGACGGCGTCGGCGGTGCGGGGGACACTCTCCAGCACGGCCATCTCTCCGAAGAAGTCGCCCTTCTCGAGATGGGAGAGCGCGTGCGACTCGCCGTTGATGTGCTTGACGATGTCCACCTCACCCTCCTGGATGATGAACATCTCGGTGCCGAGCTCTCCCTGCTGGAAGATCACGTCGCCGGCGGCATAGTGAGTTGACGAGTCCTTCACCGGGTCCTTTCCGCCGGTCGTTTTGAAAACGGTTTTCATGGCCTGACCGCCGGGTGCATCAGAGTGAGCGTGCGGTCTCGGGTGCTGACGCGTACGGCTCCACCGACCGGCATCAGGAGGTTGTTCCCGTGATGGCCGAACGGCAGATCGCGTATGACCGGAATGTTGCTGGAGGCGAAGAAATCGTGAAGCAGCGCCTCGATTTCGGCGTCGCTGCCGCACCCTTTCAACTTCCCAATGACCACTGCTCGGATTTTTTGCAGTCTACCGGCAAGGCGTAAGTGGGTCAACATGCGGTCGATGCGGTACGGTGACTCTTCGACGTCTTCGAAGAACCAGATCCCGTCGTCGATCCAGAAGTCGTAGGGAGTTCCCGTCAGCGACGTCGTCAAAGACAAGCAACCGCCGAAGAGGATGCCTTCTGCTTCCCCTTCGAATACGACTTGATGCGTGTCGAACGAATGCGTCAGCGGCGCATCGCCGGCCAGCATCGACCAGAACCATTGCTCGATGTCGGGGGTCAGACCTTCGAACCAGTCGAGGTTGACCATCGGTCCGTGGAACGAACCGACGCCGCAGCGGAGAGCTACGGCCTGATGCAACGCCGTGATGTCGCTGAATCCGATGATGGGACGGGGGTTGGCGGTGATGGCGTCGTAGTCGATGCGATCGAGGATGCGCATGGCGCCGTAGCCGCCGCGGGCGAAGAAGAAGGCATCGACGTCGTCAGACCTCAAGTAATGGTTCAACTGTTCGAGACGCACGTCATCGTCGCCTGCGAGGTAGCCGCGATGACGATGATCGATGTTGCTGGCCAGGGTGACGTGAAGGCCGCGCGACTCCAACGTACGGACCCCGGCTTCGATGCGGGACATCTCGGAGGGCGATGAGATTGCCAGCACGACGACGCGGCCGTTGCGCTGGAGCGCGCGAGGAGGAATGAGCATTCCCGCGCAGAGTAGCAAAGGAGATGCTGAGCCGGCCGCGAGAGGAGCGGGCGCTAAAGCGCCGCGCGTTGTCGGCGTGAACGGCAGAAAGTGTCAGAGAAGGGGTTTCGCAGTTCATCCTGCGAATCGCGGAGCGAGACGTCAGGATCTCGGGTACCGAGCAACAGGCCGTGCGGCGTCACCGGAGATCCTGATGCCGTCCTTCGCTTCGCTCCGGGGGCATCAGGATAGAGGTACGTAAAAGTGTGGAGTGGACCTGTAAGCCGAATTTTGTTTCCCCGCGCCGAGCGCGAGGATGAAGATCATTCGTCTGCCACGCGCGTTACCGCGGTGGTCAAGCAACCTACCCGGAAGCTCATAACGGAGACGGGCGGCTCCATGACTTCCCTATTTGGTCTTGCTCCGCAGGGGGTTTGCCGTGCCGCCCACACTCGCGTGGGGCGCGGTGCGCTCTTACCGCACCGTTTCACCCTTACCTCCTCCTCGGACACCTTGCGATGCCGAGGCGATCGGCGGTCTATTCTCTGTTGCACTTTCCGTCGCGTCGCCGCGCCTGGCCGTTAGCCAGCCTGCTGCCCGTGAGAGTTCGGACTTTCCTCGACGCGTTAGCGCCGCGATCCTCCAGTCCACTCCACACGGACGAGGGTAACAGGATCAGGCCGTGGTCATTCCAGAGGGGACGGGTTCACGCGGAGACGCGGAGGAACGGAGAGAAGCAGAATCAATCACGATAAATTGTTGCTGTTTCAGTCGCTTACAATCGATGTCGGCGCGCCGACATCAAAATATATTCCGGTTTTTCGGGTCGGAAAACCAGGTCAGCCACTCCTCGTCCGCGACCTTCTCCTCCCCTTGCGGCAGCGACTCCAGCTCGGCCATGAATCCGCCGGGATCGATGACCTCGACCTGCCGTCGCTGAATACGCGCGGCCAGTCCGCGATCGGCGGTCACGACTTTCCAGCCGCTGCCGGTGGCCACCTTCTTCGCGATCAGGTCGTCCGCCGATCGGGCGCCGCTGAAGATGATGCTGACGCTGCCGAGGTGACGGCCGAAGTGTTCGGGCTCACTGCCGTCGAAGTAGCAGGCGACCTTGGTCCGCTTGGCGCGCGCGAAGTTGGCGAGCGATCGGACGAGCTGGCGTTTGGTGTCGGCGGCATCGCGCGGGGCGCCGGCGCGGCCGAGGAGGTTGTTGCCGTCGATCACCCAGCTCATGCCCGCACGCGGCGCAGGCGGCGGTACGCGGTAACGAACAACAGCGTCATCACGAACAGCATCGGGATGACCACCCACGGCAGGACGATCACGAGGATTGCGTTGATGAAGGCGAAGCCGTCTTCGAGCAGCGAGAGGAACGGATTCCCGAGACCTCCCGTCATCAGCGTGCTCGCGCCGCGCAGCGTCGCTTTCGTCGCGTGCGCGCCGAGAGCCGCGCCTCCGGCGATGACCGAGGCCAGGATCACCGCGCCGTGCGGGATGCGGTCGGAAACCGCGGCCCATGCCACGAGCGCGCCGGCGACGGGACGGATCAGCGTGTGGATGACGTCCCAGACGTGATCGACCGTCGGCACTTTGTCGGCCAGGAATTCGATGAGGTAGAGGATGCCGACGACGATCAGCACGGGCGTGGATGCAAAGAAGCGCGCCAGATCATCGTGAAAGATGGCCGGCTGCCAGCGCGCCATGAGACCGAAGACGAGCAGCGTGGCGTAGGCGTTGATGCCTGCTCCGAAACCCAGTCCGGCCGAGGTGAGCAGCGAGGCGATCATCAGCGTGGGATTTTGACGACGACCGGTGCCGACCCGAGCGACGCCGGGAGTTCTTTCGATGCGGCATTCGCGTCGGCGCTGCTGTCAAAGCGGCCCCAGAAGACGCGGTAGCAGGGTCTGTTGCGATAGCTGGTGCGCACGAACCACACTTTGCCACCGCCTTCGTTGATCGCGCGCGTGACCGAGGCGGTCTCGCAGACCAGCTCGAACTGCAGCGTGTAGCTGCCGCCCTTCTGCGCCGCGAAGTCGCTGGCCATACCGTCGTACTTGGCGCGTGTGGCGTCCGTGGAGGGTGGAGACGACGCGTTGGTGATCGTGGCACCGGTGGCGGTGCGTTCGAGGTGGGTGGTGGAAGACACCGGTGAGGGTCTGGGCGCGACTTTGGGCGGAGTCGTCGCGGCGAGGTGTGGCGGAGCAGTGGTTGTCGTCGGGACGACACGCGGCGGGGCGATGGTCGTGGGTTTCGTTGCGGTCGGCATCGCTGCGGCAACACGCGGCGGGATGGTGGTCCTCGTTATCGGCGTCCCAGAGGTTGTCACCATCTGCGGCTTCGTCACCGTCGGCGACGAGGACGCCGCCGAGCCAGCCGGCGGGACGCCAGCGTTCCGGCTTGTCGCGGTTTCGGGCGCGGGAGCTGAGGATGTTGTCGCAGGCTGCGTATTCGTCAACGGCGGCGCGACTCTTGGCTTCGTTGCGGTTACTGGCTGCGCGGGCGCGGGTGTCGCGGCTTGGCGCTTCTGCCACCAGTCCCAGCCGCCGTAGGCGCCGGCGGAGACGAGGAGCAGGAGGAGAAGCGGCGTCAGCAGGCTGCGCTTCCGCGGCTCGGGCGGCGGGATGTCGGAATTCAGCGCCGAGGTTGGAACGGCGTCGGCGGCGTGAAGCGGGACGGCGGCGCGGCGGGCGGCTTCGATCTGCGCTTCGTCGAAACCCCACTGCGGCTCGGCGGCTGGCGTGATCGGCGGCGGCGCGATTTCGGTGCCGGAGTTTGGATCGTCATCGACCGGGTCGTCCCAGACTGAGGCCGATGGCGCGCCGATATTCAATGCGGGGATTTCCATCGTCGCGCTGTCCACGCGCGGCGCTTCGACGGCGGCAAGCGGCATGGTCGGCGCGACATCATCGATCGTGAAGTCGGGATTCTCGACGTCCCAGGCGTCGCCGCCATAAACCTCATGTTCTGCTAGAGGTTTGTCGGCGCGGGTTACCAGCTTCAGCAGGCGCAGCGCTTCCAAAAGCTTGTAGACATTGAAGATGTCTTTGCCTGAGCGAGCCGCAACGTCGGCGGCCGTGCTGTTGCCGTCGATGTGGGCCACGATCTGCTCGGCGTCTTCGTTCAGACCGAGGCGGCGGAAAGCGTCGTCGAAGTTCGGGGCCTTCTCGAAGATCGCGTTGCCGCTCTCCATCGCCTGCTCCGACTTCGTGCGGTCGGTGTCCGTCACCACCAACTCCACGATGATCTGCGAGAGCGGGAAGAGCGTCCCTTCTTCGCGCTTCGGCAGGTAGTCGGCCACGATCGTGTACGAGCCGGTCTTCCAACCGATGATCGAGCGCAGGATGCCGATGACCTGGACGCGGCGGGCCCAGGTCAGCTCCTTGCGGGTGATGAAGCCGAGGCCGAGGAGCGCGTCGCCGAGGGTTTCGCTCTCCTTGCGTTTGGCCAGGGCCTGCTTGACGTGCTCGCGCGTGACCTTGTTGGCGCGCAGGAGGATTTCGTCGACAGCGTCGGTGCGGTCGTTGGTCGACGCGGAGAGGACGTCGCCGCCTTTGAAGTAGACGATCTTGATGATGCCGTCGCTCTCGAAACGGATCGCGCCGGTGAACTGTTCGCTTCCGAGCTCGACGAGCCGCTGAATCAGATCGATCTCGCCGATTTCGCCTTCGAAACTCATGTCGTCCCCGCCCTTTGTCATCTACGCGCTGTGGATTGGCGATTATCGCACGCGCGTACTGCAAGGCCATTCAAATGCTGAGGGATGCCCTCCAATCCGCATTGCCGTACAATTCCGCCAAACAACAGGGGGATTTCATGAAACGTCCGGCGCTGGTGCTCCTGCTCCTGGTCTGCTGCGTTCCGCTTGCCTCTGCCACTGCCAGTTGCACTCTCACATTTCTCACCGAGTCCGTTCCTGATTTCACGCGTGGTCATCCCGTACAGTTTGCGTTCGAGGGGGTGAGCGGCACCGAGCCATACGCCTTCTCGGTCGCAAGCGGCACGCTTCCCGCCGGTCTCATGCTCAACAAACACGGGAAGCTGACCGGCACTCCGACGCAGGTCATCGACACTTCCGTGATGATCAAACTAAAGGACGCGGCGAATTGCTCGATCAACCAGACGTTCCCAATCCGCGTCGTCGCCCCGCCGCGGCACATCGTCGTTACGCCTCCGTCGAAACACTGACTCAGGCGTGCAGCTCGTCGTAGAGCGTCTGTCCGACTTTGCGGCCTAGGACGTTCATCAGATCCTGCGCCGACGCTTGCTTGACGCCGGAGACGCTGCCAAAGCGCTCGATGAGCAGGCGGCGGCGTTTCTCGCCGATGCCGGGCATGTCGTCGAGCGCGCTGTGCAGAAACCGCTTCGACCGGCGGCGGCGATGCGACGATACGGAGAAGCGATGCGTCTCGTCGCGCACCATCTGCAGGAGTTGCAGGGCGGGATCGCGGCGCTCCAGACGGATCGGCTCTTCGCGGTCAGGGACGTAGATCTCCTCCTCGCGCTTGGCCAGCCCGGCGATCGGGATCTCCTCGATGCCGAGCTTGTTGAGCGCCGCCAGCGCGGCGTTGAGCTGCCCGCGGCCGCCGTCGATCAGGATCATGTCCGGCAGCGATTTGTTCTCGTCCATCAGCCGCCGGTATCTGCGATCGACCGCCTCCGCCATCGAGCGAAAGTCGTCCGCGCCTTCGACCGTCTTGATGTTGAAGACGCGGTACTGCTTCTTGTCGAACTTGCCGCGGTCGAGGACCACCATGCCGGCCACCGAGTCGGTGCCCTGGATGTTCGAGATGTCGAATGATTCAATTCGCGCGATCTCTCTGTCGCAGCCTAAAACCTGCCCAAGTTTCTGTGCAGCGATCTGCAGCCGGTCCTGAGTCGATTTGCGGAATCGCGACTCGTGCGACAGCCGCGCGTTGCGGTTGACCAGCTCGATCCGATCGACTCCCCGCCCCCGCTGCGGCACGCGCAGCCCGACCTTTCGGCCGGCCTGCTCGGTCAGCCATGCCGTCAGCAGGTCGCACTCTTCCACCTCGAACGGGATCAACACCTCAGGTGGGATGAAGAGATTGTCCTGGTAGTAGCGCTGCAACACCTCGCCGAGAAAGTACGTCGGCTGATAGTCGTCGACTTTCTCCCAAAACAGCTCGCGGCGATCGACGACATTGCCGTCGCGGATGACGAAGAGCTGCACGGCCACATCACTCCCCTCTTCGTACAAACCCCAGACGTCCGCATCCTCATCATCCGCTGACGACACCTGCTGCTCGGCCTGGATGCGCTCGACGGTGCGCACGAGATCGCGGTAGTACGTCGCCATCTCGTAGTTCTCGGCCTCAGCGGCGCCGTACATCCGCCGTGTGAGCCGGTCCTGCAGCTCTTTCGTTTTGCCGCCGAGGAAGAGGACGACGTCATCGACCATCTCGCGGTATTGCTCCGGCGTGGTCAGGCCGACGACGCACGGCCCGAGGCATTGGTGCATGTCGTAGTAGAGGCAGGGACGCGGCAGCGCGTTCTTGCCGATCTTGATCTCGAGATCGCAACTCCTCAGTTGGAACTGGTCGGCGACGAGCTTGAGCAAACGCCGAGCGGTGCCAGCGAAGAACGGGCCGTAAAACAGGTCGCCCTTCTTGCGGTCGAGCCGCCGCGTGAAGACGACGCGCGGGTAATCCTCCGACATCGTCACCTTGATGTACGGGTAACTCTTGTCGTCGCGGAGGAGGATGTTGTAGCGCGGCTGGTTGGTCTTGATGAGGTTGTTCTCGAGGAGGATGGCCTCGAGCTCGTTGTTGGTGGTCACGAAATCGATGGTGTCGATCTCGTTGATCAGCGACATGGTCTTGCTGTCGCGCGCGCCCCGTCCGACCAGGTACGAGCCGACGCGATTCTTGAGATTGCGCGCCTTGCCGACGTAGATGACCTCCCCCTCGGCGTTCTTGTGCATGTACACGCCGGGGCGGTCAGGCAGCTCTTTGAGCCGCGCTTTGAGTCGTTCGGATCGGTCGGACATCAGGAGTAGCTGGAACAACTTACGGGAGGTTTGTCATCCCTCATGCCGATGGTCATTGGACTGACTAGTCAACTAGTTGACGAGTCAGCGAGCCGGGCCAGGAACTCCCCCGCCACCTCTCGAAATTCGGCCGTCCATTCGTGCGCGCCGTCGAAGATGCAGGTGCTGACCGAGGTGACCTCGCGCAGAAACCTCAAGTCTTTCTGGAGCTTTTCGTCGGTGTACCACTCCTCCCGAATCCCCCGCCCGATCAGCACAGGCGGCAGCTTCGGACGCGCTTCGACGACCTCCGGCGGAACGTCGCCGCCGAGGGCGATGACGCCGGTCGCACTCGATCCGGCCGCAGCGCGATACGCCATCGCCGCCCCTTGCGAGAATCCGAGAAAGACGAGTTGTCGCGGTGTCGGAAACTGCGCGACGACCGAATGGACGTAGGCGCGGTTGTCTTCGATGGCCAGCTCGCGATCAAGGCTGGTCATCCACGAGGCCACGACCATCCCCGTCCGGTTCATGTAGAACGGATGCAGCGCCTGCACGGCGACAGCGGTCCATCGATCGATCCCCGGAATCTGCTGCAGCTCCGCCATGTGCGCCTCGGCGGTTTCGCCATAGCCATGAAAGCCGACCAGCAGCCACTCCGGCGGACCATCGCGGACGAGATAGCGGCCATGGACGTTGGTCGGGATGGTGCGCGTGTCGAAGTCGGACATCTGTGCATCCTAACGATTCATCGTCTGCGCGCGAAGACGCGCGAAACAATGCAGCCCCGCGCTCTGCGCGGGGTTGGCGAGAGCGCACATGATTCGTGGCCGCGGAGGCGGCCATTACAAGGCTCGCGCGAAACGTTGTTGCGGCCGCCTCCGCGGCCGCAAATCCCGGATCCCTCGCGTACCCCGCGCAGAGCGCGGGGCTGCATTGTCCTGCGCGCCTTCGCGCGCAACCGGCAACCATCGCAGTCGATCAAACAAAAGTGCCCATCTCGTCCTGCCGCTACAATGCCCGCCCGTGTCGCGACTGACCCTTGTCGTCCCCTGTTACAACGAAGAGAAACGCCTCGATACCGCGGCCTTTCGTGGCGTCGCCGTCGATGGCCATGACATCGACTTCCTCTTCGTCAACGACGGAAGCCGCGACGGCACCTTGCGTCTCCTCGAATCGCTGCGCGACGAAGATCCGAAGCGTTTCGCCGTCCTCAACCTCGAGCGCAACAGCGGGAAGGCCGAGGCGGTACGGCGGGGGTTCGTCGCGGCGATGGAGCGCGACGTCGACTACATTGGCTTCTGGGATGCCGATCTGGCCACTCCCTTCACCGAACTTCCCGGCTTCCTCGAGGTCCTCGAAACGCGCCCTGCCATCCAGATCGTGATGGGCGCGCGCGTCCGTCTCCTCGGGCGCGAGATCAGCCGCCGCCCCGCCCGTCACTACTTCGGCCGCGTCGGAGCCACGCTCATCTCCTCCAGCCTCGGCCTGGCCGTGTACGACACGCAATGCGGCGCCAAAGTCTTCCGCCGCAACGACACACTTCGCGAAGTCTTTGCCCGCCCGTTCATTTCCCGCTGGATTTTCGACGTCGAGATCATTGCCCGCTACGTCCAGCTCCTCGGCCGCGACGACGCCGCCGCATCGATCTACGAACTGCCCGTGATGCGCTGGCACGACGTAACCGGCTCAAAGGTCAAGTCGCACGACTTTCTGCGCGCGCTGAACGATCTGCGCAAGATTAAGCGGGCGTATCGGCTGTCATCCAGAGGCGCCAGAGGCACGTAGCCGCAGGCGGAGTGCCGGAGGACGCCGAAGGATCCCCGGCTGCTAACCCGGTTGGGCGGCGGTCGCAATCCGGAGCGGCAGCTCGGGATGACAGTTGCTCTACAATCCCCCGCCGATGACCACCACCCTTCCTGTCTGCGACGACCGCAGCCTCTCGCAGCTCGCGCTCGGCCTCACCGGTTCCGAAATCCTAAAGATCTCCGGCGAGATCCGCGTGCTCGCGGAGTCCGGACACGACATCTGCAACCTTACCGTCGGCGACTTCTCGCCGAAAGAGTTCCGCATCCCGAAGGTGCTCGAAGGGTTGATCGCCGAGGCCTTTGCGAAGGGCGAGACGAATTACCCGCCGTCGGATGGAACGAAAGAGTTGCGCCAGGCCGTCATCCGCTACTACGACGACGTCCTCGGACTGAAGTATCCGCTCGATTCCGTGCTCATCGCCGGCGGCGCGCGGCCGATCATCTTCGCGGCGTACGCGGCTGTCGTCGATCCGGGCGACAAGGTCGTCTACCCGATTCCCTCCTGGAACAATAACCACTACACCTATTTCATGCGCGGGGTGCCGGTCGAGATCACGGTCGGTCCGGAGACGAACTTCCTCCCCACCGCCGACCTGCTGCGGCCGCACATCCGCGACGCGCGCATGATCTGCATCTGCACGCCGCTCAATCCGGCCGGCACCGTGATGGCGCGCGAGGAAGTGGAGCGCATCGCCCGGCTGGTGGTCGATGAAAACGAACGCCGCGCGGCCACCGGCGAACGCGCCCTGCTCATCCTGTGGGACCAGGTCTACTGGATGCTCACCTTCGGCGCGTCTCGGCATTACAGCCCGCCGCAGCTGGTCCCCGAGTCGATGCCGTACACGATCTTTGTGGACGGGATATCGAAGGCGTTCGCTGCGACCGGATTGCGCGTCGGCTGGACGCTGGCGCCGCCGCCGATCACCGCACGCATGCGCGACATCCTCGGCCACGTCGGCGCCTGGGCTCCGCGGCCCGAGCAGATCGCGGTCGCGAAGTTCCTCGGCATGCGCAACGCGATCGACGACTTCCACGAGTCGATGATCCGCGAGCTGCAACTCCGACTCGATCTCCTCTTCGACCGCATCGACGCCATGCGCGCCGAAGGACTGCCAATACGAGCCATCGCGCCGCAGGGTGCGATCTATCTGTCCGTCCAGTTCGATCTCATCGGCCGCGGCGCGATCAAGACGAACGAACAGATCCGCCGGCTGCTCCTCGACGACGCCGGCTTCGCTGTCGTCCCGTTCCAGGCCTTCGGGCTGCCGAATGAGACAGGCTGGTTCCGGCTCAGCGTCGGCGCCGTCTCGCCCGCGCAGATCGAGGCCGGCCTCGCGCGCGTGCGCGACGTCCTGGCCCGTTACGCGTAAACTCTCCGCACATCATTAAGGAGGCTTCACATGTCCGCTCTCCGGCGACTTCTCCCGATCCTCATTCTCGTCACGGTCCCGCTCGCCGCGCAGACGACCGGCTCGATCAGCGGCCACGTCACCGACACAAGCGGCGCGACACTGCCGGGCGTGACGATCGAAGCGACCAGCCCCGCGATGCAGGGCACCCGCGTCGCCATCAGCGACATCAACGGCCTCTATCGACTGCCGCTCCTGCCGCCGGGCAGCTACACGGTCGCGTTCACGCTCAGCGGGTTCGGACAGAAAAAGCAGGCGGCCGTTGCGGTGCTCCTCGGCAAAGACACCGCACTGGATACGGTGCTCTCCCCCGCCATGACGGAAAGCATCACCGTCGGCAGTTTTGCCCCGACGATCGATACGTCATCGAACACGCTCGGCACGAACCTCAACGCCGCGCAGATCGAGACACTGCCGACCGCGCGCAACTACTCCTCGGTCGCGCAAATCACGCCCGGCGTTTCAACCGATGCGATTCAAGCCGACGACAAGCAGACGCCGACAATTACCGTCTACGGCTCCTCCGGCGCGGAGAACGCCTTCTATATCGACGGCGTGAACACGACCAACTCCGAATATGGTTTCCAGGGCAAAGAGCTGAATTTCGAATTCATCGAAGCGATGGAAGTGAAGACCGGCGGTTACGAAGCGGAATACGGCCGCGCCACCGGCGGCATCATCAACGTGATCACGAAGTCGGGCAGCAACGAGCTGCACGGCGATCTCTTCGGCTACGACACGAGCGACTCGCTCCAGACAAACTCGAAGACGGTGGCCCGTCCGACGCCCGGAGGCTTCACGAGGAAGGACTACGGCGCCGACATCGGCGGCTTCATCGTCAAAGACAAACTCTGGTTTTTCGGCGCCTACGACGAAGTGCGCAACACGCAGGCGAACATCCTGCTCCAGGGGCCCCTGGCCGGCGACATGGTCACCTCGCCCAGCCATCGCAACCTCGGCTCGGCAAAACTGACCTACAGCCTCAGCCCGAGTCACACCTTCATCGGCACGTTCCTGCAGGATCCACGCGCCGACACCGGCGCCATCGACGACGCCAACCACACGCTCATCGGCGATGAGATCACCTTTAGCGGCCGGCAGGATTTCGGCGGCCGCGATTACGCGCTCCGCTACGACGGAATCGTCGGCACGACCTGGCTCTTCTCCGCGCAGGACGCGCGGCACAAAGAGAAGAACTCCGTCGGTCCGGCCACCACCGCGGGCGACTCCATCGAGTACATCGACGCGCGCAACAATTTCTTCCAGACCGGCGGCTTCGGTCTGATCCAGCAGAAATCGTTCGACCGCAAGTTCTACGGCGGCTCGGCCACGCATTACGCCGGCTCACACCAGATCAAAGGCGGCATTGAATTCGAAGACCAGACCGCGAATGTCATCAAGCGGATGTCCGGCGGCCAGCAGGTCGACATTTTCGAGAATCCCAACAATCCATCCAAGCCGATCTACAGCCACAGCTACTGGACTACACCCGACGCCACGGTCGCGAATGCGCCCATTTCGCAGCTGAACGCATCCCCGCAACACAAGAACACCACCGCATACCTGCAAGACCGCTGGACGATGAAAGACGTCACGCTCAATGCCGGGTTGCGGTGGGACCGCCAGCGCATCATCGACGCCTCAGGCGTGACACAGATCGACCTCAAGAAAGACTACGCGCCACGGCTCGGGATCACATGGGATCCAAGCGGCTCCAATAAATCGAAGGTATTCGCCTCCTACGGCCGCTATTACGAGGAAATCCCGATGGACCTGGTCATCCGCTCGTTTTCTTATGAGCGCCAGCCGCGCATCATTAATTACAGCCCGACCAGCGTCATCCCCGATGCCAATGCCGAACACGACGCCGACACCACTTCGGCTATCCTGGGCGGCTTCACTGAACCGGCCGATCCTCATCTCAAGAATCAGTATCTGACGGAGATCCTGGCCGGAGCCGAGCGCGAGGTCATGCCCAACGTTTCCGTCGGCGTCAAAGGCATTTACCGCAATTATGGCCGCGTCATCGAAGACTTCCTCTGCATCAACGACGGCACGTACTGCATCGGCAATCCCGGCGAAGGGATCATGAAGCAGGTCTTCACGCTCGATTACTCACAACAGTTCCCCGCACCGAAACCGAAGCGGACCTACAAAGGCATCCAGCTCGACGCCAACAAGTCCTACAGCAACAACTGGCAGGGCATGGCCTCCTACGTCTATTCGCGTCTGGAAGGCAATTACGACGGCGAATACGCGCCCTTCACAAATGTTGGAGCCGATCCGAATATCTCCGCCGCCTACGACTATTACGATTTCTTCACTAACGGCACAAATCTATCCCGGATCACGAACCGCGGCGATCTCTCCAACGACCGCCGCCACCAGTTGAAAGCGTCGGGCATTTACAACACGCCGTGGAAACTCAACATCGGCGTATCCGCCTACTGGCGCAGCGGAACGCCCGTGACGCGCTACGGCTACTCCGACGCCTATCGCCGCTACGAATTCTTCCTCACCCCGCGCGGCGCGGAAGGCCGCACCCCCAGCAACTACGACGCCGACGTCCACCTCGGCTACCCCATCGCCCTCGGCGGCTCGAAGCTCAACCTGCTCCTCGACGTCTTTAACATCCTGAACACGCAGCGCGCCGTTCTCCTCGACGAACGCTACGGCTTCCAGGAAAGCGACAATGCGCTGGGGACGTCCGCGAACCCGAATTACCTGAAACCGATCGTCCGGACGCCGGCAACATCAGCAAGGTTGGGCGTGCGGTGGACGTTCTGAAAGGCATCTCAACCACAAAGACACAGAGAGCACAGAGGGATTCCTTTGTGTACTTTGTGCCTCTGTGGTGAAAAATCCTGGATTATGCCGCGCTGAGGAAATTCACGACCGTCGACGCAAAGTACGCGCCCCACGTGCGCACGTCGAAGACCAGCGACGACGACATGAAGCAGGAGTGCGTGCAGTGGCACTCCTTTGCCTTGATCGACTTCCGCTGCGCGTCGGCCTCCGGTGAGAACCAGAGCTTACCGAAGTCGTAGCCGGTGTCCCGCACGTTGCCGACGGCCTCGCGCAGCTCGCACATCCGCACTTCGCCGCGCGCGTCGAGCACGCCCGAGATGCGGCCGGCGTGGCAAGGCTTCACCTGCGTCTCCTGCTCCAGGATCTCCAGTTCCAGCCGGCGCGTGTAGATCTTCACGAACTTCAGGAAGCTGTCGTAATGCGAGTACGTGTTCCAGTACGCCTCGAGCTTCGGCAGCAGCTCGCGGTACTTGTCGGTGGAGATCGGCTGGATGTTCTTGTCCGGCTGATCGCCGCGCAGCATCTCGAACGAGTGGAACGAAATCGCGGGGAAATCGCGCCGGACAGCCACGAACAGCTCATCGAGATCATCGGCGTTGTAACTGCACAAGCATGTGTGCACGTTGACCGTCAGATTGCCGTACTTCTCACGCAGCGGAATCAGCCCCGCATACGTCTTCTTCGCCTTCGCGTAATTGCCCGGAACGCCGCGGATCCAGTCGTGCTTCTCGCCGACGTGATCGATCGACAGGTTGACCACGATCTGCGTGTCGGGACAGCGTTGCAGCGACGCCTCCACCTGCCGCGCGATCAGATCGCTCGTGATCGCGCCGGTGGGGATCGTGATCTGTTTCACGTGATTCTGCGACGACAGCATCGCGCAGACGTCCGGCAGATCGCGGCGGAGGAACGGCTCGCCGCCACTCATGACCACGAAGAGCAGATCGCCGAGGGATGAGAACGTCTTCTGAAGCTCCTCGAACGAGAGCTCGTGTTCCTTGTTCTTGCGCAACTGCTCCCAGTTGAAGCACGTCCGGCAGAACGAATTGCAGTCGTAGGTCAGCCCGAGGATCATGTAGACGGGCTTCATGCCTCGCTTGTCGACGAGGTAGCGCAGGTACTGCAGCTTGTCGGTGAACTTCATGCTTCGACGGGCTGAACCGCCATCGGCAGCGCCGTAATCCTCAATGCTTGCCGAAGAAATTGCTGATGTCGAAGTAGACCGACACCGTGCGGCCGTTGGCCGTCTCGAGGTCGATCACGTCAGCCGGCTTCTCGTTGCAGGTGGTTAGTCCCTGCTTGACCTCTTTTGCCCCGGGATAGTTCTCGTTGATCCAGGCCTTCTCCTTCGCGATCCCGTCGTGCTCGTTGGTAGCATCGATGACGATCGCGCTTTTGCAGGAGAGGCCGCGAGCCGCAATGATGATGGGCCGTGTCGGCCGCCTTTCCGCTGGCGCAGGTTGCGCCGCGGGGACTGCCTCCGCAGCGGGCCGCGGTGCAGTCTGGACAGTCGGTGGAGCCGGAGTGGTGGCGCATGCGGTGGCGAGGAGAAGGGCGAAGATGGCGAGTGAGCGCGTCATGCAAAAATTCTAACCTAGCTTTGCGCGAACCCAACCCCACACGATCCCCGCAAAGTACGTCGCGTGATGTGCGGCGAAAGCGAACGGCAGCAGCGGCCAGTAGCGCATCGGCAGCCGCGTGGCGCGCGTGCCGAGGATGAGGGTGAAGATGTAGTAGGGAACGACGGTGATGGGAGCGGCGATGATCGCGATCGCACCGACGACGAGGAACGCCTTGATCTTCAGGTTCTTCGAATATGCCGCGGCGTCCCGCGCCAGCATCTCGCCGGTCTTCACCCGATAGCGCCAGCGCTGCCGAAGGTACGGACCCGGAAAGGCCCTCCGCCGGTGAAACACGCGAACTCCTGAGCGATAGATCACATGCGGCAGCAGCGACGCGATCAGCGACGTGTCCTCGCCGATGTAGCCGATGGCCTCATCGAACCCGCGGAACGCGCTCTTCCTGACGAACAGATTCACCAGCGCGACGTCGCTCGCATTCGCAATCGCGAAGATGCCGCGCCGATTCTCATGACACGCCACGCCGCTGCCGATGAGCGGCGTCGCCAGCAGCGTTTCTGCGATCAATTCCGCCGGCGTTGAATCGTCCGGCGCCGGATCGGGACCGCCGAGCGCCAGCACCTCGGGATGAGCGTCGAAATGAGAAACCGCCGTGGCCATCCAGCCGGAATCGGCGATTGCATCGTCGTCGATGAACGCCAGAATCTCGCCTGTCGCCTCGGAAACCGCTCGATTTCTTCGAGTTGCGGGATTACGATTCGGCTCGATGACGTTCCGTACGCCGGTCCCGAGCTCGATCGCCAACGGCGCCGCGGAGACCAGAATCAATTCGAAAGGAAACGGCGCCTCCTGACGCAGCACCGACTCGATCGCGCGCTCCGCGTCGCCGCCGATCCGCTCCACAGGCATGATGACTGACACTCGCACCGCATGAAGCTTATCGTTCAAATCCCCGCCTTCAACGAAGAAGCGACTATCGCGCAGACGCTTCGCGACATTCCGAAGAAGATCGACGGCATCACCGCCATCGAAATCGTCGTCATCGACGACGGCTCCTCCGACAACACCGCCGAGGCCGCGCGCAAAGCCGGAGCGACACACGTCGTCCAGCTCAAATCGCATCGCGGCCTCTCCTCGGCATTCCTGGCCGGCATCAACGCCGCCCTCCGCCTCGGCGCGGACATCATCGTCAACACCGATGCCGACAATCAGTACGCCGGTGCCGACATCCCCAAGCTGATCGCACCGATTGTGCGCGGCAGCGCGGACGTCGTCATCGGCGACCGCGAAGTCGCGAAGTCGCCGCACATGTCGGCGGTCAAACGGCTCCTGCAGCGCCTCGGCAGCCGGACAGTCGGACTGGCCTCGGGCATTCGCGTCGGCGACGTCACCAGCGGCTTCCGCGCGTTCTCGCGCGACGCCGCGATGCAGATCAACGTCTTCAACCCCTTCACCTACACGCTCGAAACGATCATCCAGGCCGGCAACCGCAACCTCGGCGTGCAATCAGTGCCCGTGCGCACGAACGCGCCGACGCGCCCCTCGCGCCTCTACCGCGGCCTCGGCACATACCTGCGCAAGTCGATCGCCACGATCTTCCGCATCTACACGATCTACAAACCGCTCAAGACCTTCTTCGCCATCGGCGCACTGCTGATGCTGGCCGGCTCCGCGCTCGGCATCCGCTTCCTCTGGGATTTCACCCACGGCGACCGCGGCGGCCACATTCAGTCGCTGATCCTGGCTGCCGTCTTTCTCATCATCGGCTTCCAGACGCTGCTCATCGCCCTGATCGCGGACCTGATCTCCGTCAACCGCCGCCTCAGCGAAGAAGTCCTCGTGCGCATGAAGCGGATGGAGATGCCGGTCTCCGAGCGCCGACCTCTCCCCCATCGCGTCCCTCGGGAACCGCGCTCCGCGACGCGTCCTCCCCTCGCGAAACGCGAACGCCCCGAAGCAAAGCCGCCATCGACGCAATGGGTCTGGCTCCTCGACGAAGACAAACTCCAGGACCGCGGCGTCAAGCCCGAGCCGATCACCGAACCCGATCTCGACGACGACATGCCCGACCAGCCCGCGACTCCCGCCGGCCCCCGCCGCCGCCGTCGCCGCCGCGGCGGCTCGCGGCCAGGTAACTCCGAGCCGCCAACGTCCTAGTTCGAGTCGCACCTCACGAACGCAGGATCGCGATGAACGCGGACCGATCGGAAGCTCGGCGCGACGCTCGATGACTACAAGCAGCTCATTGCGCTCGGCAAGCTTCGTCGGACCCCAACCAAATGGCGGTTAGCTCAGATGGGCAGAGCGGCGTCTCATAGGCGCTGGGTCGCTGGTTCGACTCCAGCGGCGGGTCACATCGCAAATCGCTGCGCTAAGCCGGCGCCGAGCCGCCATCGAGCACGAGCACCTCGTAGTTTGAAAAACATGGCAATCTCACGACTGAACTCTCGTGCGCCCGATCGACGAATACAAGCAGCTTCTCGACGCCTGAAAACGCATCCTTGGCAAGCCGAGCCCATACATCGAACAAAACCAAAGATGTCGGTTGAGCCAGAACGATGCGGACGCCGAGTTCGACTAGGCGCTCGCGAATGTCATACGGCGAAGCGAACTCATACTCCGTGGTACCTGCTCTTTGCAGATGAAGGCGGTCGCGTGCGTCGGCCCAAACGACAGCGAAGACTCCCTCCTTCAGCCCGAGAAACTCCGCGACGGCTTCGAGGTCGGGGACATCGCCGTCAAATACAACGACGCTATGAGTTCGCAGCAACATCTCACGGCGGGCAACGAGCAGACGCTCCACATCGCCAGAAATTGCCCGGAAACTGGTGAACGACGGGTCATTCGGATCAATACCCGCTCGCCGTAGGAAACGCCGAAACCACGGGCGGACCAGTTGAATCCCTTGCTGCGCAAGCACGTAGCTAAACGCGGCGGTGATCTCCGCGAGCGAGTATGGCTGCCCGAGATAAATGATCGAAACCGCACCCTCTTTGGAGTCGACTGAAACGCCGGGACGATTGGAGAAGGAAAGGAACTGAACGATCGGCCATGAAATGCGAGCGCCACCGAAGACATCGGCGAAGACATGATTCGATTCCTTGTGACTCTTGACGATTGTGTCGTGTTCGAATGTCTCAAGACCGCCGTCGGCAACAGAGAGCATCGGCATTCCCCTGGACGTAGCCACAGTGACATCGTTTGGTGGTCCGGCGAACCAGACATTAAGCGCGTTTTGCAGTTGTTCGCTGCCGATCCGCTGTGCATGTTGAAGCCCTGATAACAGCGTCGGGTCGGGATTCGAGAGGAACTTCGGCCCGAAGTTGTCGCAGACGTACGACTGCACATGCTCGAACGGATCGCGGACGTATTGCTTTGGATGCCGTGAGCACTCGACGGTTCCTTTGTCGCGCGACCCTCCGTAGGATCCTAGGTGCGCACAGTCACAACAAGCCTTTCGCATCCGATTCTCCTGTTGCCAAGTGTTCAACGTCTTCTTGCAAAGTATTGATGATCCGAATTCGCGGACCAGGCAGCTCTCCTTCAAAGACATTCCACCAACTGCCAGTGCCATGATCCGGACACTTGACGACGACTGCTGCATCTGCGGTTTCGATACGAAGCTCGGCCCCGCTGGCAGCAAGGTCTGTCTCGGAGGAGTAGTTATGGACGGCGCAGCGGATACGGCAAGGGCGCACAAAGGTTAGGGTTTCGGAACCGGGAGCCTGTTGGCAATCGCGATCGAGCTGAGACCATGGATGAGCGTCGAGGCATCCGCCATCACGATACGAAACCTCTATCCATAATCCCGGTTCAAATTGAACCCACGCATGCAGATCGAGATCTCTCGGCGCCGCTGGCCACGTCAAAATGACGCGGGCGCGAGCATCACCAGCAGTTGAGGTTGTCCTCATTTTGTCAGTTTGGATTTTCGTCTGCTGACTGATCGTCCCTCGGATGAGATCGGAGAACCGTGTCAGAGACTCGGTGGAACCGGGACGACAGTGACCGATCACCGACGTACGGCTGCGCACATCGGCGCCGACGTCGTCGAGAAGGCTGAGATCCGCTGGCCCGTAGTTCACGAGAATGACCTGAGCGGCAGGCCGGCCGCGGGCGTAGTCGCTCAAGGCTGCCGCGAAAGCCTTGCGCGACGCCTTCATGTATTGCTTGCATTCCACCACCAACACTGATGACTCAGGGTAGGTAATCGGCTCGCGCTGCACAGAATAGTCCGGCTGAATCGACCCAACTCTGCCCTTTCCCTTCGGCGTCGCGAAAGGCGATCGTAATTCCGCCCAGAGATACAATGGATCAGCTGTTCGCTCGAATGTCGCCAGATGGGAGCCCTTAAACGAGTAACGGATAACTCCATTGGACGAGTGAACTCGCGTCTGTCCGGGCACCTCCGCAGCGATTCGGGCTCCAACCCAGGCGCTATAGAGATCGTGCCGCCTTTGCCAGACCGGCAGTGAAAGGAATGACTCGAACTCTTCGATTTGACGATCGATCGTCGTCGTTCGTCTTGGCATCGACTGCGTCAGTTCGCGGATTGTGTCGCTGATCGGCTGAACAGCCGCTGCGTCGGGAGCAATCGCGTAGAGCGCGCGCAACATCCGCCCCGCCCAGTTCGCACCGTCGAGAAGCCTAAGGACCCATGGGTCTTCGCCCCCTGTAACGCCCGGCTGCCACTGAAAGGCGAGAAGATCGGAGCGGCTGATGCCGCGCAGACGACTGGCGCGCACGACCCGGCACCAGACGTTCCAGGCTACATTTAACTGCTCGGCTCGTGCGCCCAACGCTAAAACTGAAGGTTTCACTATCTCAGGAGGCCAAGATTGGGTTCCCTCATACGTAGCAAGCCAGTCGGCTACGGATCGTGGAAATGCCACCGGGCCTGGCGCTGCGGCGCCTTCGAGGATCCGGCACAGCTGAAGAAGATAGTCATGATTCCACGCCGGCTCGTCGCGGGTCACGAGATCCTTTCCTTCGACGAACTTTCGTTCCCAAACCTGAAAGGAGTCGAGGTCAAAGTCCAGACCGTTGATCTTCGTACCGAAGTCAAAGGCGATCCGCAGCACACCCGAAGATGAAACGGTGGCACGGGCGGCCTCGAAAAAGGCAAGCAATTCTTTCATCATCGATGCATACGGTGCAGTCGCTGAAAAGAACGCTTCAATAAATCGCTCGACCGATATATGGCCGGTTTGGAGATGTTCCTCCAGAGCAATCGCAGCGTCCAAATTGAGCGCCTTCAGCAGGTCCTCGACGACGCCCGCGTCATATCGGGGATCAAGCCCTCCGAATCGTTCGAGGGCCTGCCAGCACGCCACACCGCTTTGAATCGCCTCGCGAGCAACTGTCATCTCTTCGTCCTCGAAGTAGGAGTGTTCTTTCGTCGCAGCTTCCCTACCTCTGTGAGATGGTCATCCACTGCGCTGCCTTCCGTAGAGCGCGGCTCGTAAACTCTAGATCGCCGGTCCGACATCAGTCAGACCACCATTTGCCTAACTTCGCGGTTTTGCCAGACCTGCCCAGTCAGCATTCCAAAACGCCTGTCACTGGCGCGCCGGGCCGTTCGATGCGTGCCACAAACCTCGGCATATTTCGCGAAGCTCTGGAGTGCGCGCGGCAGAGCCGCCGCTTTGGGAGGGAGGGGGGAAGCGTGATGCTTGCGATGCGTGGGATTCAATCGCGAGCGTTTGTCGGGAACGATTCCACCGCCCTCCCAAAGCGGCGGCTCGGTCGCCACCGCACTCCAAAGTGCTGCGCACGAAAGGAATCGATTGTTACTTCGAGAGACGAACCGCCGCGGCGGTTCGGTGTAGTCCTGAGTTGTAGTACGCCTCTTCCTGGAGGCAGCAGTAGACGAGCTTCAGGTCGTGATCATCCTCGCTCTTTACGGCGAGCGAAGCGAGGTCGGCACCGTCGTCGATGATCGTCGTCGCGAGTGGCGGGCGGCCGATGACGATGTACGCGGCGAGCATCGCGTTGGCGAGGACGTCGAGTGCTGATGGCAGGAGAAATCGTTCGAGGACGCGGGTTGCGTGGCAGGCGGTGACGAGGTGGAGCGCGACGAAATCTCCGGTAGCGATGAAGATGCGCGCGGCGATCATGGCGAGATCGGGAAGGACAACGTTTGCGATCGATGAGCGGTAGTCGGTAAATGCCGGAAGCGCGCTGACCTTCGCAAGCCGGCCATCGATGCTGCGGCCTTCGATGGTTAGGGCGAAGCGGTCATCGGCCGCGATGGCGGCAAAGGCATCGGCGGCGGTATCGAATCGGGTTTCGGCAGGCGCACCCGATAACTCGCTGAAGCCGGTTACCCATGACGCCAGTGCGCCGGCGATATCGACGTCGTCTCCGCTGTCGACTGCGTAGGCGGTGCGAATCGCGCCGTGGAATGCCTCGCTGGCCAGGCCGGTGGTCAGGTGCGGAACGACGTCGGAGAGCAGCGAGGTTGCGCCGCGCGTCCGAAGATCCTCCTCGAACTTCACAGCCAGCGCCGATTCGTAGCGTCGCTGGCCGAGAGCTTCGCGCCAATCGTCATTCGGCAGAGATTCTCCTGGAGTTTGCGGGCGAAGGCGTTTCTCGTAGAACGCTGCGAACTCGCGAAGGCGCGCTTCGTTGCCACCGAGGCGCTCGAGGGCCAGCAGCGCCATCGGCAGGTGGTTGAAAAAGCAAGCGCCGTACGTCGTGCTGAATCGGTGCGAATCCGTGATGAGCGAACGGCAGGTGTCGCTGATCATCAGTGTGGCACTGGGATGTTCCAGAAGAAGTTCGCAATCCTCACCAGCAGTGGATCCGGAACCTCGGCGCCCGCTTCGTTCAGCCGCTTCACCTCGTCGTTGATGCGCACCAGCTCATTCGCATCGAGCCAGAAGCCGTAGCAGGTGGGGCAGTAGTCGAGAATGATGTTGCTCTCGATGTTGAAGTCGACCTTGCGCATCGTCGTGGCGTCGCGCGGACATGAAATTGATCCGTGGTCATCGTCGTGCTGGTAGGAGTCGAGATCGACGGTCGAGAACTCGAGGTCGCCCGGCGTCGGGCCGGCGACCGCGTTCAGTTGGCCGTGCTCCAGAAACATCCCGCTGCATCGCGGGCATGTCTGGACGTTGGCCTGGCCAACCGTTTTCAATTCGAGAGCTGCGGCATCACGCGGACAGTGCACGGGGACTCCTCCTGCTTTCGAAGGCAGTATGCCACCGTGGCGATCCGCGCGGTGATGGACGGCTACCTGCGCGGCGGCCGGGCCAACCCCACGAAGATGACCATCCCGTCGCCGCCCGGATTGGCCGCCTCGTCGTGCAGCAGATCGCCGTACAGATCCATGTCAAAGTCAGGCTTCCAGTTGTTGCAGGTCCACACATTGCCGGCGGCATCGATCTCGAGGCCTGTCGTGCGCATCATGGGGATGAAACACGGCGCACTGCCGGCGCCGTAGAGCGGCGATCCATCGTGGAGCCGAACCTGTTCTCCGGCAGACGGCAGCGTGTAGCCCGTCTGTGGAGAGATCCCATCTCCGGTGCGATAGCCGGCCGGACGCGTCTTGCCGTTCGCTCCAGCCAGTTGCGTGAGACGGCCGTGGAAAACACTGCCGAATTCCAGAGGGCCGAAGTCGCCGGCCCACAGGTTGTCGTCGCCGTCGAGGGTGATGCCCCACGGGCCGTCCAGACCTCCGCCTTGATAGCCTCCGATCAACATTCCGTCGCGGTCGAAAAGATAGGCGTGGGCGTCACCGCCCGAGGCCGCCCAGATGTTGCCGAGGGAATCGATCACGATTCCTTTCATCACCTTGCCGATCGTCGTTTCGCGAAGGCGCTCGACCGTCTTTCCGTTGAGCCGGAAGTTGACGATTCCGCTCGCATTCTTGTTGCTGTTCGTGACCCATACCGTGCCGTCGCCGGCGACCGCAATGCCGAACGGCGTAAAGGTATCGGTATCGCCTTGATAGAAGACCGACGCGCCGGGATCGCCGCCCGGGTAGACGACCACGCGGCTATTGCCGTAGCTCGCCATCCAGATGTTGCCGGAGCCGTCGATCACTGTTGCCTGGACCCGGTTCACGTCCTGATGGAAACCATTCTTCGCAGGCGAGAGCGGCTTTGCATCGGAGTCGAATAGCGAAACGCTGCCTTTCGGATTGTCGCCTCCCCAGCCGAAATCGCCGATCCAGACGCGCTCCTGGCTGTCGAGGGCGACCCCGAAGCCAGCGCCTTTGAGACCGCCACCCGTGAACGGTGAGATCCGTTTCCCTTTCGCATCGACGGCCGGACGTCCCTCCGGTCCGAGGACGATCGAATATTCGGTCGACTTGCCCGTGCCCTGTTCGACGTTGTTCGTGATCCAGACGCGGCCGTGACGATCGAACACCAGATTGCCGGGACCACCGAACATGTGCGCGTCGTCGCCCGAGTCGTTCACCTTCACGGTGATCGTCCAGGCGTCGGGCTGTTGTTGAAGGGCCGGCTCAAACGCTCTCCGTACATTCGATTGCATGTAGATCGGACCGACGTTGTACGCCGGCATCCGGGCGAGATTGCCGAGCGCCGCGACGGTGTTGGCAGGTGCCGCGCCGTTGGGAGGCGTGGTGAGATTGAAGAACGACTCGAGAACCTTTTTGGGAGCGTGGACGCAGGACGTGAGAAGGTTCGCCAGCGAGCGCGTGGTGCGTAAGGAGTTCGTCTCGTCCGCGTTGGGCGACGAGAGCAGAACCTTCGAAGATCTGCCGTCGACGACATTCACCAGATTCGTGTTCATGCCCGCCGCGATGCGGAGACCGAAAGGGTCGCCTTCGATGTCTCCGCCGATAAGGAACTGCGCGGCGCAATATGCAGCGGCGACGGTCGTCAGCTCGTTGATGGTGATTCGTTTGGGAAGCTTCGCGCCGAGGAGGGCCATCAACACGACGCCACCTCCGAGGTCAGCGGTCGCATAGAAGATGCTCTGCGACGCCTTGATCGAGGTTTCGATCGCAAACGATCCGCTGCGGTCGGTCTTGGCCTTTCCGATGACCCGAGGCGCTCCGGTGCTTGCTTCGAAAAGAGTGACTTGAGCGTTGAGCGGGCGCACCTCATGCCCGCCGGACTGCACGACGCCGTTCATCGGCGACTCCGGGATAAGCGAATACTTATTGATTGAGCGAGCGCGGCAATAAGAGTCATTTCCATCATGCAGTCAACGCTATCACAAGGCAGCCGGGAGTGCCGAGGTTCAACGAGGCGCCGGGTCATTCGTAGCGAACGGCATGGCTGTTCGACGGATGCCCGTTCTGCCGCTGCCGCTCGCCTCGTCGATCTCGTTTTCTCTTCTCAGCGCCACCGTCAACCTGTACGCCCTGTCCGGCTCCGGCGCCGGACGCGTGCGCGACCTTCGCATCGTTCGGCTGGCGCGGCGCGTTGCGGATCAACTCGACTGGAACCTGCTCGCATCCGCGCCGGCGTGGGTGCATGCGGAGCGCAGCCTCCGCTCGATCGGCGACGTAGCGTTGTTCTTCGCCTCGGCTGCGGTTGCAACGTTTGTTGTGCTCTTCCCGATTGCACTGATCGCCGGATTCGCGGCGCGGCGCGTCAAGCGAGGAGACGCGATCGCGGTTGCGGTCGTGGCGATGTGCGCGCTTGGACTCGCGGCTGGCGGCATGCTCTCTCCGGCGATGAACGCGGCTGTCTGCGTGGCCGCGGCGCTTCTCATATTTGCCGCATGTTCGATGCTGGAGTCATCGCGCCAGTGGCTTTCGCGAACGGCAATGGCCGGCATCGCGCTGGGAATCGCTACCTGTGCAATCGCACCATTCGTAAGCGGCAAACGGCAGTCGGTACGGCACACGCCGCGAACAGGCGCTCCGAACATCCTGCTGATCTCGATCGACTCGCTGCGCGCCGATCACCTGCACTCGTACGGCTACGCACGACAGACCTCGCCGAACATCGACGCGCTGGCCGCCGACGGCGCCGTATTCGAAACGGTGATCTCGCCGACATCGTGGACGCTGCCGGCGCACATGACGTTGATGACGTCGCTCGCACCGGAAGAGCATGGCGTGATCACGAACCGCCTGCGTCTCGGTGCGAACGTCGACACGCTGCCGATGCGATTGCAGCGCGCCGGCTATACGACTGCCGGTTTCGTTTCGGCCACGTACCTCGACGGCATCTACGGTTTCAGCCGCGGCTTCGACGAATACGACGACTACACGCTGCTGCGCGTGGCCGGTGAGAAGTCACGGGCCGCGGTGACTTCGCAGCAGGTTGCCCAACGCGCCATCGATTTTCTCCATCGACGCGCCGCCACGCGCGATCCCCGTCCGTTCTTCCTCTTTCTCCATTTTTTCGACGTTCACTACAACTACAACCCGCCGCAGCCGTTCGCGCGAATGTTCGACAGCGGCTACGCCGGACGCGCCACCGGTGACGTCGATTCGATTCATCGGGGCATGGCCAGCCGCGATCTCGATCACGACGTCGCGCTTTACGACGGCGAGATCGCGTGGGTCGACGCGAACATCGGCAAAATCCTGGCCACGCTCAGCCGCCTCGGCATCGACGAAAACACGATTGTCGCAATCACGGCCGATCATGGCGAAGAGTTCCTCGAGCACGGACAGGCAGCGCATTACAAGACTCTGTACGACGAAGTGCTGCGCGTTCCGCTCGTCATCCGCTATCCGGGCCACGTTTTGGCCGGCCGACGCGTGCAGGGTCAGGTGCGGCTGATGGACGTCGCGCCGACGCTGCTCACGCTTGCTGGATTCTCCGTTGCGAAGGTGCGCTCCGGAACACATGCGCGGAGTCTGGCCTGTCTGCTGACCTCTCCAGGTCAGCGGTCCGCGCCGGTCCTTCCCGCGTTCGGCGATCTGCGCGGCGAGGTGGCCTCGGTGCGCACCGGCGGCGCGAAACTGATCCGCAATCTGCGCACGCACCGGGAAGAGTTTTACGACCTCGCCAGCGATCCGGGCGAGCGGACGAACATCGATGCGCTCCCACAAACGCAACGCGATCAACTCCGCGTCATCCTCGACCGCTGGAGATCGAGCGCGGCCAACTCGTCCCACAGTCAGGCCGATCTCGACGACGAGGAGAAAGCGGCGCTGCGTTCCCTCGGCTACATGCAGTAAAACAAAACGCCCGAGGCGCGATGCCTCGGGCGTTTGTCGTACTGCGTTGTGAGACTCTTACCGGATGTTGATGCTCGCGACGTCGAAGACTCCGCCGCGAATCCACTGTCCGCTCAGTTCCACGTATTCGCCGGGGCGAAGGGTGCGAAGCGAACGGCCGTTGACGTCGGCGGCGATCAGGCGTCCCGAAGCATCATCCTGCAGCCACACGGTTCCGGTGCGGTAGTCGACACGCTCAACCACGCCGCGGATGTAACCGTTGCTGTATCCGCTGTTGTACTGATCGGGCCAGCTCACCGCGTCGGCGTAGATCGAGCCGCCGCGGAAGATGCCGCCCAGGTTGATGGAGACGCCTACGCGAAGGTCGCGGGCGCGATTGCCGAAGGTCGACTGGGGAACCCAGAACGACTGGCCGCGATCGAGCTGCACGCGATAGCCGTCGCGCTCGCGATTGAACGAGCTCACCTTGCCGCTGGCGTTGATGCGTTGATTCTCGCGATACGCGTTGTTGTTGGACGAGCGGCGGCTACCGTTGTCGCGCTGATAGCTGCCCTGCCCGTTGTTGTTGTACGTCTGATTGCCATTGGCGTGCTGGGTGCTCGCCTGCCCGTTGTTGTACGTCTGGTTGCCGCGCTGGGTGTTCGCCTGGCCGTTGTTGGCGGACTGGCGATTGGCGTTGTTGCGCTGGGTGCCCGCCTGTCCATTGCGATCGTTGTTGGTGTTGTTGTTTTGGTTCCAGCTGCCGCGCGACTGCGCGAAGGCCGGCGTTGCCAGAAGAAGGGCGATCGCGCCCGCTCCCGCCGCTTTCGTTACCCACTGCGTCACTGTCGTTTTCATGATGTTCTCCTTGTGTTGCACACGGAGAGACAAAGTGAGAGCAACGCTTCTTTCGCTCAAACCACGAGCTGCATGCGGGTGTCACGAAGTGCGAATTTCGACGATGAGATGCAACGCGCCTACGCACGCGTCCGAAGGTCTTACACGCTGCCGCGGAACCGATCGGCCATCCATTCGCGGCGGGCTTCGTCGTCGCGGGCAGAGTAGAGATACTTCGTCCATGCCTTCTGCTCGTGGATGACGGCGCCGAGCTCCCAGACGCAGAAGACCGGCTTGTGCCTTCCCTTCGGAAAGAGTGCAAACGAAGTGTCGCCGTCTTTCGCGTAAGTGGTTTCCCACAGCTCGTTCCCGTTGCGCCAGGTGCAGACGATCAGGAAGAAGAACGAGTCGCCGCAGAGGTGAAGGATGACGAATCCGAGGTCGCCATCGATTTTCAGCTCGGAATCCTTCCGCAGGAAGTCGCGGGCTTCGCGTTGCACGCCGTCGGTGATCACCGCTTCCGCGCGGTGGATGTCGTACCACTTGAGGTGCGCATCGCTGAGGATGAGATCGTGGTTCGGTGCGATGAGTTTGGGGTAGTGCTTGTAGGAGTCGGGGACGTTGAACATCGCGAAATCATACGTTGTGGCGGCCGCCTCCGCGGCCGCGGATTCGCGGCGCGCTTCGTGACCCCGCGCAGAGCGCGGGGCTGGATTGTTGAGCGCGCCTTCGCGCGCGGGCCGCAGTACGCTTGCAAAATGATCGTTGACATGATCCGGCGGTTTCTCGCGGAGCACGACATCCGCGGACCGATCGTCGCGGCGGTTTCGGGGGGCGTCGATTCGACGGCGCTGCTCGTCGCGCTGGTGGAGATGGGGAGCGTCGTATTCACCGCCGCGCACATCAATCATCATCTTCGCGGCGCGGAGTCCGATGATGACGAGGCCTACGTACGCGAACTCGGCGCGCGCTACGACATCCCGCTACGCGTTGCCGACGGCACGCTCGATCCGGATGCGGTTCGGCATCGCGGGATCGAGGCGGCGGCGCGCGAGGTGCGGCATGCGCGGCTGCGCGAGATCGCGGGCGACGCGCTCATCGCCACCGCGCATCAGAAAAACGATCAGGCCGAGACGGTGCTGATGCGGCTGATGACCGGCGGCGGCATCGCGGCGTTGCGCGGCATTCATCCGGTTCGCGAGGATGGCGTGATCCGGCCGCTGTTGAGCGTTACGCGCGCAGAGATCGAGCAGTTTCTGAAGGAACGCAACATCACGCCGCGATTCGATCGCTCGAATGCCGATCCGCGGTTTCTTCGCAACCGCGTTCGCAAAACGCTGCGCGAGTTCGATCCGAGCGTCATCGACAACCTCGCCGCGGTCGCCGATCAGGCGCGCCAGCAGTGGCCGGTGCTGGAGCGCGCCATCGATGCCGCCGAAGACGTGATCGCCACGGATGCGGAAACGCGATTCCGTTCCATGCCGGACGATCCGTGGCTCCGCCAGGGGCTGCTGCTGCGGCACATCCGAAGACTTGACCCCGAGGCGCGCGATGTATCCGCGGCCGATCTGGAACGATTGGCTGGAACCACCGAACACACCTCGGTCACAAAGTCACTCGAGTTGCTGAAGGACGGCCAGGAAATCGTCCTGCGCCGCCGCGATCGGACATCGACTCCGCAATTCGAAATCGAAATCGACGCGGGCAACGAGGTCTACATCCCCGAAATCGAAACGATCGTGCGCATCTACTCGGCGAAGAACGACGGAAAAAATCAGCGGATCCAGCTGCCAAGAGGAGCAAAGCAACACTTCACCGTACGCAATCGCCGCGACGGCGACCGCTTCCGCCCCCTCGGCATGACCCACGATAAAAAGCTGAAGGATTTCCTCATTGATCGTAAAATTGCCGCAACGTCCCGGGACCGCATCCCGCTTCTCCTCTGGAACGACACGATCGTCTGGGTGGCCGGCGTCGAGGTCTCCGAGCTGTTCAAAGTGACTGGCGAGACCGCCGATCTTTACGAGGTGGCGATTGAGCAAACTCACCAAGGTGTTCGGCGCTCACGAGATTGAACGGCGCGTGGCCGCATTGGCCGCCGAGATTCGCGACGATGCCGGCGAATCTCCCCTCTTCCTCCTCGGCATCCTCAACGGCGCCTCCTGTTTCGTGGCCGACCTGCTGCGGCGCATTCACGGCGAGGCCGGCTACGGCTTCATCGACGTCGTCCGCGATGTCTCGCACACGCAGATCGACTCAACGATGGAGATCGATTTCCTGAGCTGGATCGACATCAGCGGCCGCAACGTCTACGTGGTCAAGGACGTGGTCAGCACCGGCGTGATCGAGACCTACCTCCTGGCCCAGCTCCGCCAGAAAAATCCCGCCAGCCTCAAGCTCGTGGCCCTCATCGACCGTCCGGACGCCCGCACCGTCGACCTGACCGTCGACTTTGCCGCATTCACGGGCGGCGAGGGCACCTACGCCGGTTACGGACTCGAGATCGACGGCCGCCACGGAAACCTTCCCTACCTCGCATCCGTTACATAGGGCTTGGCCGTGCCCGCCGGCGATAGAATTTCGACCACATCTCATCCGTTCTTCAGCCCGTTATGCATGGCACGCGCGAAGCATCCGCGTGCACCCTTGGAGGCAATCATTGAATTCGACGGTTAAAACGGCGCTCCTCTGGGTCGTCATCATCGTTCTGGTGTTCCTGCTGTGGAGCCTTTTCCAGACGACGAAAGCGACGAGCGAGACGATCGCGTTCAGCCAGTTTCTCGACCGGGTCAATCAGGGCTACATCGAGAGCGTGGTCATCCACGCCGATGACATCCGCGGCGAGACCAAGCCGGCCGTTCCCGGCGGCAAGAAAGAATTTCACACCACTGCACCGCCGAACTATCCGGCCATGATCGACCAGCTTCGCGCTCACAACGTGAAGGTCGAGGTCGAGCACGCCGCCGACAGCCCCTTGGTCAGCGGACTGATTATGTGGGCGCCGATCCTGTTCCTGGTCCTGCTCTGGATCTTCTTCATGCGCCAGATGCAGGCCGGCGGCAACAAGGCCCTCTCCTTCGGCAAATCGAAGGCGAAACTCCTCTCCGGCAACGCCAAGAAGGTCACGTTCAAGGACGTGGCCGGCGTCGATGAGGCCAAGATCGAGCTGCACGAGATCATCGAGTTCCTCAAAGAGCCGCAGAAGTTCACGAAACTCGGCGGCAAGATCCCGAAAGGCGTGCTGTTGATGGGACCGCCGGGAACCGGCAAGACCCTGCTGGCCCGCGCCATCGCCGGCGAGGCCAACGCCCCGTTCTTCTCCATCTCCGGCTCCGACTTCGTGGAGATGTTCGTCGGCGTCGGCGCCTCGCGCGTGCGCGACCTCTTCGAACAGGGCAAGAAAAACGCCCCGTGCATCATCTTCATCGATGAAATCGACGCGGTCGGCCGTCATCGCGGCGCCGGACTCGGCGGCGGACACGACGAGCGCGAACAGACGTTGAACCAGCTCCTCGTCGAAATGGACGGATTCGAATCGAACGACGGCGTCATCCTCGTCGCCGCCACCAACCGTCCCGACGTCCTCGATCCCGCGTTGCTTCGTCCCGGCCGCTTCGACCGCCGTGTCGTCGTCGACCTGCCCGACCTCAAAGGCCGCGAGGGCATCCTGCGCGTCCATACCCGCACGATTCCGCTGTCCGAGGATGTCGATCCGGTCGTCATCGCGCGCGGTTCACCCGGCTTCAGCGGCGCCGATCTGGCCAACCTCGTCAACGAAGCCGCTCTGAACGCCGCGCGCTATGACAAGAAGAAAGTGCAGATGGTCGACTTCGAGTTCGCCAAGGACAAGGTCCTGATGGGCGTCGAGCGTAAGTCGATGGTGATGAGCGACCGCGAGAAGCGCAACACCGCCTATCACGAGTCCGGCCACACGATCGTGGCCGCGGTCCTTCCCGCCGCCGATCCGCTCCACAAGGTCACGATCATCCCGCGCGGCCGCGCCCTCGGCCTGACCCAGCAGCTCCCAACGGAAGATAAATACTCGTATTCGAAGCGTTACCTCGAATCGATGCTGGCCGTGCTCATGGGCGGCCGCCTCGCCGAGGAGATTTTCGTCGGCGAGATCACCACCGGCGCCGGCAACGACATCGAGCGCGCCTCGGCCATGGCCCGGCGCATGGTCTGCGAGTGGGGCATGTCCGAGCTCGGCCCCGTTACGTTCGGCAAGAAGGAAGAAGCAATCTTCCTCGGACGCGAGTTCGCGCAGCATCAGGATTTCTCCGAGGCCACGGCCGTCGAGATCGACCGCGAGGTCAAGCGCATCCTCGACAAGGCCTACAACCAGGCCAAGGAAATCATCACCACGCATAAGTCGTCACTCGACCGCATCGCCCGCAAGCTGCTCGAGCGCGAGACGCTGGAAGGATGGGAAGTCAATGACATCCTTCGCGAAGAAACCGGCAACGACTACCTGAAGATGAAGGAGTACTACCCCGAGCAGAGCCCCGGCGAGACGATGACCATCGCGCCGGGATCAGGTCCGTCCACCGACGTCTCGACGCCCGTCCCGCCGCCGCCCGTCTCGACGCCAGCACCTGACCGCAAGGCGTAATCAACACACCGTGCTATTTCTAAGGCCGCCGTAACTGGCGGCCTTTTTTCATGCCCATCGCACTCTTCGACATCGACGGCACATTGACGGCGAGCAATGAGATCGATTCGATCTGTTTCGCCGATGCGTTCCGCGATGTCTTCGGCCTCTCAATCGACACCAACTGGGATGCATACGAGCACACGACGGATCGCGGGATCGCTTCCGAGGCGCTACGCCGTTTAGGGCGCGCCGCTGACGAATCAGCTGTGACGCTTCATCGAATGCGCTTCATCCAACTGCTCGAGCAGCGGATGACGTCACTCGACGAGATCCCCGGCGCCCGCGCCTTCCTCGCGAAACTCCTCGCCCGCGATTGGCGCATCGCGCTTTGCACGGGCGCGTGGAGCGCCTCGGCGCGGCTCAAGCTCGCGAGTGCAGGATTCGCTTCCGATCTGCCGCTGGCATCGTGCGATAACGACATCTCGCGCGAAGCAATCCTGCGCCACGGCATCGAACTGGCTGGCGGCGCGGACGACATTATCGTTTCCTTCGGCGACGCGCCGTGGGATGTCCGCGCCGCGGCTAACCTCGGATTGCCATTCATCGGCATCGGCCGCCGAAGCGGCGCAGCCGAGGCATTCGATGACTTCACAGCACTCATGCGGATGACAGAAGACTTTCAGCACAGAGACACAAAGGGCACAGAGAGTTCTCTGTGATCTCTGTGCCTCTGTGGTGAAAGGCACTACGCTTCGCCGTCATGACTCGAGTTCGCTTCATGCTCGTATTCGTTTGTCTCGCCGCCGCGTGCTCCACAACCGCTCCGCCAGCTTCCAGGCCGGGCGATGAAGCAGCGGTCCGCGCGGCCATGAATGGCTTCATGGACGCGCTGAATGCTCTTGACGTCGACAGGATGTCCGCGTACTTCGCGGACGACATCACCGGCTTTGTTCCTCTGGCGCAGGCCGATCGCGTCGAAGGGCGTGAGGCGATGACGCGGATCTTTCGCAACTTCGTGGCGCGGACGAAGCCCACGACACCGAGGCTCAACATCATCCCGAAGACATGGAAGTCCTGGTTTCCGGCGACCTCGGCGTGGTCTCGTTCAATGTCCGCGAGAAATCACCCGATGTGACGCGCAGGCGGACGTTCGTGTTCGTACGACGCGGCGACCGATGGCTCATCCGCCACTCTCACGCGTCTGATTTTTTCGCTACCGCAAAGTGACGATCACCGCTGAAACGCGTACGACATCTTCATGAACAACTGTCTGCTGGCCGGCTGCAGCTTGTTGTTGTCGACGTCAACGTCGCGCTCGTCGCCGATGCCGAGGAAGAGGACGGTTTGCCAGTTCAGCTTGTAGGCGAAGAGGAATGACGACGTCACGTTGCCGCTGTGCTGGTTGATCGAATGGAGGAACAGCTCCTGGTTGCGGTTGGTGCGGACGTTCTGCACGATGCCTCGGATGTACATCTTCGAGTTGAACGTGTACGTGGCGCGCAGTCGCTCGACCTGCGCGGTGAAGAGGCGGCCATTCTCAGCGTCGATCTGGTTCGGCAGCGGCTTCACATTGAGCCAGCTCAGGCTCTGATTCAGGCGCAGCTCGAGATGATCGGTGGGACGGACGATGCCGCTGACGGTTGCGCTCGCGCCGCGGCCGAGGCGCGTGTTGGAGAAATCGACATCCTCGCCGGCCGAGCCGTTGATCTGGATGTTTTGAATCAGGCGCGACGGCGTGAAGACGATTGCGTAGAGGAGTTGATGCCGCGTCAGCACCTTATCGCCGCTGCGGACGCCGTTGATCGAGAAGCGCAGGCGCGTGCTCGATGCGTACTTGCCGTCGAAGCCGATGCCGGCGGAGCGGTCGCTGAAGAGGCGGTCGCCGTTCGTCGCTGACTGGTAGTCGCCGTTGAGGAAGAGGCGGATGCGATTGGCGAAGCCGGTAGTCGGGCGCATCGTGTAGCCGCCCTCGAAGAACGACTCGCGATAGCCGACCTGCGGCACGAAGCCGTTGTCGGCGCGGAAGCCGTCGCTGAAATCGCGTTGCTCGACGACCCAGTCGTAGTGACGCGTCGAGCGCGACCACCAGACGTCGCCGGCGTGCCCGTTCAGCGTCTGTCCGTTCCATTCGTTGGCGAGGTCGGGGCGATTCGGAGTCTTCGTGTTGCTGAAGAGGAGCTGGCCGGTGACGGTGTCCTTGTCATTCGGCCGCCACTGAAAATCCGGCCCGAGGACGCGATTGTGCGCGCCTCCCTCGGACTCGCGGAACGTGCCGAGGAGGCTGATGTACGACAGGCCCATGTTGTGGCGGATGCGGCCGATGGCGACGGTCGAACTGAAGTCCTGATCGGCGAAGTCCGATCCGTTCGGACCCGGAAGAATGGTCAGCCCGCCGCCGCGGTCCGAGGCGATGATCGCGGTGTAATCGTTGTCGCCGAACTTCCCGGTCGATCGCAATCCGTAGCGCGGGGATGTGATCGTGCGCGTGTAGACCGCCTGGATGGGCGTGTTGAACAACTCGACCCCTTCGAGGAAAAACGGGCGCTTCTCGGAGAAGAAAATCGCGAAGCGCTGGTTCGTCGAGATCGCGGCGACGTCCGATTCGACTTGCGAGAAGTCAGGATTGAGCGTGCCGTCGATGGCAGTGTCGGCGTTCGGTGTCCACTTCACATCGAGACCGGCGTCGGCTTTTGCGGGCGCATTGACCAGGCGATTGCCGAGCGTGTTGCCGCGCGGCGTCCCCTGCTCCTTCACCGTCAGATACGGCGCCGCGACAATGTGCCCGCCGGACGGCAACCCGGTCAGACCGACGATCTTGTTCTCGTTGCAGATGAAACAGTTGCCGCCTTTGGGCAGCTTGTTCGCGAAGAATTGATAGCGGCGATCGCGCGGGTAGTTGCGGTAAAGCTGGATCCCCCAGGTCTGCGGATCGGCCTTCTTGTAGCGGAGCGACGAGAACGGGATGCGCAGTTCCAGATCCCAGCCCTCTTTCGTGATCTTCGCGGCGGACTCCCAGAAAAAATCAGGCGAGCTGTCTTCATTGCCGCTGGTGTCGTCGCTGACGGAGTCGTACTGAATGCCGCGGGCGTTCGCGAGAAAAAGGATCGCGGTCTTGCCGTCGTTGCGCGTGTCGAGGATGACGCCGGCGTAATCGGTGGAGCTGGGAACGTTGTCGCGTTCGCCGAACGGCGCCCGGATCTTGGAGATATCGGGATCTTCGAAATGAAACGCGGCGTAGAAGAAATGGTCGTCGTACGTGATCCAGGCGACGTTCTTCACCTTCGGCTCGGTGTTGTCGGTGGCGTTGGTCTCGTAAAACTTGTCGATGCGCAGCGCGTCTTTCCAGGCGGCGTCGCCGAGGTTGCCGTCGATCGTGATCGGACCGGTGGCGCGCTTGATGTCGAACGTCGCCGCCGGCTCGCGCGTCTGGGCGTGGATTGCGGCAGACAGACAGAGACCGATGGCGACCGGCAACAGGCGACGAATTGTCTTCATGGCTCGTTGAGACGCAGCCTAGAGCAGAAAGTTAGGGCGCGAACGTTTCGTTCACGCATTTGTTACGAAGGATTTCGTAAGCGTGACGCTGTGCTACGTTTCGCGGACATGAAATCGATCGCAGCCGTTCTTCTTTTCACCGCGTCGCAAGCGTTCGCGCAACCGGCCGCACCTGTCGCCGCTCCGAAGCCGATCGTCCTCCGCGCTGCGCGACTCTTCGACGGCACCTCGGACACGGTCATCCAGAACGGCGCGGTTGTCGTGCAGGGCAACCGTATCGTCGCCGCCGGCGCGAATGTCGCCATCCCCGCGGACGCGCAGGTGATCGACCTCGGCGACGCCACGCTCCTCCCCGGCCTGATCGATTCGCATGTTCACCTCACCGAGCAGAATGAGCAGAACTTCTACCTTAACTATTTTCAGACGCTGATGCGCCATCCGGCCGAGCAGGCCATCCTGGCGACGACGTTCGCGCGCAAGACGATCGACGCCGGCTTCACGACGGTCCGCAACGTCGGCGCGAGCGATTACGTCGACGTCGGACTGCGCAACGCGATCAACAATGGATGGACGGTCGGCCCGCGCATGCTCGTGGCCATCCACGCGATCGGCGCAACGGGCGGACACGGCGACAGCGATCCGATTCCGCCGTCGAAAGGCGTCCCATCGCTCGGACCGATCGACGGCGTCTGCAACGGTCCAGCGGAATGCCGCGCCGCCGTCCGCTACCAGATCAAGTACGGCGCCGACGTCATCAAATTCATGCCCTCGGGCGGCGTGCTGTCGCTCTCCGATCCCGTCGACGCGCCGGAGCTGTCGCAGGACGAGATGAACGCGATCGTGGAAGAGTCGCACCACTGGGGCCGCAAAGTAGCCGCGCATTGCCATGGCGACGCGGCCGCAAAAATGGCGGTGATCGCCGGCGTCGATTCGATCGAGCACGGTTCATTCCTGAAGCCCGACACGCTGACGCAGATGCGCGACAAAGGCATCTACCTCGTACCGACGCTTCTTGCCAGCGAATGGATCGGCGGACGTCTGGAGACGTTCCCGCTGCCGATCGCGAACAAGGCCCGCGCCGCAATCGCCGCGCGCAGCGAGATGTTCCGCAACGCGCTCAAGATCGGAGTGAAAATCGCGTTCGGTACGGATTCCGCGGTCTCCCCGCACGGCCTGAACGCGCGCGAATTCGCGCTGATGACGGGACTGGGCATGTCCCCCGCCGCCGCGTTGCGTTCCGCCACGACCGTTGCCGCGGCGCTCCTCGGCGTCGACGACCGCGGAGTTCTCGCTGCCGGCAAATTGGCCGACATCATCGCTGTGCCGGGCAACCCGCTCGACGACATCAAGGTCATGGAGCGGGTTGGGTTCGTGATGAAGGACGGGGTGGTGGTGAAGGGCGCGCATTAGAGCAATCCAATGCGCAAGCGCGTTTACATCGCCTACACGGGCGGCACGATCGGGATGAAGCGGACGCGCGACGGGTACGTGCCGGCGTCCGGATATCTGCAGGAGCAGATGGATGCGATGCCGGAGCTCAAGCATCCGTCGATGCCGCGATTCGACGTTCATGAGTACGCACCGCTGCTCGACTCTTCGAACATGACGCCGCGGGAGTGGGTGGCCATTGCGCGCGACATCGGCGATCACTATGACAAGTACGATGGTTTCGTCGTCCTGCACGGCACCGACACGATGGCGTACACCACGTCGGCGCTGCCGTTCATGCTGCATGGGCTGGGGAAGCCGGTCATCGTCACAGGGTCGCAGATTCCATTGTGCGAAGTGCGCAACGATGGGCGCGAGAACCTCATCACCTCGCTGCTCATCGCGGCGAACTACGACATCCCCGAAGTTTGCCTCTACTTCGGCGGGAAACTTTTGCGCGGGTGCCGGGCGGTGAAAGTGAGCGCGGATGGATTCGCCGCATTTGCGTCGCCGAACGTGCCGCCGTTGGGGAATGTCGGGATCGACATCGAGATCAATTGGGACCTCGTGCGCAAGCCGCGGCGGCGGCAGAAAATGCGCGTCGAGGAGTTGGCCTCGCCGGTCGTCAGCGCGCTGCGGCTGTTTCCGGGGATTTCGCCGGAGCTGGTGGGCAACGTGTTGCGTCCACCGCTGCAGGGACTCGTGCTCGAGGCATACGGCGTCGGCAATGGACCCGATCACGACGATGCGTTCCTCGCCGCGCTCACCGACGCGACAAGCCGAGGAGTGGTCATCGTCGATTGCACGCAGTGTCTGGAGGGGACGGTCGATCTTTCCGAATACGCGGCTGGATCCGCCCTCGCGCGCGCCGGCGTCATCAGCGGTTTCGATATGACCGCCGAGGCTGCGCTGGCGAAGCTGTACTACCTGTTCAGCCGAGGGTATGGGCCGGACAAGGTCAAGCGCGAAATGCAGCGAGACTTGAGGGGCGAGATGACCGTCACAGGGTAGAATCACCCATCACGCTTTCCAGGGGACCCATGAAAACGCTTCAGCCGTTGTGCGCGGCACTCCTGCTTCTCATCACCTGCAGCGCCGTCGCCGCCGATCCGACGCTGCCGGAGCTTTTCAAGCGCGCCAAAGACAAGTTCGCGGCAGGCGACTACAAAGGTTCGCTGGCCGATTTCGAACTGCTCGACAAGAACAGCAGCCAGCCGGGATACGCAACGGACCGCGCCAAGCTGCTGCCGGTGATCACGTTCTACCGCGGCGCGAACCTCGCGGCGCTGGGACGCAAGAGCGAAGCAAAGGATGCATTCGTCACGTACCTCGGCGTCTCCCCGAATGCGACGATGGCATCGCCGCCGTTCCCGACAGCGACCGTCGACGTGTTCGAGCAGGCCCGAAAAGTGGTGGCCAGCCAGTCGATGTCCATCAGCGGAACCTACGCGAGTTTCGCCCCGCAGGCCGGCTGGAAACTCGAGGCGGATGAGCATTGGCTCGAGACGCCGATCCGCTATCTGGCGACGCCGGCCCAGAAAAAGGATTACTCCGCACTGACCGTGAGCGCCGACCGCGCGGCGTTCGTGGAGGCGTTCTGGAAGGATCTCGATCCGACGCCGGGCACGGCCCCGAACGAGCTGCGCGCCGAGTTCGAGCGCCGCGTCGCGTACGCGGACGCCACTTTCTCCACGCCGAAACTGGCCGGGCGCTTCACCGATCGCGCCGCCGTCTTCGTCTTTCTCGGCGCGCCGACGTATGCCAGCCAGAGCGACGTCTCCAGCGGCAGCGATCCGATGGACCAATTGCGCGGCGGCGGAGCGATGGCCGGCGTCGGCGGCCGCGAGTTGGAACGGCAGGGATCGCACGGCGGACGCGAGTCCTGGTACTACCGCGCCGGCCGGATTCCGGCGGGCGTTCCCTTCAAAGAAATACGTTTCGACTTCATCACCAAAGAAGGTTACGGCACGTCGGTGATGCAGAAGGACTCGGAACCAATGCAGACTCTCGGCATCGCCGCCGACGCAGCGCGGCGCGATAAGAAGTTGAACTGACAACCACCCGGCGGAGGAATCCCGACATGAACCGTATGCGCATCCTGTGTTGTACGACGTTGTTTCTGTTCGCCGCGAGCGTCTTCGCAGCGGACATCTCGCTCCCTCAGTTGTTCAAACAAGCCAAAGACAAGTTCACGGCCGGTGATTACAAGAGCTCACTGGCGGACCTCGATGCGCTCGACGCGATCAGCGCACAGCCCGGGCACGAGAACGACCGCGCCAAGCTGCTGCCGGTGCTGACGTTCTATCGCGGCACCAACCTCGCCGCCCTCGGGCAAAAGGACGAGGCCCGCGAGGCGTTCGCATCCTTCCTCACGCTTTCGCCGAACGGCTCGATCGCGTCGCCTCCGTTCCCGAAATCGACCGTCGACCTTTTCGAAGACGGACGCAAGATGGCACGTGGCCGGAGCACCTCGATGGCCACGGTCTACTCGGCGTTCACGACTCCCGCCGGCTGGACACTGCCGCCCGACGAGCACTGGATCGAGTCACCGGTCCGCTACCTGGTCACGCCCGCGCAGAAGAAGGAGTATTCGACGTTCACGACGAACGCCGAGCGCGCCTCTTTCATCGAAGCGTTCTGGAAGCAGCTCGATCCGACGCCGACGACGGATGTGAACGAATTCCGCAATGAGTTCGAGCGGCGCATCGCCTTTGCCGATACGCAATTCGCGACGCCGAAAGTGCCGGGGCGCCTCACCGACAGCGCCACCATCTTCACGTTCCTCGGACCACCGACCTACGCCAGCCAGTCGCAAATTGCCTCGAGCGACGACGTCATGGGCCAGTTGCGGTCGACCGGCAACAGCCCCGGCCTCGGAGGCACGAGCCACAACAACGCCGGAACGGCCGTAGTAGCCCCGAGAGGCAGCGCCACCGCCATCGGAGGGCTTCCCACGAAAGAGGACAACCTCGAGGCGGATACGATGAAAGCGCGGCGAGAGGCGTGGTACTACCGGCCGGGTAGGATTCCGCAGGGCGTGCCGTACAAAGAAGTGCGCTTCGATTTCCTGAGCAAGGCCGGTTACGGTACAGGCGTGTTGCAGAAGGATCCGCAGCCGATGCAGACCTTCGGCATCGTCGTGGACGCGGCCCGGCGCGACCGACGGCTGAACTGACGTTCTACGTTTCGTAGACACCGCGGACCGCCGCCTCTCGCAACGGCGGTCCGCGTAGCGGTACCGCAGCGCCCCCTCGCTACAATCGCGCGCACTTGGCAAAGAAAGCGGCAGCAGTCTTCTCGTGCACCGAGTGCGGCAGCCAGTCGCCGAAATGGCTCGGCCGCTGCCCCGACTGCAACTCCTGGAACTCGTACGGTGAAGAGCAGACCGCGCCGGTGATGACGGCGTCGTCGGGCGCGATGCCGGTCGCGATCGGCGACCTCGACGGCGACACCGCGCACCGCATTTCCACGGAGATCGCCGCACTCGACCGCGTTCTCGGCGGCGGCCTCGTTACCGGCGCCGTGACGCTTGTCGGCGGCGAGCCCGGCATCGGCAAGTCGACGCTGCTGCTGCAGGCCGCGGAACAGCTCGCGCGCGGTGGCGTCGTGCTCTACGTGTCCGGCGAAGAATCGCCGCGCCAGATCGCCATCCGCGCCCGCCGCCTCGGCACGATGAACGAGAACATCCGCCTCTTCGCCGAAACCTCGGTCGAACGAATCATCTCCGTCACGGAGTCGATGAAGCCGGTGGCGGTGATCGTCGACTCGATCCAGACCGTGCATACGTCCACGAGCGCCTCGACGCCGGGTTCGGTTGGACAGGTCCGCGATTCGGCTGGCCTGCTGATGACAGCCGCCAAGCGGTTATCGATCCCCATCTTTCTCATCGGCCACATCACAAAAGAAGGGACGATCGCCGGACCGAAATCGCTTGAGCACATCGTCGATACGGTCCTCTACTTCGAGGGCGAGAAGTTTCAGAACTACCGCGTTGTCCGCGCCTACAAAAACCGCTTCGGGCCCGCGAACGAAGTGGCCATCTTCGAGATGCACGACACCGGATTGCAGGAGGTACCGAATCCATCGGCCGCGCTGATTTCGCAGCGCAGCACGGCCGCCGGCTCCGCGATCGTCGCGGCAGTCGAGGGAACGCGGCCTCTGCTGATCGAGGTGCAGGCGCTCGTTTCGGTGACGCACTTTCCGTCGCCGCGGCGCATGGCCATCGGCATGGACGCGAACCGCGTCTCGCTGCTACTGGCCGTCCTCGAGAAAAAGAACGGCGGCAACTTCCTGGCCAGTGACGTCTACGCCAATCTGGCCGGCGGCCTCCAGATCGACGAGCCGGCCATCGACCTCGGTGTCGTCGCGGCGCTCCTGTCGTCACAACGCAACATCCCCATCGCGCACGACGTCGTCGTCTTCGGCGAGGTCGGCCTCCTCGGCGAAGTGCGCAGCGTGTCGCAGGCCGACCTTCGCGCCCGCGAAGCCGCGGCCCTCGGATTCCGGCGCGTGATCCTGCCTCAGTCGAACGCCGCGGAAATCCGCGCGGATGTCGAGGTCGCCGGCGTCCGCCGCGTCGACGAATTCGCCGACTTGCTCTTCGGAAAACAATAATTTCTTTACACCGGCGCAAAGATTATTTACACTCCAGGCCGTCGCTCCCGGACCACATGAACCCCTTTCACGCGCGCGGTATCTGGCTTCGCACTGTCACGGTGCTGAGCGGTCTCATCCTATTTGTCCTTGCCGGCTGCGCCTCCGTCGTTCCTGACGAAGTCAAATCCGCGCCTTCCGTGAGTGCGTCGCTCCCCTCGGAAGATGACGACTGGACGCAGCTCAAGACGCAGATGCGCATCGATCTCAACCGTTACAACACCCGCGAGATCGCCCGCGTCCCGCTCGCCTCGCCGGCTCCGGCCAGCGCGCAGGCACGCGACAGCGCATTCGGCGCCCGCGCCCAGGCGCTGTTCGCGCCGCTCGCGAAGATTGCACTTCGGCTGCCGGTTGTCGGCGTCCGCACATCGTCGCTCGACGATAGCTGGCACGCGCCTCGTGACGGCGGAGCACGCGTTCACAAAGGCATCGACATCTTCGCGCCGAAAGGCACGGAGGTCGTGGCGGTCGTCGACGGCGTGATCAGCTTCATCGGCGATCAGAAGCTCGGCGGCCACTGCATCTGGCTGACGAACGAAAACGGCGCCTCGTTCTACTACGCGCACCTCGACCGCTGGGCGGCCGGGCTGTACGAAGGGATGGACGTGCAGGCGGGCGATCTGATCGGGTACGTCGGCAACACCGGCAACGCCAAGTACACGCCGTCGCACCTCCACTTCGGCATCAACGAGAACGACGACATGGTCAACCCGTACCCGATCCTGACCAAGGCCGTGCCGACACTCCATGCCCACGTGCACACCACGCTGAGCGGCGGACCTGTCGCGACGCGCTAAACAATTTCGTGCGCAGCACTTTGGAGTGCGCGTGGCAACGCCACCGCTTTGGGAGGCGGCGGAATCGCGACTGATGAAGCGCCTGCGATTGAGTCCGCAGACCGCGACGATTCCGCGACTTGCACGCCGTCTCCCCCTCCCAAAGCGGTGGCTCTGCCACGCGCACTCCAAAGCGCTTCGCGCGAAATGTGATTTCAGCGCCTCTCGCCAGTGATTGGATCACGCCAGCCGAGATTCAATTCGCGAAGTGGAGCGAGGACAAACTCCCGTTCGCGATACTTCGGATGCGGAAGCGTCAGCGTACGGGTACGAACTAGATTCGCGCTGTGCAGGATCAGGTCGAGGTCGATGATGCGCGGCGCGTTTCGCGTACTGCGGCGGCGTCCGAGGCGCGCTTCGATTTTATGCAGCGCGTCGAGCAGCCACACCGGCGACAGGTCCGTGTAGCCGGCCACGACAGCGTTCAAGTACTTCGGCGGCGGTGCATCGACCGGATCGGTCTCGATGAAGCGGCTGACGCGGACTACGTGCATCGCTCGCTGCAGTTGATCGATGGCGCGGCGGAGGAACAGCGCGCGGTCGCCGAGGTTGGAGCCGAGCGCGATCAGCACCGAGGCCGGCACGTTACTCCTCGCTGATGTCGATCTCGTCGGACAGTTCGTTGACGTCACCCTCGGCGCGAGGGAAGTACGTCTTGAGCTGCTGCCCGGCCGCGGTGATCGCCTCGACGATGCCTTCGGTGAACTCGCCGTTGCGGAATCGAATCGTCAGCTTTGCGGCGATCTCATCCCAGAAACCGGCGGGCACTTTCTCGTCGATGCCCTTGTCGCCGAGGATGACGAAACTGTTCTCCTCGGAAGCGATGAAGAGCAGTACGCCGTTGCGCAACGCGGTCTTCGTCATGCCGAGGCGCTCGAACGTGCGCTCGGCGACATAGCGCGCCTCGCCGCCGGTCGCCTTCGGCTGAATGTGAACGCGGATTTCGCCTGATGTCTCGCGCTCCGCCGCTCCGATCGCGGCTGTGATGCGCGGCTGATCGAGCGCCGCGATGAACTCTTTCTGCGTCACCATCCACCTCCCGCGCCGCCGCCGCCGAAGGAACTGCCGCCGCCGCCCCACGATCCGCCGGTGCTCCAACCGCCTCCACTACCACCGCCGAACGTCGTTCCGCCGCCGCCCCATCCACCGCCGCCGAGAAACAGCGGCCAGATGCAGCCGCCGCAACCGCCGCGCCGCCGCCCGCGCATGAGCAGAGGAATCAGCACCAGAATCACGAAGAGGAAAAAGATCGACGGAAAGAACATGTCGGCCCCTCCCCCTTTCGACGATCGTACCGGCCGCGGTGCGGCGGCCGGAGCGGCGCTTGTGCTCACAAAAGTGGGATCGATTTTCTTCGCGATCTGATCGACCGCGGCATTCAGGCCACCCGCGTAATCGCCGGCGCGAAAGTACGGCGGAACCGTGTTGTGGAGAACGTCGGATGAAAACGCGTCTGTGATGACCGGCTCGAGGCTGTAGCCGACTTGAATCCGCGTTTTGTGTTCCTTGGCGAAGACGAAAAACATCAACGCCTTGTCGTCTTTGACCTTCCAGACATTCGCGACTTTGTTCGTGTAACCGAGGTCGTCTTCGCCTTCGAGCGAAGGGAAGACCATGATCAGGAACTGCACGCCGGTCTTCTTGTAGAAACCTTCCAGCTTCTCGTTCAGTTGCTGAATCTGCGAGGCGTTGAGGAGGTTGGCGTTGTAATCGTTCACCCACTGCGTGGGCTTGGGCGGGATGTCCAACGCCAGCGCGGCCGAGGCGAGGAGCGCGATCGCGATCGCGACGAACGCGATCGCGCTGCGGCGGACGTTCATCGCGTTCCTGTGGCCGGGGCTGTCGTGCCGAAGTTGAAGTTGACCTCGGGCGCGTTCTGCGAACCGGCCGCGCCTTTGAAGTACGCCTTCGGCTTGAAGCCGCTCATGTTGGCGACGATGTTCGCCGGGAACTTGAGCACGGACGAGTTGAACGTCTGCGCCACTTCGTTGTAACGGCGCCGCTCGACGGCGATGCGGTTCTCCGTGCCTTCGAGCTGCGACTGCAGCTCGAGGAAGTTCTGATTCGACTTCAGATCCGGATACCGCTCGACGACGACCAGCAGTCGTGACAGCGCGCCGGAGAGGTTCTCCTGCGCGCCAGCGAACTGCGCCATCGCATTCGGATCGTTCGGCAGATTCGACTGCGTTCCGGGAGCGCCGCCGGCCGGCGCCTGCACCTGGCCGACGCGCGAGCGGGCGTTGATGACCGCTTCCAGCGTCGACTTCTCGAAGTTCGCCGCGCCCTGGACGGTGCGGACGAGATTCGGGACGAGATCGAAGCGGCGCTGGTAGTCGTTCTCGACCTGCGCCCACTGCGCCTGCACCTGCTGATCGAGCTCCACGAGATGATTGCGGACGCCGACGTACCAGCCGCCGCCGATCAGCAGAATGAGAACCAGCGCTCCGAGGCAACCAAGCAGACCAAGTCTACCCATTGAGAACCTTCTTTCTGACCGCTAGTAATCTTCGTCTTCTTCTTCGTCGGCGGGTTCTTCGTCGCGATCGGCCTCGGGGATGATCTCTTCATCCTCGTCACCGGTCGGCGGAGTAACTTCGCCTTCCGCGCCAAACTCTTCGTCGGCCGCTTCCTCAACGACAGGCAACGGCGCGACGACCGCGCGCGCACGGCTGCGCGATGCAGGCACCGACGGCGCCTCATCGGCATCGCGTTGATCCGCGCCGCACTTCGGGCAGGTCGGAACAGGCTTGCCGAGGTCGTAAAACTTCGTATGACAGCTATAACAGGTGTACTTCTTTCCTAGATCAGGCATAACTCGAGAATCTCCCAGCGCAAAAGCGGCGACACGTTAGCACCGCGACTCATGTGTAGCAAGTAGCGGGCGCAGATGAAAAACGGCGAGCAGTTACTCTGCTCGCCGCTGCATCGTTGCGTTTTGAATTTGATTACTTTCCGTGCGGCAGCGCCTGTGCGGCGCGCGTGCCGGCATCGGACGAATTCGCGCCCGGCGCACTGTGAAGCGCGGCCGCTTTCTCGGCCAGCTTCTGCGAATCGGGCAGCACTTCGACCGCCTTGGCGATCTGATTGTCGCCCTGCAGACGATATGGATAGGACGCATCGAAGCCGAATTTGGCGGCGATGATCTCCGCCTTCAGCGCCCGCTCGATGAAGTTGCGGTCGTTCGGCTTCTGCAGCGCTTCGCGGATGTCTGCGACCGGCGCGATGTCCTTGCTGGTCGCGAACTGGACGAAATCCTCCATGACCGCGGGCGTGATGGCCACATCCTCAGTCACGTCGGGATGCTTGGCGACGTAGTCGACGCCGTAGTTGAAGATCGCGCTGCGCACTTCGAGAAGCTGCGTGGTGCGCGACAGCGGCGCGGGCTTGACGAAGATGTCGGGCGTGATTCCGCCGCCGCCGTAGACGACGCGGCCGGTCGCGGTCGTGAACTTCTTGCGGTCCTTCAACGGCATCTCGGACGCGCTGCCGTCATCGCTCTCGTCGGCGACGTAGTAGTCGTAGAACGAGGTGTAATCGCGCTGGATGTTGCGTCCCGAGGGCGTGTAGTACTTCGAGGTCGTGAGCGCGAGGCCGGCGCTGTACTGTAGCGTGTAGACGCTCTGCACGAGACCTTTGCCCCAGCTCGTCTCGCCGACGATGATGGCGCGGTCATGATCCTGCAGGGCGCCAGCCACGATTTCGGATGCCGAGGCGCTGCCGCGGTTCACGACGACAACCATCGGCATGTCGAGGTGCTGATGTTTGCCGGGCGCGAGGTAATCCTGCGCAGAATCCGGCGTGCGGCCCTTGGTGTAGACGATCATCTGGCCCTTGTCGAGGAAGTGATCGGAGACGCCGACCGCGGCGTCGAGCAGACCGCCGGGATTCTGGCGGAGGTCGAGGACGAGCTTCTGCATCCCCTGCCCTTTCAGCTTCTCGATCGCTTCATCGAGCTCGCGGACGGTCGTGGCGGTGAAGTCTTTGATGCGGATGTAGCCGATGCCGGGCTTCAGCATCAGCACGTTGGAAATCGAGTTGGTCGGAATCGCGGCGCGGACGATCGAGAGTGGGATCGGTTCCTTCATCCCGACGCGGACGATCTTGATGTGGACCGTGGTCCCTTTCGGACCTTTGAGGCGCTTGACGACGTCGTCGAGCGGGAGGTCGTCGGTCGAGACGCCTTCGACTTCGGATATCACGTCGCCGGCGCGGATGCCGAGGCGTGCGGCGGGCGTGCCTTCGAGCGGCGTGATGACCGTGACCTGATCATTGCGCTTCGTCACCAGGATGCCGAGGCCGTAGAACGAGCCTTTCTGGCGATCCTGCATGTCCGCGTACTCTTTCGGTTCGAGGAAGGAGGTGTGCGGATCGAGCGTGCGGAGCATGCCGTCGATCGACGAGTAGACGAACTTATCGGAACCGACGTCATCGGGCGCATTCGCGGTTACGGCGGCGAGAAGATCCGTGTACTCTTTGAGCCGCTTCTGGACCTCGCTCTGCACGGGCGCGCCGAAAAGGCGGTTGCCGTAGAATCCGCCGAAAAGCGTCGCGCCGATGATGGCGACCGCCAGCGTCAACGAGAAGGTCCACTTCTTTGTCTGTTGTATTTTGACCATGTTTTTAGTCACCTGATTTCCAGGGAAGAACTCATTATAGGCGCGGAGTATTCGACAGCCCGGCGATGTTCACGCGGCCGTATCAGTCAAGGAGACGTCGTTCATGTTCGGTTCGCTCGGCATCCCGGAGTTGATCCTCATTTTCATCGTGGCTCTGATCGTTTTCGGCCCCAAGCGCCTGCCGGAGATCGGCCGAACGCTCGGCAAAGCGATGGGCCAATTCAAGCAGGCCACTGACGATTTCAAGAACACGATCGAGCGCGAGGTGCAGGTCGAAGAGCTCAAACAACTGGCCTCGACGACGATCACGCCCGTGCACGAGTCGATATCAAGGTCCGCGCCAGCCGCGCCGACCGCGAATGGCGTCCCTGCCGAACCACCGAAACAGATCGCCGACCTCACGCCCGAGTCCGTCACGAAGCACGATTCCTAGCTGATGACGGAAGCCGCAGACATCGCATCGCCGGCCGATGAAGAGACGCCCGACCCCGATCTTCCGAAGATGTCATTCCTCGATCACCTCGAGGAACTGCGCAAACGGCTGATCGTCTCGATCATTGCGATCTTCGTGGCGTTTCTCGCGTGCTGGAGATACGCCGACAGAATTTACGCGTGGGTTCAGGCACCGCTGACCAAATTTCTTCCGCCGGGAGATCAGAAGCTTGCGTATACCCACCTGACCGAGCCATTTATGGTCTACATGAAGGTGGCGTTCTTCGCCGCCATCTTCATCGCTTCGCCAATCATCATGTGGCAGGTGTGGCGATTCATCTCGCCGGGGCTGTACAAGCGGGAACGCCGCTACGCCGCGCCCTTCATCATCCTGGCAACGCTTTTCTTTGTGCTCGGCGGCTACTTCGGCTACCGAGTGCTCCTGCCGGGCGCCTGCGCGTTCTTCGTCGAGACCGGTCAGAGGTTCAAGCAGATGATCAAGATCGACGAGTACTTCTCGTTCGCCAGCACGATCATGCTGGCTTCGGGCGTCGTATTCGAGACTCCGATCCTGATTTTCTTCCTGGCCCGCCTCGGCATCGTGACGCCGGCGTTTCTGCTGCAGAAGTCCAAGTGGGCGATCGTGCTGTCGTTCATCATCGCCGCGATCCTGACACCGTCGCCCGACATGGTGAACCAGGCGCTCCTCGCCATCCCGATGATCGGCCTCTACTTCCTCGGCGTAGGCGTTGCGTTCATGTTCGGCAAGCGCCACGACGCGTAGTACCCTTACCGGTCATGGAAATCCCGTCGAAAGTTTCGATCTTCAGCCGCTCGCTCGAGCTGAAAGGCAAGCCCGGCACGTTGATCGCGATCAACGACACCGGCTACTACGAGATCGTGATGGATTTCCAGGGACGCAATCACGTCGTCCTTTTCCCGATCGCCGAAACCGCCATCATCTTCAACGACGCGCTGCCGTCGCTGGCGGCCGATTTCGAAGTAGAGCGGTAGCTGGGAGCCAACCTGCCCCCCGTCGGCGAAGCCGGCGTAAGAACCGTAGCCCACGGCTTGCAGCCGTGGGTCAGTGGATGCCGCCGATTTCGTGAGCCCGTCTTGACGGGCGACAGAAAGCTTTCTTTCGCCCGCTCAAAGCGGGCTCCCGGACACTCGACCCGACCGAGGACCCACGGCTCAAAGCCGTGGGCTACGGTTCTTACGCCGGCTTCGCCGACGATGCGCGGACAAGGACACAAACAAAAAGGGACGGCTTGACGCCGTCCCTTTTTCAAAATCGCTTGAGATTGATTACTGCTTCTTCGCTGCCGGAGCCTTCTTTGCGTCGCTCTTCGGCGCGGCTGGCTTGACCGGCGTCGGCGGCGCGGCTTCAGCGGCAGCAGGAGGCGGCGGAGGAGGCGCGAAGTACGTCTCATCGAACGTCGGATGCGCATTCTCTTTCATCGCATCGAGCGCCGCGTGCAGCTTGGTCTGCTTCAGGTTCTTTTCGATCGTCGGGCGGACCTGCTCGAGAGGCGTAGCGTCATGCCCTTCAACTTTGATGATGTGGTAGCCGAACTGCGTCTTCACGACCGGCGTCACGTCGCCGACCTTCGCGCTGAAGGCGGCCTGCTCGAACTCCGGGACCATCTGGTTATGGCCGAATGAGCCGAGGTCGCCGCCGCGGGCGCCGGAACCTGTGTCGTCGGACTCTTTCTTCGCCAGCTCATCAAAGTTCGCGCCGGCGACGATCTGCTTGCGAAGATCTTCCGCTTTCGCCTTGGCCTGCTCGTCGGTGAGATCTTTTCCGGGTTGCGCGGCGGGGCTGCCCTTTGGCGCGATCAGGATGTGGCGGGCCTTGACCTGCTCGTACTCTTTAGCGCCATCGGCGTAGGCCTTCTGAACCTCGGCGTCGCTGACGGTGATGCCGCTGTCGATTTTCTTCAGCTCGGCCGTGGCGACGAGGTTCTCGCGCATCAGGTTGAGTTGGTTGACGACCTCGGGATCGCTCTGCAGGCCCGCTTTGGCGCCTTCGCTGGCGAGCAGGCGCATGCGGAGGAAGTCATCCGCGAACTGTTTGCGGCCGGCAGGTTGCTGCAGCATGCCCTGGTATTCAGCCGGAAGCGTCTTCAGCGCCGCTTCGAATTCCGACTTGCGGACTGTGACGCTGCCCGCGGTCATGATGACGGGATCGGCGTCTTTCGCCGTTGCCGTGGTAACCGCCGGAGCGGGTGCGGCCGCGGCCGGCTTGCTCTGCGCGAACACCGCCGGAACGGCAAGCGCAAGCGCGATGATGATGGTTGCTTTCTTCACAAGTTCTCCTTGTACGTTGGGACGTGCGTTCGTTGGACAGCGGTTCGTAACGGGGGGTGGTGAGGCTTGATTCCAGCCGGCACGGCCGGCCGCGCGGCGGACTCAGCGTAGTTTTTTCAACGCCGACGCGATGCGCCTCACGCCTTCCTGCAACCGGTCCATCGATGTCGCGTAGCTGATGCGGATGTGATCGTCGCTGCCGAACGCGGAGCCCGGGACTACGGCCACGCGCGCTTCATCGAGCAGATAGTTTGAGAGGGTCTGCGAATCGCGTACGCCGCCGCGTCCAAAGAAAGCGCTGACGTTGGGAAAGATGTAAAACGCGCCATCGGGATGCGCGCAGCACATCCCGTCGATGCCGTTGATGGCCGGGATCAGCCACGCGCGGCGGTCGCGATACGCCTCCCACATCCTGCGCACTTCCTCATCGCCGCCTCCGAGCGCTTCGAGCGCCGCCGCCTGAGAGATCGAGCTCGGATTGGACGTCGAATGGCTCTGAATTTTGCCGGCGGCGGTGATGACGTCGCGGTGCGCGATCGCGTATCCGAGGCGCCATCCGGTCATGGCGAACGTCTTCGACATCGAGTTCACGCATACGACCGTCTCCGGATACTCATCGAACCAGCGCGCCGCGGAAACGTGCTTCGCGCCGTCGTAGACGAAGAACTCGTACGTCTCATCGAACATCAGGAAGAGATCGCGCGACGCGCACCACTCCACGATGCGATGCAGTTCCTTCTCGGCGATCACCGCGCCGGTCGGATTGCACGGCGAGTTGATGATCACGCCGCGGGTGCGTTCGGTGGCCGCGGCTTCGATGTCGGCAAATGTCGGACGGAACTCATTCTGCGGATCAGTCCGCGCGAAGACGGGCGTGCCACCGGCGAACTGGACCTGATCTGGAAAACTGACCCAGTACGGCGACGGGATGATGACTTCGTCGCCTTCGTCGACCAGCGCCAGCGTGACATTGAACAGCTCCTGCTTGCCGCCCGTGCCGGCGATCACGTTCTCGGCCTTGATCGACGTGCCGTAGCGGCGGTTGTAGCGGGCGGCCAGCGCGTCGCGCAACGCCTTCGTACCGTTGCCGGCCGTGTATTTCGTCAGGCCTTCATCGATGGCGCGTTTGCCGGCCGCGCAGACCGATGGCGGAGTCGGAAAATCAGGCTCGCCCGGACCGAGGTCGACGACGTCGACGCCTTGCGCCTTCAACTCCAGAGCGCGGTTCATCACCGCCAACGTCGGCGACACTTGCATTTCGCTGACACGCCGCGTCAGGCGGATGCGGGGCTTGGTGATGACGTCGATTCCCATCAGGCGAAGCGTTCTCCGAGCGTCGTGCGCAATGCGCGCCAGGCCGGCGGAGCCTGCCGGCTGATCACCAGCCGGATCAACTCAACGACGCACCACGCAAGATATACATAAATGATGGGGCCGCGCCACGACGGCACCGCGAACTGCACCAGCCACAGGACGAACAGGGCGGTGGCCTCGTGCATCTTGAGCTGCAGGTTCAGGAGCAGCAGAAATCCGAGAAAGCTTTGCAGGATCGTGAGGAGGATTTCGTCGCGCTGATGCGCGTCGAAGATCAGTGGCCGCAATTCGCCGGCGCTGATGACGAAGAGGATCGGGATCATCGCCGAGAGGATGCTCCACTGATTGATGTTGGACGAAACCATGTTCATCAGTGCGACGTTGGCCGTCTTCACTTTGCGCGCCCAGTAGAACGCGCTCAGTTTTTCGGGGAACTCGGAGAGGAACGGCGCCACCCACTGCACAAAAACAAAGGTGGAGACGCCGAGCGAGGTAGCGATGGCCAGCATCGAATTCAGAAACGGATGCGCGGCGAAGAAAAGGATCGCGCCGCCCGCAACGAACAGAATCCAGATCGATGCGTTGCGCCGCTTTGGCGGCATTTTCAGAATTGTGCGCGGCACGATGCCAAGGTCGTCGAGCGCTTCCCCTTCGTCCTCACGCGGCGGGATCTTCCAGAGGATGAAAAGATAAAGCACGTACGACGCGGTCAGCGGAATCGCGTCCCAGATCGACAGCGTCCCTTTCCACCAGATGAACGTGAAGTAGGCGATCGGCAGGAAGAGACCGAAGACTTCGACGGAGTGCTCGGCGTCCAGTTCGACGCTGATGAACTTTCGCTCGCGCTTCCAGCCGAATGCCGCGGCGACGAAATAGATCATCGGCCATCCCAGTCCGACCAGCAGCCGCAGACTGCCGGTGAAGTTGGCGATGGCGAGGTGCGTTTTACTCGGATCTTTTCCGGCTTGCCACGCGATCACCGCTTCGACCGCGAACTCCGGCAGCGTCTGCAGCCACGCCAGAATGGCCAGCGCCAACCCCTGCGCGATGAGAAACTGCGCGGCTTCAGCAGCCCACGCGATGATGAACGCTGACAGGAGGATGCTCGGGAAGGTCCAGAGCGCGGACCACGCGGCGGCGGAGGCAGCGGTGGTCGCTTTGATGAGTTTCAGTATCATCGGCCGCCAGGAGCGCGCATTCTAGTTGATGACGATCAGCAGCCGGCAGAACCCCTGGTTCAAGCGCTTCCGCGAGGCGATCCGCGATCACGCCGGCGAAATCGTCATCGAAGGTCCGAAGCCGGTCGCCGATGCAATCGCCGCCGGATGGAAGCCGATCAAGGTTATCGAACGCGACGTCGACTTCTCATCATCCATCTTCGACGCGCTCGCGGAAACGAAAGCGCCTCAGAACGTGATCGCGCTTTTCGAACGGCCGCATTTTGATTTGCATACGCTGTTCGCGCGAGAGTCGTCGATCGTGATCGCGCTGGACGGCGTGCAGGATCCCGGCAACGTCGGCACGATCGTGCGATTGGCTGCCGCGTTCGATGCGAACGGCGTCGCGCTCCTCCCCGGTTGCGCCGACGCATTCGGTCCAAAAGCGATCCGCTCCTCGGCCGGCGCGATCCTGACCGTGCCGGTGGTGAATTGCTCGATCGATGAGTTGCTCGCTCAAGGTTGGGACGTTATCGCAGCCGATGCCCGCGGCGAGATCGCCGATCCGCCATCACGCCGCGCGATCCTCGCGTTTGGCAGCGAGGGGTCAGGCCTTTCTCGTGCACTTGCGAGCGTCGCGCGAACGATCGCTATCCACATGTCGACGCGGATTGAATCGCTGAACGTAGGCGCGTCTGCGGCAATCCTCCTGGCCCGGAGCTACGAACTTCGATGACCGGAAAGCTCCTGATCGTCGGCACTCCCCTCGGCAACCTCGGCGATTTTCCGCCGCGCGCAATCGAGGCGCTGAAGTCGGCGGACCTGATCCTCTGCGAAGACACGCGCCACACGCGCAAGCTCCTGACGCACTTCGGCATCGAACGGCCCACCGATCGCTTCGATGAACACACCGAGGAGGAAAAGGCGCGGGGATTCGCCGACCGGATCGCGCGCGGCGAGACCATCGCGCTCGTCTCCGACGCAGGCATGCCGGTCATCAGCGACCCAGGTTTCCGTCTCGTGCGCCTCGCGCGTGAGCTCGGCCTGACGGTCGAGCCGATTCCCGGTCCATTCGCGGGCGTCGTCGCCCTCGTCGCCAGCGGCATCGCGCCGCTTCCTTTCACATTCCTCGGATTCACCCCGCACCGCCGCGGCGAACGGACGGATTTCTATCGAAGCCTCGCAGAACTCGGCCACACCGCGATCGCCTACGAGTCGCCGGAGCGCGTCATCGACTCTCTCGAAGACGCGCTCGCCGTCCTCGGCGACGTCGAAGTCACCCTCGCCCGCGAGATGACCAAGCTGCACGAGGAGTTCCTCCGCGGCACGATCAGCGAAGTCCTGGCCGAACTGCGCCCACGCCAATCGATCTATGGCGAGATCACGCTCGTCTTCGCCGCGGCACAGGCGACGGTCAGCGTCGCTTCGCCGGAAGAAATCGCCGCCGAATTCGAACGCCTCCGCGCCAGCGGCATGCGGCGCAACGATGCGGTCAAAGCAGTCGCTGAAAAGTTTGGGCTGCGGAAGAACGACGTGTACAAGATGCTGCTTTAGCGCGTTTTGTGGAGTCTCTGCGGAGAGTGCGAAACCTGCTCAAGGAACTGAAGCACGACTTCGGCTTCGACGGATTCTGTCTCCAACGCGGTGCTCGCGCGGCAGGAGAAAACTACACCGCCGTGCGCAACTCGCTGATGCGGCTGCGCAGCTGCTCGGTGACCGCGAGTCCCCGCAGCAGCGACGCGGTCTTCTCGAACTCGGTCACCATCGCGTCGACGGCTTGTTCGCCGTCGCCGCTCATGATGCCGTCGAGGGCGCGCAGGAAATGCTTCTCGATGGTCTTGTGCGCGGAGTTGCCGATGTACTCCTCGGCGATCGAACGGATGCGCGCGGCCAGGTCGACTAGCTCGCCGCTCTCTTCATCTCGGATGAATTCAGACTTTTTTTTTAAGGCGACCAGCTCGCCGGTGACCATTCCGTAGAGGATCTTGGCGACCTCGAACGAGGAAATGTTGAGCACCTTGCCGATGTCCGCAATCGAGCGATGGCCGTCGATGCGCGTGACCAGCAGCCACTCCTGCGGGTTCAGCGTGATCTGCTCGTGGCGCGACTCGCGCACCTGCAGCTCGGGGATGTAATCGACCGAGGGAACCTTCTTCGAAAGCACGCGCCACTCGTCGAGACGGCGGGCCGCTTCCATCAGCAGGTTCGTATTCGACTTGGTGATGGTCTGCCGGTCGGGCTCTTCGCCAGGACCGAATTGAAAGTCTCCCTGATTCCAGATGGCGAGCGCGTAGATCGCTTCCTCGCCGACCAGCTCACCGACCGTGGCGTGCACCATCTGCCCGTTTTTCAGGTAGATGTAGCCGCGGTCGTCA
>Ga0233356_1000032_pt1 | contig 58663 bp, 57 predicted proteins | sample GEONSFMMS_FD_180700 | JGI IMG/M metagenome (GOLD analysis project Ga0233356, IMG submission 180700) | Soil microbial communities from Shasta-Trinity National Forest, California, United States - GEON-SFM-MS | ecosystem: Environmental > Terrestrial > Soil > Temperate forest > Bulk soil | place...
AGCGCCGCGACGACAAACGCAAAATAGAAGGCGATGCCAGTAATGACGCGCCTGCTGGTGAGCTTGACCGTCCGCACGCTCACGTGGGCGGGATCGACGCGGAGCGCGCAGAATGTCGCGGCCGGTGCGCTGATCCACGTGGTGATCGCAAGCATCACCGTTGTAGAAACGGCGATCCGCAGGCGCATCCACGGACCAATCGCGAGCATCACGGCCATCGCTGCCGACATCGACAAGAAGCCGCATTGCATCCCTGTCAGTGCCGCCCACAGCACGGGCCGCGGCGCGTCGCCAACGCGATTGACCACTCTCTCCGACCGTTGGTGAATATCGTCGCCCTCGGGCCAGACAAGACCGATGAGCCGCGAGAGCAATCCGCTGTCACGCGCAGGGGCATGAACCTTCAGGTCCGTCATCAGCTTCTCGAGCTCCGTCGGATTCGAGAGGGCTCGCCGGCGCCCACGCCGCTCCAACAATCGCGCTGCGTCGGCAGGGGACAGCGTCTGCATCGCCCGCCAATCCGCCAGCCGTTCACGCTCCGCAATGAACCGTCGCGCGATCAGGCTCTGCGCAATGCCCACCACCATGATCGACGTGGCAACGACCAGTGGCCGGACGGATGCTCCACGATCAAGGGCAAGAGATACGGCCGCCGCGGCGGCGCCGGCGAGCCACACGATCTGCGCGACGAGCACACTCCTGACGAAACGGAACGTGCGATGATCGCCGTTCAGCACATGCGCGAGCTCGTGCAGAACGATGAAACGCGCCAAGCTCGCGACCAGCTCAGCGCCCGCGCCGCTCGCCTGCCAATGTCTTTCGATCCATTCCGTGACGTCGCGGCGGATGCGCACGATCACCCGCCCCTTCCGCGTCACGGCCACACTGATGCCGGGACCATCTCCGCCGACGATAACAACGTCGAGCGAAGCCATGCCGAGACGCGGCGCGCCGCCAAGGAGCTGCTTCAGATCGTCGACCACCAGCTTCAACGACTGCGGGGCGTCGCGATCGGAGACGCTCGCGGCGCTCTGCCGAAGCAGCAGGGTCAGCGCAATCGCCATGGTTGCCATGGCAGTGCAAAGCAGAACCGGCGACCCGTCGCGAATCCCGATGGCCATCGCCGACGCGTTGGCAATGACGAGTGCCCAGGCGCCAAGAGCGCTGATCAGTTGAATCGGGACGAGATTGCCCGGCCTTCGCGCCGGCCGATTACCAATGATCGGCACCGCCAGCGCGAGAAGCGTTACGAATATCGCGACCGCATTCATCGCGACCGCCTCACGCGGGTTCGTGACCGCTGTCTGTTTTGCTGATGCGGTACATCGCCGCGGCGAACGATCGCAGGACATCTTCCGCCGACACCGGCGCTCCCTCTCGGCGGCCGAGCAGTTCAGCGATCCTCTCGACGGTTTGCCGTAGCCTGGCGTTCTCCGCGAGGAGCACATTCAGCATCGCCAGGAGCTCGGCGTGTTGACGCGATTCACGCTGTGACGAGAGCCATGCCTGGATGACACGAAGCATGCCCCAGCTCAGTACCGTTTTCACATATGGCACGAGCGACTTGAAGAACTCCAGCAGCACCGAATCGACGGCACCGGTCTCGAAGCCCAGATCCGTCGGCGAGGTTGTCCCGACCAGCGGCTCACCGCGATCCGATCGTTCCAGGAGCACGGGTGCCGCGTACTCCAGTTCCGGAATCAGCTCTCCGAGTATGGCTGCGGTGATCGCGTCTTCACGGGTCATGTCGTCCTCTCGGCTTGTCCGAAACAAACATTCGCCTTACCGCCGGAAAGACACCATATCCGCCCCATTTGTGTCGTCGTAGATGTTCGGCCTGTTACGCCGGAGGTCGTGGGTAGGCGCCCTCCTCGGGTTCGAGCCCGTCGGCCCAGCCATTCCCAGGCATTTCACCAGCCGCCGGAAGGCGGCTTTCTTATTTCTTGCGTTCCGACTGGGCGGCGATCGCGACCAGCGGCGGTAGGACGATGGCGAGAACGTCTTTTACTGCGCCTGCAGGTGTTCCGTTGGCGATCAAGAGGAGCGCGGCGACGCCGATGATGCCGAGGATGATCACCGCCGTCGTCTGCCGCTGATCTCTTGGCGTAGGCATGGTTCCAAGGTGTGCGCTGCGGGAGGCGCGCGCAAGAGGAAGCAAAAGCGTCTTGACGCATTCGGCGCGGGTTCACGCGGAGACCAGTCACATTCGACACGTATCCGCATGGCTCATTTGTAAGTAACCTATACGAGTCATGCCGTCACGCGATTTCATCGAACGGATGAAGCGGCTCCGAGAGACTCTTGACCAGCGGGTCCATGAGTACGATGCTCGCCATCGTCACCGCTTTCCGCTTCGGAAGTTGGGCGGCCTGTTGCGGAGCCAGGACCCGCGCCTCTCCACCGTCTTGCGCGGCGCAAAGGATCTCGGAACGACGGTCGGCGATCTCGTCGGCGAGCCGCCGCTCGGCGAAGCGGACCTGCTCAAGCTTCGTGAATTCGTCGAGTTCCTCATCGCTCGCTTCGATCTCATGGGCACACAAGCGGCGGCGGCGCGCGAGGAGTACACGCTGAACGTCACGGAGGCGGAGTTCATCGAGCGCGACTTCGACTATCCGCGTCCGCACCACGTTTGGATCGTCCCGCATGCCAAGGCTGCGGCGGGCACTGGCATCGAGGCCGATCGAGATACCGAAACGACCGAAGTTCTGCACTCGATCCGCGACGTGTACAACGGACAACCTGCGTCATCAAGGTAAACGGAGAGTCGATGTCACCTGTGCTGTGCGACGGCGACAAGGTGACGTTCGATATCCGCCTCGTGACGCCGAAGGATGGCGATGTCGTCGCGGTGTACGACAGCATTCGCGGCGGCATCGTCGGATACTGGCGCCGGGGCGAGAACGGCGAGTGTTGGCTCGACAAAGAGAATGACGAGTTGTTCGAATCCGAGCGTCTCGACGCGGCCGGCGGGTGGAAGCTCTGGGGAACCGTGACGCGGAGAGTCGACACGCCGGTGCATCCGCGGCGTCTGCGTCACCGCTAACCTCCTCACCCCACAAATTCTCGCCCGTAGTGTCTTCCGATCGTAAAGGGGAGATGCCGTGGCCGAAGAGCGCTCGTTTCTCAACGACGGTGGGGTGTATGTATCGAACACGCGTGTCGTGATCCACGGCACGACGTACGCGACGGCGAATATCACCTCGGTACGCAAGCACGTCACCCCGGCGAATACCGGCTGTGCAATCGTTTTGGCTTTCTTCGGCGCGTTGGGCGCCATATCGGGACTCGTGATCGCACTCGGAGGAAACGGAGATAACTGGAGTACGTTCGTCGCTTCCGCCGTGCTGCTAATCATCGGCATCGTCTGGTTCAAGTCTCTTCACCCAACCTTCAACGTCATGCTCGCCACCGCCGCGGGTGAACGGCAGGGACTGACGTCGAAGGACGAAGGCATCGTCGATCGCGTCACTGCGGCCATCGCCGACGCCATCGTGCATCGCGGCTAATGCAGAGATCTGGTCGGCAACCGCTCGAACCGCAAGGTCGAACGAGAGCCGATGGCGTGGCCCTTGAAATCGACGAAGACTTTCGCTCCGCTGGCCGTCGTCAGCGCGATGTCGTTCTTGCCGTCGCCGTCGGCGTCGACAATGTCGAGCGATGCGATGTTGCCCAAAATCCGACCCCTCCAGAGCGGCTTTCCGGCGGCGAGCTTCTTGGCGCTGAAAACGAGCACGATGTTGCCTGACGTAGCGATGATCTTCGTCGCATGCGTCTTCGCAGGACGTCCAACTGCGACGTGCTCGATCCGGCGGCCATCGTCGAAAGAACCGATGCGAGCGCCGGCGGAATCGTAGACGGCGAGACGTGACGCATGCTCTCCGTTCCAGAGCGCGACCACTTCGTTCGTGTGCTGGCGGAAGAGATCGCCGGTGACGAACGTCGTCAGCGTCATCGCTTCGCGGGCCGACCAGAGCGGCTTGCCGCTGTCGTCAAGTGCGCCAATTGTGTCGCCTGTGGCGAAAACGACTTCGCGTCTGCCGTCCGCATCGAGATCGAGGGCGTCGACCCGCGTCACCACGCCGCCGGCGTCGTGTTGCCAGAGCTGCTCGTTCTTTTCTGAAAACGCACGAATCGTCGATCCGCTGGCGGTGACACGCAACGGAACGGGAGTAGCGCCCCAGCACTGCGCCAGCGGCATGTTCCGCGCTTCGCCATCGATACTCGATTGCGTGGCCGAGCCGACCGCCGGATCGCGATTCTCGCGAATCCACGCGTGCACATTGCGCTCTACATAGCTAGCAAGCGTATCCGCTGTGACCATGCCGTCCTGCTTCGCTGCACCGCACTTGACACCGTCGATGACGACCCTGGTAAAGACTCCATTACGGGCGGCGGAATCGTCGTACGCCGATTCGCCGGCGGCGGCGGCGTAGAAAACAGCCTGTCCACGCGTGCGGCCGAGGCGTCGATCCAGCGGCGGCGAGGTGCTCATGGCACTCGCGAGCACGGAACGCCTCCCCTTCATCATCCGTTCCCGGCAGGCGTCGACGAAGACGAGGGAGCGTTGCGCCGCCGATGACGCGATCGTCTCGAATACCTCCGCGGTGGCCAGCATCGTCGCCTCATCGCGGACGACTGATCGTGCGCCGAGGATGTATCCGTTGCCGTCGCGCAGGAAGCCGTGCGTGGCGATGGAGACGATGAGCATTCCGTCGCGGCCGGCGACCGCGGTCTGTTCGCGCAGCGCAGCAAGAATGTCCGCGGCGTCCGCGCGGTATCGCACCTCGGCGCCGGCATCGCGCAACTCGCGCAAATGGTCCCGCGACTCCGGTTTCACGGGACGACCCGAAAGCACCAACATGACGCGGCGTGGAGGCACGAGACTGACACGCCGTTCGAATGCGAAGACGTACGCAAGATCGACGGCATCATCCGCAGCGAACGGTACCTCTTCGACGGAATCGCTCGTGAAGCGGCTCACGCCGACAAACAACCCCGCCGACTGCCGCCGGTCGAATTGCCTACTGGCGCTGCGCGGCGGGTCTATGAGCAGGCGCACCGAGCGCGCACCTCGCAGGGCGAAGGGCACTACGACCGTCGCTGTGGCGACCCCGAGGAGCACGGCTCCGAGAGCCAGCGGTTTCCAGCTCTTCACGTTGTGAGGATGACACCGAAGAGAGAAGTTTGTGGGACCACCCCACAAAAGCAACGTCTCCGTGTCTTCCCTTCGAGTTCATCCAAAGGGAGCTTCATGAGACGCCGAATCGTGCCAGCGGCCGTACTCTTCTTCATTGTTGTCGTCGCGCGCGCCCAACCGCGCGGAGCTGTCGACTGGGTTTTTCTGATCGATACGTCCAAGTCGATGCGCGGCATCGGCGGGAAAAACATCTTTCCCGACGTCAAAGCCAGCATCGCCTCCTTCGTGCGTGAGGCGAGCGATGGCGACTCGGTGACGATCTTCACGTTCGACTCCGACGTGCGCCTGCACGCGTCGACGGAGATCCGCGGCTCCGCGCGCGACGATCTCGTCAGCATCGTCGATGCGCTCGAAGCGAACGGCAACCGCACGCACCTCGGGCTGGCGATTCAAAAGGGACTCGAACGCGCCTTCGCGGTACACGCCGGCGGCGACAAGACCAGGGTGCAATCCGTCGTCCTCTTCACCGATGGGAAAGAGGACGTGCGCGGCATCGCTCATCCGGTGCCGATCTCCGCGAGCCTCGACCGCGTCGACGGCACGTACGTCTTCTTCGTCTCGATGGGCAAAGACGAGCACGAGGAGCAGCTCGACGAGTTCGCGCGCGACGCGAAGAACGCGATCGTGTTGCGCGCGCCGACGAGGGAAGGCATCGCCGAGGTCGCGCAGAAGATTCGAAACCGCCTGCCGCGACCAGATCCGCCCCACATCACCATTGCGCCCTCGAAACTCGACCTCGGCGACGTCCGCCGCGGCAAGTCCGTCGAGACGGACGTGACCATCGACGCCGATCGTCCGGCACAGGTCGCGTTGCAACTCGCCGATGCGCCGCCTGGCGTCACCATGGAATCGCAGACGGTGAAGACGCCTGCGCGTCTACATCTGCGCATTGACGTCGCGGACGAGGCGTCGCCCGGCAGCGCCAGCTTGACGTTCAGGGCGGGCAACGCGACCGCGACCGGAACGCTCAACATCACCACGCCGTCGCCGCTCCGCTGGCTGGCGCTGCTTCCGTTTCTTGCGGCGATTGCCTGGTTCGCCTGGTCCCGCCACCGCCGCAACAACCGGCTCGAAGGAGAGCTTGAGATTCTGCAGCCGCGCGTTGCGGCCGAGGCAGCGTTCGTCGGATTGCCGCACCTCGCCGCGAGCGAAGTCGCACTCAGCGCCATCGTCCCCCGCGAGGCCCTCGGCGGCATGGACGCGCGACTCTTCGTCCGCAGACGCGGCGGACAAAAAGAAGTGTGGATCGCAGCGAGCAGCGGCTCGCTACGCATCAATGACATCGAAACGCCCACCTGCGCGCTCTACGACGCCGACACGATCTCGATCGGCGACGCGACGCTGCGCTTCAACCGAGTCGGTCACGAACGGACCGGAACACCCGAGGAGGAGCTGTGAAAAACAACGTCGTCTTTCGTCCCACCGTCATCATCGGCCTGGGCGGCACCGGCTACGGCACGCTGCTGAAGCTGAAGAAACGCTTCGTCGATGCCTATGGCTTCGTGCCGCCGATCATCACCTTTCTCTCCATCGACACGACCGAGAACGCGGAAGGCGGCACGCCTGCCGAGACCGCGACGAGCGATGGAAAGCTCGATCACAACGAGACGTTCGTACTACAGGTCGGAAATCCGGCCGCACTGGTGAACGGCGCGAATGCGCACATCGACGAGTGGTGGCCGCCACAGATTCCGACGCAGGCGATCATGGCCGGCGCCGGACAGGTGCGGGCGCGCGGCCGGCTGGCGCTCTTCGCCCGCGCGAACGAGGTCTATGGCCGCATCCGCCGCGCGGTGGATGACGTACGCAATATCCGCAACCAGAAACAGATGTACGCCGATCAGTTCCAGGTCTCGACGCGTGCCGGCGTGGAAGTACACATTGTCGGCAGCGTGGCGGGAGGCACGGGCAGCGGCACGTTCCTCGACATCGCCTTCATGGCCCGCGACATCGTCGGCAGCGACGAGCAGTCGAACTTCACCGGCGTGCTGCTCCTCCCCGGCATCTTCACCCGCTACGCCGGTGTGGCACTGGTGAAGCCAAACGCGTACGGCGCGCTCAAGGAGATCGAATACCTCTCGACGATGAAGGGCGGCTTCCAGATCGACTACGGCGTGCGTCGCGTCGACGTCACGCGCCCGCCGTTCGATCTCATCTATCTCATCGACAACATCAACGAGCAGGGCCGCGTCGTCAGCGAACAGCAGGATCTCTACGGGCTGATCGCCGACGGCATGTACGTGCAGATCGGATCGCAGATCGGCGCGGACAGCGCGAACGCGGTCGACAACATCAAGACGCAGATCGCCACGGCCGGACTGGTGAAGGGCCGCTCGCCGCAGTACTGCAGTTTCGGCGTGGCCTCGCTGGTGATGCCGAGCTTCGAGCCGCTGATGTGGGAAGACGCGCGGCGGTTGGTGAACGACGAGCTCCTCAACGGTGCCGTCGTCGATGCGGAGATCGAAGAGGAAGTGCAGCGATTCATCGATGCGAACCGCCTGCGCGAGGACAATGCCGATCAGGTGATCGAGGCCCTCAGCCAGCGCGAGGGCGGCGGGCAGTTGCGCTTCCCGATGTCGCTTCAGCAACTGAAGTTCGACAGCAAGGCGCTCACCGAGATCAAGAACCTCTACACCGTTCACCGCTCACGCGCCGAGCGGCAGATAGCGCAGGCCATCACGAAGAACTTCGAGGGGCTGCGCGACACGTCCGTGGCCGCCATCAACAGCTGGTGGGAGGCGGCGGTGAACCGCAACAACGGCTTCACGCGCGCGGAGCGATTCTTCGAAAAGCTGCAGGCGAAGCTCGAGTGGTACCGGAACATGATGGACGGCGAAGCGAAGGACGAGCGCGCGAAGCTGAAGGCGCTGATCTTCAAACCGGCCGAGGATCAGATCGGAGAGGCAGTCGGGGCGTTCATCAAACGCGAGGGGCGCATCAAGACCGCCTGCGAAGTGTACGGCGGCCTGGTCGACCGCGAGACCGAACTCACCGTGAAGATCGCGCGGCTGGAGAAGGCGGCGGAGCTTTACTCCGTGCTCCACGCGCACACGCAGTCGATCCTGCAGGCGTGCTACCGCATCCGCGAGAATCTCAACGCCGCGCGCAAGCAGTTCGAGCAGCAGTACCTCGACGCCACCAATCCACGCGGTGCGTCGCGCCTCTTCGAGCAGACCGTTTCGTTCGATCCCGGCCAGCAGCGTCCGCCGGTGACCGGCGACGACTTCGTGAAGTGGTATGCCGATCACCACAACGGCTCGCTCTCGCAGTGGTCGACGCTGCGGGCTGACGAGGTGTACGCAGACATCCGCCAGTTCGTGCAGAAGTGCTACGAGCCGCTCACCTCACTGACGATGGACGACATCCTCGGCCGCCTTTCGCCGGAGGCCGTGTCGCAGGAGTTGAAACGCGTCGACAACCTTGCCGTGCCGCTGTGGCGTTACGACGCCGGCAAGATTCCGGTGGTCAATCAATCGGTGATCAACGAGTTCTACCACTACGGCGTCGCCGATACGGACACCACGTTGCTCAAGGAGTCGAAGTACGAAGCGGGCGTCCCAAAAGGGAGTGCCCGGCCGTCGATGGTCTCGACGCACGACGCGCACCGCGTCCTTCTGTTCAAAGTGAAGACCGGCATTCCGCTCTTCGCGCTCGCCGAGATCGACGACATGGAGCGCGCGTACCTCGACCCGAACAAGGTGATCTCGAACCATATCGACAAGCGATGGCAGGACCTGCCGAACCTCATTCCGCGCAGTGGCGACGGCGAAGCGCTGCGCTGGTTCGCGCTCGCGCAGGCTCCCGAGCCGTTCGCCATCATCAAACGTGACGGCGCCTGGTATTCGATGAAGTCGAAGAGCGGCCGGCGCGTCGACAACAGTCTGGTGCGTCTCGGGCAGGGCCGCGTTCCGGCATACGCCGCATTCGAAAAGAACCGCGAGCTCGTGCAGGAAGCGGAGGAGGCCATTGATGCCATCGTCACCCGCGAAGGAGCGGTGCGCGTGGTCTCGCTTCTGAAGGAGTACACCACGTCGCTGTCGAAGCAGATGACCGGGGTCGCCGATGCCGCGGTGAAGGACCAGGTCGAGCACGAGGTGATCGCCATCGAAGACTACGTCCGGCGCATGGAGACGCTTTCGTAATGCTCAAGCCGGTCACGATTCTGGCTCTCGACGATGACGCGGCGACTCTGGCCGAAGCGGTGCAGCGTCGCGTCGCCGCAGCGTATGGCCTCGACGATCTCGTGCAGTTCCGGCGTGGCGGCTCGCTGACCGATTCGATCAACTCGATTCACGTGCAGCGCCAGCGGCCCGAGAGTCCTTTGCGGACGCGGGACGACATCAGCGCGCGCGAGCTCGTGCTCGTTGTTGTGTCAGCCGCCGGCGCCGCGCGCACGACGCTGCTCGACACGATCGCGGCCATCCGCACGACATACGAAATGCGCCGGCTCGCGTCGTACTTTTCGATCGAGGTCCTCTGCCTGCTGCCCGAAGTCACTGGCGCGACGAACGACGGCGACTACGCTGCGGCGTACGGCGTACTGAAAGTGCTGAGCGGCGCCGATCCGAAGCCGTTTGACGAGGTCTGGTTGCTCGATGCCACGAACAGCGCGCGCGTGAAGTTCGGCACGCTCGCGACCTCGCTCGATTCGTATGCCGATGCCGTGGCCGGCGCGCTCACGTTCGAGCCCGAGATGAGCGGCGCGCTGCCGGGCGTGTATCCGCGCGGGATGCCGCCAGCATTCAGCTCCTTCGGCTGCGCGGATCTGGTCTTCCCGCGCGACATCGCGCTGCAACGCCTCGAGACGCGTTTCGCCGCGGAGCTTTTCGCGAAGCTATGCGGAGGCGGCGATGGCGCGGGGCAGTCACTCGCGGCAAGGCAGTTCATCGTTGGCGAGGAGTTTGCGCTCCCGCTCGCGCGGATCGGCGGTGAATCGCTCTTCCGGCGATTTCAGCCGAAGACCATGGTCAACGAGAAGACGCGCAGCGCCGACGAGCTGATCGCCGGCGCGCGCGCCGAGTTGCAGCAGCACCGCGACACCGTCCATCTGAAAAACCTCCGGACGCTCGACGAGCAGCGCGAGACGACGGCGAGCGCCGCGGCCGCGCTGCTCTCGCGCGTAGTCGACGAGACGCTCGACCGCGACGGCTCCGGCTCCGCGGTCGCCCTCGCCGAGGCACTGATCGATCCGCTGCCCGACGTTCGCGACGATGCCGACATTGCGCCGCGCAACATCGTGACCGAGCTTCGCGCCACCACTGCCGCGCTCGACGCGCGCGTCCGCTTCTCGCCCAACACCGCCGCGAGCGACGCCGCGCGCAAGCGGGTCCGCGAGCTCTCCGCCATGCTTCACGATCAGAAACTCGTCGCCGAGACCGTCGCCGCCGGCAGCGCGGCGGAACAACTTGCGCAACTCGAGAAGGAACGCGAATCGCTCCTGCAGCAGCTTCCGGAGATGGTGTTCGCCGAAGAGGCGGAGAACAATGCCGCGCGCACCGCGGCGCGGGAGGCGGAGCAGGCGCGGCTGGCGACGGAGAGCGAAACGAAAGAACAGCTGCTCCGGGAGCTGTTCGATCTGAAGCCCCGCGCGGAGCAGGCGCTGCGTGAAGCGCTCGAAGCGCGGCGCGCCTGGCTCTGGCGCCAGCTGACGTGGGCCGCCGCCGGTGTGACCGCGATCTACGCCATCGCCTACGCGTCCGACCTCCTCCGGCCGAACCTGCGGCAGGTCACGTGGATCGCCGCCGTCTTCCTGCTAGCCTTCGGCGCCTACGCCGCGTTCAAGTACGCGACCTCAATCGCTCCTCGGGTGCGTGACGCGCGCGAGACGCTGGACCGTCTGATCGCACAGATCGACGCCACCGACAAGTCAAAGAACACCGCGTACAACGACGAGCTGCAATTCGAGCATGAGGTAGCCCAGCGCCGCGCCACGCTTGGCGTCTTGCGCCGCGTCCGCGAAGCGGCAAAGGAGACCGCCGGCGCCTTGCGCATGCGCCGCGAAGAGCTCGGGCAGCTCGCCACCGCAACGTTCGCGGCTCCGATGACCGCCGGCGGATTGAAGATTTCCATCATCGACGAATCGGAGATCGACGCCTGGTACGAACGGACCGCGGACGATCGCAAGCCGTTAGCTCGCGATTTCCCGATCAGCCGATCGGCGTCGCGTCACATGGCGCTCGAAGAGCTGCGCGAGCGCGTCGCCTCGTATGCGTCGTCCGCCTTCTCATCATTCCGCGGCCTTACGGTGGCAACGGCGGCTGCGCACGTCACCACGAGCGAAAACCTCGCGCGGCGGCTCAGGCAACTTGCCGATCTCGCCGCGCCGCTGATCGAATTGCGCGATGACGACGCTCCGGCGCAACAGGCGATGCAGCGGGACGCCACGTTGTGGGCGGACGAGCGCGACGTCCGCTGGCTGCGTCAACTCCAGGAGCGAATCCCGGAAGCGCAAGTGAAGACGTCGCCCGACGCACTGCGAGTACACATCATGACGCGCGCATTGCACTTCCCGGCGTACATCATCGGCCAGCTCGACTACATGCGGATGCAGTACGACGCGGCGGCGAAACCCGAGGCCGACGCCTTTCCCGATCTGCTGCCGACGGACCTCGCGATCTCCGGCGTCGTCCGCAGCGCGTACGAGCAGGTCTTACTCTGCCACGCCGTCGGCATCAGCACGGCAAATCTCGGCGACACGCATCTCGCCGCGGCCAAACGTCTCGCGGCAGCCGACGCCGCCGCGCTGCGAAGGACGATCAGCGATGCGCTCGCGCCGCGGCTGATCGTCGCCGCCGACGTCGCGCGAGGTCTCCGCACGCTCATCGACGGGAACACGCTCACGCAGATCGACCGCGGGATTCTTGAAACGCTCGTGAAACGCTACGACACGATCACGTAGCGATCGAAGGCTGTGAGAACGCTGGGTTAGCAAGATTCGGCACTGCATCCTTCTAAAGCACAGACAAGAGTGTCTGTGCCACATCGGTCCCGGTTCCCTTGCAGAAGTGCCGATATTCGCGCCACGTGGACGGATCAATGTGGCACAGACACTCTTGTCTGTGCTGATGAGGCTTGGGACAACCAACAAAACCAACAAGCTCCGAGAAGCAATCGCACAAATGCGAACCTCCGTCGCGACGCGCGGTGACTGAAGTGCCAGACAGCCGCCGTCGTCACGGGGAGGTCGCGTCACGCACAGACACGGTTGCGGCGCGTTTGTGGCGTGGGCGAAGAGACTCAATAACGACCCGCTCGATCGACCAGGTCGCCGGCGTCAGCACACTCCCTCCGCGCTCCGTCGAGCCGGTAAGCGCGAGGAGACGTTCGAGTGCCGTTCTCGTCGACGGCCTCGGGCTGCGGACACCATCCCACTGCAGAATCGAAGGATCGGCGAGCGGCTCGTCGGTAGCGAGCAGAAAGTACGTGTCGACACCGTACGGCAGCGCAATCCTGAACTTCGCGCCGAGGGCGATCAACGGCGGCGGCGCTGCGGCCGCATCGAGTGGAAAATGATTCTCAACCGAGCCGCTCACCGGAAAAATGAGCGTGCTTTGGCCGTAGCTGTCGATCGTGAAGACGTACACGTGACGCCGCCCGGCAAAGCGGGATGCACCGCGCAGCTCGAGCGTATACGTTTCGTTGCCCTCGACGTGGCCGCCGTCGCCGACGAGTTGCTGATCGCGCTGGCCGCGCAACGCGAGGTGGTACGGCCAGCGCCCATCGGGCGGCGATTCGAGAAGACTCCACGCCTCAATCTTGTGCAGCCGCAGGGCGCGATGGCGGAGGATAAGAGCCGTGTCGCTTGCCTCGGTCGTCCATGTCGTCCGGAGAGGCAAGCCCGACGCATGCTGGTCGCTGCGCCGCGCGTTGGGACGCACCCACGCGTACTCGACGTGATGGTGCGTGAAGCGACCCACGAGGACGTAGTCAGCATCTTCTGCGCTGTCGACCACCTCGATTACGGCCGGGCCGGCGATCTCTGCGGCGAGCGTCGTAGAGGCAGGGAGTTGCACGAAAACGGAGCCATTGAGCCGCGCGAGCGCGCGCAACGCGTCGGCCTCGGATGCGAATGAGCTCACGTGACCGAGGGCATTGAGGATCTCCCATCGCGCGCCGTTGCGGCGAACGACGTGCTCGGGCGAACGCACGGTCGGGTCGTCGATCCAGGCGAGTCCTCGCGCCGCCGCAATCGCCGCGGCGCGCCTGGCGAATGCAGTGATGTCGCCGTCGCTGCTTGGGATGTTGACGCGGAGTGGGCGCGGAGGCGCTGCGGCCCATCCCGAAAGCTCCAGCAGCATTCCGCTGCGAATGCGCGCTGCCGCGGGAACGCGTGCTTCGCAACGTCCGAGGGCGAGGAGGACGGTCACGGTGAGTGGCGGTTGCGAGCGGTCGCCAACGACACGAAGCTCGCTCCCCTCGGTGATCCCGTGCGCCCATCCGCCCGAGATCACAGCAATGCCGTCGCTGCGAACGCGCTCGACGGCGAAGGTCGTCTCCGTGGCCCGCGCCGGCATGGCCGCAGAAAGAAACGGCGTGCGGCGCTCCCGCGCGTTGCCGGCGATGACCGGACTCTGGAACGGCATCTCCGCCCGGAGCCGCGCCTGTGCGCGCGCGAATGTCTCCATCGCCGATTCGTCCGGCGCCGCGTCCCGCATCGCGCGCATCCACGCCCAGGTGAAAGCGCCGTGCGTCAACTCATGATCGCGTGTCTCGCGCGCCTCTTCGTCATCGTGCGCTGCGCTGATGACCAGGGCGCCGCGATTCTCCGGACGTGGGCCGTAGTCGCGGCCGTCGGCCACGTCGCGCAGATCGGGGCGAATGCCACGCCGCCGGGCGAGCGTGAGAAGCCCGCGCGCGCCGGAGCCGCTGTGGCACGCGTCGATCATGACGGTGAGGCGCGCGCCGCGATCGAGAATCGTGTTGAAAATGCGCCGAAGCTCCTTGTCGCGGATGTCCGGCGCGCCGCGCCGGGAGTCCGCAGGGATGATCGACTCATCGAGCTTGTCCGGTTCGTCGGAACGCGAGTTCTTCACTTGCGAGCCGTGACCCGCGAAATAAACGAAGACGACTTCGTCCTTCGAGGCCGTCGCGGCGAGCCGGTTCGCGGCGGCCATGATCGCATTCCGCGTCGCCGATTGGTCGTTGAGCGTGACGATGTTGCGCGCGTCGAAACCGTGCAGCAGCAGAAGAAGCTCTCGCATCGCGGTGGCGTCGTTCACCGCGCCGGCGAGGTTCGGCCAGTCGCGGTCCGGTGCGGGTGTGCCGATCACGGGCAGCTGCGACGCCGTGTAATCGTTGATACTGATGAGGAGAGCGGATCGATGCGGCGCCGCGGCCGCGAGTGACGCGAAGAACGTGATGATGATCGCCAGTCTCAGCGGCATGGCTGCAGATCCTCTGCCTCGGCTTGCGTGAGCTCTCCGTATGTCCGAATGTGACCTGTTCGATCGCGATACGCGACGCCGCGGAACGAGCGCTCGTGCGTGAAATGGCGCACGCCACCATCGACCACGGCGTACGTTCCGGTGCCGTAGTGAATCGCTTCGGTGAGTGAATCGTCGAGCACCATCGACGTGTCGACGAGAAGGATGCCGCAGTCTGCGCCGGCAGCGATGCCTCGGATGTTCCACCTGGCCAGGCGCGAAGCCGCGCAGCGCCTGGTGAACAGCGAGGCGGCGGCGATGTGGTGATCGCGCACGGACGGCGGCCGGCGCGGCGTGCAAACGGTCGCAATCAGGAGCACCGCGAGTCCGATGCTTCGGAAGATGTTCATATTGCCACTCCGCGTGTTCGACAGAAGCGAATGGTTCGCCGCGCGTGCGGCGAACCATTCGGGGAACGTTACGGGAAATCGAGGTAGCCGGGGGGACAGAGCACTCGGTCATACGCCGCGCGTCCGATGTCCAGCCGCAGCGTGTTGAGCAGCGGTGAATAGACCGCCGACTGGGGGTGTACCGTCGACCAATCGACCGAGGGAACCGTCGCACCGCTCAACGCGCCGGCGAGCGGCACGAGGCGCGTCTCCTTCGCCGGCGGACTCTCCAGCAGGTCGTAGTAGGCCTCGAAGTGTTTGCCAACCTGAGGCGCGGCGTTCGTTGCCGAGGACGGAGGAACGAACGGCGGGAGATTGAGTACCGCAATCTCCATCGAGTGATTGGCGTCGGGCGTGAGCGTCATCGACCGTCCCGGATCGCCGTTGAATTTGCTCTCCACGATCTCGATCCCGCTGCCGGAGATCTCGATCTCCGCGCCAACCCAGGTAGCGACCGCCTGCGAGTACGCCGCGGCGTTGCCGGATCCGTCGAGCCGCGAGAAATGAACCGGCGTGACATTCGCGCCGATCCGTGCGATCGACTGCGTGAACACACGTCCGCTGCGCAGATGGAACCGCGCTACGACGGTCGACGGCGGCTGGGAAGCGAGCACCGACGAGTCGAGCGCGCAGCCGGAACCGCAGATCTGTTTCAGATCGGCGATCCAGCTCACATCCTCCCGCTCGGCGGACGTTGACGGGATCAGCGACGGCTGACCGTTATTGAATGTACGGGCGTTGGTGGTGAATGAGAGCGACGGCAGATCGGGATCGCCGCTGCTCGCTTTTTGCAGCGAGAGGTCGGAGCCGGAAAGCATCCAGGCGGCTCCGCCGCCGACCGCGGCTCCGAGCGATTCCTGAGCCGTCGACGACGTTTGATCGTTGAAGGCGGCGTGCGCCACGGCGGCGTCGTTCGTCGGGCAATCGCCGCTGCAGCCGCCGGCGCGTGCAATGAACATCGGATTGTGCCGCTGGAGTGCGCTGCCATCCGAGAGATGGTGGTTATGGCCGGCGGCGAGGAGGAGGACGGTCATTTCTTTGCCGTCCTGGCTGGGGGTGAAAACCATGAGACCGCTGAACAGAATCTTGAGAATGAAGCTCGTCAAGGTGGTTTCTCCTTTTTGATATCTCCTATCGACGGGAACGGTGAAGAGGCGTACCCAATGGCCTGAAACGGCGCCCATTTGAGTCCCGACCTCAGGCTGCGCGTGCTGCTATGGAGGAATTCGAGTTGCGCCTTCCTGAGTGCCGTCGCCGCATCGTCGCCCTGTCGATAGTGACGATGAAAAGACACGAGAAGCTCGGCCGCTGTGGCGTCCTCGATGTCCCATACAGCGCCGATCACGCCGGGAACACCCGCGCCGATGATCGGCCGCACAAGTGGCGCAATGCCTTCCGCGCCAACCGGCAACCCTCCCGCGCTGCTGCAGGCGCCGAGGACCACGAGCCGCGTGGTATCGGCATGCAGCTCCTTGATGAGCGTTGCCGCACTGAGCACGCCGTGCTCGGCTCCCGAAGGAGTAAACAGAAGGAATGTCTGCGAAGGCGCATCGCCGTTGACGATGGCATGCGCCGCGATGTGAATGACGGCGTGGCCATTTGCCATGCGGAGGAACTGGGGTACGGTCGCCGCCTCGTCGGTCAGAACATCGGAGCGCGAATAAAGCGGGCGGATTTGATCAACCTCCCGACGCGCGCCCTTCAGCCGCTGCAAGCCGCGGGCGAGCGTGAGCTGCGGGTCAAATGCAGGATCGCCGATCAGAAGCGCGGATGCGTCATGCCCGCGCAGGTCGCGATCGCGAAGGACGGCAAACACATACAAAAGCGCGCTGCCCGAAGACGTCAATGCGTGATCTTCGATGATGTACCGCTTCGTCTCCGGATCGCGCAACGCCGCGAACGGCAGACCTCGGAGCTCGCGATCCGGAACGATGACGAGATTCGCCACGGCGGAACCTGAGACGCGATTGATGTAATCGATCGGCGCTTTCAGCAGCGCGTCATACGGCGCGTACAGGCCATCCTCGAATGCGGCTGCATCGCCGTTGCGCACCGCGTCCTGGAGCGCCGCGCTCCAGCGGTTCACATCGCGCCGGCGCGCGGTGAGCGGCAGCACCTTGAAGACGTTGCGGCTGAGAATCCACGCGTAGGTCTGGTCCTCGAGAACGCGATACTCGATCACGTAGGTCCCGACGGGCAGATCCGCTCGCAGCCTGGCGATGTCGAGCTTGTCCGGATTGGCGGCGAGCGCGCGAAACTCGGCCGGCGCCGTCGGAAGCTTACGTACCAGGTCGAGCGGCTCGAAGGCGCGGGCGCGGTCGGCATAGCGGAATGCGTCCTCAGAACGATTTTCTTCGATCAACTGCCGGATCAAGAGGTCGTATGTCTCTTCAAAACGGGAGAAGTAGGCGTTCCAGATGTCATCCTGGAGCGGCCGCTTCTCGCGCAACAGCCGCTCCTCTTCGGCGTGCAACTGTTTCAGCGCCTCGGCCATATCGGCTTCCGCTTTCGAAAGCTGGCCGGTGCGGCGAAACGCCTCGGCGCGCTGGGCGAGCAGCATTGCGCGGAAGGTCGCGTATTCTGCCGGCGACGCTAAAGCGATGGCGTTTGTCAGCGTCGCAACAGCGCGCACAGGATCGACGCGCAATGCCGCTTCCCCTTCGACCTGCGCGAGACGTGCCTCCAATGCTCGGCCAACACTGACGTCGACACTGCTCTTGAGGCGAATCGCGTTGTCGATGTCACGTTGCGCATCGTCATAGCGCCGCAGCCGCAACTCCACCGCGGCACGATTGCGAAGGGCGATGGCGAGATGCGCAGGCGCAGCCTTCGCGACGAGACTGACGATGACCATGTGATAACGCAGTGCGGCCTCTGCGTGACCAAGGTCGAGCGCGGCAGTGGCCGCGACGCCGATGAGCAGGTGCCGTGTCTTCCAATTCAACACGCGCGGGGCAAGCCGCACCGCGGATAACGCGTCGCGCCACGCCGCGTCCTTGAGACCGACGACCGACATGGCGCTGACTCGGCGCGCATCCGCCGACGCATGATCTTCCCAATCGTCGATCGCGGCGTATGCCGCCGTCGCGGCATCGTAAGAAACGAACAACTCGCCGTAACGATCGAGGTACTGGTCTGTATTGAGCCGTCCAAGGGCAACCCGTGTAACGATGGTCGGATAACGTCGCAGACGCGCTTCCGCCCCGACGGCATCGAGTTCCCTGCGCGACGCCTCGTAATCGTTCGTCTGCACCGGCTTCTGTCCGGCGTAAGCGATGCGAGCGAGCAGCCATTGTGGGCTACCAGCCTGCTGCAACAATTCCGCTGCTTCGTCGTAGAGCGGCACGGCGGTCGCGACACGCAACGCTCTTTCCGCGGCTCGTCCACGAGCAAACCGGCGGTGGCCCTCCCGCAGACCATTGATCGTCGCAGGTGAGCGCGCGTTCACAATTGCCGCACCGACGTCTACAAAATAGCGGTCGTTGAAAAACAGCGAAAGCGCTTCGGCGAATGTCGTCACGCGCGCGAGTTGCTGCGGCGACGGCGAGTCGGCCCATTGTGGCAATACGTCTTCTTCGAAATGTATCTGCGACGTCGCCGGAAACACCGCAATCAGTCGCCGCGTTTCGCTGACATTGTGGGCATCGAGCGCGGCATCGATCTGCGCACGCACCCGCGGCCACTGATGCTCGCCGTCTTCCGCTCTCGCGCGGAGCAACGCGGAACGATGCGCGCGCGCCTCTTCTGCCCATTGGCCCTGTTCCGAGGCAGCCGCGCTTTGCCAGGCATCGATGGCGTCGTCATTCAGAGCCAACGCCTCGAGGATCAGCGCCAGATTGAACTCTGCGCCGATCGGCCGCGGCTTCATTGCTACAGCCCGCTGCGCTTGATCGAACGCGCGGAGCAGATCCTCCGGATTGTCGTTTCTCTGCGCGCGGACGTAATACGCGCCGACGAGATCGCTCAGCGCGGCCGCGTCTGCGAGCGAGAATTTCTCCAACCAGGCGATCGCCTCGTTCGTGCATTGTGGCCGGGTCACCAGCAGGCGGTCAGCCTCGTCGCGCGAGTCGATCGGTTCGTCGCAGCGGCCGGCGACCAGCGGTGCGGCGTCACATTGCGCGCCGGCGACGACATGCTCCGGCGATAATTTGCGCGTGCACGAGTGCCAGGAGCGCGTCGTCGACAACCGCGGCTCGACGTTTCGGCCCCACACGCCGCCCGCAACGGTGTCTTCCTGATGATGGCAAGCACTCGCGAGCAGCAGCACTGCGGAACAGGCAACGTTGATGGCTTTCACGATGAAGGACTATACGCAATGACGGGTGAAAGCGGCCGATCATGAGCGACGATCGTTTCGAGGCCATTTATCGGAAGCATTACGCGCGCGTATGGCGCTACTTCCGCGGCAACAGCATCTCGGACGATGAAGCCCACGATCTCGCACAGGATACGTTCAAGCGGCTTTACGAGCGGATGAATCAGATTCGCAACGATGACCCGTGGCCTTTCCTGGCCACGATCGCCAAAACGATTCTCCTCAATCGCGTTCGCGCGCGGCAAACGCAGAAACGCAACGCACGGATGGTCGAGATCGACGATCCCGATCTGATTTTTGCGGAACCGGCAGCGGCCGAGGAGCCCGACTACGCTGACCGGGAGGCGGAAGAGTTGCGGCGTTCGCGCCTACGCGCCGCGATGGAGTCGCTGCCGCCTGGTCAACGCGAGTGTCAGCGTCTCCAGCTGGAAGGCTTGCAATACGACGAAATCGCCACAACCCTCGGCATCTCAATCGATGCCGTGAAATCGAGGCTGCGCGATGCGAAGCAATATCTTCGGGAGCAGCTGGGAGAAAAATCATGATGAACCGATCCGATTGGCAGGCCGTCCGCGATGCCTTCATCGCCGACGACCGCGCGAAACTCGGCGAGCCGCCGACGGTCGACGAGCTCCTCGCCTACGAGCGCGGCGAACTCTCCAGAGAAGAGGCCGAACGCGTACAGCAACTTCTCGTTGCCTATCCCGAGCTCGCCCGCGCCTACGCGACGCCGTTTCCTTCGGACGACGACGGTGCGCTTCCTGATGAGGTGATCGACCGGCAGTGGAGCGCATTCCGCGCCGCCAACAGCGGTGGTTCGGGCCGGCGCGTGCTGCAATTCTGGCGCGGACTCGCGGCCATCGCCGCAACCGTGGCGATCGGCTTTGGTGCAATGTTGTGGACCGAGCATATGGAGCGGCTGCTGCCGCGCGTCCTGCCGGAGCCTGCCGCGGAGCTCACGCCCGGCGGCAGCCGCGGCCTTCCGGGACAGCCGCAGACGAGAATCACGCCCTCCGGCGATTCGGTCCTGGTCGTCGTATCACTGGTTGGACCGATCGACTATGAGTTGTATCGCCTCGAACTGGTCAACAACGATTCGCAGAAGATCATCTGGACCAGCGAGCCGCTGCGCGCGAAGTCCAGCCGCAGCTTCTACGTCGAGATTCCTTCCCGCATCCTGCCGGACGGAACGTACGAGGTGGCCGCCTACGGCCTGCGCGGCAATGCTCAAGAGCCGGTCGCGACGTACACGATCGATGTACGTCGCGCGCGGGCTCGGTGACGCGTGTCCGGGCGTCGGGACACTGCCATTCCCTGTGATGCCGCATGACATCGCACCTTGCGCTGGCGACTCGGCTGAACGAGACGTCCCTCACCGCCTCGACTCCGCAAGATCATCGGCTGGGTTCGCGTCCCTAATACGTACCCTCACCAGACCAAAGTTGAGATTTCAGCCGGCTTTCGCGTATCGTGTTTCAACAACCTACTGAGCCGTTGAAGGTTGTACGAATACGAAACCCGTCGGCCCCGCCACAGCCGCCGCTTGGCGGCGTTTTTTTGTCGAAACTCGATGACAAAGTCGCGACTTGCGGCGAGTTCCAGATGCTGTTCTAACGCATGCGACCTTACCTGAACCTCAGCGGCAACTCGGGCGTTCGTGAGTATGAGCCTGGGCCGGATTTCATCAGAGTTCAGTTTCATAGCGGAGATCTGTACCTGTATACCTACGAGAGCGCCGGCCGCGACAACGTCGAAGAGATGAAGCGACTCGCGGTAGCCGGCAAAGGGCTGAGCACATTCATCAGTCAGCATCGTGAAGTACGAAACGGTTATATGAGGTAGTGCTGTCGCCGTGGCCAGGACAGCGCGCCGGCCCAGTATGGAAATTGCAGAGGCGAGCCACATGACGAAGAAGATTCACGCCTTAGCATCTCTCGCCCTTCTGCTCGCCGTCGCATCGGCCGGCGTGGCCGCCGCCAACACGATCGTCGTTCCCGCCGGGACGCCTGTCCATTTCAAACTCCGGAGATCGATCTCCACGGCGACGGCCAGACCCGGCCAAACCGTGCCCGCCGCGTTGACGGCTCCCATCGTAATCAACGGCCAAACCGTAGCGCGGGCGGGCGCTCCCGCCGTGGTGTACATCAGCAGCGTCGAAGCTTCCGGACGAATCGGCGGATCGGCCAGTCTCAACTTCTCTCTCAGTTCGATCACACTCGCCAACGGAAACAGCGTCGGCGTTCGCACGTCGCACTACGCGCGGGAGGGAAAGGCCCACGCCAAGCACAATGCGAGAATCATCGCCGGCGGCGCCATCATCGGCGGGCTGGCCGGCCAGGCTCTCGGCGGCAATCGCGATGCGACGGCCAAGGGCGCGGCCATCGGCGCGGGCGTCGGAATCGCCGGCGCTGCGGCCACAGGCAAATTCGACTTCACGGTCACTCCCGAAAGCCGTTTCCGCCTGACCCTGCGATCGCCCATCCGCGCAACGCTCTGACGCGGTCTTGACACGCGCCAGCGGCATCAGCATCGTCTGATGCTCGCACCTGCGCTACGCGCGGTTTTACAGCACGGCCTCGCGCGATTGGGGATTTGTGGAAACAGGCGGATAATCCCGAAACTCCATGATTCACGTCGACGGCAAAGGCATTCCGCGTCCTGCCACACTTGCGCTCAAAAAACGAGGATGAGACGAAGCGTCGGCATCGACGTCACGACGCTCATCAACCCATGACGAAGAAAGCAGTTCCGCCCGCCCTCCCTCCGCCGCGCGAACGCAGCGTCACGATCATCGCGCAGGACCCGAGCGTCCGCATCGGTGACGAGATCCTCCTCGCGCGGATCACCATTCCCGCCGAGAGCCTCAGTCCCGGGCCGGTCGGCTACCGCGTCGAGGTCATCGACTTCGACGCGACTACCGACACGCTCTACACGCCGTCGCCGACCGTCAACCTTGATCGCTGGGCGAAGTTGCCGGCCAAGGGTCTGGGCGACCGGCTCGTGGGCGACCCGGAGTTCCACCGGCACAACGTCTACGCGCTGGTGATGAAGACACTGAGCCGCTTCGAATTCGCCCTCGGCCGCCGCATCAACTGGGGCTTCGACGGGCATCAGCTCAAAGTCGCTCCGCACGCGTTCTCGGAGGCGAATGCGTTCTACTCCGACAAGCTCAACGCACTCCTGTTCGGATACTTCCGGGATGCCCGCGGCAAACCGGTGTTCACGTGCCTCTCGCACGACATCATCGTGCACGAGACGACGCACGCGCTGATCGACGGACTGCGCGAGCGCTACCGCGAGCCGTCGTCGGCCGACCAGGCTGCGTTCCACGAGGGATTCGCGGACGTGGTCGCGCTGCTATCGGTCTTCTCCCTCCCTGACATCATCGATAAGACCATTGACCACAGCCGCGGCGATGCGCCGTTGAGCGCCAAGGAGCTTTCGCGCGAAGCGTTGCGCAAGTCGGTCATCTTCGGGCTGGCCGAGCAAGTCGGCAACGAGCTGAACCTCGCTCGCGGTCCGCTGAGGCATTCGCTGCGCGACATCGTGCCGAGTCCCAAGTATTACCTCGACGACGAAGAGTTCGCCGAGGCGCATCGCCGCGGAGAGCTGCTCGTCGCGGCCATGCTGACGGCGTTCATCGAGATGTGGGCCCGGCGCCTGGCGGCCCTGATGCGCGACCGCCCGCACGTCGACCGCTCCCGCGCCATCGAAGAGGGCGCCGACATCGCCGACTGCCTTCTCACCTCCGCGATCCGCGCACTCGACTACGCCCCGCCGGTCGACGTGACGTTCCGCGACTACCTCTCGGCCCTGCTGACCGCCGACCGCGAGATCCGCCCGGCTGACACCCGCTACCAACTCCGCGCAAGCGTCCTCTCCTCGTTCCGCAAATTCGGTATCGAGCCCGCGTCAGGAACCGAGGACGGCTATTGGAAGCCGGCTCCGTCCACCATCGACTACTCGCGCACGCACTTCGACGCGATGCGGCGCGATCACGACGAGGTGTTCCATTTCGTTTGGGAGAACCGCAAGGTACTCGGCCTGCACCCCGAGGCCTTCACGCGCGTGACGTCGGTGCGCCCGTGCATGCGCACCGGCGCCGACGGCTTCGTGCTTAACGAGACTGTCTGCGAGTACGTACAGATTCTCGAGCCGCTCGGCTCGGAGCTCGGCGCCCTCGGCATGCGCAAACCGAAAGGGATGCCGGACGGGAAAAAGCTGCGCCTGTTCGGCGGGGGCGCGCTGATCTTCGACGAGTATGGCCGCCTCAAATACCACGTCTACAACCCGCTGCGAAAAGTCGACCGGCAGCAAGAGCGGCTCGACTTCCTGTGGGAGTCGGGAGCGCTGCGCGGCGAGTCCACCGCGCGCCTCTCGATCTCCAACCTGCACCTGCGACGCGCTACGCGGTCGAAAAAGCATGCCGAGGAGGAGTGGTAGATGCCGAGTCCCGTTGATGTCCGCATCCGCATGTACAACGTCGGCTTCGGCGACTGCTTCCTGCTGACGTTCCGCTACAAGGACGGCGACGAGCGTCACGTCCTGATCGATTTCGGTTCCACCGCCGCTCCCCTACGCCGCGAATCGCAGATGGACCTCACCGCGGCCAACATCAAGAAGATCACCGGCGGCCGTCTCGACGCGGTGGTCGTGACGCATCGTCACGCCGATCACATCAGCGGCTTTACGCCGCGTGCGAACGGCAAGGGACCGGGCAACATCATCGCCGGCATCAGCAAACAGGCGCTGGTGATCCAGCCGTGGACCGAGGACCCGGAGCTGCCGCGCGGCGCGGTGCGTGGGCGCGGCGCGAGCGCACCCCGCGGCGCGAAAGGATTTTCCGCGCTGCACGCTCACTCGCTCAATTCGATGCAGAACGTGGCGAAGGCGATCGCTGCGCGCGTTCAGGCGCATGAGTTCGAGGAGATGGAGGCCGAGGAGGAGGCCGAAGCCCAGGCGGAAGAGGGGGAAACGCCGCAGCCGCGTGGCGACCGCGCCCTGGCCGGCAAACTCGGGGCCGGACGGATGCTCATCGACCGCCTCGGCTTCCTCGGCGAGACAAACCTGAAGAACCTCGCCGCCGTGCGGAATCTTCAGACCATGGGCCGGGCCCACGAGTGGCTGTCGTACGGGATGAAGACCGCGCTCTCCGGTGACGTCCTGCCGGGCGTGAAAGTGCACGTCCTAGGGCCGCCGACGATCGAGGATCATCCGGAAGTACGCTCGTACGCGAAGGAGTCGGACCAGTACTGGAACCTCCAGGCCGCAGCCGCGCGCGTGAACGTCGACCCGCAGGGCGCAAAGAAGCTTTTTCCGGACGAGCCTTCCGTCGATCTCGACGCGCTGCCGAAGTCCGTGCGCTGGTTCGTGCGCAAGCTTCGCGGCGCGCAGGCGCAGCAACTCCTCGAGCTCGTTCGCATCATCGACGGCGCGCTGAACAACACGAGTCTCATCCTGCTGTTCGAGGTCGGCGGAAAGCTGCTGCTCTTCCCAGGCGACGCACAGATCGAGAACTGGGACTACGCACTGAACCACGCCAGGAACCGCACGGCGATGCGCAAGCTCCTCCGCGCCACGGACGTGTACAAGGTCGGCCACCACGGAAGCCTCAACGCCACACCCAAAGGCTTGTGGGCGATGTTCAAGAAGAAGCCGGGCATAAAAACGCTGATGTCGACGCGGCCGGGTAAGCACGGCGACACGAAATCAAGCACCGAAGTACCGCGCAGGACGCTGTCGGACGAGCTGAAGGCGCACAGCGAGCTCCACGCGACAACGGACTGCAAAGGCAAAGGCGAGGACGGGCTGCGCGACGAGGTGGTCGTGAAGTTTCGCGGAAAAAAGACCTGAGCCCGCGCCAGAGAGGCGATGGTGTTTTCGCGATCCTCAGAGGGAAGGATACGAAGTCTTGCGCTGACGGGAGTGGCAGGCGCTTTGAGTTTTCATGGCGGATGGCAGCGCACGATGGGACCATCGTGCGCTACCAAGGCGTCGCGCTCGCGCGTCCGCGACCTAAACGGCCTGCGCGACGCCCGCGGCCGTTGCCGCCGTCCGCCTCCGCAGAATCGCCGCCGACACCAGCGTGATGACCAGCCCTACCGGGAACGGTTCGATGAAGGTCATGGCGGCGTTGAGCAGCGGGTTGTCCAACATCGTTTTCATCTTCTCCATCTCGACCTTCTTTGCGGCGATGGCGGCGTCGGTGGCGCCTTTCTCGCGCAGGGTGCTGATGGCGTGGGCGGCGTATTTGTCGGCGAAGTCCGGCATGATCTTGAAGTAGATGACCTCCCATGACGCCACATAGAAAACGCACGAGATCAGCGTGATCAGGATGCCGACGCTGAAGGCCCGGCCGAAGGTGATCGTGCCGCCGGCGTTTTCGCGGTAGGAGCGGATGCCGAAGAACACCAGCAGGAAGGACAGGACGATCGATGTGTAGCCGAGGATGTAGCCGTTTTCGAAGTTGACCGCGCCGGTGTGCATGAGCGGGAGGGTGAGGAACATCAAGGCCGAGGAAATGAGGCCGGAGATGAGACCGAAGATGATGACGATTCTTTTCATGTGAGCTTCCTTTCGCGGCGCAAGGTACGGCCGGGCGAGGCACCGCGCAGTCGTCCGTTCGGGTGATTTTCGGGTCAACCAAAGTAGGAATCAGGGGATCAGGCCGAATTCTTTGCCTTTCTGCACCGCCTGGACGCGGCGATTGACCTGCATCTTCTCGAAGAGCCGCGACGAGTGCGTCTTCACCGTATTCTCGGAGACGAAGAGCTTCTCGCCGATCTCGCGGTTGCTCAGCCCCTGCGCGATGAGCGCGAGGATCTCGTGCTCACGCGCGGTAAGGCCGACTTCCTTCAGCTTCCCGGCGTTGAGGACGAACGGTCCGTCGAAGCGCACCGGCACTTCGCGGATGACCACGACCTCCCTGGCGCGCGTCCATCGCAGTCCGAAGTAGATGCCGAGGACGGTGAAGCTCAGCGCGATCAGGCCGCCGTAGATTTCGGACGGGTATTCGAGCACGAAGTGCTTGTATTCGATGAATTTCAGCAGCGCGATGAGAACGCCGCCAATGCCTCCGTAGAGCGCGACCTGTTTGACCATGAGTGAGGGAAGTTTACAGTCGCGCACTCCGGTAACCGGTAGGGAATCCCGCCGCCGGGGTACTCTCCTATATCAACGGAGGATTTCCATGGTAGCGATCACTGCGGAACAACTCGATTCGCTCGCGCCGAAGGCGAAGGCGTTTTATCGCGATGCGTTTCTGAATGGCGCCGACGTCCTGGCGAAATACGGCATCAACGACACGCCTCTGCGGCTGGCGCATTTCGTGGCTCAGGTGCTTCACGAGAGCGGCGCGCTGACGATCACCGAGGAGAGTTTGTTCTACACGCACGCTGAACGGATCCGCGACGTCTGGCCGACGCGCTTTCCCACCGTCGCCGACGCCGAGCCGTATACGAAGAATCCGGAGAAGCTGGCCAATTTCGTCTACGGCAATCGGAAGGACATCGGCAATGATCAGCCGGGCGACGGATTCAAGTTCATCGGCAGGGGCTTGATCCAGATCACCGGCCGCGACTCCTATGCACGTTTTGGACAGAAGCTTGGCGCCGACCTCCTCGCCGATCCGACGCTGGCATTCAGCGCGCAATGGTGCATGCCGCTGGCCGCGGAAGAGTGGACGGAAAAGGGCTGCAACGCGCTGGCCGACGCCGACGACGTCAAAGGCGTCACGAAAAGGATCAACGGCGGAACGATCGGTCTCGCCGAACGCATCGCCTGGCTCGCGAAAACGAAGGCGGTCTGGGTGCCCTGATCGCCAGAACCCGACACGTTCCTAGCACTACGAGAGTCGCCGATACAGCTCAGCGTTCTTCTCAAGCACGCGGCCGGCCGCGCTTTCAAACTGCGCGTCTCGCTCGATCTTCTCTTCGACGCTCGCCTGGAGGAGCTGATCGATGGAGATCCCCAGATCATTCGCCGCATTCTCAATCTTCGAGGCGATCTCCTCAGGGAGGTGAATCTCGAGGGTCTTCATAACCTCGGAAGTTTACTCCAAGCACCAAACGGGATAAACGGATCAGCCTCTCGACTGATCGTCGCGCGCTCAATGTTGCTAACTCACGGATACGCGGTAACCATCACATCACTCCCCACCACTTCCACCCCATCAAACCGAAAGCGGTACGCGTCCGCTAACTTCGCTACGCCCTCCCCGCCGAAGACAGACGGCGCCTCGGCGCCGCCCACAATCATCGGCGCAATGAAGACGATCATCTTCTGCCACAGTCTTCGGCGGATGAACTCGGAGAGGACGAATGATCCACCTTCGACGATGAGCGAGTGGATGCCGCGTTTGTAGAGATCGGCGAGGAGTGAGTCGAGGTAGACGTCCTCAGTGATGTGAATCGTGTTGCCGCCGTCTGTGAGGACAGTGGCGTCAGCAGGAACGATGCGGCGGCGGTCGAGGATGATGCGGGTCCAGGGCGTGGCTGCGCTGTTCAGGCCGACGCGGCGGGTTAATTGGGGGTTATCGGCGCGGATGGTGCCGGCGCCGGTGAGGATGGCGTCGTACTCCTCACGCAATTCGAGGCTTTTCCGACGGGCGGCTTCCGAGGTGATCCAGCGGCTTTCGCGGGTGACGGTGGCTAGTTTTCCGTCGAGGGTCATGCCGGCTTTGAGGACGACGAATGGGCGGTGGTTGGTCACCGCGTGCGCGAAGACTTCGTTGAGTTTGCGCGCGTCGGATTCGAGGATTCCGGTGACGACTTCGATGCCTGCTTCGCGCAGTTTCTCGACGCCGCCGGCGGCGACTTCGTGCGGATCGCGCATGGCGATCACGACGCGCGTGATGCCGGCGGTGATGATGGCGTTGACGCATGGCGGCGTGCGGCCGTGGTGGACGCACGGCTCGAGCGTGACGATCATCGTGGCGCCGCGGGCATCGACGCCGCGCAGCGCTTCGATCTCCGCATGCGGTTCGCCGGCGCGGTGATGCCAGCCTTCCGCGATCACGGTTCCGTCGCGCACGAGGAGGCAGCCGACCATCGGATTGGGGCTGACGGAGTAGCGGCCGCGCGCGGCGAGGTCGAGGGCGCGGCGCATGAGGTCTTCCACGCCGGCGATTGTCCAACAAAAAAGCCGGCGATTGCTCGCCGGCTTTCGTTGTCGATGCGATTGAACTTAGGGAACGTGGATGAAGCGGTAGCCGGAGATGGCCGCGCCGCCGCGTCCCGATGACGTGACATAGATGCGCGCGATCGCACCGCCTTTGAGGTGATCGATCGCGGCGCGGAACTGTGCGAGGTTCGAAATCTTCGCGCCCTGCACTTCGCTGATGACGTCGCCCTCGTTGAGGACGTCGCCGGCCGGCGAGACTTCCTTGACGCTCGTCACCACGACGCCGCTGACGTTGTCGGCGATGCCGTAGGTCTGGCGCGTCGCCGGCGTCAGCTCCTGCACCGACATCCCCAGCTTGTTGCGCGCCGGCGCAACCTCCTCGGGCTGTTTGTCGGTTTCTGCTTTGTCGGCTTCGAGCGTGCGCTCGATCGTCGACGCGGTCAGCGTCTGGTGCTTGCCGCTGCGAATGACGGTCAGGTTGATCTTGCTGCCGACCGGGAGGTAAGAGATGTAGTCGATGAGCGAGCGGTTGCTGGTGATCGGACGGCCGTCAATCTCGACGATGACGTCGCCCGGCTGGATGCCGGCTTTGGCGGCCGGGAGGCCCGCCTCGACGGTCTGCACGAGCGCGCCGCGCGTGTCGGGTGGCAGCTCGAATCCGGCACGCGCGTCTTCGGAGAGATCGAGAATGCCCATGCCGAGGTAGCCGCGCGTGACCTTGCCCTGCTTGAGCTGCGGCAGGAGGCGCTTGGCGGTATTGATCGGAGTGGCGAAGCCGAGACCCTGCGCGCCGCCGCCGCGGATGGCCGTGTTGATGCCGACCACCTCGCCGTTGATGTTCATGAGCGGGCCGCCGGAATTGCCGAAGTTGATGGCGGCATCGGTCTGGATGAAGTTTTCGAAGGAACGGGTGGTATCGCCCAGGCCGAGCGTGCGGCCCTTCGCGGAGATCACGCCGACGGTGAGGGTGTTTTCGAACTGGAACGGATTGCCGACGGCGATGGCCCAGTCCCCCTTGCGGATGCGGTCGGAATCGCCCAGCGGAACGCTCGGCAGCGACTGGCCAGCGTCGATCTTGAGGAGGGCGATGTCGGTGGCCGCATCGCGGCCGATGATTTTCGCCTCGCTGGTGTGGCCGCCGTTGCCGTTCTCGTCCGCGCCCCAGTGCACCTGAATTTTGGTGGCGCCTTCGATGACGTGGTTGTTGGTGACGATGTAGCCATCGGGCGAAATGATGAAGCCCGATCCGCCGGCGACCTGCTTGCGCTCGTCGTCTTCCTCAGGCGTGCGGTTGCCGTGCGGGCTGCGCTGGCCGCCCTGTCCCGGACTCGGGAAGAAGAACTCGAACGGATCGCCGCCGAACGGACTCTGTTTGCGGAGATCGCTGGCTTTGATGACCTCGGTCGACGTGATGGATACGACCGCGGGCATGACCCGGGCGGCGACGTCGGCGAAGGATGGGATGGTGACCGAGGCGACGGGCACGGCGCCCGGCGTGGTCTGGATGGCCGACGACTGGGCGTGCGAAGGACGCATCAGGCCGAGGTCGGCGCTGATGACGACTCCGAACGCGACCGAGGCGATGATGATCGCAATCGTCGACAGAATGCGTTTGGTGGTGGGATTCATGGCTGTTGAAGCTCCTTTGAAGCGGTCGATTGAGTTGGAGGCGGGCCATTTGCCCCGCTGCGTTAGACGTGCCAGCGGGTGCGGCTTGGCGCCGCATGTGTCTGAGACGAACGAGGCCACGAAATGTTTCGTGGCCGGTTGTTACGCGGTACGAACAACACAGGACCCCGTTGAAGCGTTCCTTCCGGCATCAAAAAGTGCTCCGTTTGCGAATGCGGAACGCCGCCGGCTCGAGGATTGGGGACGGCGCGCCGTTCCGGACTACGGCCAGCATGGCCCGGCCGAGGATTTCGGTGGTGGTGACGTAGTTCGGAAACAGGCGCATCAGCAGCGGCAGCAGCGGGCGGGTGATGGCGTACGCGATGCGGTATAGCTTCGTCTTCGAGGTCTCGCCGTGCATCGGCTGGATGCCCGCCGGACGGAACATGTACGCGGCCTTGAACGGCAGCCGCAGCAGCGCGTTCTCGGTGGCGCCCTTGACGCGCGCCCACATCACTCTCCCCTGCTCGGTGCTGTCGGTGCCGCTGCCGGAAACGTAGATGAAGGTCATCTGCGGATTGAGCCGGGCCAGCGTGGTGGCGGCGGCCATGGTGAGGTCGTAGGTAACGCGGCGGTATTCGTCTTCAGTCTTGCCCGCTGCGGACATGCCGAGGCAGAAGAAGCAGGCATCGTAGCCGGTTTCGATGTCCGAGTAGTCGTAGAGATCGGCGCGGACGATCTCGCGCAGTTTCGGATGTTGCTGTCCTGTGACAGTCCGCCCGATTGAGAGCACGCGATGCACGTCGGGCGCGAGAAGGCATTCGCGGAGGACTCCCTGTCCGACCATCCCACTTGCTCCGAAGAGAATCACATCCACGCCGGCGAGCATACCCGACGGCGCTACAATCGCGCCTTCGTCGCAACGCTCATCGACAGGAGAAACGCATGCCCGTCACACACAACATCAAACCGGAAAAAGGGGACATCCTGCTGCTGGTCGGCACGATGAAAGGCGCGTTCATTCTTCGCGCGAATGAGTCCCGCAAGAAGTGGGAGATGGGCGGACCGTACTTTCCCGGCAGCGCGGTGTACGGCATGGCCTACGACGGCCGCTTCGGTCGCCAGCGCATCTGGGCCGGTCCGGCCAGCATGCATTGGGGAGCGCTGCTGCGGTCGAGCGACGATTTCGGCGAGAACTGGACCGATCCGAAGGTTGCGAACGTGAAGTTCCCCGAGGGAGCGGAAGCGGCGCTGAAGAATATCTGGCAGATCGTGCCGGGACGCGATTCGGAAGCGGACACGCTCTACTGCGGCGTCGAGCCGGCGGCGCTGTTCAAGTCGACGGACGCAGGCGATTCTTGGAACCTGGTGGAAGGACTCTGGAATCATCCGCAGCGGCCGAAGTGGCAGCCGGGCGGCGGCGGGCTCTGTCTGCACACGGTCCTGCTCGATCCCAGCGACGCGTCGCGGATCCGCGTGGCGATTTCGACCGCCGGGATGTACGTGACGGAGGACGCCGGCGAGACGTGGCGTCCGTCGAACAAAGGCGTCCGCGCGGAGTTCCTCCCCGACAAGCATCCAGAGTTCGGCCAGTGCGTACACAAGGTGGCGCAGTCGAAGACGCGTCCGGAGCGGATGTTCCTGCAGAACCACTGGGGCCTCTACCGCACCGACGATCGCGGCGAGACGTGGACCGACATCGCGAACGGCGTCCCGTCTGACTTCGGCTTCGCCGTGGCCGTCCATCCGACCGACGCCGACACGGCCTGGATCGTGCCGCTGGAGTCAGACGGCTTCCGCTGCACGCCCGAAGGAAAGTTGCGCGTCTACAAAACCGACAACGCGGGCAAGAAGTGGAAGCCGATGTCGAAAGGCTTGCCGCAGGACGACGCCTACGAGACGGTGCTGCGCGACGCGATGGCGGTCGACGCGCTCGATCCGGTCGGCGTCTACTTCGGCACCCGCAACGGAAAACTCTTCGGTTCGAAGGACGAAGGAAAGAGCTGGTCGGAACTGGCCGACGGCCTTCCCGCCGTGGTGTCGGTGAAAGCGGCTTACGTGTCCTGATGTCATACCTCTTCGTCATTCCCGGTCCGCTGCGCGACCTCGCCGGAGGTCGCAGCGAAGTCCGTCTCGACGGCCACGCCGATTCCGTTCGGGACGCCCTCAATCTCTTGGGACGCGACCACCCGAAAGTCCGCGACCGCATCGTGACGGAGCTCGGCGAGGTCCGCCCCCACATCAACATCTTCATCGATGGCGACAGCTTCCGCGATACCGGCGGGTTATCCGCGCCGATCCGGAACGGAGCGGAGATTTTGATTTTGCCCGCGGTTAGCGGGGGATAGGTTGAAGGTTTCAATACGCGCGAAGGCGCGTTGGACAATTCAGCCCCCGGCTCGGCCGGGGGGCCTCGGTCGTTGTCGCGGACGGCGCGACCGCGGAGGCGGTCCCTACAAAATGTAAGATTTGTGGCGGCCGCCTCCGCGGCCGCATCTCATGATCGCATCGCTCTTCCCCCCGCCGAGCCGGGGGCTGGATTGTTCGACGCGCCTCCGCGCGTCGCCCTATCCCCCATCCTCCACATTCTTCAGATGGAACGAGAGCGACTCGAGGTTGATGCGGAGGTCGACGGATTTCACTTTCACTCCCGGACGGGAGCGGAGTTGGGTGGGGGCGAAGTTGAGGACCGCGTTTAACCCGGCGTCGGCGAAGGCGTCATAGACGGTTTGGGCGGCTTCGGCGTTGACGGCGACGATGCCGATGTCGACCTGGTGTTCGCGAATGATCGTCGGCAGTTCGTCCCAGGGCAGGACTTCGATGCCGCTGCGGGAGCGGCGTCCGATTTTGGCGGGATCGTTGTCGACGAGGGCGGCGATCTCGAAGCCGTGGTCGTTGAAGCCGGCGTAGTCGGCCAGGGCCATGCCCAGGTTGCCGGCGCCGGCGATGAGCACGCGGCGGGTGCGGTCGAGGCCGAGCTCGCGCACGAGGTGATCGCGCAGGCGCGTGACGTTGTAGCCGACTCCGCGCGTGCCGAACTCGCCGAAGCAGGCCAGGTCTTTGCGGATCTGGGCGGAGTTGAGGTGGAAGCGCTCGGCCAGCTCGGCCGAGGAGACAGTGCTTTGGCCGACCGACTCCAGGAAGGTCAGGCAGCGGAGGTAGACCGACATCCGGCCGGTCGTAAGCTCCGAGATCGTTTCGCGGTCCCCTGTTGACGAATTGGTCGGCCGGTCGTTCGACATAGGTGGCGGACTACGGCAGGAGCGCCCGGGCAGCGGCTCCTGCCGCGTTGAAAAGAGGCGTCGGGAAAAGGCCGATGGCGAAGATGCCGATCAGCGAGATCAGCAACGCGCCGGTGCCGAAAATGTCGGGATCGATCGCGTGCGCCGTCGCATCGGCTTCCTTCACGTAGAGAAAGTAGACGACGCGCAGGTAGTAATAGACCGAGACGATGCTCGTCAGGATGCCGATGAAAGCGATGGTCAGGTGGCCGCTATCGACGGCGGTCTTGAAGATGTAGAACTTGGCGATGAAGCCGGCGGTGGGCGGCAGGCCGGAGAGCGAGAACATGCAGATGGTCAGGGCCAGACCGTAGAACGGACGTCGGAAGCCGAGGCCGGCGATATCGTCGAGGGTCTGCGGATCGTTCTGATTCTTCGCGAGCATCGAGATCACGCCGAAGGCGCCGACGTTCATCAGCGTGTAGGTGATGACGTAGATGCTGATTGCGGCCACGGATTCGTCGCGCAGCGAGAGCAGGGCGATGAGCATGTAGCCGACGTGGGCGATGCCGGAGTAGGCCAGCATCCGCTTGAGGTCGCGCTGGGCGATGGCCACGGCGTTGCCGATGATCATGGAGAGGATCGACAGCGCGGCCACCATCTTCATCCACGAGGCCTGCTGGATGACCGGCGTCATCGAGGAAAAGATGCGCACGAGGGCGACGAGCGTGGCCGCTTTCGGCGCGGTCGAGAGCCAGCCGGCGATCGGCGACGGCGCGCCCTGGTAGACGTCTGGCGCCCAGCCGTGGAACGGCGCGACCGCGAGTTTGAAGCCGAGGCCGGACATCAAAAGGATGAAGGCGATCGTGAGGAGCGGATTGCTCGCATCCGCTGTCGCGAAGTAGTGCGAGAACGCGGCGAGGTTGGTCGAGCCGGTGGCGCCGTAGAAAAGAGCGGTTCCGTAGAGGACGAAGCCGGTGGCGAACGCGCCCATCAGAAAGTACTTGAGGCTCGCTTCGTTTGAGACGGCGATGCGGCGGTGGAAACCGACCAGGATGAAGATGCAGATCGAGAGCAGCTCCAGACCAAGAACGATGATCAGGAGATCGAGGCCTTTGGCCATCATCATCATGCCGACCGTGCCCCACATCAGCAGCGCGTAGAACTCGCCGCGCTCGAAGCGCTCGCGCGCCAGGTAGGCGCGGGCGAAGAGCGTGGCCAGGATGGCGGCCAGCAGGAAGGTGTAGTCGAAGATGATGGTAATGGCGCTGACCTGGTAGGTGCCGCCGAAGAAGTTGCCGCCGACGAGCAGGCGCTCGCTCCAGCCGGCGGCGAGGAAGACGATCACGGCCAGCGGCGCGGTGGCGCCGCGCAGTTTCGGCGCAAAGGCGTCCCACAGGATCAGGACGATGCCGCCGATGCAGAGGACCAGCTCGGGGAGGATGGCGTTGAGCCAGCCGTTTTCGAGCAGCGGGGTGAGATTCAACGAACACCTCCGTTGCTGGCGATCATCGCTTTGCCGGCATCGGTCTTGTGGACGATCTGCAGGAGCTGCTGCACGCTCGGCGTCATTTTGCGCAGGAAGGTGTTGGGGCGGACGCCGATCCAGACCATGAGGATGACCAGCGGCACGAGGGCGGCGATCTCGTTCCAGGCGATTTCAGGGACGTTGCGGTTTTCTTCGTTCGTGATCGGGCCGAAGAAGACGCGCTGGATGAGCCAGAGCAGGTAGATGGCTGCGAGGATGACGCCGGTCGCGGCGACGATCGTCCAGCGCGGATACGTTTGGAACGATCCGGCCAGAATCAAGAACTCGCCGATGAAACCATTCAGACCCGGCAGGCCGACCGAGGAGAGCATGGCGATGATGAAGAAGGTGGCGAAGACCGGCATCGTCTTCGCGAGTCCGCCGTAATCAGCCAGCAATCGAGTGTGGCGGCGTTCGTAGATCACGCCGACGCAGAGGAAGAGCGCGCCGGTCGAGAGTCCGTGATTGACCATCTGCAGGATCGAGCCTTCGATTGAGGTCTGGTTCAGCGCGAAGATGCCGAGAACGCAGAAGCCGAGGTGGGAGACGGAGGAGTAGGCCACGAGCTTCTTCATGTCCGGCTGGACCCAGGCCACGAGCGCGCCGTAGACGATGCCGATGACCGCCAGGGCGATGAGCAGGCCGGCGTATTTGGCGGTGGCGTCGGGGAAGAACGGCAGGACGAAGCGCAGGAAGCCGTAGGTGCCCATCTTCAGCATCACGCCGGCCAGGATGATCGAGCCGCCTGTGGGCGCTTCGACGTGCGCGTCGGGAAGCCAGGTGTGCAGCGGGAAAAGCGGGACTTTGATGGCGAAGGCCAGCGCGAACGCGAAGAACAGCAGCGTCTGCGCGTGCGGCGCGAGCGCGGTGCCGTACAGCTCCGTGATGGTGAAGGTGATGACGCCGGTGTCGTGCATGTGCGCGAAGGCGAGATAGATGATGCCGAGGAGCATCAGCAGCGAGCCGGCGATGGTGAAGAGGAAGAACTTGATCGCGGCGTAGATGCGATTCGCGCCGCCCCACACGCCGATGACGAGATACATCGGCAGCAGGGTCAGTTCAAAGAAGACGTAGAAGAGCAGCAGGTCGGTGGCGACGAAGACGCCGATCATGGCCGCTTCCATGATCAGGAAAGCGATGACGTACTCCTTCGGATGCTTCTTGATCGTGTTCCATGACGACAGGAAGACCACCGGCGTGAGGAGCGTCGTCAGCAGGACCAGCCAGAGCGAGATGCCGTCGACGCCGAGTCCGTAGCGGATTCCCCACTGCGGAATCCAGGCGAGCGATTCGACGAGTTGGAAGCCGGGCACGCCTTCTTTGAATCCGCTCAGGATGCCGAGCGAGGCGACGAAGGTCGCCAGCGACGCGAGCAGGCCAAAGCCTTTGATCGCGTTCGCCGCCGTCTTCGGGAAGAAGGCGATGATCACCGCCGCGGCGATGGGGAGCCAGAGGGTGATGGAGAGGATGTTGGTCATTTGGCCCTCGGGGGTCGGGGGTCGGGGGTCGGGAGTCGGAGACTGGAGACCGAGGGCGGAGCAAGAATGAGAGTGAGGGTTTTCCGACACCCGACACCCGACACCCGACACCCGGTCATGCCAGCACCCATATAAAAACGATCACGCCGAGGAAGAACATCAGCGCGTAGTTGCGGACGTTGCCGGTCTGGAAGAAGCGGAGCAGGTCACCAATCGCGGCGACGACGTAGCCGAGGAGCGCGAGCAGGCCGTCGATCAGGGCGTCGATGCCGCGCCAGAGGAATTGCGAGAAACCTTCGAGGGGACGAACGATCGTGGCGGCGTAGAGCTCATCGACGTACCACTTGTTTTCCATCCCGCGCGCGACGGCCGGCATCTTCGCGGCGAATTGTTCGTCGGCCGCCAGTCCGCGTTTGTAGAAGCGGGCGTACGCGGCCCAGATGCCGAGGGCGGCGATGGCGGTGGAGACGAACATCAAGCCGTATTCGAGGTTCGGGGAAATCTCGTACTGCACTTCGGGCGCGCCGGCGATCTCCGGGAAGATCGGATGGAGCCACGCGGCGAGGAAGTGGCGGTGCGGCCAGCCGAGGATCGCGCCGCCGGCGGCGGAAAGCGTGGCCAGGACGATCAGCGGCAGCGTCATCGTCCACGGCGATTCGTGCAGGTGATGCTCCTGATCATGCGTCCCCCTGAAATCACCAAAGAACGTCAGGTAGACGAGGCGGAACATGTAGAAGGCGGTGCAGAAGGCGGCCAGCGTTCCGAGGATCCAGATGATGACGTTGAACCACTGCGGGAAGTACGGATTAGCCAGCGCCGAGGCCAAAATTTCGTCCTTCGAAAAGAATCCGGCCAGCGGCGGGATGCCGGCGATGGCGATCGTGGCGATGAGGAACGTCCAGTAGGTGATGGGGATCTTCGACTTCAGTCCGCCCATCTTGCGCATGTCCTGTTCGCCGCTCATGGCGTGGATGACCGAACCGGATCCGAGGAAGAGGCAGGCTTTGAAGAAGGCATGCGTGACGAGGTGGAAGACGCCGGCGGTGAAGGCGCCGACGCCGACGCCGATGAACATGAAGCCGAGTTGGGAGACGGTGGAGTAGGCCAGGACTTTCTTGATGTCCCACTGCCGGATGCCGATGGTTGCGGCGAAGAGCGCGGTCAGCGCGCCGATCAGCGCGACCACCATCATCGCGCTCGGCGCCAGTCGATAGAGCGCGTTCGAGCGGACCACCATGTAGACGCCGGCGGTGACCATGGTGGCGGCGTGGATGAGGGCGGAGACGGGCGTCGGGCCGGCCATGGCGTCGGGCAGCCAGACGTAGAGCGGAATCTGCGCGCTCTTGCCGACGGCGCCGAGAAAGAGCAACAGGCAGATGGCGGTCAGCAGCCAGTGTTCGACGCCGCCAGCGCTCGCGATCTGGGAAACCTTCGCGAAGTCGACGCTGCCGAAGTACGCGAACATCAGGAACATGGCGATCAGGAAGCCGAAGTCGCCGATGCGGTTGACCACGAACGCTTTCTTGCCCGCGGCGGGCGCGTAGTCGGTCTCGTAGTAGAAGCCGATCAGGAGGTAGGAGCAGAGTCCCACCCCTTCCCATCCGACGAACATCAATAGATAGCTCGATCCGAGGATCAGCACGAGCATCTCGGAGAGGAAGAGGTTCAGGTACGCGAAGTAGCGGCCGTACCCGTGCTCGTGGGCCATGTAGCCGACGGAGTAGAGATGGATCAGGAAGCCGATCCACGTGACCACCATCAACATGACCACGCTCAACGGATCGAGCTGGAAGGCGAGATCGGCGCTCACCGACCCGGAGGCGATCCAGTTGTAGACGAGATCGACGTGCCGCTCACCGCTCGGATAGGCGGCGTGGTACTCGACGACAGCAATCGTCCCGGCCACGGCGGCGCCGAGCGATGCCAGCAGCGCCACGGCGGTCACGAAGCCCTTGCCGAGGCGTTTGCCGAACAGGCCGTTCAGCAGAAAGCCGGCGAACGGCAGTAAGGGGATGAGCCAGAGTATGTTGAGCATGAATGGGGTTGCAGTGGTTCAGCAGGTTTTATCCGCAGATGGCGCAGATGAACACAGATAAAAACCTACTTCACCACATCACATCTCTCCTCGCATCTGCCGATGCGAGGAGACCCCCGCATCAGCCCTGATCTTTCAACCGTTCCTGGTAGTCGTCGGACGATGCCGGGTCCAGTTCCCAGCGGTGTTCGTCGCGGCTCCGTTCTTTCTCTCCGACTTTCAGCTCTTCGTCATCGGCGTACGAGATGCCCATCGCCGCCGCTGTTTCTTCTGTGTCATTCTGTTCCGGTGTCGGCTGACTTCCTGCTGATGCCTCGTCCCCCTGCGACTCGGCCATGTCCCACTGCGCGTCGATGTCGCCGCCCGACAGCCGCGGGTCGACTCCATTGTTCTCGCGCAGCCGCTCGGACAGTTTCTGCGATCCGGTCGTGATGTCCGGAATGGCCGGCTCGATGCGGTCATCGATCCCGTCGCGGTTCCTGTCCTTCCGCTCGTTCTCTTCCCAGTCAATGAGCTTCTCGGTTTTGTCCATTTTCCAGACTCCTTTGCTGAGTCTGGATACTTGCGACGACTGTGCCGTAACGCGGGAGTAGGGGGTCGGGAGTGAGGTGTCGGAGAAAAACCGCGTTGCTCCGACCCCCGACTCCCGACAACCGACACCCTTTCTACCACCTCATCAAATTCGCTTCATCCACATCGATCGTGTGCCGGTGATGAAAGAGGGAGATGAAGATGGCCAGGCCGACGGCGGCTTCGGCGGCGGCGATGGCCATCACGAAAAAGACGAAGAGGAGTCCGTGGATTTGATGGAATTGGCGTGCGTAGGCGACGAAGGTCAGGTTCACCGCGTTCACCATCAGCTCGATGCACATGAAGATGGTGATGCCGTTTCTCCGCGTCAGCACGCCGCAGACGCCGATGGTGAAGAGGATCGCGCTGAGGATCAGGAACCAGTGCGTCGGGATCATGAGGTCTCCTCGTCCTTGGCCACGCCCGTGCGGCCGCTGAGCAGCAGCGCCCCGACGATCGCCGCGAGCAGCAGGATCGACACCATCTCGAACGGGAAGATGTACGCCTCGAACATTTTGATACCGACGGTCCGCGCGTCCGAGATGAACGCTCCTTCGGGCAGTTTCGTGACGCCGAACTTGGCGAGGTAGTAGATCAGCGCCAGTCCGAACGCGGCGCTGGTCGTGTATCCGAGGAACTGCTGCACGGGACGCGTGCGCGGCTCTTCCTGATGCTGCAGGTTGAGCAGCATGATCACGAAGAGGAAGAGGACCATGATCGCGCCGGCGTAGACGATGACCTGCAGCGCCGCGAGAAACGGCGCCTCGAGAAGGACATACATCACCGCCAGCGCAAAGAACGACGCCACCAGCGACAGCGCGCCAACGACCGGATTGCGATGCAGCACCACCATCGCCGCGAAAATCACCGCGACCGCTGCGAAGAAGAAAAAGATGATGAACGAGATCATCGTCAGATCCACCTCTTGGCGATGAACAGCGCCACGATGACGATGTTGATCACCGCCATCGGCAGGAACACTTTCCAGCCGAGTTTCATCAGCAGATCGTATTTGAGGCGCGGGATCGTCCAGCGCACCCAGACGAAGATGAAGAGCAGCGCGCTGACTTTCGCCACGAACGCCAGCACCGATAGCGCAAAGCCGAGGGCGTTGGGCGGCTCGTTGTACCAGGGGATGTCCCAGCCGCCCAGGAACAGCGTCGTGATCAGCGCCGACATCGTGGCCATGGCCATGTACTCGGACATGAAGAAGAGCGCGAACTTCATCGACGAATACTCGGTGTGATACCCCGCCACCAGCTCGGCGTCCGCTTCCGCAAAGTCGAACGGGAGGCGGTTCGTTTCGGCGAATGCGGAGACGAAGAAAACGACGAACGCGATCCACATGGCCGGTGAGAAGATGTTCCAGGCCGGCAATTTGACCGCGTTGAAAATCACGAACGATCCGGTCTGCCGCCAGACCACGTCAACGAGCGACAGCGAACCCGCCGACATCAGCACGCTGACCGCGGCCAGCGTGAGCGACAGCTCGTACGAGATCATCTGCGCCGAGGCGCGGATGCCGCCGAAGAGCGAGTACTTGTTCGCCGACGCCCAGCCGGCCATGACGATGCCGTAAACGCCCATCGAAGCCAGCGCGAAGATCAGCAGGATGCCGATGTTGACGTTGGCGATGATCGGCTCGAACAGGCGTCCGCCCGGCAGCAGAAACGGACGGCCCCACGGCACGACTGCGATGGTGGTCAGCGCCGGAATGAGGCCGAACATCGGCGCAATCGTGTAGAGGACTTTGTTTGCCTTGGCCGGCAGCATGTCCTCTTTGAGGATGAACTTGAGGGCATCGGCGAACGACTGGAAGAGGCCGAACGGACCGACGCGGTTCGGGCCGGGGCGATCCTGAATCAGCGCGCTGCCGCGCCGCTCCACCCACACCATGATCGGCGTGACGTTGAGCATCGCCCCGAGGACGACGGCGATCTTCAGTCCCGAGAGGCCAACGTCAACCCAATCGATCCCGTGCATGCGTTCTACGCCTGCGCTCCAGCCGCCTCACCTGCCAGCTCAGCAAGCGGCTCGAACTCGGGGATGTGCTCGAAGCCGCGAAACTCGGCCGCGTCTTTGTAGAGCATCGCCCCGATGCGGCGGTACAACTCCAGATCGGTGACGGCCTGTCCTTTCGGCGGATAGGCCTGATGGATGCGCTGGACGCGTCCCTGCAGATTCGTGAACGTCCCTTCCTTCTCGACATGAATCGTCGAAGGCAGCAGGACGTCGGCGACCTCGTTCAGCGGATGGTTCGCATCCCACGACATGACCACGAGGAACTTGGCCTTGCGCAGGTTCGCGACGACGGCAGGATCTTTCGCGCGCTCGCTGAACATCGCGTCGGTTACGAACAAAACGTCGATGCCGTCCGCACCATTGGTCAGCAACTCTTCGATCGATGACTCGCCAAGCGCCGCAGCCACTCCCCGATAATTCGGCGCTGCCTGCGTGCCAAGGAGCCATTCGGTACGCGACTTCATCTTGATCGGTCCGATCGGATCGACCATCACACCGGCCGTCGCTCCCATCTTTCCGACGAACAGCTCTTTCGCCAGCCACGCTTCTTCGTTGGTCATGTTCGCGGAGAAGATGGCCGCTGTTTTCTTCGCGCCGTTGACGGCGTCGCCTATCGCCTCCAGCGCTTCGCTCCACGTCGAGATGCCGAGGTAGTCATCCTCCGTGCGCACCTTCGGAACGACGACGCGGTCGGTGTCGTAGCGCTCGTACGAGAACCGGCCGAAATCGCACAACCAATGATCATTGACCTCGGGATTGACGCGCGGCCGGTAGCGGAAGACCTGTCCCTGCCGGAAGCCGACGAAGATGTTGCAGCCGACGTCGCAGCCGTTGCAGACCGAATCGGCCGACTCGAGGTTCCAGACGCGCGATTCGAAACGAAACTCGCGCGTGGTGAGCGCGCCGGTCGGACAGACGTCCGTGACGCAGGCCGACATCCAGTTGTCGAGCGGCGTTCCCGGAAAGACGCCGACCTCGGTCGATGCGCCGCGCTTGAAGAAGGCCAGCTCGCTCGTGCCGGTGATCTCGGAGGTGAACCGGATGCAGCGCGTGCAGTGGATACAGCGGTTCATGTTCTGCACGACATGCGGCCCGATCGGGGTCCGGTCCATGCCCGGATAGGTGCGCTTGAACTCGCCGTAGCGGGAGTTCACGGTGCCGTAATTGAATGAGTAGTCCTGCAAGGGGCATTCGCCGGCCTTGTCGCAGATCGGGCAGTCGAGCGGATGGTTGATGAGCAGAAACTCCATCTGCCCTTTCCGCGCCTCGTCGACCTTCTCGTTCCAGACGTGGATCTTCATCCCGTCCTTGACCGTGGTCGAACAGCCGGCCTGCAGCTTGGCCATCCCTTCGATCTCGACGAGGCACATGCGGCACTGCCCGACGACGGTGAGGGACGGGTGGTAGCAGAAATGAGGGACGTGGATGTCGGCGGCTTTTGCCGCCTCGATGCAGTTGATCCCTTCCTGCACTTCGACTTCGACGCCGTCGATGGTGATCTTTGCCATACGTGTTCTCGGGGCTCCGAAGCGGAATGCAGAATCAGCGCCGTGGACGATGCGTATTGAATCGGCCGCTGGTGAAATCTCACGGAGGAGAATCCGTGAAAGTTTTCACAAGCGCGGAGAATACTCGCGGGGTGTGGGCGCGTCAATCACGTCAGGCAAAGGACGCGACGGAACGCTGGCGTCCTCGCCGGCTGGCCCGGCTGCGTCCTCGCCGCCGAACCGCCAAACCCTCAAGATTCGCTGGTAACACGACGTCGGCGCAAGCCTCCCATTCGGCGGCGGCGACGCCGCCGATCCAGCCGGCGAGACGCCAGCGCTCCGGCTCCGCAGCGTTATAGACTCTGACCAATTCATTTGACGTGCTGACAATCGCGTCCACACCAACAGGAGCAAACTTGAGAAAAGACATCGTCATCGCCATCGCCGGCATCGCCATCGTTGCGGCGATCTGTTTTGGACTGGCCATCTGGAAGTCCGACATGAAACCGTTCTCGTCGCTGCGGTCCGGCGCAACGACCACTGCCGCGACATCCACCTCCACGAGCGGACCCGACCACGTGATCATCCGCGTCAACGGCGAACCGGTCACCGAGAGCGAGTTCGCCGCTGCCTACTCGCAGCTTCCGCAGGAAATGCAGCAGCAGTTCGCCTCGGAGGCCGGCAAGCAGGCCTTCGCGGAACAGATGGTGCGCCTCAAAATCCTGGAGCAGGAAGGGCGCAAGATGGGCGTCGAGAAGGACCCGAAAGTAGCCGGGCAGCTCGCCGCCGATCACACGAACATCATCGCCGCCGCCACCGCGCAGAAGCTCCTGCCGCCGCCCAACGAGGCGGCGGTGCAGAAGTTCTACAACGACAACAAGAGGAACTTCGAGGCCACGGAACTGAGCCACATCCTCATCGCCTACGAAGGCGGCGCGGTTCCGGCCCGCAACGGCAAGCCGCTCAGCCAGCGCGACGCGCTGAAGAAGGCGCAATCGATCGCGCAGCAGGCCAAAGGCGGCGGCGATTTCGCCAAGCTGGCCCGCGAGTACTCCGACGACGCTGCCTCCGCCGACAAGGGCGGCCTCCTCGGACCGTTCAGCCCGGGCATGCTCCCACCCGAGATCGAATCGCACGTTACGCAGCTCGGCCCGGGCCAGGTCAGCGATCCCGTTCCGTCCCGTTTCGGCGTCCACATCTTCAAGGCCGGCGCGCACACCTCGCAGCCGCTCGAGCAGCTTCGGCCGAGCATCAGCCGCCGCGTGCAGCAACAGGCCACGCTCGACAAGGTCGAGCAGATGCGCAAGGGCGCGAAAGTCGATTTCGATCCGAAGTTTTTCCCCGAGGCCGCGAAGACACCGCCGCCGCCGGCAGCGAAAAAGCCTTGACACCATGACCGACCGCGCCGCGCGCGTCCTCGTCGTCGAGGACAACGAGATGAACATGCAGCTCGTCGAGTACCTCCTCGAAGAGGGCGGCTACCAGATCGTGAAAGCCGCCAGCGGCGAGGAAGCGCTCGCGATCGCGCGCGGCGGCGAGCCCGTCGACCTGATTTTGATGGACATCCACCTCCCCGGCATCGACGGCCTGAGCGTGATCCGCGAAATGAAATCCGACCCGCAAACCGGCGCGATCCCGATCCTGGCCCTGACCGCCCACGCCATGCGCGGCGACAAGGACCGTTTCCTCGAAGCGGGATGCGACGGCTACATCTCCAAGCCGATCGACGTGAAGACGTTTTTGACCTCGATCCGCTCGTACCTGCGCCCGTAGCGCTCCCTATTGGCGACAACAAAATTTGGGTTCAGGATCGAGATATCGTTGATCGCATTAGTTCAGCAGGAAGTTCCTGACGAACATGACGGTCGCGTAGAAGCGATAGTCTCTGTTGGACCTCCTGGTGAAACCATGCCCCTCACCGCTGGCAACGAAGTACCACACCGGAGTGCCGTTCTTCCGAACGGCCTTGACGATTTGGTCTGACTCGCTTCGCGGGACGACGGGATCGTTCTCGCCCTGAATGACGAACAGCGGCTTGGTGATGAGATCCGCGTGATTCAGAGGCGCCACGCTTTCGAGGAATCGCCGCACCTCCGGGTCGCGCTCGTCTCCGTATTCCACTCGCCGCAGATCGCGACGGTACGGCGCCGTGCGCTCCAGGAATGTGACCAGGCTCGACGGACCGTAGATGTCGATCGCACAACGGATGCGATCGGGATATCTCATCGCCGTCACCAGCGCGGCGTTGCCGCCGTAGCTGGCACCGGTGACCATGATCCGGTTCGCATCGAGATCGGGCTGCCTCGCGATCCAATCGAGGAGCGAGCCGATGTCCTTATAGGCATTCTCGCGGTGGAGGCCATTATCGAGACTCACAAACAGTTTTCCGAAGCCTGATGAGCCGCGGATGTTCGGAAACAGCAATGCGACGCCGAGCTCGTTTAGGAAAAAGTTTTCCTGCCCGAGAAAGTACGGTTGAAATTGATCTTCGGGTCCGCCGTGAATGTCAATGATGACCGGACGCTTGCCAGCAAAGCGCTTCGGCGGTTGATAGAGGATGCCGGAGATCGTTCGATCATCGAAACTCTTCCATTGGATGACCCGAGGCTCGATGAAGGCTTCGGTATGAAGGCCACCAAGCTCGCTGAAAGTCCACTTTTGCAGGTTTCCGGTTTTCATGTCGAGCGAATACGCGTCGTCGCTCGACTTCGCCGAGTCCAGGCTGAATCCCAGGTCGCGGCCGTTGCGGTGCCAGTGGAGATCGATCACATAGCCGGGAGGAAAATTGTCAGGCAGCGGTTTCTCGTCGCCCGACACAGCATCGAGCAGATGCAGAGTCGCCTTGCCGTTCTCGTTGCTGACCACTGCCATCGTCTTCCCGTCCGGTGAAAGCTGCGCTTCGGAAATGTCCCAGGGAAGGCGCGATGTCAGGAATGTATGACGATGCGTCGCCACATCGATGCGCGCCAATCGGCGAAAATCAGAATCGCGATCGGTGATGGCGAAGATGCTCCTTCCGTCCCTGCTGTAGTGAGCATCGCCATACGCGACGGGTGCCGTTCCGCTATGCGGCGTGAAAAGCGTTTTCTCGCCGGTGGCAACGCCAATCAACCATAGATAGCTTTCGGTGATTGAAATCTCCTGAACTGCCAGGATCATGGAGTCGTCGGCAGACCAGTCGAGCGGGTTCCATCCGCCGCCCTGCAGCTGCACGAGCAGCCGATCGCTCTTTGGGTCGAGCGGATCCATCACGTAGAGATCGGCGTCGGTGCCGTTTCGTCGCGTCGAGCTATAAGCAATGCGGTCGCCGCGGTGCGACCAGACTCCCACTCCATTCTTCGACTTCCCATCGGTCAGCAACGTGATTTGGCCGGTCGCGAAATCGTAGCGATAGTTTTGATACTTCTGATCGCCGCCGGAATCCCTGCTGAAGATGAAGTAGTCGCCTTGTGTGGGCTGATAAGACACTCCACGGGTCGGGCGATCTTCGAAAAACGTCAGCTGCGAACGTGCGCCGCCGGGAAATTTCACCAGATGCACTTGCGCCGTGTTGCCGAAGGCTGTGGCGATCAACATCTCCCGCCTGACGGGATGCCAGCTGAGGATCTCCGCGGCCCTGCCCTTGGTATAGCGACCCACGTCCTCGACGAGCGCGGGCGGAATCGGAGGCATCCCCTCGATGATCGAGCCTGGCTCCTGCCCAAGCGCGGAAACGGACAACAGCAAAGGCAGCCAGCTGGTCAGACGCGTCATCGTGCCGGTTTTCATCGTGCCGATTTACCGGAACGATGACCGGATGTATTGCAGCGCCGCAACATCTTGTCGAAAACTAACCTCCGCGGTGCGATTTCCGGTACTGGCCGGGCGTCATGCCCGCGGTGAGTTTGAAGGCGCGGCAAAAGTGGCTCTGATCGCTGAAACCAGCGTTGCCGGCGATGTCGGCGAGCGGCTCATCCGTTGACCGGAGCTCTTCGATGGCCCGCTCGATTCGCAGGCGGCGAAGATATTCGCCGACAGTGCATCCGTGAAATCTCCGGAAAACCCGCGCGAGATGGACGACGTGCACGGCCGCGACTTCGGCGACTTGGTCCAAATTGAGCCGGTTACACGCGTTTTCGGACAAGAATTCTTCGACGCGGCGAAGCCAGGAAGGAGCCTTACATCCGGGCGGCAGCGAGATATCACGGGCCGCGAGGCCCAGGATCTCCAGCGCCAGTCCCTCCATCACCAGGGGTGAGTAGCGGTCGATCTGGTTGAACTCAGCGTACAAACGCGTCGCGAGCCGCACGACGGGTCCGTTCGCGAACTTGAAAGGCGTTGTCAGACCGGCGGCTCCAACTCTCGACAAATTCCTGATCTCGAATCGGAAGATTCGTCCGCCCTGAGCGAAAAAACGATCCGCATGGGCCTCCCCTGCCGGATGAAAGATGACCGTCGATGGCTCGCAATCCCGCGTTTGCGACTCGCACGCTTCGTGATAGCTGCCCTGAATGAGGATCGAGAGATACGGCGACGCGTGAGAATGACGGGGAATGTGAGCGCCGGCGGCGTAAACGGACTCGGAGAGTACGAAGCCTCCGATCTCGCGCGCTTTGACTTGCTCGCCGAAGAACATGCGGCAATTATACGAATTTCTTCGTAGAGTGCGAGGCGCTCAGCAATTCTCGACGATTTTCGCCGCTACTCCGCCGCTCTTCGCCGCACCGCTCGCTACGCTCTGAAGCCGCTCCGCGGAGGACTTTCGCGGCTACATCACAACCCGTCGTACTTCGAATATCCCCGCTCGGCCCAATAATCGCGCGGCTCCGCCGCTGTGTACGCGATCTTCGTGATCGCCTTGATGTTCTTCAATCCCAGCTTCATCGGGGCGACGAGCCGCAGCGGCGCGCCATGGTCGGTGCCGAGGAGATGGCCGTTCAGGTGCGTGGCCAGGAGCGTTTGGGGGTGGTGGGCGGTGGGGAGATCGATCGAGACGTAGTACGGATCGGGATTGCCGCGGCCGTCGAGATTCACGGAGGACTCGATCGCCGCCCATTTCGCGCCGTCCGCCGGCGGAAAGGCGCGCAACAGGTCGGAGAAACGGATCCCGCTCCATCCGGCGATGGCGCTCCATCCCTCCACGCAGCAGAGACGCGTGACCTGTTCGTGCTGCGCGAAGCGCGCGAGATCGGAAGTCCGTAGGACGACGTCGGTCCCCGAGGCGAGACCGGTGAGAGTCAACGTCCAGGTGTCGAGATACGCGGGCGACGGCGTCCGTCCTTCATAGTTGTTGCGCAGCGGCGTCACGTCGCGCTTCGAATACGTCCGCACCGTTCGATTCGGCGAGTACAACGCCTCGGCGATGTCGTCATCGAACGTCAGCGCGCGATTTTGAAAGCGCTCGCTGCGATCTTTTGAAAGCCCGGCGCGTGCGGCGACGGTGTCGAGAAAATCGGTGGCGTGCTCGCCGACGATCCGCTTCTTCGATGACACCGGCGCAATCCACCACAGCCCCGCCATCGCGGCCAACGTTCCAGCTCCGAAGAGCAGGAAATCGCGGCGCGAACGTTTGCGCAGCTTCGTTTCGTCGATGTAGATCTGCGGCAGTTCGTCGCTCATTCGGCGCCTCCGAGTCGCGTCGACCATCCCACGATCATCGAGCGCATCGTGTCCCAGCCGTCCACCAACACGAGGATCAGATGCGGGATCAGGAAGAGGACGAAGTAGATCATCACGATGAAGTGGACGATGCGCGCGCCGTCGTACGAGCCGAACATCCGCTCCAGCCACCAGAGTTGCACGGGCTTGTGCATCGCCCAGCCGCTCGCGATCGCCAACGCGCCGGCGATCGGCATCGACGCGTACGCGCCGCGCTGCAGCGCGTTGTACTTCGTCGTGATTTCCGGATGCGGCCACGGACGGCGCAGCACCTTCATCGGCACAACGCCGGCGTAGTAGCGGACCATCGCCAGCGATTCGCCGAACATCGTCCGCCGCGGCAGCAGCGCGCGGTAACCGCGCCCGAGGATCAGACCGAGTAGATAGAGGATGCCGTTGGCGATGAAAAGGTAGACGAACAGCCAGTGCCAGCGCAGCCCGCCGGCCAGGTTGAACACGCCGAGGCCGAAGCGGTTGTAGAACCAGGATGGATCGGCCTTCGCGCCGGGAACGTGCCGGGCGATGGCGATGCCGAGGTCGGCCAGATACTCGCGGCTGTGCGTGACCGGATTCGGCTTGTGCACGAACACCGGCGAGGCCCAGTAGATCGACAGCCCGCTGACGATCATCCCGAACAGAATCGGCACGTTCAGCCAGTGCGACAAGCGCACGAGCGCGTGATGCTTGATGACGACGAGGCGCTGGCCGGCGTGCGGATCGACGACTTCTTCGATAACTTCTGCCGACGGCGGTTCCTCGACGATCGGTTCCGCGACAGGGACTTCCTCAGCAACGACCGGAACATCCACCACCGGTTCCTCTGAGTCCATCTCCGTCATCACCGGATAAATTACCATGCGCACCGCATGCGAATACTCGTTCTGGGCGCCGGCCGCATGGGTTACGGCGCAGTCCACGACCTCGTCAACCAACCGGATGTCGAAGAAGTCACCGTCGCCGACGTCGCCGCCGAGCGCGCGCACCACGTCGCGTCGGCCGTTAGCGGCAACGTCACGCCGCGAGCCATCGACGTCAGTAATCACGAAGACGTCGTCGCATTGATGCGCGGGCACGACTCCGCCATCTCCTGCGTCAACTACTGGCTCAACGAGCGCCTGGCCCACGCTGCCATCGAGGCCGGCACGAATTTCTGCGACCTCGGCGGCAACAACGACGTCGTCGACGCCGAGCTCGCGCTCGACGCCGAGGCGAAAAGCAGAGGAATCAACATCATCCCCGACTGCGGTCTTGCGCCGGGCATGGTGGCGGTGCTCGTCGCGCATGGGGCGGCGAAATTCGAAAAGCTGGACGAGATCCACATCCGCGTCGGCGGTCTCCCGCTTGATCCCAAGCCACCGCTCGACTACCAACTCGTCTTCTCCGTCGAAGGGCTGATCAACGAATACATCGAGCGCGCCCGCGTCCTTCGCGACGGCAAGATCACGTTCGTCGATTCGATGACCGAGGTCGAGGAGCTGGAGTTCCCGGAACCGTTCGGGAAGATGGAGGCGTTCCAGACCTCCGGCGGCACCTCGACGCTGCCCGAAACCTTCCTCGGACGCGTGCGCGACCTCGATTACAAAACGATCCGCTACCCCGGCCACTGCGCGAAGTTCAAAACGATGATCGACCTCGGCCTCTGCAGCAGCGAGAAGATTACGGTCGACGGCATCGCCATCTCGCCGCGAAGAGTGCTCGGCGATCTCCTCGTTCGCAATCTCCCCGCTGACGAGCCGGATGCGGTGCTCGTCCGCGTCGAGTTCGTAGGCGACGGCCGCCGCCTTCGCTACGACATCATCGACCGCTACGACGAGTCCACCGGCCTCTCCGCGATGATGCGCACCACCGCCTTCCCCGCCTCGATCGTGGCGCTGATGATGGCCCGCGGTCAGACGACGCAGAAGGGCGCGTTGCCGCAAGAGCGCTGCATCCCGCCAGAGTTGTTTATGCAGGAGCTGGCGAAGCGGAAGATCGTCGTGAACGTGTCGTAACCTACGGGTGACGCGCGAGCGGCGTCAGGTTGCAGCGTCCCGTCGACTGAACGCGGAGCGCGGCCACGCCGTCCGTCGCCAGCCAGGCCACTCGCTGGCTCTCGAGGTCCGTGCGCAGACGATCGGTCGCAACCTTGAGTTTTGCAGGTGACGAAATATCTTCGATCTCGCCCCACGCCGCCTGCAGCTCCGGACGTGGTCCGATAACCGACCAGACGTAGAGCGGCACACCAATCGACGAGAGATATCCGCGAATCGACGCTGGATCGTGGGAACTCCTGTCGTTCTGATGATCGAGGACCACGACGACGGCGCGGCGATTCCCGCCAGTGATGGAGTCGAGGCCGGCCACGCCCGCTGCGTCGGCGAACATGCGCGGAGAGTCTTTGTCGAAGCGGCCCGTGTAGGCTCGCGTCAGGAGCCACATGAAGCCTCCATCGGTCGCTTGAGCGTACGTCGATGGCGGGAACATCACCGCGGACGCGTTGCTGGTGGTCTTGTATCGCTCCGCGATCGGCCAGAGAAGCTGCAGCCAGATCCCGCTGGGAAGCGAGAACAACGACCGCACGTCGACGACGCCTGGACCCAGCGTCATCGCGGGATTCAGTCGGAGATTGAGTACTTTCTGAGCGTCACGGGGATCGGGATCGACCACCGCAATCACGATCGCCCGCCCTTTTTCGAGAGCACTGACCCGTACGGGCGATCCGCCGCTCGCAAAACAACTGCTCGGATTCGCCGGCGGCGCCTCGCCGGATTGGCGAACAGCCACAGGCGTCAGAAGTGCGTCGGCGGTGTCTCCGACGCCGCCGCCGATGACAAGCTCGCGGCGGGGAACGAAGCCGTCTTCGAATTGCATCGAAGCCGAGAGGACGTGCGGTTGATTGACATCAAGGCGCGGCAACTTCGCACGCAGACCGGCGTCGAGCGGCACCGTTTTGCCGTCGACTTTGAGAGACGACTTCACAGGTTTGGCGCCCTGCAGATGTTCCCATCGCAACTCGGCCGAAACCGGCGCGCCCTTCGCGTCGTTCTTCACGTCGATGACGAAGTCGGCGAAGGGACGCGGCAGATTGACGGTTTGGGACGTGCGCGCCACCTCGTCGCCGCGCGCGTCATATCCGATCGCGACCAGATCGCCCGGCGCGATCGACGGTCCGAAATCGACGGCGGCAGTCCATGGCGCCTGCTGCAACGCTGCCACCTGTTTGCCGTCGAGGAGGATACGGATCGATTTGACGGCCGGTCCCGGTTGAAGGTCGATGCGCTGCGGTCCGGAGATGAGGCCGAGAAAGAGTGTGAGAAAAACGAGCTGCGTGGCCATGGCCCATCGATTCTAACTGGGAGCGCATAATTCACGAATGCACTTACTGATCCGCTGGATTCTCAACACGCTCGCGCTGTTCGTCGTCGTCGAGGTGGTGCCCGGCTTTCACTACCGATCGATCGTCTCGCTCGCGGTCGCCGCGCTCGTCCTCGGCCTGCTCAACGCCATCATCCGGCCGATCCTCTTTCTGCTCACGCTGCCGCTGACGATCGTCACGCTCGGACTCTTTCTCATCGTCCTCAACGCGATCATGCTCGAGCTGACGGCGTGGCTCGCTCCCGGCTTCCGCATCGACAACTTCGTCGCGGCACTCATCGGAGCGATCGTGCTGGGCATCATTTCGTGGATCACGAATCGTATCGGCCGCAAGCCGGAACGGCGGGGCTGACACAGGCAGGCGAATCACCTACACTAGGCGCTTCAGGAGCCATCGCTTTGAACATCATCAAGAACCGCGTCGACGACGTGACCGTGCTCGACATCCAGGGCGTCATCAAGCTGGGTGAGAGCGCCCGGGAGTTCTCGAGCTACCTCGAGAAGGTCCTCAACGATGAGACCGGCCCGGTCATGATCAACTTCGAAGCGATCAACTACATGGACTCCACCGGCCTCGGCGAACTGATCGGCTACCTGCAGAAGTTCGAAGACCGCCAGCGCAAGATGGCCCTCGTGAAGCCGTCGCACCGCATCCTGGCCCTGCTCAAGATCACGAAGCTCGACACCGTCTTCAAGATCTTCGACTCCCGCGAAACCGCGATGGAGTACCTGACAGACCACGCGGCGTGATGGCTGGGAGCGCGGGCGTCCCGCCCGCTGCCGGTTGCTAAGCACAGACAAGTCTGTGCCACGTCGATCCTGCCGAACTTGGGAGCAGGCTGCGACCTAAAACGCCATGCCTCGGAGCGGCTTCAAAAGGTAGCGAGGGGTGCGAGCAGCTTCATCGCGAGCACTCCTCGAACGGAGAGTCGAGAATGAAGTGCGCCGCGTCAGCGGCACTGGATGGAGTGTCACATTCTCCGGTGCCGCTGACGCGGCACGAATCGTAGAGCGCACCGATTTCGAGGGGTGTTCGCTTCGCTCTCACCCCTCGCTACCTTCTGAAGCCGCTCGCGGCGAGGCAGGTCACCAGCACAGACGCTCTTGTGACGCCCGGTAGCGGCATCCCAGGCCCAGTGTTAGCATTCGCAGCCTTTGATGACGCACACCCTCCTCCCCGTTCTGCTCATGATCGTGATCGCGATCGTGGTCGGGCTCGTGATGCTGGCGCTGGCCTGGTTCGTCGGCAAGCACGCCCGTACGGCTTCCAAGCAGGAGCCGTACGAGAGCGGCGTGCCGGCGCTCGACGAGAACCGGAAGCGCGTCAACGTCCGCTTCTACCAGATCGCCATGCTCTTCATCCTCTTCGACATCGAAGCGGCGTTTCTCTACCCGTGGGCCGTCATCTACCGCGAGGCCACCACCGGGACGCAGGGCATGTTCCTTTTCGGCGAGATGCTCGTCTTCATCGCCCTGCTTGCCGTCGGCTACATCTACGTCTGGAAGAAAAAGGCATTCGACTTTTAGCTATGGCTGATCTGCATCCCGACAATCCGTACGCGCCCGACCGCTTTCCCGATCCGAAGAAGCCGGTCGAGTTCCCACCCGAGGCGAAGGCGAAGTTCGACTACATCCTCACGCGCTATCCAACGAAGGAAGCGTGCCTGCTGCCGACTCTGCATCTCGCACAGGAAGTGTGGGGCTGGATTTCGCCCGAGACCGTGCTGTATGTCGGATCGCTGCTCGATCTGTCGCCGGCCACTGTCTTCGGCGTCGTCTCGTTCTACAACATGTACAACCAGAAGCCGGTGGGCAAATACCACCTGCAGGTCTGCACGAACCTCAGTTGCATGGTCCGCCGCGCGTACGACATTTACGACCATCTCTGCGAGAAACTGGACGTGAATCCCGGCGCAACGACAAAAGATGGCCGCTATACCGTCGTCGAGGTCGAATGCCTCGGCTCCTGCGGTACAGCGCCGGTCGTTCAGGTCAACAATGATTATCACGAGAACATGGACGTATCGAAGATGGATGCGCTGCTCGCGGAGCTGAAATAGCAATGGATCCCATCAAAGTCCTCACCGCGAACATCGACAAGCCGAATTCGACGTCGATCGACGTCTACATCGACGGCGGCGGCTACAAAGCGATCGAAACCGCGCTCAAGATGACGCGCGACGAGGTCACGCAACTCGTCAAAGACTCCGAGATGCGTGGTCGAGGCGGCGCGGGTTTCCCCACGGGCATGAAATGGAGTTTCGTCCCTAAGAACGCGCCGAAGCCAACGTGGCTGCTCTGTAATGCCGACGAATCCGAGCCGGGCACCTTCAAAGACCGCCTGCTCATGGAGAAAGATCCGCACCTTCTGATTGAGGGGATGATCATCGCCGGCTACGCCATCGGCTCCAATCCGATGTCGTACATCTACATACGAGGCGAGTTCTATTACGGAGCGACAGTCCTGGATAAAGCTCTCGACGAGGCGCGCGCCAAAGGCTACCTCGGCAAGAACATTCTCGGCAGCGGCTTCGACTTCGACATCACCGTAGCCCGCGGCGCCGGCGCGTACATCTGCGGCGAAGAGACGGGATTGATCGAATCGGTCGAAGGGCATCGCGGCCAGCCACGCGTCAAGCCGCCCTTCCCTGCCGTCATCGGCGTCTTCGGCGGACCGACCGTCGTCAATAACGTCGAGACGCTGGCCTGCGTCCCGCTGATCGTCAACAACGGCGCGGATTGGTTCAAATCATTCGGCAGCCCGAAAAATACCGGACCGAAACTCTATTGCGTCTCCGGCTGCGTAAGAAAACCCGGCGTCTATGAGTTCCCGATGGGTATCAATCTCAAAGAGCTCATCTACGATCACTGCGGCGGCATCCTCGGCGACCGCAAGCTCAAGGCCGTCATCCCCGGCGGCGCATCGGCTCCGATGCTGCTGCCGGACGAGATCGACCTCCCCCTCAATTTCGACGCCGTCATGAAAGCCGGCTCGATGCTCGGCTCCGCCGGCATCATCGTCCTCGACGATTCCGTCTGCATCGTCGACGCCGTCTGGCGCCTCTCGAAATTCTTCGCCCACGAGTCCTGCGGCCAGTGCACCCCCTGCCGCGAAGGGACGAACTGGCTGGAATCGGTCCTCGACCGCATCGAACGCGGCGAAGGCCGCAAACAGGACGCCGACCTGCTGCTCTCGATGTCCGACAACATCGGCGGCAAGTCCCTCTGCGCCCTCGGCGACGCCGCCATCGGCCCCGTCATCTCCTCGGTCAAAAAGTTCCGCGACGAATACCTCCACCACATCGAACACAAGACCTGCCTGCCCGAGACCGTGCGCTATCGTCGGCTCGACGCGCCGGTTGCGGCGCATTAACCCGCGAAAACGTTTTATCCGCAGATGACGCAGATGTCCGCAGATAAAGACATCCCGATCGTCTCCCATCTGCGTAAATCTGCGTCCCTCTGCGGATTGCTCCTGACTTTCGCCGCGTCATCGTTTGCAGTTACGCCACCCAAAGGCACCCTCCTCGAAAACCTCACCTGGATCGAAGCGGAGAAGGTCCTTACGCCGGATGCCGTCGTCGTGATTCCGCTCGGCGCGGAGTCGAAGGAACATGGTCCGCATCTCAGGCTGAAGAATGATTTTCTGATCGCCGAGTACCTCAAGAAGCGCGTGTTACAGAGCAGCAATGTAGTCATCGCGCCGACGATCAATTACAGCTTCTATCCGGCATTTCTCGAATATCCGGGATCGACTTCACTGCGTCTGGAGACGGCGCGGGACATGATCATCGACATCTGCCGGTCATTGGCGAAATTCGGGCCGAAGCGGTTCTACATTCTCAATACCGGTATCTCGACGTTACGGCCGCTCGCCGCGGCGGCGGAGACGCTTGCGGCGGACGGCATTGTCATGCGCTACACGGACCTGCACGTCACGGAGCCGGTCGAAAAGCAGATTCGCAAGGAAGAGGGCGGGACGCATGCCGAGGAGATCGAGACGTCGATGATGCTGTATATGGCGCCGGAGTCGGTCGACATGAAGAAGGCGGTGAAGGATTACAACGGATCCAAGCCGGGCGGACTGACGCACGATCCGAATGGCAGAGGGACGTACTCGCCGAGCGGCGTTTGGGGTGATGCGACGCTGGCGACGCGCGAAAAGGGGAAAATCGTCACTGAGGCGCTGGTTGCAAGCATCCTCGGCGAAATCGAACAGTTGCGCGGCGCCGCGGTGCCAGTGAAGTGATGTTTACGCAGCCATTCGCGATTCCGGCATTGATCCTGTTCATCGTCGCGGTGCCGCTCGTAACCGGCCTCATTCCGCGCAATCGCCTTTACGGGTTTCGCACGAGACGAACGTTAGCGAGCGATGCTGCGTGGTATCGCGTCAATCGATTCGCGGGATTCAGCATCATCCTTGCGAGCGCCGTCTATGCCGCGGTTGCCGTGGCGCGGCCTTACGATCGCGACTTCTCCGTCTGGCTTCTACACCTCGCCGCGTTCGCCATCCCGCTCGTGCTGGCGATCCTCATGAGCGGCTGGTATTCGCGCCGTCAGTGACTAACGCGGCCACAGCCAGCCGAACGCGCCGGCCGTAAGAAGGCTGTAGATCGTGCCGTCGATCATTTCCTTGATCACAATCTTCCAGGGCTTACCGTACCAGATTGCATCGGTGACGGAACGGAAAGCGTAGGCGAGGACCGCGGCGGCGCCGGCCACGCGGAACACTTCGATGTAGCGCGTTCCGAGGGGGCGCGCGAGGCCGGTCACATATCCGACGAAAATCGAGATCACGACGGTGTAGAGGAACCACAGTGTCATCGTTTTCCCGAGGTTGAACGTAGCGGGATTGCGGACCAGCATCAAAGCGCTCGGGCCGCGGTGCATCTCCGCGCGCTGTTCCGGGGTCAACTTCCTCCAGTCGGCGCACGGCACGATGTACTGGCCGCTCTTCACCGACGACAGAGCATCGAGGATCGCCTTCTCCTCGGGCAGCTTGCCGTAGTCCGACCGATGCCAGAACGGGAGCGCCATCCAGAGAATGTTGCTGGCGATGAAGACGAATGCGGCGGATACGAGGACCGGCAGCCACAGCTGGGACAGTGGGACCATCTCGACCTCCTTAGGACTGAATCGGGTTCAGTCATTGTCGCCGGAAATGCGTCCGAAATCAACGAGCGGCGATCACGCCCACTCGCAGACGTATTCGCAGAAATCGGCGCCCTTCGCTCGGCATTTGGTTTCGGTCACGCGCGCGTTCTTCGCACCGCACATCTCGATGGCCTTCTTGTGCCATCCGACCACGGTCAGGCAATCGTGGCGGGAGAACGTCGGCGCATCGTAGGTGCGGAGTACGGCCTTGTTGTCGGCCAGCCGCTCATAAGTGCGGCGGCCGGCGTCGTAGTACATCTGGTAAATCTGCGGCGCGCGCCGGAGCAGGCCGTGCGGATCGCCGGGCGAGAGCATGGCCCGATGCGCGCCAGCGAGATTGTGCGACGCCGACTTCTCGCCGATGACCAGGAAAACGTCGTCGCCCATCCCCATCTCCGCGGCGATCGCATCATCCAGTCGCTGATTCAATTCGAACGGATACCAGGCGCCGGTGAGGATCGGCGAGCAGGCGCTGCGATCCGCGTCGGATAGCCTGCCCAACACGCGCTGCACGCCTTCCTCGCCGCGCTCCTCGCGCACGAATCCCAGCCGCGACAGCAGTGCTCCGCCCTTGACCTTGACCGATTTCGCGTTTTCCATGAACCAAGAGAATACGCCACTCTCTGCGATGCGGTAGTCTGCCGAGGATTCGATGCAGGTCATCTCCATCAACGTCGGGCTCCCGCGCGAGGTCGAATGGCGCGGCCAGATCGTTCAGACGTCGATCGTCAAGGAGCCTGTGGCGGGCCGCGTTAGGGTCGATCGACTCAACATCGAGGGCGACCGCCAGTCCGATCTCACCGTTCACGGCGGCGTCGGCAAAGCCGTTTACGTCTACCCCTCGGAACACTACGAGTTCTGGCGGAAGGAGCTGCCCGATTCCGATCTGCCGTGGGGCGCGTTCGGTGAGAACCTCACCACGGCAGGGCTGTCCGAGGATGACGTTCACATCGGCGACCGCTTCGCCATCGGCAGCGCGGAGTTCGTGGTCACACAGCCGCGCATGCCCTGCTTCAAACTCACGATCCGCTTCGGACGTGCGGACATGATCAAGCGCTTCTACCGCAGCGGCCGGAGCGGCTTCTACTTCGCGGTGGCCAAGGAGGGCGAGATCGGAGCGGGCGACGAAATCTCACTTCTGAACCGCGACGCCGATGCGATCACGATCGCCGAGGCGGCAGCGAGATAGATTCGCCAACGCGGTAGAATCGGCATCCCAAAACAGCTTCTCAGGAGATCGATCCATGCGCCGTCTCGTCGGATTCGCAATCGTGATTCTTATGTCCTCGGCGATTCAAGCCCAGGAGCAGCAGCGCGGGCCGTCGACACCGGAAGAGCGCGCGCAGGCCGTTCGCCTGGCGCGAATGCTCGAGGCGAATCCGCTTGATCCGCAGGCCAAGGATGCCCGCAAGTGGCTGACTGTCTGGCTCATCACCGTGCCCGATATCTCAGTGGCGGTGTGCGGCTCGTTCATGGGCCCTTTGCTCAACTCGAAAAAAGATTACGCACCGGAGATCTTTTCGCAAAGCATGTATTCGACGACCGCCTTCGTGATCGAGCATCCCGAAAGCAAAGACGACAGCGAAGCGAAATATCTGGCGGGCGTAGAAGGCTCGCTGCGCGCTTACGAATCACTGAAGAAGACGAATCCCAAACTGCACTGGCCCGTGCTGGATGATCTCGTCGCCAGGCGCGATGCGAACACTCTCGCGGTATACGTCCATGAAAAAACGCCTTCCTGCAAGTAAACCTTTGCAGACGCGCGCGGCGCACGGTTCCCGGCGTAAATTCGAAGCGGCCCTTGCGAAGGTTGCCGACGTGCCGCCGGATGCGATCGACGAACTTTCCTGCGGCGAAGAAAAAGCCGCAGAAAAACGCAGACCTAACAGCGCACGATGGAGCGCTGGCGTCCTCGCCGGCTGGCCCGGCGGCGTCTCGCCGCCGAACCGCCTGACCCTCAACTTTCGCTGGTAACACGAGGCCGGTGCAAGCCTCCCATTCGGCGGCGAGGACGCGCGCCGAGCCAGCCGGCGTGACGCCAGCGTTCCGGCGCTTCGGCGCGAAGCGTGGAAAGTCCTCACATCCCGCCATCACACACGCATTGCCTCATCGGCTTCTTTCGGGCA